>Ga0306920_100013281_pt1 | contig 11213 bp, 11 predicted proteins | sample flu12Cox44000170_FD_204666 | JGI IMG/M metagenome (GOLD analysis project Ga0306920, IMG submission 204666) | Lab enrichment of tropical soil microbial communities from Luquillo Experimental Forest, Puerto Rico - flux4day.12C.oxic.44.000.170 (v2)... | ecosystem: Environmental > Terrestrial >...
ATTAGGTGCGATCCCATCAAGTCAGCCTGGCTTTCCGCTGAACGCGAGAACTTCAGCAACACACCTCCAGTGCCAAGCTGGATTCCTGCCGCCGCCAATTGCCCAAGCATGGAACCCTGCCCCATTTGCTGGCTCAAGATGGCGGGCAATTCGAAGAGCTGCGCCTTGGAAGCCTGATTGGTACCGTGGCGCAGAATCACGTGCGACATTTCGTGTCCCATGACCCCGGCAAGCTGGGCCTCGTTGTCGACAGCTTTGAGGAGACCGGTGTTAATGAACATCGGGCCGCCTGGAAGAGCGAAGGCGTTGATCGAAGGGTCGGCCACAACTTCGAAGGTGAAGGGGAAGCCGGAATCTTGCGCTTCCTGGCTGGCAGCGAGGCGCTTGCCGACTTTGTTGACGTAAGCGGTGAGCACGGGATCTTTGATCACCACCATCTTCTTGCGAACTTCGGCAGCCGTTTCCTGTCCAAGCTGTACGTCTTGATCCTTCGAGAAAAGGTTGAAGCCCGGATGGAGGCGGGTCGGGCCTTGGGCTCCGGCCAATGAAGTAAAGTTGAGCAGGCTGATGACGGTTACGCAAGCAAAGCGGGAAGGTCGCACGCAAGTCATCCTCTTAAACAAGTTTGCTGGAGCGAAGGTGCGCCGCCACCCACGAAGTGCACGATTTCGAGTTGATCGCCGTCGGCGAGTTGGGTGGCAAGCCACTGGTCGCGCGGCACGATCTCGCGGTTACGCTCGACCGCAACGCGGTCGGGCTTCATGCCAAGGGAATCGACCAGTGCGGCAAGGGTCAGAGGCGATTCGAGAGAGCGCTTGTCACCGTTGATCGAGACATTCATTTCATACATGATCGCAGCGCGACGACGCCGGAGGCAAGGTTAGTACCGCTCCGGGGAGAACTATTCTTCCAGCTTGCGCAGCCGGAACTTGCGCGTGGCGGTGCGGCCCGCGACGTTCGCCTGCACCAAAACGGCCGCTTCGGGAAGGTCGGCTTCTTGGGCTTCGATCTTCATCTCGGCCGATCCACCGGCGTCGGTAGTAGCCTGCGTGTAGAAAGGCGCAGCATCCGGACGGGCGAAGCGGAAGGTGAGGCGCGCGCCGGGCACTGCGGCTCCAGCCTCCGTGACTTTCACGCGCATGTGCAGGCTGCCGTTCGCGTGCACCGAGTCGGCGTTGATCCACTGCAGGTCGAGCTCTTTGACTGTAGCGAGTACTTCAGCCGTTTCACGGCGATCAAGCACAGCTTCGAGGCGCTCTTCGCGGATGGAATCGAGTACGAGTCGATGCTGTTCGCGCAGGATCTGTTCTTTCTGTTGATCGGTAAATCCGCCTTCGGAGATGCGCTCAGCGTACGAAGTCGCGCGCTTGCCGATGCAGCGGCCGCGGACGAATACCTGCGTTTGCAGAATCAGCTCGTTTTCGCGAGCCTCGCTCTGCACGTGGTACACGGTGTCGCCCTGCTTCACGTCAGTGTTGAAACCAAAAATCATTCGGACTTCTTCTTCCAGAAATTTCGGTTCCGGAATTTTCGGAACTGCGCGCGAAATTGAATTTGGAGCAACGAGACGCGCGAACACGCGCCGCTTTGCTTGACACTACTGGAGACGAACTCTAATCTAGAATGTTTAAGCAACACTTGGCGCGAATTATATATAGCTCTGCTATGCCCGACAATTACTTCGCCCGTTACCTGCCTTTCTTGCTGCACGTTTTGGCGGTCGCCTTGGTGGCAGGCGCGATCGTAACGCTCTCCTGGCTGCTCGGGAAGCGCAGGCCCACCCGCGCCAAAATGTCTCCCTATGAGTGCGGCATGGAGCCGGTGGGCGACGCCCGGCAACGCTTCTCGGTGAAGTTCTACCTGGTCGGCATGCTCTTCATTCTGTTCGATGTGGAAGCCATCTTCATGTACCCATGGGCGGTCATCTTGAAGGACGAACTGAAGATGTTCGGCTTCTGGGAAATGATGGTGTACATAGGGATCGTGCTGGTAGGGCTGTTTTATGTGTGGAAGAAGGGCGTGCTGGACTGGGGAAGCCGGGTCTCGGCCGAGCGGGGTGAGGTCTAGATGGCGCTAGCTCCGGCGATTACGGATCTGGAACAACTGAAAGACCACCCGGCAGTGGCGCGGCTGCTCGCCTGGCATCCGCAGGCTATCGAGAGTGTCAAGTACGACCGCGAAGAACTGACGATTTATGTGCCGGTCTCTTCCTTGCGCGAGGCTTGCGCGATGTTGCGCGACGACCCGAACTGCAGGTTCAATCTGCTCTCGGATCTGACGTGCGTGGATTGGTATCCAGCGGAACCGCGCTTTGAAGTCGTGTACAACCTGTTTTCGATTCCCCGCAAGGAACGCGTGCGGCTCAAAGTGAAGCTGGATAGTTCGAGTCCGGTGGTTGAGTCGGTGACGTCAGTCTGGCCGGGAGCGAATTACTTCGAGCGCGAAGTTTTCGATCTGTTCGGCGTGCGCTTCTCCGGCCACCCGTATTTGCGGCGCATCCTGATGCCCGAGGACTGGGAAGGCAACCCGTTGCGGAAGGATTATCCCGTGGAGGGGTACCGCTAAGCATGGCGCACCTGACACCCACACCTGTGATTGAGCCCGGTCAGGACAAGACCATGATCCTGAACATGGGCCCGCAGCACCCGTCGACGCACGGTGTGTTGCGCGTGTTGCTCGAGATTGACGGCGAAACCATTATTCGCGTCATGCCGGATATCGGGTACCTGCACACCGGCATTGAGAAGACCTGCGAAGCAAAGTTCTACCAGCAAGTCGTGCCGCTCACCGATCGCATCGATTATCTCTGCCCGATGACCAACAACCTGACGTATGTGTTGGCGGTGGAGAAACTGCTGGGGTTGGAGATTCCGCCGAAGGCGCAGTGGCTGCGGGTGATGATGAACGAGTTGACGCGCATCAACTCGCACCTGGTGTGGCTGGGCACGCACGCCATGGATATCGGCGCGATGACCGTGCTGCTCTATTGCTTCCGCGAGCGCGAAGACGTGCTGCGGCTGTTTGAAGCGATCAGCGGACAGCGCATGATGACGTCGTATTTCAGGATTGGCGGGGTCGCGCTGGAGCCGCCGCTCGGATTTTTCGATCGCGTGCGCGAGTTTGCCGACCGCTTCCCTTCGCGCGTGGATGAGTATGAAAACCTGCTGACCGGAAATCCGATCTGGCAGATGCGGACCAAAGGCATTGCGACGATAAGCGCGGATGATGCGATGGCTTTGAGCGCAACCGGACCGACGCTGCGGGCAAGCGGCGTGGATCTCGATCTGCGGCGCGACGCGCCTTACTCGAGCTACGACAAATTTACGTTCCAAGTGCCACTGGGAAAGAACGGCGATGTCTTTGACCGGTACCTGTGCCGGGTGCAGGAACTGCGCGAGTCGATCAGCATGGTGAAGCAGGCCCTCGACGGCATGCCGGAAGGCCCGACCAAGGCCGATGCGCCGAAGGTGGTGCTGCCCGACCGCGAAAAGATGAAGACGCAAATGGAAGCGCTCATCTACCACTTCAAGATCATCACCGAAGGCTTCGCGGTGCCGCCCGGTGAGGTGTACCAGGGAGTGGAGTCGCCGCGCGGTGAGATGGGCTATTACGTGGTGAGCGACGGCACGGCCAAGCCGTATCGTGTGCACATGCGGGCGGCTTGTTTTGCAAATTTGCAAACGCTACCAAAGCTTTGCGAGGGGCGGCTGCTGGCTGATGTGGTTGCGGCTATCGGGTCGATTGATATTGTGCTTGGAGAAATCGACCGGTGAAGTTTTCTGACGAATTCGAAACGCGCTTTGCGGAGATGGTCACGCATTATCCGACGAAGCGATCGGCGCTCGTGCCTACGCTTTTGTATGCACAGGATGAAGTTGGCTACCTGAGCGACGAAGCGATCGCAGAAATTGCTGCTCGGCTCGATCTGACCGAACTCGATGTGCGCAACGTGCTTAGCTATTACTCGATGCTGACCACCAAGCCGCGCGGGAAATACAACGTTCAGGTCTGCACAAACATTGCTTGCATGCTCAAGGGCGGCGAAGAGTTACTGCATCACTGCGCGAAGAAACTTGGGATCGGCCACAAGCAGACCACACCTGACGGCGTTTTCACGCTCGAGGAAGTGGAGTGCATTGGGGCGTGCAGTTGGGCGCCCGCGATCCAGGTGAACTATGACTTCCACGAGAATCTGACGCCCGAGAAACTGGACCAGGTATTGGACGGGTACAAGAAGAAAGGCACGCAGTAGCGATGGCGGATCTGGTTTCCCATCCCGATGAGGTGAAGGTCGTTTCGAAGCGCTTTGGCATGGGCGCGACCAATATCGACCGCTATCTCGAGTTAGACGGTTACAAGGCGCTGCAGAAAGCGCTCGGCATGACGCCCGATGCCGTCATTAATGAAGTCAAGAATTCTGGGTTGCGTGGGCGTGGTGGGGCCGGCTTTTCGACGGGCATGAAGTGGTCGTTCGTACCGAAGCAATCGACAAAACCGAAGTATGTGCTGTGCAACGGCGATGAGAGTGAGCCTGGTACTTGCAAAGACCGCCTGATTTTCGAGCACGACCCGCACTCGGTGATTGAAGGCGCGATGATCGCGGCGTATGCGGTTGGTGCGCATGCGGCGTACATCTACATTCGCGGTGAGTATCGCTACCTTTCGGTCATCATGCAGAAGGCTCTCAAAGATCTGTATGCCAAGGGATTCGCAGGCAAAAACATCTTTGGCAGGGGATACGATCTCGAGGTGTACTGGCACGGTGGCGCGGGCGCTTATGAAGTTGGCGAAGAGTCGGCGCTGATGGAATCGCTCGAGGGCAAGCGAGGCATCCCGCGGATCAAGCCTCCCTTCCCGGCAGTGGTCGGACTGTGGGGCGGGCCGACGGTCATTAATAACGCCGAGACTTTGGCGAGCGTTCCGGCCATCATGCTAGGCGGTGCGGAGTGGTACGCGAATCTGGGTACGTCAAAGAACGGCGGCACGCGGCTGTTCTGCCTGAGCGGTAACCTCGCCAAGTGCGGCGTGTACGAACTGCCCATGGGCTACAACCTGAAGAAGATGATTTACGACGTGGGCGGCGGCATTCCGAACGGGCGGAAGCTGAAAGCGGTCGTTCCCGGCGGGTCCTCAGTTCCCGTTTTGTTGCCCGAGGAGATCGATATCGCGATGGATTTCGATTCGGTCGCAAAAGCTGGATCGATGCTGGGATCGGGCGGGTTGGTCGTTCTGGATGACACCAACTGCATCGTGAAATTTGCTCTGCGAACCATCAAGTTCTACCAGCACGAGAGCTGTGGCTGGTGTATTCCCTGCCGTGAGGGAACTGACTGGCTGAAGAAAACGCTGACCCGCTTCCATGCGGGGGCGGGCGTCAATAAGGACATCGACAACATTCAATATCTCGCCGAGAACATGCTGGGCCGGACTTTCTGTCCGCTGGGCGATGCAGCGGCGATGCCCACCATCGCGTTCGTCAAGAAGTTCCGGAAAGAGTTCGAAGATCACCTGAACGGCAGGCCTTGCCCCTACGAGAAAGAGGGCGCGGCGGAACTGGTGGCGGCGCTGGCACATTGAATACATTGAGAAATTGGGAAATTTGGTAATTGGGTGATTGGTCTTCGGCGGTATGCGTTCTCGTCCTGAACAGCGTCGCGATCGGACGAAAGATTTGGCTCTGCGAGTGATACGTTTGTACCGGTCTTTGCCGTTTCGAACGTACACTCAGGTTCTGGGAGAGCAGTTGTTGCCATGCGGTACTTCGGTCGCAGCGAATTACCGGGCGGTGCGCAGGGCGCGGTCGCGGGCAGAATTCATCGCTCGCATCGGGATCGTAGCCGAGGAAGCCAACGAAGCGGTACTTTGGATCGAATTGCTGACGGAGTCTGGAATCGTGGAGCCTAAAATGACTGAGGCGCTGTTGAAGGAAGCACGCGAATTGGCAGCGATACTAACCGCTTCGCAAGGCACAGCGAAGAGGACACCATAACGGTTTTTCAATTACCCCAATTACCAGATTTCCCAATTACTCAATGCCCGACGTAACACTCACTGTAGACGGAAAGAAGATTACGGCCCCGGCGGGGTCGCTGCTGATCGACGCCTGCAAGAACGTCGGCATCGAGGTGCCGTCGTTCTGCTATTACCCCAACCTGTCGCTGCAGGGCGCATGCCGCATGTGTCTGGTCAAGATCGAAAAGATGCCCAAACTGCAGACCGCGTGCACGACCACGGTCGGCGAGGGCATGGTCGTCACGACCGACAACGAGGAAGTGCGCCAAGCGCGCAAGTCAATGGTTGAGTTGTTGCTGGGGAACCATCCTCTGGATTGCCCGGTGTGCGATGCGGGTGGCGAGTGCGAGCTGCAGGACATGACGTTCTCCTACGGCGCCGCCGAATCGAAATACATGGAGGCGAAGAACCACAAGGAGGAGCAGCAATGGTCTCCGGTGGTGTTCTTCGATCGTCCCCGCTGCATTCTGTGTTACCGCTGCGTGCGAGTGTGCGGCGAAGGGATGGACGTATGGGCGCTGGGCGTGCAAAACCGCGGCGTCTCGTCGATCATTGCTCCCAATCAAGAAGACCATCTCGAGTGCGAAGAGTGTGGCATGTGCATCGACATCTGCCCGGTCGGAGCGCTTACTTCGGGTGCGTATCGTTACAAGACGCGGCCGTGGGAGATGAAGCACGTCGGCACGATCTGCACGCATTGCGGCGACGGTTGCAAGACCACGCTTGGTGTGCGGCGCTCAGAAACCGGTATGGAGATCGTTCGCGGCGATAACCGCGACAAGAGCGGCATCAATAATGATTTCCTGTGTGTGAAGGGCCGGTACGCGTTTGATTTCACCGAAAACCCGGAGCGGCTGAAAACGCCGCTGGTACGCAAGGGCGGCAAGCTGGTGCAGGCTACGTGGGAAGAGGCGTTCACGCTGATCGGCAAACGCTTCGGCGAAGTGCACGATAGAGATGGTGGCGAATCGATCGGCGTGATCGGATCGAATCGCACCACTAATGAAGAGAACTATCTTCTTTCTAAGTTTGCCCGCGTGGTGTTGAAAACCAATAACGTCGATCATCACCGGACGGCGGACTTCCCTGCCCTGGCTGCTGCTCTGCGCGGTAAGCCGGATGCCACCGCCACCATGCGCGAGATCTATGACGCGCCGGCGATTCTAGTGATCGGGAATAATCCGACCGACCAGCACCCGCTGCTGGCATGGCAGATTCGCAACAACGTTCGGCTGCACCGGTCGCGGCTCTATCTGATCAACTCGCAAGCCATCAAGTTGGGACGGCAGGCTGCTGGGTTCACACAGGTTGCGCCGGGCAGCGAGCCCGCAGTTGCAGCGTTCCTGGCGGGAGATGATTCTGCCTTAGCAGCGCTCGTGAGCGAGCAGGTGACACAGAACGCGTGGACTTCATTGCGCGACCAACTGCGGAAAGAAGAAAAGCTCGTCATCATTTTCGGTTCGCAGATTCGGGGGAGTGCCGTCGCTGCCCTGGTGAAGTTCGGCGCAGGAATTGCCGGAGCGAAATTCGTCGCGCTCGCCGACTATGCGAACTCGCACGGTGCGGCCGACATGGGCTTGTATCCTGACCTACTTCCCGGTTATCACCGCGTAGCCGACACGGGACCCTTTCATCAGGAATGGAGCTCCGTGCCTGCATCGAAGGGATTGACTCTGCCTGAGATGGTCGATGCCGCCAAGGCTGGCAAGCTGAAGGCGCTTTATGTGGTGGGGGCAAATCCCGTCGCGCGGTTTGCAGTTGATCCGTTTGTGTTCTCCAAGAGCTTCCTGGTGGTGCAGGACATGTTCTTGACGGAGACGGCTTTTATTGCGGACGTCGTACTGCCCGCGGCGAACGCTTACGAGAAGAGTGGCACGTTCACGAATACGTGCGGCGATCTGCAGCTGGTGAAGAAAGCCGGGGAGGTAACCGATGCCAAGAGCGACTTTGAAATGATCGTGCGGGTCGCGGACGCGATGGGCTTCGACGTTCACCAACTCGTGCCCTTCGGCGGAGCCGAGCGCGCCGATATGGGCCAGTCGCGTGGCGCGCAATCGGGGGAAGCGGACCGGCATGCAGTGTGGCTCGAGGCCAACGGGCTTGAACCGAAGATGAGCCCGCTTGACCCGATGGCGATTCTCGATGAAATTCAGCGCCTGGTGCCGGGATACGACGTTTCGCGCATCAACCTGCTTTCCGGAAACGACCAGCACGTATCGTTTATGTCGAGCGGTCCTGGAACGAGCCACGACCCTGAGCTGATTAAGCCGGCCAACGATAGCCTGTTCACTTCGGGAACGCTAGGCCGGTATTCGAAGGCCTTGCGCGCGGTGCTGGAGAGCCACCAGGGGCAGCCCGAAGGTTCGGAAGTCGCAGCCGACTGAACTGAACAGATTGGCAGCATTTCACCAACTTAGTAATTGAAGCAGTAAGAGCTACCAGGCAACAGGATCCCAGCAACCAGGAAAAGCCATTGCTTAGTAACACTGCCTATCTCGTGTCTTCGGTGATCAAGATTGTATTCACAATCTTTTTCCTGCTGACTTCGGTGGCGTACACGGTCTGGCTGGAACGCAAGGTAGTCGGACGAATGCAGAACCGTTGGGGACCCCAGCGCGTGGGTCCATTCGGATTACTGCAACCTGCGGCCGACGGCGTGAAGTTCCTTCTTAAAGAAGACCTGACGCCGCCGCACGTTTACAGGCCGCTGTTCATCGCTGCCCCGCTGATTGCGGTAATCTGCGCGCTGTCGTCGATTTCGGTGATTCCGTTCGGCGGGACGCTGACACTCTTTGGCTATGAAATTCCGCTGCAAGTGACCGACATCAACATCGGCCTATTGGTCATTCTTGGCATCACCAGCATGGGCGTGTATGGCGTTGCGCTGGCAGGGTGGTCATCGAATAACAAGTATTCCCTGCTTGGTGGGTTACGCGCGAGCGCGCAGATGATCAGTTATGAGCTTTCGCTCGGGTTATCGTTAGTTGGCGTGCTGATCTTATCGGGTACGTTCAGTCTGCGGCAGATCGTGGAAGGCCAGCAAGGACATTTTCTCGGATTCATCCCAAAGTGGAACCTGATTTATGGGGGGCAGTTCATCGCCTTCTTTATTTACCTGATGTCGGCTTACGCCGAGACCAACCGCATTCCCTTCGACCTGCCGGAGGCCGAGGCCGAGTTGTGCGCCGGGTACCATACCGAGTACAGCGCCATGAAATTTGCGATGTTCTTCATGGCCGAGTACGCGAACATGATCACGGTCTCTTGTCTCGCGACGCTGTTGTTTCTAGGCGGCTGGAACGGACCGATTTTTGGGCCGCCGCTGTTGCAGAGCCTGCTGCCGGTTTTGTATTTCCTGATCAAGGTCGTCGGTTTCCTGTTTGTTTATATCTGGGTGCGCGGCACGCTGCCGCGCTTCCGCTATGACCAACTGATGGCGTTTGGGTGGAAGTTTTTGCTGCCGCTCTCGATCGCAAACATTGTTGTGACCGCTCTGATCGTCGCGTGGCGGGCGTAGCTCGAGATCAAAACGAATGCTTCACTTAATCCTATTTCTGGTGTTTGCGGCGATCTGCATCGCGGGTGCGGTGAACCTGCTGATCCAGCGCCACCCCATCTCCAGCGCGCTGTCGCTCGTCGTGGTGATGGCGTCGCTCGCGGCCGAATACCTTTTGTTGGGTGCGGAATTTGTGGCGGCAGTGCAGGTGATCGTCTACGCGGGCGCAGTCATGGTGCTGTTCGTTTTCGTCATTATGCTTTTGAACGCTGGCGAAGAGGATCGCATTGGAGGTAGCCACGTGGCGCTTGTCGTGGGCATACCCGGAATTCTTGCGGGCGGCTTGCTCACGGCCTGGATATTGCTAAAGCAGACTGGCGATTTGACGATTGGTGCCCTTCTGGGCGACCCGAAAACGATTGGCTCGCTGCTCTTCCATGATTTTCTCCTACCTTTCGAAGTCACCTCTGTGCTGATTCTGATCGCCATCATGGGAGCCGTGGTGCTCGCCAACCGGCCGGAGACGATCAATCCGGGAAAGAAGGAGAATTGATGGTTCCTCTTTCCTATTACCTGATTCTGAGCGGGATCTTGTTCTCGTGCGGCGTGCTTGGTTTTCTGATCAAGCGCAACATCATCACCATCTTCATGTCGATTGAGCTGATGCTGAACGGCGTGAACCTGTCATTCGTAGCCTTCGCCGCGCACTGGCAGCACCTGAGCGGGCAGATTTTTGTTTTCTTCGTGATGGTCGTAGCGGCTGCGGAAGCGGCGGTGGGGCTGGCCATCATCATCGCGGTTTACCGCACGCGCGAAACCTTGAACGTGGACCAGGTCAACCTCCTCAAACTATGACCGAGAACCTCAACCTCTGGCTGATCCCGATCCTGCCCCTCATCGGCGCGGCGATCAATGGCTTGTTTGGCCGCCGTTTCTCGCGGCAGGTCGTCTCTGCGGTCGCAGTCTTCTTTTCGGGCGCAGCGTTCGCGCTGGTGCTGCGCGTCTGGAGCCAGTTCTCTTCCCTGACCTTACCGCACTACGAATTTTTCGCGCACTGGATTCGCTACGGCGGCTTCATGGTGAACTTCGAGTTCTATCTCGACCAACTCACTATGCTGATGCTGCTGGTGGTCACTGGCGTCGGGTTGCTGATTCATATCTATTCGATCGGCTACATGTGGGACGACCCGAGCTTCCCGCGCTTCTTCTCATACTTGAACTTGTTCATGTTCTTCATGCTGACGCTGGTGCTGGCGGGCAACTACCTGCAGATGTTCATCGGGTGGGAAGGCGTGGGGCTCGCATCGTATCTGCTGATCGGGTTCTGGTTTGCCAAAGATTCGGCAGCTTCGGCCGGAAAGAAAGCATTCATTGTTAATCGCATCGGCGATTTCGGATTTCTTATTGCTTTGTTCCTGATGATCAAGCACTTCGGCTCGCTGAACTTCAGTGAAGTTTTCGACAAGGTCGGACCCATGCCGGTCGAGACGGTTGGCGCGGGCTTGTTGACTTCGATCGGGTTACTGCTGATGGTGGGCGCCTGCGGCAAGTCGGCGCAGATTCCTTTGTATGTCTGGTTGCCGGATGCAATGGAAGGCCCCACGCCGGTTTCAGCGCTGATTCACGCGGCGACCATGGTGACCGCGGGTGTGTACATGGTTTCGCGCTCGCATGTGGTGTTCGATCACGCACCGACGGCGCTGAC
>Ga0306920_100013282_pt1 | contig 11213 bp, 10 predicted proteins | sample flu12Cox44000170_FD_204666 | JGI IMG/M metagenome (GOLD analysis project Ga0306920, IMG submission 204666) | Lab enrichment of tropical soil microbial communities from Luquillo Experimental Forest, Puerto Rico - flux4day.12C.oxic.44.000.170 (v2)... | ecosystem: Environmental > Terrestrial >...
GGCAGGGCGCGCGCAAGCCGTATCACCGCTTCCGGCGCCACGCCGCGGCAGTAGATGCGCACGAAGCTGCCGAGCGCGCCGTGATGCGCCACGAAATAATCGGTGATCGGGCAGATCACCGTGGTCATGCCCGCCCCGAACGAGCGGTCGAGTTCGTCCTGCAGCCACACAGCCTTGAGCGAGCCGTCAGGATTCGATTTGTCGCGCATGCCGTGGTCCGACACGATGCCGACGACGGCGCCGAGTGTGTCCAGCCGCCCGAGGTACGTGTCCATGTCGTGATAATAGCGGTTCGCCTCGGGCGAGCCCGGCACGTAGGTATGCTGGACGAAGTCGGTGAGCGACAAATACATCAGTCGCGGCCGCTGCGTCTCCAGGAGCTTGACGCCGGCCGCCAGCACGAACAGCGACAGCTCGGGCGAGTACATGTCGGGGAGCGGGCGGCCGACGAGATCGAGCACGTTGTCGATCCCGTTCTCCACTTGGCTGGCGCGGTCGGCCTTCTCCGATGAGAAGTTGATCGCCCCGCCGGCGATGTCCATGTCTTTGCCGAGCTGTCGGCGCAGCTTGTCCTTGGCGGTGATCGAGACCACCTTGGCGCCGGCCTGAGAGAACGCCGCCAGCACGGTCGGCGCGCGCATCAGCTCGGGCCCGGTCATCACCATGGCGCGGCCGCTCTCCGGTTCGAGGTAGAAGTTGCCGGAAATGCCGTGCACCGACGGCGGGCTGCCGGTGACGATCGACACGTTGTTGGGGCAGGTGAAGCTTGGGATCACGCATTGCGCGGTCGCCGCAAAGCCCGCACTCATAAAGCGCGCCGTGTTTGGAACGATGCCGGCGGCGAGCGCGCGGTCGAGATATTCCGGATCGCCGCCGTCGTTGCACACGACCACCACCGGGCGTTCCGGCCAGCGGTAGGTGACGGCGTTGACTTCGATCGGAGCGGTTACGCTGTTGGTTGCGGATTCGTTCATACGCGACGCCCGGGAATGTCGAGGGCGGTTGGGTAGCACGCCAGGCGTTCGATGTCTTTGCACCGGGCGCCGAGGGGCGTATCCTGCGCCAACCTCCGCGGAGTCCCCAGCCATGCAACAGCCCTCCACCGACACCACGATCCACGCCTATTGGCAGCCCGGCTGCACCAGCTGCCTGCGCATGAAGGAGTTCCTCGCCCGCCACGGCGTCCCGTTCGTCTCGGTCAACGTCCTTGAAGACGAGGCCGGCGTTGCCGAGCTTGCGGCGCTCGGCATCCGCACCGTGCCGATCGTGCGGCGCGGCACCGACTGGGCGAACGGCCAGGTGCTGCGCGACGTGGCGCGGGTCGCCGGCATTCCGTGGGGTGGCGCGACGATGCTGCCGGTGCCCGAAATGTGCGACCGGCTGATCGAAATCCAGACGACCGCGCAGCGGCTGTTCGGGCAAATTCCCGAGGCGGCGATCGGCACCCTGCTGCCGAACCGCCCCCGCAGCTACGGCCAGCTCGCCTACCACATTTTCAACATCGCCGACGCCTTCCTTGAGCACGAGGTCGATGGTGAACCGCTCAAAGAAGGGGCCTATGGCCGCGTGCCGGCGCCGGGCGCCGACAACAAGGCCGCGATTCTGGCCTATGGCGCCGACGTGCTGCGGCGGTTCGAGGCGTGGCGCAAGGCGCGCCTCGGCAGCACGAACTTCACCCAGAAGGCGCACGTCTATTACGGCGACGTGACCCTCCACGATTATCTCGAGCGCACGGTGTGGCACTCCGGCCAGCACGTGCGCCAGATGGTGATGGTGCTCGGCCTACTCGGTATCACGCCCGACCGGCCGCCGACCGCGGCGACCTTCGCCGGCCTGCCGATGCCGGAGAAGGTGTGGGACGATGAACGCCCGATGGTAAAGGCAACCGCCGCTGCAAACTGACGATGTGAACGGAGAACAAAAATGGCGTCATACAAACACATCGAGGTGAAGCCGATTGCCGGCGCCCTCGGCGCGGAAATCCAAGGCGCCGACCTCGGCGATCTCGACGACGAGACCTTCGACGAGATCAAGTCGGCTTGGCTCGAGCACCTCGTCGTGTTCTTCCGCCGCCAGAAAATAACGCCCGAGCAGCAGATCGCTTTGGCCAAGCGCTTCGGCGACATTCATTATCATCCCTTCATGAAGGGCATGGAGCAGCATCCGGAGATCCTCGAAATCCTCAAGGAGGAGGGCGACACCAAGGCGTTCGGCGAGGTCTGGCACACCGACCAGATGTTCAATCCCAAGCCCGCCATGGCGACGATGCTTTACGCCAAGGAGACGCCCGACGCCGGCGGCGACACCATGTTCACGAATTTATATCTCGCCTACGAGTCGCTCTCGCCGCCGATGAAGGACATGCTTGCAAGCGTGAAGACCTGGAACGTGGGCGACCGTGCGATCCTTGCCCAGAACGGTCCGATGGCTTCGGCGCCGCGCGCCGGCCGCTACGTCGGCAACAAGAACATGGCGGCCAAGGTGCGCGACCCGGGCGAGGTGAAGACGGAATCGACGCATCCCTTAGTGCGCACGCATCCGGAGACCGGCCGCAAGGCACTCTACATCAGCAACCACACTCAGGCGCTCGACGGATTTTCCCGCGCCGAGGCCAAGCCGATCCTCGACTTTCTCATGGCGCACGCGGTGCAGCCGGAGTTCACCTGCCGGTTCCGTTGGGAAACGGATTCGCTCGCCATCTGGGACAACCGCTGCACGCAGCACCGCGCGCTCAACGACTATCACGGCAAGCGCCGGCGCATGCACCGCATCACCATCGCGGGCGACGAACCGTTTTGAAACAAACATCGCCAACATCCTGAGGAGCGAGCGCGACGAAGTCGCGCTCGCGTCTCGAAGGATGGGCACACGCACGGAGTTTGCTGCCATCCTTCGAGACGCTCAGCGCTGCGCCATAGCCGACGCTCCGCGTGGGCGTCTTTATCAACGGCGGCCGAAGGCCGCCTACGACTCCTCAGGATGACGGTTGTGTTTGTTGCACGCGCCGTACAGTGACGACTCGTCACCCCTTCACTTCAGTCTCGGGGCGGTCGTCGCCGCGGGCGACCTCATCGTGCCAGCGTCCCTGCTTGTCCTCGTAGGAAATGCCGGTGGTGGCGCCCGCGACCACCTGCTCCCGTGCGGCGCGTTCGGCCGCCCGCCGGGCGAGGTCATGCGATGGAAAGGTCTCGGAATAAACGCCGTCCGCCCGATAGGCCCAACCACCGTCGTGCTCGACGACTTCGTAGGTGACCTTGCTCATGGCCGCTCCTCGTACTGTGGTGGAAATGTAGCCCGGATGGAGCGAAGCGCAATCCGGGGAAGAACGCTATCGCATTTCCTTCACTTCGCGGCGTTGGCCGAAGTCTCGCCCAGCCAATCGAACAGCGCCTGGTGGAACCTTTCGGGTGCCTGGATCTGCGGCGAATGGCCGAGATCGGGAAATTCGACGAGACGCGCGTTCGGAATGCGACCGGCCGCTTCCTTTCCGAGCTTCGCGTAATCGCCGAGCGCGGCGCGCGCCGCGGGCGGCGCCAAATCCTTGCCAACCGCCGTCGTGTCCTTGTCGCCGACCACCAACAAAACCGGCACGCGCAAATCGCCGAACTCATAGACGACCGGCTGAGCAAGGACCATCTCGGTAATCAGCGCGCCGTTCCAGGCGACGATCTCCCGTCCCGGGCCACGATAAAGTCCCGCCAGCATCTGCACCCAACGTTCGTACGCCGGCTCCCATGCGCCCGCATAATAAGTCGCACGCTCGTAGACGCGGATGCGCTCGGCGGTGGTTTGCAGTTCCCGCTGGTACCAGGCATCGACGCTCAGCCAGGGAACGCCTTTCGCCTTCCAATCCTCGAGTCCGATCGGGTCGACCAGCACGAGCCGCTCGACCTGGTCGGGATACATCAGCGCGTAGCGCACACTGAGCATCCCGCCCATCGAGTGCCCCATGACGGTGACGCGGCTGACGCCGAGCGTCGCGAGCAGCGCGTGCGTGTTCCCGGCGAGCTGCTGCAGGCTGTACTGATAATGCGCCGGCTTGGTCGATTTGCAGAACCCGATCTGGTCGGGCGCGATCACGCGATATCCCGCCTCGCTGAGCGCCGCGATGCTGCCCTGCCACGTCGCGGCGCAGAAGTTTTTGCCGTGCAGCACGACGACGGTGCGGCCGTTTGGCGTCGCCGGCTTCACGTCCATGTAGCCCATGTGCATCGGCACGCCCTGCGAGACGAAGTCGTAATGCTGCACGGGCCACGGATATTCGAAGCCTTCGAGCTCGGGCCCGTAGGCCGGACCCTCATCGTCAGCGGCCGATGCGGCGCCGAGGCACGCCAGAAGGAGCGCGGCGCAAAGCGCGAACGCGGAAAGGATCGTCGTTGTGCGGATGTTCATGCAGCCAAGAATACGGCGGTCGCGCCGGCTTAGGAAGAGCGCGCGAAGCGTTTGAGGTGCTCGCGGCATTCCGGGCTCGCGTTCTGCGCTTGCGCGGCCTTGTGCAAAATCTTCTTGAGCCGTTCGGCCGGGAAATCCTGCTGCACCAGGGCGACGCCGCGGTCGAAGGCTTCGCTGTAGCGCGTGATGCGTTCGCCACGGAACGCGAACAGGCTCGTGCCCTCGAACACCACCGGCTTGCCTTCGGCGCCCGGCATTTTCGAAGCGTAGCTGAAGCGCCAGCGCGCGTAGCCGATGCCCGCCCGTCGGCGAGCGGATCGAAGAAGTCCCAGCGATAACCGGTGCCGGTCGCGTGGAAGCGCGCGAGCATGGCGATGATCTCGTCGCGCCCTTGGTGCGCGCCGAAGAAACAGTCCTCATAGACGCCGTCGTCGGTGAACAGGCCGGCGAGCGCGGCGCCGTCGTTCGCCACCACCGCGCCCGCGAAACGTTGAAGCAATGTGGGGAAGTCGATGATGGCGGTGCCTTCTACGCGATGTTCCCCGGGCGCATTGCAGCACGCAGTGCCGCGATGCAGACCGGGGTCCAGGGGTCACAGACATGGACCCCGGAAGCAATGCAGCACTACATGCTGCATTTCATCCGGGGAAAGCATCCTCACGTCCCGCTCAGCTCGCCGCTCAGGATCGGGCCGATCGGGATCCAGCGCTGCCCGTCGAACTGCTGCATCTGCATCTGTTTGATCGGATACCAATCGGTCGCGCTGGTGTTGATCTTGACGCCCGGCAGCAGCATCCCGAGCGACAGGTCCTTCAGATTCGCGGCCTGCTTCATCACATTGGCGCGGGTGAGCTCGTCGCCGCACTGTTTGAGCACCTGCACAACTGTCTGGCTGGCAGTGTAACCGTACACCGGGAAGGTCGAGGTGCGGTCGCCCTCGGGATAATACTTCTCCATGAACGCGACCCAGTCCTTATAAGCCGCGTCGTCCTTCCACTGCGGATCGGTCGGGTCCTTGAGATAGTAGCTCGACAGGATGCCCTTCGAATTTTCCAACCCGGCCGGCTGCAGCACCCCGCCCACCGACTGCGACACGTTGTTGAGCAGATGAATCGGCTTCCAGCCGATCTCGGCGGATTTCTTGATCGCCTGGGCGGCGAATTTCGGCGTGGTCACGTTGAAGAACACGTCGGCGCCCGACGCCTTCAGGCTGACGATCTGCGAGTCGACGGTCGGATCGGTGGTCTCGTAGGGCAACTCGGCGACGATCGGCATCTTGCCGACGAGCCCGTCCTTGAGGCCCTTCACGTAGTCCTTGCCGTAGTCGTCGTTCTGATAAAGGATGCCGATCTTGCCCTGCGGATGGTGCTCGAGCAGATATTTGGCGTAGATGTGCCCTTCCGCCTGGTAGGTCGGCTGCCAGCCCATGGTCCAGGGGAAGTCCTTGTGGTCGCCCCATTTGGTGGCGCCGGTCGCCACGAACAGCTGCGGCACCTTCTTCGAGTTCATGTATTTCTGGATCGCGGTGTTCGGCGGCGTGCCCAGCGTGTTGAACAGGAACAACACCTCGTCGCTCTCGACCAGCTTGCGCGCCTGCTCGACCGTCTTGGGCGGGCTGTAGCCGTCGTCGTAGCTGATGAAGTTGACCTTGCGGCCGTTGATGCCGCCCTCGGCGTTCACCTTGTTGAAAAAGGCGGTGATGGTCTTGCCGATGGTTCCGTACGCGGATGCGGGGCCACTGTACGGGTTGGTGTTGCCGATCTTGATCTCGGTGTCGGTCGCGCCGGTGTCGTATTTCTTCTCGGCGACCGTGGTGCCCACGACCAGAGCGGCAACGCCGAGCGCGGCCGTCGCCGTCAGGCCGATACGGTGAAGCAGCATTTGGGTTCACTCCCTTGCTTGAGGTTCGTCACCGCTCGCTTCGGGCGAGCTTGCTGACGATCAGCCGAACGAGCCCCGCCGCCCCGGACGGCATCACGTAGATGACTAGGATAAGAATGACCCCGTAGACCGCCCCTGCCAAGCCCTTGGACACCGATTCGGCGACGTTTGGTGCGAACAAGGCAAACAGGCCGCCGAACAATGTGCCGGGAATCGAACCTACGCCCCCCACCACCAGGCCGACGAACAGCTGGATCGAGAGCGTGAAGGTGAAGCTGTCGGGCGCCACGAACCCTGCGACCACCGCTCCGAGCGCGCCGGCGATGCCGGTGTAGAGCGCGCTCACCCCGAAGGTGAGCGACTTGTAGAGCGAGACGTTGACCCCCATGGCGCCGGCCGCGATGGCGTTGTCGCGGATCGCCTTCATGGCGCGGCCGGTGCGGCTGTTAACCAGGTTGACCGCGCAGATGTAGAGCACGGCCGCCACGCCGAGCGTGAAGAAATAGATCCACTGGTCGGAAGTGAGCGGCAGCCCGAACGGCGCGTCCGGCTTGATCACCACGATGCCCTGCACGCCGCCGGTCCAATGTTCGAGCGGGCTGAATTTGAGGATCTGCGGCGCCGCAATGGCCAGCGCAAACGTGGCAAGCGCGAGATAAATGCCTTCGAGGCGGAGCGCCGGCAGGCCGAACAGGAAACCGGACACGAGGCAGACCACGCCCGCCACCGGCAAGGTCCAGTAATAGTCGATGTCCCACTTATCCATCATGATCGCCGCCGTATAGGCGCCGATCGCGTAGAACGCGCTGTGGCCGAGCGAGAACTGGCCGTTGAAGCCGGTGAGCAGATTGAGCCCGAGGATCGCCAGCGCATAGACGATCGCGAGCGTGAGCTGAAACACAAGGAAATTCTTCACGAAGAACGGCAGCACGACCGCGACGACCACGGCCGCGATGATCGCGAGCTGGCGCCAGCGCGCGAGCGTGAGCCCGCCGATTACTGCTTGCGCGGGCGGCAACCTCACCACCGACGGCGTCGCGGCGGTGGTTGCTTCAATGGCGGCGGGGGCGGCTTCCATGCGTCAGACTCTGCTTACGACGGTGCGGCCGAATAGGCCGCTCGGCTTGACCAGCAGCACCGCGACGATCAGCACCAGCGCGATGGTGAGTTTGAGCTCGCGACCGAAGTAGGGAATGAAGGTGCCGGCGACATTTTCGATCACGCCGACCGAAAACCCGCCGATGACCGCGCCGCCCGGACTGGTGAGCCCGCCCACCACCGCGGCCGCGAATCCGTAGAGCAGGATCCCGAGCATCATGTTGGGCTCGAGGAACACGACCGGCGCGATCAGCATGCCGGCGACCGCGCCGATCGCCGCCGCCATGCCCCAGCCGAGCGCCACCATCCAGCCGACCCGGATGCCGGCGAGCCGCGCCGATTCCGGGTTCGCGGCGGCGGCCCGCATGGCAAGGCCGATGCGCGTGTGGCGGAAGAACAGATAAAGGAGCAACAGCAGCACGAGTGTCACGCCGATCATGCCGCCGTCGTGCGCGCTGATGAGCCCGTCGCCGATGAGCGAGCGCGTGCCGAACGGGGTCGGGAACTCCTTGATGGTGTAGTCCCAGATCCAGCCGGCGAGGCTGTTGATGATTGAGAACAGCGCGATGAACACCACGATGTGGCTGAGCACCGGCGCGTCGTGGATCGGCTTGAACACGATGCGCTCGATCGCGAGCCCGCCCACGAACGAGATCGCGATGGTGAGCACGAAGGCGACCCAATACGGGCAGCCCCAGTTCATCAGCTGCCAGGCGATGAAGGTCGAGAACATCGCCATTTCGCCCTGAGCGAAATTGAGATGGTCGATCGCCTGGTAGATCATCACCACGGCGAGCGCGATGCAGGCGTAGATGCCGCCGGTCGCGAGCCCGGCCAGCACCTGATGCAGCAGCAGCTCCCAGTTCATCTAATACCCCAGATACGACCGGCGCACGGTTTCGTCGTCGCGGATGTCGCGCGACGGGCCTTTGATCACCAAGCGCCCGGTCTCGATCAAATAAGCGTGGTCGGCGAGGTCGAGCGCGAGAGAGGCGTTCTGCTCGACCAAGAGGATGCTCACGTTCTCCTCGCGATTGAGCGTGCGCAAAATATCAAATAGCTCCTGCACGATCAGCGGGGCAAGGCCGAACGACGGCTCGTCGAGCAGCATCAGGCGCGGGCGCAGCATCATGGCGCGGCCGACCGCGAGCATCTGCTGCTCGCCGCCCGAGAGCGTGCCGGCCTGCTGGCGCCGCCGCTCGCGCAGGCGCGGGAAATAGCCGTAGACGCGGTCGATGTCGGCGGCAATTTCGCCGTGGTCGCGCCGGGTCATGGCGCCGATCTGCAAATTTTCCTCGACCGTCTGGCGCACGAAGGTGCCGCGCCCCTGCGGCACATGGGCGATGCCGAGCCGCACGATCTGCTCAACCGGCCGGCCTGCGATCGGCTTTCCGTCGAAACGGATCTCGCCCGCGACCCGCACCATACCGGAGAGCGCGCGCAGCGCCGTGGTCTTGCCGGCGCCGTTCGCGCCGAGCAGCGTCGTGATGCCGCCCGCCTCGACCGCGAGGTCGAGGCCAAACAGCGCCTGCGTCGCGCCGTAGAAGGCGCTCAAATCCTTCGCCTCGAGCAGCAGCGCCGTCATGCGGTCGTCCCCAGATAGGCGGCAATGACGTCCGGGTTGCGCTGCACTTCGGCGGGTGTGCCGTCGGCGATCTTGCGGCCGAAGTCGAGCGCCACCACGCGGTCGCACACCGACATCACGAGGTTCATGTGATGCTCGACCAGGAGCACCGTGACGTTGCGCTCGTCGCGGACGCGGCGGATGAGGCGGCCGAGCCCGTCCACTTCGACGTGATTGAGCCCGCCGGCCGGTTCGTCGAGCAGCAAGAGCTTGGGTTTGACCGCGAGCGCGCGCGCCAGCTCGACCCGCTTCTGCAGTCCGAACGGCAGGTCGGCGACCGGGCGGTGCGCGACCGCGTGCAGGTCGAGATAATCGATCAGCTCCCAGGCGATCTCGTCGAGCGCATGGTCCTGGCACCGCACCCACGGCAGGTGCAGCGCGTCGCTCAAAAAATCGCTGCGCGCGACGTGATGGCCGCCGACCCGCACGTTGTCGAGCACCGACATGCGGGCAAACAGCGCGAGGTTCTGGAACGTGCGGCCGATGCCGATCTCGACCATGCGGTGGGGCGACTTGTCGAGGATGCTCGCACCCTCGAACAGGATGTCGCCCTCGACCGGCGTGTAGAGGCGGGAGAAGCAGTTGAACAGCGTCGTCTTGCCGGCGCCGTTGGGCCCGATCAGGCCGAGCATCTGGCCGGCCTCAAGATCGAACGACACGCGCTCGAGCGCGACGATGCCGCCGAAGCGCACGCCGACGTTGGCCACGCGCAACAGCGGCGTAGTTTGTGACCCAGTCGCGGCAGCGGCGACTGCCGGCGTCATGCACAGGCCTCGGGGTTCCCCTCCCCCCACGCGTCAGCGTGGCGGGGAGGGGTCAGGGGTGGGGGGCGCTTTGCTTCGATCAAACTCAAAAAAAGCCCCCCACCCGGCTCGCTTCGCTCGCCACCCTCCCCGTGCTCGCTGCGCACAGCCGACGCTTCGCGTCGGCGTTCTTAGCGCGAAAGACGGCGGCCGAAGGCCGCCGTTCGGGGGAGGGATGAAGCGCGCGCCCACCGATTGACACGAATGGCACCACTTCCTAGCGTTCCGGTCAATAATGCAAGAACATCGGGCGGACGCTTCATCCGCCGATATCCCGGCGCGTGCGCCCGGGAGGGAGGAAAGTCCTTGTCCAACATCGTAGAACTGCGCCCCGGCGCGGTCGCCGTCATCGTCATCGACAATCCGCCGGTCAACGCGCTCAAGCAGGCGGTGCGCGCCGGGCTACGGGACGCGTTCACCCGCGCCCGCGACGACGCCTCGATCCACGCCATCGTGCTCGCCGCCGCCGGCCGCACCTTCGTGGCCGGCGCCGACATCACCGAGTTCGACAAGCCGCCGCAGCCGCCCGGCCTGATCGAAGTGTTCGATCTGATGGAGGCGAGCAAGAAGCCGATCGTCGCCGCGCTGTTTGGCACGCCGCTCGGCGGCGGCCTCGAACTCGCGCTCACCTGCCATTATCGCGTGGCCGCGCCCACCACCCGGCTCGGCCTGCCCGAGATCAAGCTCGGCATTCTGCCCGGCGCCGGCGGCACCCAGCGGCTGCCGCGCCTCATCGGCGTCGACAAGGCGCTGCCGATGATCTTGAGCGGCGATCCGATCTCCGCGCAGGAAGCGCTCGCCAACGGCCTCGTCGACGAGATCGTCCAGGGCGACGTGACCGAGGGCGCGATCGCCTTCGCGCGCCGCCTGCTCGCCGAGAAGGCGCCGCTCAAGCGCGCCCGCGACATGGAAGACAAGCTCAAGCGCTATCGCGACAACCCAAAACTCTACGACGAAGTGGTGGCGAATTCGGCCAAGCGCACGCGCGGGCTTGCCGCGCCCGCCGCGGCGATCGAATGCGTGCGCTGGTCGTTCGAAAAGCCGTTCGACGACGCCGAGCGGGGCGTGCGCGAGGCGTTCCAGAAACTGCGCGAAGGCGACCAGTCGAAGGCGCAACGGCATATTTTCTTTGCCGAGCGCGAAGCCGCCAAGGTCCCCGATATCCCGGCGAGCACGAAAGCGCGCGAGATCAAGCGCGCCACCGTACTCGGCGCCGGCACCATGGGCGGCGGCATCTCCATGTGCTTCGCCAACGCCGGCATTCCGGTGACGATCGTCGAGACCTCGCAGGAGGCGCTCGACAAAGGCCTCGCGACGATCAAGCGGAACTATGAGAACACGGTCAAGCGCGGCGGGCTGAAGGCCGACGAGATGGAGCGCCGGGTCAAACTGATGACCGGCACCACCGATCTCGC
>Ga0306920_100013283_pt1 | contig 11213 bp, 11 predicted proteins | sample flu12Cox44000170_FD_204666 | JGI IMG/M metagenome (GOLD analysis project Ga0306920, IMG submission 204666) | Lab enrichment of tropical soil microbial communities from Luquillo Experimental Forest, Puerto Rico - flux4day.12C.oxic.44.000.170 (v2)... | ecosystem: Environmental > Terrestrial >...
GGCGGGCTCGGGCTCGCTGACGTTCTGCGCGCTCGTTCCTCGGCCGGGAGCTCCGCCGCGCCCGAGACTTCAGTCATTCTGTTCTGGATGTGGGGCGGTCCGAGCCAGCTCGAAACCTGGGACATGAAGCCCGATGCTCCCAGCGAATATCGTGGCCCTTTCTCTCCCATCCACACCAACGTTGCCGGGATCGAGATCTGCGAGCTCTTTCCACTCCTGGCCCGGCAGGCCGACAGGTATTCGCTGGTGCGCTCGCTGCACCATGAAATGTCGGCCCACAATGACGGGTCGATCGAGCTCTTGACCGGGAAAACTCCAACAAAGGCTGATCCGACATCGACGGCGAGGTCCGAACATCCCGATTTCGGCATGATTACCAGCCGCTTGCGCGGCCGCCAGAGACATGGCCTGCCAGCATATGTCGGCATTCCGCGCCAACCGTTCATGACGCAGCCGGTGTACCTCGGGATGAGTCATCAGGCGTTCGCTGCAGGTGATCCATCGGTCAAAAACTTCCAGCCTCCGAATCTGACGATCGAGGCAGGAATGAACGGAGCAAGGCTGGACGATCGCCATTCGCTGATCACGCAGCTCGACCGGTATCGGCGCGGTCTTGACCTGTCGGGATCACTCGACGGCATGGATCAGTTCCGGGATCAGGCGATTGGGCTTCTGACAAGCACGCAGGTGGCCGAGGCGTTCAATCTCGACCGCGAAGATCCGAGGCTGCGCGATCGTTACGGGCGGCATTTGTGGGGCCAGAGCTGCCTCCTCGCCCGGCGCCTGGCCGAAGCAGGCGCGGGAGTCATCACCATCGATGCAATGGCGCCGCAGATGGGAACCCCGCTCTACTTCAGTTGGGACGATCACGCCAATGCCCAGCCGGGCTGGGACATGGTGAAAGGAATGCGCTGGCGTGCCGAATTCATGGACCCGGCTCTCTCGGCACTGATCGACGACATTTACGATCGCGGGCTCAACCAGAAAATTCTCATCGTGGCCGTGGGCGAGTTCGGGCGAACTCCGCGACTTTCTCACGCCAATGGATGCCTGGGACGGGATCACTGGCCCCAGGCGCAGTCGGCTCTGATTGCGGGGGGAGGCCTCAGAACGGGGCAGGTCGTCGGCGCCACAACGTCAAAGGCCGAGCACCCGACCGAGCGCCCCTTAAGTCCGCAGGACCTGATGGCGACAATTTATCGCCATTTGGAGATCGATGCGTCCGTTGAGTTTCCCGATTTCTCCGGGCGCCCGCACCGCATCCTGCACCATGGCCAGCCGATTCGCGAACTGGTGTGATCTATTTGATCTCCCCGATGCGACACTGGCCCAGTTCGCGCCAGAGTCAGCGCGGCCCGGCCTGCCAGATTCCTAAGAGATTGCCTGCCGGATCACGGAATGTAGCAACCCAAAGATTGCCTTCCGCATACGGGACCCTCACAATCTCGCCACCCTCGGCTTTAATGCGCTGAATGACCTCGTCGATGCGGTTGACATAGATATAGGGAATCAATCCCGGCTCGCGCGGCACGACCCGGTCGGCGACCCAGGCGCCGATCAGATTGCCGCTCCCATCTTCAAAACTGTATTCACCGGAATCGCGGCGCCTGATCTGCCAGCCGAAAACTGCCTCATAAAATAATGCCGATCGCTGGCCGTCAACTGCGGGAATCTCCAGATAGGAGACATGCCCGTGCCGCGCCAGGCCTTCATCGACATGACCGCTGTCGGCGGGCCGTGTATCCTCGGTTGCCATCTTCTATTCGCTCTCCCCACAGCTTGAAGGCTGTGCTCCCGCGTCAGCCGGGCAAGTGATACGGCGCGCGGTATTCGTACGAGAGCAGCTTGTTCGCGCTGTCGTTATTCGTGAATCGCTCGGTCGCAGCGTCCCATTGCAGGTACGATTTCGTGCGATGGGCGATATTGCCGATCAGCGGGGCCGTTGTGGCCCGGTGGGCAAATTCGATGTCGCAGTTCGGCCGTCGGCGGCTCTTGACGCAGTCGATGAAGTTGCGCGCATGGTCGGCGTCGAGAACTTCGCCCTTCACCTTCTTCGGCTCGATCAGCGGCTTTCCGCCAGTGCGCCAGCCGCGCTCGATCGAGCGATCGACAGGGGTGCGGGCGAAAAACTCATTGGGAAGTATTGTCTCCGGGACGATTTCGTAACCGTGCAGGTCGAGATACAGCGTTCCTTTCGTTCCGCGGAATTCAATCTCACAGGGACGGGCCGACGCGGGTGCAGCCGTAGCATTATATTGCGAGAAAGAAACCAGCGTGTCTCCCGGGTAATGCCAGAGGACTTCAAGCGTGTCGGGCACCTCGCGGTTGTCGTAGTCGGCGAACTTTCCGCCGATGGCGACCACCGCCTGCGGCGCACTGAGCCCCAGGGCCCAGTGGATCGACGCCATGTAGTGCACCCCGAAGTTCGTGAGCTGGCCTCCCGAGTAATCGTAAAACCAGCGGAAGCGGTAGAACGTGCGGTTCTTGTTGTAGGGCCTCACCGGGGCGGGGCCGAGCCATGCGTCCCAGTCGAAATCGGCGGGCGGCTCGCCGTCGGCGGGGTTGCCGATTCCCTTCGGCCATTCGTTCTGGATATGGAACGCGCGGGCGACCGTGACTTTGCCGATCGCGCCGCTCTTGATCACGTCAGCCACTTCCCGCCCCAGCGCCGACGAGAGCCGTTGAATGCCGACCTGCACAATTCGGTCGTGCCGCTTTGCGGCGCTGGCCATCGCCCGTCCTTCGGCGACGCACAGCGACAGCGGCTTCTCGACATAAACATCTTTGCCCGCCTGGCAGGCGTGAATCATCTGCAGGGCATGCCAGTGATCGGGCGTCTCGATGGCAACGGCATCAAGGTCCTGCCGGTCGAGCAATTTGCGGTACTCATGAAACTGTGCCGGGTTGTTTCCGATCTTGTGTGAGGCGAACTCGAGATAGGGCTGATAAATGTCGCAGATCGCGGCGACCTCGCAGTCCTTCTGCGCGAGAAAAGCGTCGAGCACCTGGTCTCCGCGATTGCCCAGGCCGATAAATCCGACGCGAATGCGGTCGTTCGCCCCCAGGATGCGAGAGGCGCTCAAGGCGGTCGTGGTCACCGCGGCAGCGGCCGTCACCGAGGACTTGTGAAACTCTCTTCGGCTGATGCGGAACATGGAGATCTCCCGGGATGTCAAACGCCACCTGTGATCTGGACGAGTCTAATCTTTGCGTGCGGGGCATTCCAGCAGCCACGCCAATCGGCGCAATCGTTGCCGGTCGGAGGTTGCGGCAAGTCCACAAACGGCCGCTGAGAATACCGACGGTAACGTCTCTGCCGCTTTGACCTGTTGCCAATCGTGAACTATATCCTTGCATGGGCCGCACTGCGCGACCGCCGCCGGCGGGCGTGCGCCACGGAATATTCGCACTCATCAGGATAACCCGACAACCATGGCGCCAGAGGGTGAAGCGCCGACTGCGGTGGAAGACCGTCCGGAGGATGCTCCGGCCGTGGCGACTGATCTCGTCGATGCCGAGTTGATCCAGAACCGGCTCCGCGAGAAAGAACAGCTCGTTGCCGCGCTCACCGAGCGCCTCGAACAGGCCGCCGAGCAGCTCGACCGCCTGCGGCGGACGGGCGTCGACAAGGGGCGCCGGCCGCTGGGCGGCGGCTTCCCCGCTGAAGTCATCGAAGAGCACAAGACCACGCTCGAGGATCTGAAGCGCGTCATCTCCCGTTGGGAGGAGATGCAGGCCGAAGTCACCCTCGGTCGCATCGAAACCCAGATTGCCGAGCTTCGCGACCTGATGGTCGGCTCCGGTCGGGCAGGCACGTTTTCGGACGCAGCGACGATTGCTCGGTCTGGGGCAAATGCGCCGGCGTCCCCGGTGCCCCCTCGCGAGCGGCCGGCAGCAGCACCGGAACATACTCCGGCGGCCAAGGGAGGCGGCAATGCCTGGTGGGAAGCGCAGAAGGCCGCCATGCTGGGCGAAGCAGCGCCCGAAGGGGCCCAGGCCTCAGCAGAATCTCCTGCGCCCCAGGCGGCCGCCGAGCCGCTCGATGCCGCGCCGAAGGCCATACCCGCCTCATGCGACTTGTCGGGCCTTAAGATTCCCGATCTGCCGGCACCGGTGGATTTTGAGAATGTCACGCTGGAAGAGGCCCGCGCGGCCATCCGCGAACGCGATGCGGTCATTCAGCAGCTTCGTGACCCTCTCGTTTTGCTGCAGGCAGCCGGTCAGCTCCCCGCCGATCTGCCCTCACTCGACAACCTGCCCGCGCCGGTCAAAGAGCGCATCGCCGAGCTCGAAGCACAGTGGCAGGCGAAATTCAGACAGGTCGAGCTCGATCTTTCGCTCGAGCGCGCCCGGTTGGCGCGAGAGCAGGCAGCAATCCGTCAACAGCAGGAAGCGCTGCAGAAGCAGTCCCGCAAGGGAGGACACTCGGGCAAGGCCGCTGCAGAAGAGGATGCCAAGGGCGACGAGGGCTCGTCGTCAAAGCGGCGCTGGTTCCGCTTCATGGGCAAGCCGGGCGAGGAGAGCGGCGAATCAGACACATCGGATGCAGGCAAGTAGCCTGTCGCGCGTCACCGTAGCGGAACTCGTGAGAGTTCCGATTGTTTCGGCAATCTGAATTCTCACGACTTGAGTCGTTCCGAAACGATCCGCAATCTGAATTCTCACGAATTCAGCTACAGGTCCTTTTGCCAACCCGGCCTAGCGCGCAGCATTTCGCGCTTCAAAACCGGCCTGCGGGATTCGCGGCGGGATCGTTGCCGGCTGTGCGGAATCGCTCGATCCGCCGGCGAGAACCGTCTGTTCAGGAACGGTCCAGATCGTGGTCAGCGTGGATTTGTGCTGGTCGAATTCCCCGCCGTCGCCCAGCCGCACGTGCATCTCAAGTGTTTGTTCGATGCGCGCTTGCAGGGGCATGCCGGTGCGCCGATCGATGACGCAGCTTCCGGCAATGTTGCCTCCGCGGACGGCGATATCAAAATCGCGGCGAACCTGAACGGCCGGCACCGCGCCCGCCGAAATGGTTCCCTGAATGTCAACTTCGGCCGCGCCGGGGGTCAGTCGGCGCAGCGCATAATGCGTGTTTGTCGCCAGCCGTACGGGGCGCCTGATCTGACGGTCGCGCACCCAGAGATCCCCCTCGCGCGCACCGGCGGGCAAGATTCCGATCGTTTCGTCGACGTAGGTAGCCACGGCGTCGCCGGGTGAATCAGGAGCCAGCGAGGATGCCAACTGTTCCCTGTGTTCGGCGGGGACGTTCTTCAGGCAGCGGCCGGCGAATTGATCGAATCCAATCACCTCCAGGACCTGATTGTCGGCCGTCAGCCGGAATTCCAGGGAGTTCTCCTTAAAACCGTGATAGCCGAGCGCCGCCGCCGGCAGGCTTGCTCCGGGTGCAGCCGAATCGTATTCAACGGGCGCCTGCCCCGGCACGTCCTGCCGGAAGCGAACTTGACGATAGACGACCTGCACGCGCTTTGGCCCGGTTTGCGGGTCGAGTTCCCGGCGCGGCCGATCGGCGGGAGAATTTGCTTCGATTGTAATCGAGAGGAGCAATTCCAGCGTCGAGCGGCTTTCAATCGACCCCTGCGGCGCCGGCTGCCGCAGGACCTGCGAGATCGTTTTGACAAGCGTGACCCGCTCGGCGGCGGGGGAACCGGGAAAAACGGCAGGCGTCTGGGCCGCCGGCAACGGTGAGAGCGCGGGTAAACCGCCTGGGGGGACCTCATCGGGCACATCAGCCACGTCGTCGTCGCCGCCATTCTCCGTCTGCGCGCTCCACCAGCCGCAACCGGAAAATAAGGAAAGGGCAAGCAGCACGACCAGACGTACCGCCGAAGTTTCGCGAAGATTCATTGCGAACAGCTCCTGTCAGCCCGTTGAAAGGGGGCGAAGATACCACTCTTCCGACTGGAAAGGAAAGACGAATTTTCATGGCGGCCCCGGTGCGGCCTGCGTATGATAGCGGATGGAAACAAGCCTGCCCGCGTCATTCCGACCATTGCGTACCACGATCTGCACCCAGGAACCGAATGTTTGAGGTCATCCATGTCCCGCTGCCAGGAATGCGGTCAACTCGTTTCCGAAAGTCATGAGATCTGCCCGGGCTGCGCTTCGCGCAGTGCGCCCGGCAAATTCGATGCACCTGGAGCGGCTGAATCAGAGGGTTTGGCCGACGTCGCGCGGCAGGTGGCGATTGCCCGATTTCAAAGCGGCGCCGAGGCCGGCTTTTTTGCCGACGAATTGTGCCGTGAAACGGGAATTGCCACTGACGTGCTCGCCCGCGAACGGTTTGACGCCGTGCATGCCGTCTGGTCGGTGGACTATATCCTGCTCGTCGATCGGCAGGATGCCGAGCACTCGGCGCGGGCGCTGGCATCGCTTGTCGAAGCGACCGGGGGCGAGTGCGGCGACGACGTGAACGACGACTCGCCGGCCTCGGATCTGCCGGCGGGCGTGTGGGTTCCCTTGATTCTGACTCTGGCCGCAGGCTCAATCGCCTGTTTCGGAATCGAGCGACTCGACCATCGCCCCCGTCCGGCAGCGCTCGTCGTCGGCGATCGGCGCGAGCCGCCCGAGTTGTGGGACGTCCTGACGGCGACGCAGGGAACCTGGGTGCAGCACCTCGAGGGAGGCGCCGGAACGCGCGAGCTGACGCTCGATCGTGACGGGCATACGGCGCGGCTCAGGGAAGACCACGACGGCGACGGACGGTTCGACCGCGAATGGGACTTTTCGTGGAAGAAGCGGTGAAACGATCCCCACGGCCACAACGCTTCGACCGCGACGAAGAGAGGCACGAATGGGAGATTGCCGTGGCCGGCGATCTCACCGACAAGCACAACGACCTGCTCGAGAGACTGGTCGAAGTGGCGCCGCGCAGCCGCGGAACAATTTACTTCGATTCCTGCGGAGGCAGCGCTTATGTCGGCATCTCGCTGGCGGGATTGATCCGGCTGCGCGGGCTGCGGGCCCGCGGAGTCGTGCTCGGGGAATGCTCCTCAGCGGCGCTGCTGCCGTTTGCCGCCTGTCCCCAGCGATTTGTGACCCCGCAGTCGTATCTGTTCTTTCATCCCGTGCGCTGGTCGAGCGAAGAGAATGTGAAGCTCGAAGAAGCCGCCGAATGGACCAGGCACTTCGGAATCCTCGAAGACGAGATGGACCGCCTGCTGGCCAGACTTTTCAACCTGCCTCTGGAAACGATCCTCGCCTGGACGCGTCCCGGCCGGTTTTTATCAGGCACCGAGCTGGCGCAGGCGGGCCTTGCGCAACTTGTGGACCTGTTCTCGGGAGACCTGCGGGAGCAGATCAAAGCTCAAATGACGAAATCCGAATGTCTAAAGAAACCAGAATGACGAAGTCCGAAACGGGCCGGATTTCGGATTTGGGAATTTGGATTTCGGATTTTTTCAGACATTCGTCATTAGTCATTCGACATTTCTGCCGGGCCTAGCGTCTGTCTCCAAACAGGCCGTGCGCGTAGTTGCCGTCGAAATCGTTGACAGCAATCGCGCCCGAGTTCGTCTTGCTCGCCTGAGCATCGATCACTTTTCGGCCCGAATTATTGAAGACGGCGATCTGGCCGCCTGAGCCGCTCCCGCCAATGCTCACGAGCTTCTGCTGGGCGCCGCTGTACAGCTCGAGTGTCCCGAAGCCCTTGCGCGAATTTCCCAGAAGGGCCCGCGGCACATTCATCGAGTCGTGGACGCTGACGATGCCGTCCCCCTCAATCGTGCTGTCGAGATCGATGGCCGCCGTCCCCCGCTCATTCACGACGACCAGGTGGCGCGTTCTCAACGCCGTTCGCACACCCAGAAAGTCATGTGCCATTCCGCCGGCCAGAGCGGCGGTCGCCACCAGGAGGCCCAGGCTCAAGAGCTTCCATCGGCGCAGCGATTTTTCGAGCTTTGCGAGGCGCTCTTCAACAGTCATGATCTGTTCTCCCGCGGCGGATGGGCGCTTGGCGGTCTGCCCGGACTCGGCACCCCGCGGCAATTCACTGATCGGCGGCATATTGGCGACTCGCTTCCCGCCGGCCCGCATTCGACAGGACGCCCCCCGCCAACGGCGGCGATTGCCGTAAGACGGCTCGGGGAGCGCTGGAAAGGCCGGTATATATGGCAATTGGCGAGATTTACGTCAATGCCGATCTTGTGCAGGAGGTGTTCCACCTGCCGACGACGGAGAGGGCCTCAGACCGTGGTCCGCCGTTGCCATTCACCCGCGAAGCGGGCCGCACTCGCGAAAATGATAGACAATTCGCGCCATGCCCGATTCCTTGAGCTTATAGCGAATCCATTCGGATTTTGCCTGCCGCCATGCGTCAGCCTCGCCCGCGTCGAGTTTGAGCGCCTCGAACCGGGCATGGATCAACGAGCAATCGGCCCGAAGTGTCATCGGCCACTTTGATGGATCTTCGGAGCAGGCCGACAGCACGTCTACGATTCGTTCACAAAGCTGTCGAGCGGCCATTGGCGAGGCTCCGGTGGCGGTCTTCGGCAGGACGCATGAGCGATATTCTGCACGGGACCGAACGGGAGTTCAAGCCTCGCAGGCTTCTACCGAAGGTTCGAAGCAAACTGGGCCGGATAATTCCGGTTCAGCCGACTGCATCCAGACTTCCTCGCGCTGGATTCGAACGGCAGAAGGGGCATCAATTCCCAGTCGGACGCGGCCCTTCCGCACTTCGAGAACTGTGACCGTGATCCCCTCGCCGATACGAATCGATTCCGTCAGCTTCCGCGACAGCACCAGCATTTTAGTCTCCATGACCGTGAGGAATTCAACCGGGACCAGGCAGGCAGGTCGTTTTTTTAGCCCGGGGCCATGAACCCCTGATGAAATCCCGGCGAAAGAACGGTGTAGTCCAGTCACGAGTGACTGGACTACAGCTCTCGAATCCAGATATTCCGGAAGCGAACCGGGTTCCCGTGGAACTGGAGATGAATCGGGGCCTTTGGAGGGTGGGCCTCATAGATCGGCGGCCGGTCGTAGAACGTGGCCCCCAGCAGCTCGAAATGGTTTTGCACCACGACGCCGTTATGCAGCACCGTGATGTACCCTGGTCGAACAACTCTTCCCTCGTCGCTGAAATGCGGCGCGGTGAAGAGGATGTCATAGGCCTGCCATTCACCGGGTTTGCGGCAGGCGTTTACCAGCGGGGGATGCTGCTTGTAGATCGACCCCGCCTGGCCGTCGAAATACGTCTTGTTTTCGTACGAATCCAGAATCTGCACCTCATAGCGCTCCATGAGATAGACGCCGCTGTTTCCGCGCTCCTGGCCTTCTCCCGAAACTTCGGCCGGGCTCGCCCACTCCAGATGCAACTGGCAGTCGCCGAAACCGTTCTTGCTCGTAATCCCGGCTTCGCGGGCGATCGCATACCCGTCTGTGACCTCCCACTTGTCGCCCCCTTCCCACTGAGTAAGGTCTTTGCCGTCAAAGAGTACGACGGCATCCGAAGGCGGTCCTCCGATCGGGCCGGGATCGACGACGGCTGGCTCAGGCCAGATGATGCCGCTTTTGTATTCTTCGACGAAAGCAGCACAGGCCACGGCGACCAGGGAAAGCGCGATCGCGGCGCTCGTCAGTGAAGAGACCGAAAAAACGCCTGAAGACTGCGGCATGGTGTCCTCTTTAAAGATGTTGTTCCCGGGATTGACGCGGATCACAGCATACCGCTTTGCAGTGCAGGCGTCTCGCCTGCGCCGCGCCGGTGTTGGAGTTCCGGCTTTAGCCGGCGGCGTTGGCGCTCCGGCTTCAGCCGGTGAATGTCTGCCGACCCTCCAGGTGCTCTCGTCCAACGACCGCCTAAAGGCGGAACTCCAGCAACCCCGCCGCCTCCTCAGGAACGCCAACGACTCCGACCCTGCTGAATCCAGCACTCCTGCTGTTGCCGCGAAATATGCTATGTTTATTCGTCCCGTCCACATTTTGATCCCCGAGCCTATAGTCGATGGAATCAGTCGCCGCTGGTCCATACAGCCTGGCTTTGCTGGAGGTTGGCAACCTGACGCCGGCCCTGCTGGTAGCCGACCGGTGTGTCAAAGCGGCAGGCGTGCATCTGATGGGGATCGAGAGCACCGATGGACCGCAGCAGTGCATCAAGCTCGCCGGGTCAACTGCCGACGTGACGCACGCGGCCCATGCCGGCCGTGCACTCACCGAACAGATGGGGAGCACAGCGCTCGTCTCGATTCTTCCCGCCCCGCTCGAGGTCGTGCGCCAGCTTGCCGATCCGAAACCGGCCTACAGTCCCCTGCTGGGGCTCTACGATTACCGTATTCCACGAGAGAGACACATGAGTACCTCTGATGCTGTCGGTCTGCTCGAAACACAGGGCCTGGTCGCCGCGCTGCACGCCACCGACGACATGCTCAAATCCTCCAACGTGACGCTGGTGGGCAAGGAGAAGATCGGCGCGGCCTACGTGACGATCGTCGTGAAAGGGGACGTGGCCGCCGTTCAGACGGCCATTGCGACCGGCAAAGCCACCGTTGAGCGACTCGGCGGCAAACTGATCATCGCCGACGTGATCCCCCGCCCTCACCCCGAACTGGCCGCGCTTCTGCCGGGGTGACCCTGTAGCGAACTCGCTGCGTGACTCCGCGGTCGTTTGGGATCCGATAATACCCGGCGCCGGGATCGTTATGGCAGCCGTATTCTCCTCGAGTGCGCATTCCGATCATCAGCTTGTCTTCATCAGCCGATATTTATATGTTTGCATTAGTCTGATTTCCCTGGCGCTTCCCTCGGTGCCCGATGAAAAGGTCAACCGCTTTCGTCCCGCGGCACCCGAATCTCTCGCGGCGGACAGCGCTTCAGGCGGGAGCCATCGGGCTCCTGGGACTGGGAAGCAACCATCTCTCGGCATTTCGCGCGCTGGCACACGAATCGACGCCGGCACCCACTGCAAAAGCGTGCATCTACATATTTCTTTCCGGAGGGCTGGCACAGCATGAGAGCTTCGATCTGAAGCCTTTGGCGCCCCCTGAATTTCGGGGCGAGTTCAGCCCGATCGCGACGCAGACGCCGGGGATCGAAATCTGCGAGCACCTGCCGCAGCTTGCCGCGCGAAGCCGGCATTGGGCGCTGGTGCGTTCGCTGGGGCACTGGTCGAATTCGCATACCGACGGGCACATGATCATGCTGACGGGTCGATCGGACCTGCCGCCGGGCTTCACGTTTACGAGCGAGCCCAGATCGACCGACTGGGC
>Ga0306920_100013284_pt1 | contig 11212 bp, 9 predicted proteins | sample flu12Cox44000170_FD_204666 | JGI IMG/M metagenome (GOLD analysis project Ga0306920, IMG submission 204666) | Lab enrichment of tropical soil microbial communities from Luquillo Experimental Forest, Puerto Rico - flux4day.12C.oxic.44.000.170 (v2)... | ecosystem: Environmental > Terrestrial >...
CGGCCCGAGCTTGCCGTGCCCGACATCGAGTTCATGTTCCGCGGCGCGCCGGCGGCGACGCATCTGTGGTTCCCGCTCGTTCGCCCGCCCTATGTCGACGGCTACGGCATCCGCCCTACGCTGCTGCATCCGGACAGCCGCGGGGAAATCTTGCTGCGCTCAAGGGACCCGGGCGAGCCGCCGCGCATCATCTACAAATTCTTTTCCGCGCCGGACGACCTCCCGCGCCTGCGCGAGGGCGTCAAGCGCGCCCGCGACGTCGCCTCTCAGAAGGCGATGGCGCCTTATCGCGGGCCGGAAACCTCGCCCGGCGAGACTGTGAAGACCGACGCCGAAATCGACGCCTGGATCCGCAACACCACGATCACCGCGCATCATCCCTGCGGCACCTGCGCCATGGGAACAGGACCCGATACGGTCACCGACCCGCAGCTGCGGGTGCACGGGGTCGAGCACCTGCGCGTGGTCGATGCATCGGTCATGCCCGATCTCGTCTCGGCGCACATCAATGCCTGCGTGCTGATGATCGCGGAGAAGGCCGCCGATCTCATCCGCAACAAGCCGCCGCTCGAGCCCGACTATGACGCGTGAGGTGAGTCGGCGGCGTTGCATGCAACTCCGTTCATTCCCGCCGCTTGCGCGGGGGTAAACTCCAACGGGAAGTCCAAGAGCGACTGGGTCCCCGCTTTCGCGGGGACGAACGGAGCGGGCAGCCCGGATATTGCCCTATCGTCCGAATGCGAGCTTGGCGCGTTGGCGTACCGCTGCCGGAATAGTGAGCGTGCGACGGACGAGCCGGTCCAGCTGCTCGCCCGACAGCGGCTCCAGCTCCACGTTCAGCCTTTGGATGTCGGCGATGAAGTCCTGGTCTTGCATCATGGCCTGAAAGGCTTCGCGCAAGGCTTGCGTCCGCTCGGCAGGAGCTCCGTGAGGAGCAAGCAGCGAGCGCCCGATCGCGCTGCCGCTCGCGTAAAGGGCGAAGAGCTGCTTGTCCTCCGGAGTATCGCCGATCTCGCCCAAGCTGGGCGCGTGCGGCAGTTCGGCGATGCGCTCCGGCGCCGTCTGCAGGATGATTCTGATCTTGTTCTCGCGCAGCCAAGCCTGCTTTCCGACCTTCACCGCGGCCCACGAGGAGGACGCGCCGTCGACCTCTCCGCGCTCCATCGCCAGCATCGCCTCGCTGGAAGCGGGATAGCCGCTGATCAGCTTGAACTTGGTGCCGACCACCGCGTTCAACAGCTGCGGCACGGTCTCGGCGATCGAGCCCGGGCCGGTGCCGGCAAGCGAGGTCTCCATGCGTTTGGCGTCCTCGAGCGACTGCACCTTCGCCGTATGCCACTGCATGAAGACGTTGTTGCTGGTGGCGATGCGGCCGACGTAGGTGAATTTCGAGGCGTCGTACTGAACGGCGGGATTCTCCAGCGCCTGTTCGAGCGCGGCCGACTCGACGATGACGCCGAGCGCCGTTCCATCCTTCGGCGCAAGCTCGTAGAGATAATTGGCCGCCTTGAGGCTGCCCGCGCCCGGCATGTTCTGCGCGATGACCGTGGGTTGTCCGGGAACATGCTTGCCGAGGTGGCGCGCGACCAAGCGCCCGTAGAGATCGTAGCTGCCGCCGGCGGTGTAGCCGATGATGATCGTGACAGTCCGGCGCGCAAAGAACGGCTCGACCGGCTCGGCGGCGGCGTCGGCCGCAAGCAGCAGGACCGTGATGCCCAGTATGCGATGCAGCACAGGCTTTCGCGGCATGGGAACGCCTCCGCGTGTATGGACGTTACCATGCAACCGGGCAGAAAGACTTTCCGGGGCGATGGCGTGCCGATAATATCAACCAATAAGCTCGATTGAGCCGCGTCGGCCACGAAGCGCCGCGCATGCAAGGGAGGAACTTGATGAGACGAAAACATTCGCGTCCCGACGTGAGCCGGCGCAAGTTCCTGGCGGGAGTGGCAGTGGCAGGTGCCGCGAGCGCCACGACGGCGGCGCGGGCGGCGACCAGCGACACTACGGCTGCTGCGCCGCGACTGCCCTCTGCGCTGCCTCCCACGATGCATGTCGCGGCGGCCGAGACCGGCACGCCGAAGGAATTGTCGGGAGCGCGCATCGGCGGCGTTCCCGGCTCCGATTTCATGGTCGATGTCATCAAGACCCTCGACATCAAATATCTGCCGGCCAATCCGGCCTCCAGCTTCCGCGGCATCCACGAGTCGCTGATCAACTACGGCGGCAACAAGACGCCGGAATTTCTCACCTGCGCGCACGAAGAATCCGCGGTTGGGATGGCGCACGGCTACTTCAAGGTCACCGGCAAGCCGTTGATGACGCTGTGCCACGGCACGGTCGGCCTGCAGCACGCCTCGATGGCCGTCTACAACGCCTGGTGTGATCGCGTGCCGGTGGTGATCGTCGGCGGCAACGATCTTGATGCCGCGCATCGGCCTCCGGGCGTGCCGACGATCCACTCCGCGCAAGACATCAACGTCCTGGTGCGCGACTTCACCAAATGGGACGACACGCCGGTGTCGCTGCAGCATTTCGCGCAGTCCTTCGTGCGCGCTTACAAGATCGCGATGACGCCGCCCTACGGACCGGTTGCGATTTCGCTCGATGCCGGCTTGCAACAAGAGCCCATTCGCAACAATGGCGAAAAGCTCTACATCCCGCGCTACGTCCCGACTTCGCCGCCGCAGGGCGACGCCGGCGCGGTGAAAGAGGCGGCACGGCTTCTTGCCAATGCGCAAAATCCGGTGATCGTCGCCGATCGTGCCGCCCGCAGCGAGAACGGCCTGAGGTCGCTAGTCGAGCTTGCCGAGTTGCTGCAGGCGCAAGTGATCGACCAGGGCGGCCGGATGAACTTCCCGAACACTCATTATCTGCGGCGTCCGCCGACCGCGGTGAACAATGCCGATGTGATCCTCGGGCTCGAGCTCACCGACTTCTGGGCGACGGTGAACGCTTACATCGACAACGGCGAGCACGGCGTCGGCATCAACACGAGCAAGGTAAAACTCGAGACGAAGCTCATCAGCATCAACGCCTCCGAGTTGCTGACCAAGGCGAACTACCAGGACTTCCAGCGCTTCCAGGCGGTCGACGTGGCGATGGCGGCGGACGCCGAAGCGACGCTTCCCGCGCTGATCGAAGCGGTGAAGGCGGCGATCCCCAATGATCGCAGGGCGGCGATTGAAAAGCGCGGCGAGGCCGCCAAGAAAGCGTTTGCCGAGTCGCGCGAGCGCGCCAAGCAGGCGGCGGCGCTCGCCTGGGATGCGAGCCCGATCAGCACCGCTCGCCTGACGATGGAGCTCTGGGCGCAGATCAAGGATCTCGACTGGTCGCTCGTCTCCTCCTCAGGAAATGTCAGCAACTGGCCGAACCGACTGTGGCCGATGGAGAAGCACTACCGTTGGCTTGGCAGATCCGGCGGCTACGGCGTGGGCTACGGCGCGCCGGCCTCGGTGGGCGCCGCGCTCGCCAATCGCGATCTCGGCCGCTTCTCCGTCAACATCCAGTCCGACGGCGATCTCATGTACGCGCCAGGTGTCTTGTGGACCGCAGCGCGTCACAAGATCCCGATGCTCGCGGTGATGCACAACAACCGCGGCTATCACCAGGAGGTGATGCACGTGCAGCGCCTTTCCAACTTCCGCAATCGCGTGGCGAGCCTTGGCAACGACATGGGCCCGATCGGCACCAGCATCGAAAATCCCGACATCGAATATCACAAGCTCGCGGAGTCCATGGGCTGGTGGGCGAAGGGACCGATCAAGGATCCGGCGGAGCTCGGACCTGCGATCGAGGAAGCGGTCGCGGTGGTGAAATCCGGCCAGCCCGCGCTGGTCAATGTGTGGACGCAGCCGCGCTAGGGGAGGCCGCTCGATGCGTGTGGTTCGTGCGTTTAGGCCGGTGGTGCTCGCCGCCGGCCTGCTCTTGAGCTGCAGCGGCGCGTTTGCCGCCTCGGCTGAAAAGGGAAAAGCGGCCTTCATTCAGCATGGCTGCTGGCAATGCCACGGCATGCAAGGCCAGGGCGGCGTCGCTGGCGCCAAGCTGGCGCCGGATCCTCTTCCAATGGAGACGTTCACGGCCTTCGTGCGCACCACCAATCGCACTATGCCGCCGTATTCGGAGGCGGTCCTCCCCAACGACGATCTCGCCGACATCCACGCCTATCTGGAGACGGTCCCGAAGCCGGCGGACTACAAGAACATTCCCCTGCTTAATCAGTAGAGCGGAAGGCTCTGCCCAGCAGAGTCCGCTCATTCCCGCGAAAGCGGGAATCCAGGGCCAAGAACTGGGGTCGCCGTTTCTGAGTCCCCGCGATGCCCTCGCGGGGACGAGCGATAGAGACGCTCACAGATCGAGCACCAACCGCTCGCTCTTGCAGCCCGCGCAGCAGATCATGACCTTGGTGTTCGAGGCCTGCTCCTCCTCGGTGAGAACGGCGTCCCGGTGCTCGGGGATGCCGGAAATCACCCGCTGCTCGCAAGCTCCGCAGATGCCGAGCTCGCAGGAATAGTCGACATCGATGCCCGCATCGAGCAGCACCTGCAGGATGCTCTGGCCCTCGGGAATGACGAATTCTTGCCCCGAACGCGCCAGCTCGACCACGAAGCCGCCCTTCTTGTCCGCCTCCTGCTTGGGAACGAAATATTCGACATGGATCTGCGCGCGCGGCCAATCCGCGGTCGCGGCCTCGAATGCCTGCAGCATCGGGGTCGGTCCGCAGCAATAGAGATGCGCGTCGCGCGGCGCCTCGGCGACGATCGACTTGATGTCGAGCACCTTGTCATTGTTCTCGTCGTCGAAATGGAACTGCGCGTGGCCCATGGCTTCGAGCGCTTGCGCAAAGGCCATCTCGGCGCGCGAGCGGCAGGCATAGTAGAGCTTCCAGGAGCGGCCAAGTTTGTGCAGGCGCTGCACCATGCACCAGATCGGCGTAATGCCGATGCCGCCGGCCAGAAGCACGACGTGGCTGGCATTCTCGACCAAGGGGAAATTGTTGCGCGGCGGGCTGATCTTCAGCGTCCTGCCGACGCGCAGCTCGTCGTGCACGCACCGCGATCCGCCGCGGCTCGCGGGATCGCGCTTGACAGTGATGGCGTAGCACGAGGGATCGGGCTCAGGCCTGATCAGCGAGTACTGGCGAATGAGCCCGTTCGGCAAATGCAGATCGATATGCGCGCCGGGCTCGTACGGTGGTAACGGCTTTCCGTCGAGCGGCGCCAATTCGTAAAGGTTTGCATCGCGCGCCGCATAATGGATCGCGGTCACGCGCACCTCGATCAGGCCGTCGGCGGTCTTTGCCGGCGGTGCCTCGGCCGGCGCGGCCGTCGCTGTATTCACCAATCTCTCTCCTGCGGCAGCGTCAGCGTCATCGGGCACCGAAGCTCTTTTGTCAATTCTCGGCCATGAGATATGCTGGTTTGGCGTGCAATCCAAGCCACGGAAAAGACGAAGCGAATTGCGCGCGATGCCGGCGGCGTCGCGGCGCCCTTGCGCTCTGCACAAGCGTACGTGGGCCGGCTCGGATCGCGCCAACGGGAGGGTGAGGTGAGCGGCTTTCAAACAGGCATCCGCGTCTGCATCCGCTTGCTGAGCGTCGCCGTCTCGCTTGTTCTCTGTCTTGGAACACCGGTGAACGCGCAGGGCGCGCCTTCACCCCCCTGGCTCGATCCAACCCTGCTCCCGGCGGCCCGAGCGGAGGATTCGCTCATCGTCTACTCGTCCACCAACGAGCAGGAAGGACTGCCGCTGTTCAAACTGTTCACCGCGGCGACCGGCATCAAGGTCGAATACGTGCGCGCATCCGACGCGGTGCTGATGTCGCGCATGGCAATCGAGTTTCGTGCCGGTCAACGGTCCTACGACATCGTTCAGACCGGCACCATCAACAAGATGCCGCCGCAAATGCTGGCGGAATACGAGCCACCCGAGGCGAACAACATTTCTCCGCAAGCGCGCGACCCCAACAAGCGCTGGTACGGGGTCTACGCCAATTACAATTCCCCCGCCTACAACACCGAAAGGGTCAAAGCCTCCGAGCTGCCGCGCAGCTACGAAGAGTTTGCTCAGCGCAAGGAATGGGCCGGCAAGGTTGCGATCGACGGTACGGACAACGAATGGCTCAAGGCCATGATGCAGTTTTACGGCGAGCGCGAGGGCACCGAGCTCGTCAAACGGCTTGCGGCAACGCTGCGTCCCGTCGTCACCGATGGCCACCTGGCCATGGCGCGGGCAACCGGTGCCGGGGAATACTGGGTGTCGCTGAACAACTACGTAAACCTATCGATGAACGTGAAGCTTGCCGGCGGCGCGATCGACGTCTGGGCGCTCGATCCAGTCACGCTCTTCTTCGGGCAGGTCGGCGTGAATGCGAAGGCGCCGCATCCCAGCGCGGCGCGGCTTGCCGCCAATTTCATGCTCAGCCAACAATGCCAGGAGTTTCTCGCCAAGTTCGGACGGCTGCCCACGCGCAAGGACGTGCAGTCGAACCCGCCGGGTGTGGTGGAGATGCTGACGCAGAAAAAGGTCATCACCGTGCTGATGAGCCCGGACGAGGAGCGCAAATGGCAGCGCCAATTCGATCAGGTGTTCAAGGGGCGGTGAGCGGAAGGCGTTCGGGCGTCACGCGCGCCCAGAAGCGCATCCATCGTTGCGCCATGCCGGACGACGACGACGAGGCTTTAGCTTGAGCATCGCCAACGGCCGATTGGATGCGCTGCCGGGAATGTCCGTCATCGGCAGATTGGGCGATCGCGCGACGTCTGCGGCGGTCATGCTTGCCGTCTGCATCGCCGTGGTGGTTTGGCTCGTTTTCGTTCCGCTTTCGGCGCTCCTCTACAATGCCTTCACCGAAGACACGGGGTTCGGCCCGGGCGCCTTCTCGCTGGACAATTTCGTCGAAGCTTATTCGAGCTGGCACATTCTGGGATTGCTTTGGAATTCCGTGGTGTTCGCGGTGGGGACGGCGCTGATGACGTTCGTCATGGGGGCGTTCATCGCCTGGGTGGTCGAGCGCACGGACGCGCCGGGCCGCAGCCTGTTCCACACGCTGTCGCTGCTGTCGTTTGCCGTGCCCGGATTGCTCATGGCCATGGCCTGGATTTTTGTCTTCAGTCCGAACATCGGCTGGGGCAACGCGGTGCTCAAAGCGGCGTTCGGGCTGAGCGACGCGCCCGTCAACATCTATTCGATGGCGGGAATGACATGGGCGCTCTCGAGCCACTATTTTCCGCTCGCCTATCTGATGCTGGGGCCGGCGTTGCGCGCCCTCGACCTGCGCATGGAAGAGGCCGCGCTCATGGCCGGCGGAACTTACCCGCAGGTCTTCGCCCGGGTCACGCTGCCGTTGCTGCGGCCGGCGATACTTTCCTCGCTGCTGCTGCTGTTCGTGATGGGCATGGCCTCCTACGAGGTGCCGCGGCTCATCGGCCGGCCGGCGCGCATCGACGTTTTTACCACCGACATCCAGGGCGCCATCATCGCGGCGCCGCCCGCTTTCGGCGTCGCGAGCGCGCTTGGTCTCACCCTGCTAGCGATCTGTGTGCTCGCCGTCTTCTTCTATCGTCGCGCGACGCGATATGCCGAATCCTTCGCCACCGTCACCGGCAAAGGATATCGCCCCGCACGCATCAAGCTCGGGCGCGCCCGCTGGCCGGTCGCGCTCGCCATCGGCGCGATGTTCGTTCTCGCGCTCGGACTGCCGCTGGTTACGTTGGTCTGGCAGTCGTTCTTCCGCAATCTGGCACAGCCGTTCGTCTCCGCCGGCGCTCGGGCGACGCTCGAGAACTACGAGTTCATCCTAAGCTATCCGATCTTTCTCGGCGCGGTGAAGACCAGCGTGCTGCTGGCGGCAATGGCTGCGACCATCGTCGCCGGCCTCACCTTGGTGATGGCCTGGATCGCGCAACGCGCACTGCCGCGCTACGGTTTCATCCTCGATGCGCTCGCATTTGCGCCAATCGCGATTCCGGGCGTGATCGTCGGCGCGGGACTCCTCATCGCCTATCTGATGCTGCCGATTCCGATCTACAATACGATATGGATCCTGCTGGTTGCCTACGTGACGTTGTATCTTCCCTACGGCATGCGGTTTGCATCGAGCGGAATTACGCAAATTCATCGCGAGCTCGAGGAGGTGGCGGCGGTCTCGGGCGCCGGCCTCACGCAGATCTTTTTGCGCATCCTGTTTCCGCTTCTGGCGCCGGTGCTGATGGCAAGCTGGATTTACGTGTTCGTGCTAGCGGTGCGTGAGCTTGGCGCCTCGATCTTTCTCGTCGGCCCCGGCACCCATGTGCTGGGAACCATCAGTCTCACGATGTGGGAGGAGGGCGGCAGCTACGGCGCGGTCGCGGCGCTGGGCGTGATCCAGATCGTCCCGCTCGTTATCATGGTTAGCGCTCTGCGATCGATAGAAGTGCGCATCCAGCGCCACGCGGAACAGCCGTAACGTGGGGCGCTTCTGGCACCGGCATGTCTCTTGGAAATCGGCCAAGAGACAGCCAAGAGACATTTAGTTGAACCGAGGCTCGCGCGGTTGCGGTCTACGCTGCTGGCGGGTTAGCTGCGTTGGCCGATCAGCATAACGCCAGCGCGGTTAAGTTGCTTAGGCAACTGAGGTGACTGACATGCCCCGATTGCGCCCCCTGCAACGCGCCTACTGGATGGGTTTTCGCCGTGCCAAGGCGCAGATGCGCCGTGAGCTTGACGAGATGGCAAGGCGCTTTGACGACGAGATCACCAGGCTCAATGCCGAGATGCGAGCTAAACGTGAGCAGATGGCCCGGAACTTCGATGACGCGATCGATGGAGTTCGCGCTGAGATGCAGGCCGCGCGTGCCGAGTTCCATCGCTATCAGGCCATCGAGCATGCGATTGACATCGAGCGCGATCCAAACACGTTGCTGAATTAGCGTTGTCGCTGCTCCGGGGGCGCTTAGAAACCGGCGTACGATTGGTGGCAGCGACCTGGTCAATGTCCGCTTTGACCCACTTTGCGGGCTCAAGTCGGACATCTCGCGAGGTCCGACAAGCGCCAAACTCGGACATTCGGCTGAATATGGCTATGGTGCCAGGGGAGCGAGCGCGTTGCGCAGCGGGACGCTGGAAATCTGCATCAGCCCGGTAAACGGTTGGCTCATTTCCAGGATCAGGAAGATCGCCGCGGATGCCGATAAGGCAAAGACGAACAGGGCAACAATCACGGTCGGGTTGAGGCGAGAAAAAAGACTGAAACTCATGAAGATGATCGCCAGCCAGAACACCATCACCGCCAGGAACGGTACGGGGATCGACTTGCCGGACTGTTCGAACAGCAACAGGCGGGTCTGAGTCACGTCGGTGACGACCCGGACCATTCGCGCTTTGAGCGAGCGTTGCGTATCGGTTTGCGGTGCAAGCGCTTCGATCCTGGCCATCGCATCCTCCGCAGCCGCCGTTACCGCAAAAGGCGCTTCCTTCGCGGGCTCTGAGCCGTTCTTCCGCCAAATCCGATCGACGAGCGGTCCAATAGCGCGCCGCAGCAGATCGCGCGCGTCGCGCGTCTCGGGCCCGTACTGCGCCAGGAGGTGGTCGAGCAGAATGATATCGGCGGTCATGTGCTGGACACCTGCCCGTTCTGGCTATCAAACGAGGTCTTGGCCGAAGAGATGAGCAGGCTGAGCACAAGTGCAGCAATGGTTGCGATGAGGCCAGTGCCGAGCCGCACAACATCCTTTGCGTCGTCGGCGAGATGGTGGCCTGGCAGTGCGCGCCGAAGCAATACTCCACCCACGATGGCTGCGAACGCCATCAGCGACAATCCTATGGGGCTCACGATCTTCCCTCTGGCTGCGGTGCCCCCTAGCCAGGGTGACAGCATAGCGGATTGGCGCGCAGCAAATCAGGGCGCTGCATCCTTTTCCGATCCGAACAAATTAGCAACGCAATAATGAATTGCGGCTCCACCCACGTGCGTGGGAAATGGTAGCATCCACATATGCGGCGTAGCTCGTTTGTATGGAGTCTGTCGTGGCCCCTCGATCGAGCTGCGGATCCAGCGCCGCGCGCAGGGCGTCGCAGCGGCGGCCTAACGCGCGGTCATCGCCGCGCAGGGGCTCGCAACACCACCCTACGGCAAAAACAAACTCGCCTCCCGGAGTGATCCGGGAGGCGAGTGGCATCTGCACCGGCGGTTCTAGGCCGCGGCGGCGAGATTGCCGAACCGCTTGAGGTTCTCGCGCTGCTTCTCGTTGCGCGGCGGCAATTTGAACAGCCGCGCCGCGGTGCCGCCGAGGATGTTGTGCTTAGCCTTCTCCGACAGGAATGGCAGGTCGTAGATCGTCGCGGGCAGATCGAAATCCCAGTGCGGATAATCCGACGAGTAGAGGAGCTGCGTCTCGGCGTTGATCATGCGGAAGGTGCATTCCATCGCCTGCCGATCCTGAATCTCGATGGGCTGCGAGGAGTAGTACATGTCACGCATGTAGTCGGAGGGTTTCTTCTTCAAGAGGGGGGCTTCCGACGGACGCATCATGTATTCGTGGTCGAGCCGCTGCATGAGGAACGGTACCCAAGCGAGCCCCGACTCGATCCAGATCACCGGCAGCTTGGGGAAGCGCTCGCCCATCCCGTTAATCACCCAGTTGGTGCAATGCAGGATGTTGTAGAAGGTGAAGCCGAGCGCATGCACGGACAGGAACCGGTTGCAGGCGCGGAAGACGGGCTCGTTCCAATTCGGCCCGGAATGGAAGGCAAGCGCGAGCCCGCGCTCCTCCAGCATGCGGTAGAGCCGCATATAGGCGTTGTCGTTCACCTGCAGGTGGCGCACCGTGGTGACCATGAAGCCGGTCACGTGCTTGCGGCCGCCGAAGGTCTCGACCTGGCGCACGCATGCAGCCGGATCGGAAAATGGCAGGCACAGCATGGAGTACATGCGGCCGCCTGATTCCGGCAGCACTTTCTCGGTGACCCAGCGGTTGTAGGCCCAGCAGAGATCGGACTCCATCTCCTTCTGCGGATGCATGCCGATGTTGAGCATGCCGGTCGGGAACAAGCAGGAGTAATCCACGCTCATCGCATCCATCCAGCGCTCGCCGAGCTGCACGTCGCGATGCCTGCCGTTCTGTTCCGTCTTCTCGGAGCGGCGCAGGGGATAGCGCGTCACCCGCCCGCCCATGTCTTGGATGAAGCCGGCATTGGTCGGCACGACGGCGCCCCGATCGGTCATGCCGCGGCC
>Ga0306920_100013285_pt1 | contig 11212 bp, 13 predicted proteins | sample flu12Cox44000170_FD_204666 | JGI IMG/M metagenome (GOLD analysis project Ga0306920, IMG submission 204666) | Lab enrichment of tropical soil microbial communities from Luquillo Experimental Forest, Puerto Rico - flux4day.12C.oxic.44.000.170 (v2)... | ecosystem: Environmental > Terrestrial >...
GCGCGCGGTAGAGCGCAACGCGCGTCACTTCTCGATCGGCGTCCTGATGTCGTCGGGCAGGAAGCGGGTATCGATCATCCCGGCGAGGTCAATCTCGCCGCTGAGCGCGCCCACCATGCGCTGGACGTCGATCATGCGCGCCATGCCGGCGAGGTGGAACTGGCCGGAGCCCCAGTACGGGATGCCCTGGGTGCGGCTTTCGACCAGGTTGCGCACCGCGCTGCGCGCGACCGCCGGGTCGAGGCTGTAGTGCTTGGCGACAATGTCGCCGGCCGCATCGGGATTGGCGGCCATGAATTCCACCGCCTTGCGCCGCGCGCGGATGACGGCGCGAATGAAGTCGCCGCGCGTTGCCATGGCCGCAGCGGTTGAGATGCCGACCACATTGTCGAGCGGCGGCAGCAGCTCGCTCGCCACCGCGACCGCGCGGTACTTCTCCTTGTATTTCGACCAGACCGGCTCGGCCATGGGGGCAACGTCAATCAGGCCGAGGTCGAGCGCCGCGACCCCTTCGCCGAAGCCGCCGGTGCGCACCAGCTCGGCGTCGTCCGCCTTCAGCCCGGCCGCCTGCAGCAGCAGGATCGCCAACGCCTGGCTCGTCGAGCGCGCATTGGTGTAGCCGATCTTGCGCCCCTTGAAGTCCTTGATGCTCTTCACCGGGCTCTCAGGCTTCACTGCCCAGACAAACTCGGCGACGGTGAGCACATTATCGCTCACGATCTTGAGGTCGGCGCCCTGCCGGATGGCGACCGCGGTCACGCCCGGATTCGCCTCGCCATAGGCAACCCCGCCCGCCAGCATATTGCGGATCGAGGTGCCGCCGCCCTGCGAGGAGATGATGCCGGTGACGTCGGCGCCCTCGGCCTGGTACAGCTTCTTCTCGAGCGCGACCGCAAACGGCATGCCATTGGCGGCAATGCCGTAGTTGCCGACCGCGATCTCCTCGGCCCCCGCGCGCGTGGCAAGACACGCGCCCAAGGCGGCGATCGCCGCTACGCGAGCACCGACTCTTCCCTGCATGCCACGCTTCCTGCAAAGACGCGCCCGACGGCGCAGCCTTTACGAGCGATAGCAGAGCGGGGCAGGGCGCGAAAGCGCCGGGATAGCCGTGTGCCGGTGCAGCAAGCGCGTCTTACGCTATTTCAACGCCGTCTGAACGGTTGTGAAAGTGGTCTTGAGCTTGCTGCCCACCCCCGTCAACACGGGGATGATGATCACGGCGATCCCGGCGGCGATGAGGCCATACTCGATTGCGGTCGCGGCGCGTTCATCTTTCACGAACGCGATGATGTTGCGCATGACGGGCTCCATAAACGCTGCATAAAAATTGGCCAGAATATCTGACCAAATCGTTAAAGCGCACTGGCGGACTTGGGATGGAACCTCGCGCATTCGCGCGAATTGACGCCTGACGGATCATTTTTCACGAAAGCGCTTGCTGGTTTCATGTCCGGCGGCGCTTCGCGTTGCGACCAGCGCACAACACCGGAGGACCCGATGGCCCAACCGGCCTCCAGACGTCGCACCCGGACGCAGGCGCACCCGCTTCCAGCCAGGATACCCGTCACGCTGCACGTCAACGGGGTGGAGCGCAGGCTTGAGCTTGCGCCATGGACCACGCTGCTCGACGCGCTGCGTCTTCATCTCGACCTTACCGGAACCAAGAAGGGCTGCGACCACGGCCAGTGCGGCGCCTGTACCGTGCTGGTCGACGGCCGCCGCATCAATTCGTGCCTCACGCTCGCCGTGATGAAGGATGGCGCGCAGATCGTCACGGTCGAGGGCCTCGCGCGGGGAGACGTGCTGCATGCCCTGCAGCAGGCTTTCATCGAGCACGATGCATTCCAGTGCGGCTACTGCACCCCCGGCCAGATCTGCTCTGCCGCCGGCCTGATTGCCGAGGGCAGGGCGCGCAGCGCCGACGACATCCGCGAGCTGATGAGCGGCAATATCTGCCGCTGCGGTGCCTATCCCAAGATCGTCGCCGCGATCGAGCAGGTCATCGCGGCCGGGGGCAGCGAGAAAGCGGGCGGGGTGGCATGATCAATTTCACCTATTCCCGCGCCGGCGATGTCGCCGATGCCGTGCGCCAGATTGCTGACGATCCTGCGGCGCGGCTCGTTGCCGGCGGCACCAATCTGATCGACCTGATGAAGGAGGGCGTCGCCCGCCCCTCGCGGCTCGTCGACATCACGCACCTGCCGCTCAAGATCATCGAGGAGACCAGAGAGGGCGGCCTGCGCATTGGCGCGCTCGTCCCCAACAGCGATCTTGCGCATCACCCGCAGGTCGAGGCGCGCTATCCGCTGCTCGCGAGCGCGATCCTCGCCGGCGCCTCCGCGCAACTGCGCAACATGGCTTCGACCGGGGGCAACCTTCTGCAGCGCACGCGCTGCATGTACTTCTATGACACCAGCACGCCATGCAACAAGCGCGCGCCGGGGAGCGGTTGCTCCGCGATCGAGGGCATCAACCGCATGCATGCGATCCTGGGCGCGAGCCCGCACTGCATCGCCACGCATCCCTCCGACATGTGCGTTGCGCTCGCGGCGCTGGAGGCGCGCGTGCTCGCCACCGGCAGCGCGGGTGAGCGCCGCATTGCATTTGCCGACTTCCACCGGCTGCCCGGCGACAGGCCCGAGATCGACACCAGCCTGCGGCAGGACGAGATCATCACGGCCATCGAGCTGCCGCCGCAGGGCTTTGCCGGCAACTACAGCTACCTCAAGCTTCGCGACCGGCTGTCCTATGCATTCGCGCTGGTGTCGGTCGCGGTCGGGCTTCAGCTGGAAGGGGAGACCATCACTCAGGCGCGGCTTGCGCTCGGCGGGGTGGCGCACAAGCCATGGCGCGATGCTGAGGCGGAGGGGCGGCTCAACGGAGCGCGCGTCGATCGGGAGAGCTTCGCCGCTGCTGCCGACATCGTGCTGCGGCAGGCGCGCGGCTTTGGCCACAACGATTTCAAGATCGAGCTCGCGCGCCGCACCATCATGCGTGCGCTCACCCAGGCGGCACGCAGCACCCCGCAGTCGCAGTCGGACAAGCGGATCAGATAGAAGGGGGAGCGCGTCATGACCGCCGTGACCCTGTTCGGCAAGCCCGCTGCCCGCATCGAAGGCCGCGCAAAGGTAACCGGGGCCGCGAGATACGCCGCCGAGCACAACGTCCCCGCGCTCGCGCACGGATTCGTGGTTTCGTCCCCGATTGCCAGAGGCCACATCAAACGCATGGACGTGGCCGAGGCGCTTGCGGTCGAGGGGGTCCTCGACGTGCTCACCCATCAGCATCGGCCCGCGCTGGCTGCTTCCGACGACAAATACCACGATGACATCGCGCCCGAGGGCTCGCCCTTCCGTCCGCTGTATGACGACCGCATCCTGTTTGGCGGCCAGCCGGTGGCGCTGGTGCTGGCGGAGGAGCCCGAGGTTGCGCGATTTGCCGCCTCGCTCGTCCGCGTCGAGTACGAACAACAGCCTCCTCTCACCGATTTCGACGCGCAGCGCCGGCGCGGCGCGATCGAAAAGCCGGACAGTTCGCACTCCCACAGGCGTGGCGATCCGGTGCAGGCCTTCGAGCGCGCGCCGGTGCGCATCGAGGCCGAGTACCGCATCCCGGTCGAGCATCACAACCCGATGGAGCCGTACGCGACCACGGCGCTGTGGGAGGGCGGCGGCCGCATCACGTTCTACGACAAGACACAGGGGCCGCAGAACTGCCGCAACTACGTGGCGGACGCGTGCGGGATCGCGCGCCACCAAGTACGCGTGCTTTCGCCCTATGTCGGCGGCGGCTTCGGCTCCGGCTTGCGCCCGCAATATCAGCTGCTGCTCGCAGTGCTGGCGGCGCGCGCGCTCAAGCGCTCGGTGCGCGTGGTGCTCACGCGCCAGCAGATGTTCACGCTCGGCTATCGCGCCGCCATCGTGCAGGAGCTCGCGCTCGGCGCCGGGCGCGACGGGCGGCTGCTCTCGTTCCGTCACCAGACCGTCGCGATGACCTCGCAGTTCGAGGAGTTCCAGCGGGACTTCGTGAACTGGTCGAGTCTGCTCTATCGCTGTCCGAACGTCGAGCTTGGGCAGCGGCTTGTGAGAGTCGATCACAATACGCCGTGCGACATGCGCGCGCCGGGCGGGGCCGAAGGGATGTACGCCATCGAATGCGCCATGGACGAGCTCGCCTATGCGGCGAACATGGACCCGCTCGAGCTGCGGCTCGTCAACTATTCCGACAAGGACCAGATCGAGGATCGCCCTTACACCAGCAAGGAGCTGCGCGAGTGCTATCGGCGCGGCGCCGAGCGCTTCGGCTGGGCGCAACGCAACCCGCAGCCGCGCTCCATGCGCGAGGGCAGCGAGCTTGTCGGCTGGGGCATGGCGAGCGGCATCTGGGAGGCGATGCAGATGAAGGCGAGCGCACGCGCCGTGCTCACCGCCAACGGCAGCGTCGAGGTCGCAAGTGCCACGGCCGATATTGGCCCTGGCACCTATACCATGATGGCTCAGATCGCCGCCGAGATGCTTGGCGTGCCGCTTGAGAACGTGAGCGTGAAGCTCGGCGATTCCAGCCTGCCGGACGCACCGGTCGAAGGCGGTTCGTTCACCACATCCTCGGTCGGCTCGGCCATTCACGCCGCCTGTCGGGCCGTGCAGCGGGAGCTGCTGGCAATGGCCGAGAAAATGCCGGGCTCGCCGCTCGCGCGCGCCGGCGTTGACGAGCTCGTCTTCGCGGACGGAATGATCCGGCACCGTAACGCCAGCGCGATCGAGCTCGCGGTGGCTGACGCGATGCGCGCCGGCGCCGTCGAGCGGATCGAGAAGCAGGCAACCGTCGACCCGCCGGAGGACGAAGCGCGCTCGCGCTGCACCCATTCGGCGGTGTTTGCCGAGGTGAAGATTGACGAGGAGCTCGGCGTCATCCGGATCACACGGGTCGTAAGCGCCGTCGCCGCCGGCCGCATTCTCAATCCGACGACGGCGGCGAGCCAGATCATGGGCGCCGTGGTGGGCGGCATCGGCATGGCGCTGCACGAGGAGACCACCACCGATCACCGGTTCGGACGCTTCATGAACCACAACCTCGCCGACTACCACGTCCCGGCGAATGCCGACGTGCAGTCGATCGAGGTGATCTTCGTCGACGAGGAGGACCGCGAGATCAACCCGCTCGGCGTCAAGGGGGTGGGTGAGATCGGCATCGTCGGCACCGCGGCGGCGATTGCCAATGCGATCTACCACGCTACCGGCAAGCGCGTGCGCGATCTGCCGATCACCATTGACAAGTTGATGCGACAATAGAGAAAGTTTCCAGCACCCCTGCGGCCACCGATGCTATCTGCAGAATCGCGTGAAGATGATCTGGGCGACATCCTCGGGCAGCGGGCGCGGGTCAGTTACATAGGTGGCTCCATCGGCAATGAAATAGACGAACGAGCGGCTTTCGCCATGGGCTCCGGAAGCGTCTTTGGCGTTGATCTTTCCACACACGACTTCCGCAGGCTTGCCGTTTACGCTCGGCCCCATTCTTTTGACCATGTCCTCGTAGCGGGGTGACTGCGGCTCCTTCAGTTGGCGGCTGACGGCCGCCATGGCCTTGGCAAACACAGCGTCGGGCGAAGACTCGGTCGTCATCGGCGTGGCTGGCTGTTGCGCGCGCGCCGGGACAGGCCACGCCGCCGCCATGCTGCCAAGCAGCGCGATGAACTCCCATCGTCTCATTTGCCGGGCTCCTGCCGAAACCGATCGGACCCATGCTATCCCGATATCTCGGCGGTCTACCTGGAATCCGAAATATTTTGCGTGCAGCGCAAACGGCCCTGTATCCCTGTAAACGGGGCGACGCAATAAACAGAACTCTTTGAAAATGTGAGCAAAACCTGGAAAATCGCCGAAAAATAACAGGGCAAAAACAGAAGGTAACACCGACCTGAACAGGGATGGAGCAGGCACACCGGAGGATGAGAATGGACACTCGAAAAACAGGAACCGCAGCTCTGGCCGTTTTCCTCGTAGTTTCGTTATCCCGAGCTCAACCACCTCACCAGCACGAAACGTTGCCATCTCACGGCATGCCGCTCCCCAGCATTACAGCTGAACCTTTCACATCATTGATGAAGCAGGCCATGGAGCGCATGCACAGGGACATGAGCATTGTCCCGAGCGGTGATCCTGATCGTGACTTCGCTGCAATGATGATCCCCCATCACGAGGGTGCCGTCGACATGGCAAAGCTCGAGTTGCAGTTCGGCAAGAACCCTATTCTGCGCAGGCTCGCTCAGGGCATAATTGTGGAACAATTGCAAGAAATCGAACTGATGCAACGTGAACTGCGACAACTTCCAGCCGCTTCGAAGGAGCCATGACATGCGAGCCTGTGTATCCGCGTTTGTCATGCTGACCGGCACACTGTCAGCCTTTGCTGGCCAGGCGCCCGGCGCTGCCGAGCAGCCAGATATTGCGGTGAGCGAACACGATCGTTTCTATACGTCCGATCAATTCTCGAACACCGTGTCGGTCATCAAGCCAGCGAGCAATAAGCTCCTGGGGGTCATCCGATTGGGGGATCCAACACCCGGCAATTTAAGCCCGCTCTACCGCGGCCAATTGCTTGTCCATGGAATGGGCTTCTCCCCGGATCATCATACGCTGCTGGCTGTCTCGATCGGGTCAAACTCGGTCAGCTTTATCGACACGGCAAGTAATACCGTAAAGCATGTGACCTACGTGGGGAGGTCCCCGCATGAGGCATTTTTCACGCCCGATGGCCAAGAAGTCTGGGTCAGCGTGCGTGGCGAGAATTATGTCGCCATCTTGGACGGTCAGACCTATCGTGAAAAGTCGCGTATCGAGGTGCCCAATGGGCCGGGCATGACAATCTTCTCCCCTGACGGCAAATATGGCTACGTTTGCTCCAGCTTCAGCCCGGAAACAGTTGTCATAGCGACGGCAAACAAACAGATCGTCGGCAGGGTGAAGCAGGAAAGTCCATTCTGTCCCGATATTGCCGCTACACCGGATGGAAAACAGGTTTGGTTTACACTCAAAGACATTGGCAAGGTAACGGTTTTCAATGCCCAGCCGCCATTCGAAGTGATAAAGGCGCTTGATACCGGCCCGATCACCAACCACGTCAATTTCGTACGCCTCGCGGGGCGCCAGTTCGCTTATGTAACGGTTGGTGGACTTAACGCGGTCAAAGTCTTTCGCACCTCGGATTTCGAGCCTGTCGCAACAATCGAGACCGGCGCCCTCCCTCATGGGCTGTGGCCCTCCGGAGATGGTACGCGCATCTATGTCGGACTCGAGAACGCCGATGCTGCTGCTGTCATCGATACACGAGAGAATAAAGTGATTGCCACCGTCCCACTGGGCCAGGCACCTCAGGGTGTCGCCTATGTGCCCGGTGCTGTTTCGACCGGCGAAGGCCTCGACAATCTCCAGCCCAGCGGTGCAGCCGCACTGTCAATCCAGCTCAAGCTCTCACCTCCGGGCGGCAAGGCCACGACGCAAGTCACGTTATTCGACCAAAGCTTGGTACAGGTCCTCCAGGCCGCAGTGACAGGTCTGCAACCCAAGCAGCCGTACGTTTTGGCACTGGCAACACAGCCGGACGGAGGGGGAAAACTGGAGCCGATCGCGAACTTCATGACGAATCCGGCGGGCGCGGCTATCGTGAATACAGTGGGTCCAATCCGTCAGGTCGTCGAAGTCTCGACTCCAGGAATCCGACGCTATCTCGTGATTGCACCTGGATCGCCCCAGCAGCTTGGGCAGCCCGTGCAACTACAAATGCCTTGAGGCGATTGCGATTCGCACTCCAGCAGGCTTGCGGTAGCCACTTCGCCGCGCCATCCCGCGCGATGTCGTGAGCGGAGTCATCAGCTCGAGGACCCCAGCGCGCTAGTTTTTCGTTGATGTATTAGTCGATGGCGTTTCCGGCTGCGATGCCGATGCATTGTCAACATCACTCTGCGGCGTGCTGATCGATTCATCGTAGCCGGAGCGGCTGCTGTAGAACATCAGCGCCATCAGGCCGCCTCCGACCAGCAATCCGAATACGATGCCAACTCCCACAAAGGCCAGCGCCCATTCGGGAACTGCAACGCCGCCGGAGTGGCTGGTCCACCCTTCGTAGGTGCCGAACAAGACAGCGGCGAGCAACGCCGCCAGCACGGAGATTGCAATCCATCCGCCCGGCATTTTCAGTTTCCTCCGCCACAGGCATGCATTCTACTCCAACTTTCGCACCACCGCTTGCTCAGAATTGCCATGAGTTCGGAATTTTGCCTGGAACCGCTGGGCACGCGTGTCCGTCACCGGTCCAAGGAGCTGACTGTTCTCTCACTCCGCCGGCGCCGTCCCAAAGCGGTCTCGATGCGCTCCGGTGATTGCCGTCGCGATCACCTCGACAATCTATCGAGGTAGAGAAAGACCAAAGGCGTGGTGTAGAGTGTGAGACGACCTGTCAGCTGTCACTGCGCCGCCAGAGGGCAGCCAGGAAAATCGGAAAAGAGGGTGCGTGCGATCTTGGCGGCGGGAGAGGAGGCATTGCGATGCTCGTGGTTGTGTTTGGCTCGCGCCTGAAGCCGGGCCTGCGAGACGAATACGTCGCTCTGGTCGATCGCATGGCCGAGATCGCGCGTACCATGCCCGGCTACATCTCGCACAAGGGCTTTTTCGCCGACGATGGCGAGCGGGTCACCGTCGTCGAGTTCAACCATGAAGAAGGCTTGCGCATCTGGCGGCACAATCCTGAGCACGTCGCGGCACAGAAACTAGCGCGCGAGAAGTATTATACCGAGTATCACGTGCAGATCTGCACGCTCGAGCGAGAGTCGCATTTCAGGGCCGACGAAGCGGCCGCAACAGGTACAGCGTAGGCAGAGCAAAGGTGATCCATTCCCTATTCCCCTCTCGGTCAAAGAGACTGCGGGAGGTTGTGATCGCGCTTGTCGCAATCCTTGTTGTGCTCGTCGTGTGTGCTGCCGTCAAAGTGTTCGGCTCAGGTCTGTTCTGAGAACGCCGGCTTCAGCATTCCTTTCGTTCTCAAGGACGAGCTCAACGCTCAAAGATCTGCGCTCGTGGCCCAACCACGATCAGAGTCTGGGCCATGCCCGCTTGCTTGCGCCCGCCCAGCTCCCAGCGAATGCACTTCACCGGGCCCCACGCGCACGAGGCCCCGCCGGGGGGTTATTGCCAAGCCCTCCTGGAACGTGACCTATATTATCGCATTGATATCATGATGTAAAAAACATCTGTTGACATAATACCAACCAGTTGGTATGCAAAAACAAACCAGTTGGTATGGCCACAGTGGTCATACGGTCGTAAACGGTCGCATTGAGCTCAGGGGGGATCGGGATGCGCCAAGTACTCGAAACAGTCATCACATGGAGCGTCATGGCGTACTTTGCCGACCGTGTGCTGCTCGACGTCGTGATCAAGGTCATCGCGGTCAAAGCGGGAGGCTGAGGGGCACGACACGAATGAGCGCAGCGAACGCCACGAGCGACGCCCGCACCCGCCTCCTCGACGCGGCGCTGCACGTCATTCGCGCGCAGGGCTACTCGGCGACGACGGTCGACGACATCTGCCGCACGGCAGGCTTCACCAAGGGCGCCTTTTTTCATCACTTCAAGAGCAAGGAGGATCTGGCAGTGGCGGCCGCCAAGCATTTCTCGGAAATGGCAGAACGGCTGTTCGGCACCGCCTCCTATCGCGAGCTCGACGATCCGCTCGAGCGCCTGCTCGGCTACATTGATTTCCGCAGCGCGATCCTCGCCGGTCCCATTCCCGATTTCACCTGCCTCTTGGGCACCATGGTGCAGGAAGCCTACGACACCCATCCGGCGATCCGCCGCGCCTGCGAGACCTATATCGACGCCCACGCCCGAGGCGTTGCCCAGGACATTGCGCTCGTCAAAGCGCGCTATGCGCCGGCGGCCACGTGGTCTCCCGAGAGTCTCGCGCTCCACACGCAGGCGGTGCTGCAGGGTGCCTTCGTGCTCGCGAAGGCGCGCGGCGGTCCTGAGGTCGCGCGCGAGTGCGTGACGCATCTGCGCCGCTACATCGAGCTTCTGTTTCACCGGCCCACCAGCAAAAAGGAGTGACGACAATGCCGGCAACACGCGGGAAGTTCATCTGGTACGACGTGATGACCACCGACACCAAGGCGGGCGCTGCGTTCTACCGCGACGTGATCGGTTGGGACGCGCAGGAACACGTGATGCCCGACAAAAGCACCTACACCGTCTTCAGCAAGGGACCGAACATGGTTGCGGGGCTGATGGCGATCCCCGAGCCGCTGCGCGCACAGGGCGCGCGGCCGTGCTGGTCAGGGTATGTGGCGGTCGACGACGTCGACGCCGATGCCGCGCGGGTGAAGTCCGCTGGCGGCGCTGTCCAGCGTTCGCCCGCGGACATCCCAAATGTCGGCCGCTTTGCCGTTGTGTCCGATCCCGGCGGTGCTGTGTTCCTGCTGTTCAAGCCCAACTCGCAGGAGGAGCCGAAGCCGGTCGCGTCCATGACGGCGGGCCACATCGGATGGCACGAGCTTTATGCCGGCGATCTCGAGCGCGAGCTCGCGTTCTACACACAGCTGTTCGGCTGGACGAAGGACCGCGCCGTCGATCTGGGACCGGCGGGCACCTACCAGACCTTCGCCGCCGGCGGGGCACCCTGCGGCGGCATGATGACGAAATGCGCCCAGGTGCCGCATCCCTGCTGGAACTACTACATCGCGGTCGACAGTGTGGCAGCTGCCGCCGAGCGCGCCAAGAAGCGTGGTGGCGAGGTGCTGATGGGACCGCACGAGGTACCCGGTGGCGCCTGGATCGTGCAGGCGCGCGATCCGCAGGGTGCCCATTTCGCGATGATCAGCGGGTCAAAGTAGCGGGTGAGAAGGCAGTGGGCGTCTCCATCCTCGCGCCCGTTCGACATGCGCTTGATTTCTGGGCTATTGAGGTCAGACGCGCAGAAACCGCCTAGCGGAGAGCCTCCCATGTCGCAAGCCGCCGAGAGGATCGAGCAGCGGCCGCAGCCCGCGGCCAAAGAGATTGCGTTCAACTGGGAGGACCCGCTCGACCTCGAAGGCGAGCTCACTACTGAGGAGCGCATGGTGCGCGACACAGCGTCCGGCTATGCGCAGGACAAGCTGTTTCCGCGCGTGCTAATGGACAACCGCGAGGAGCGCTTCGATCCCGCAATTGTGAAAGAGATGG
>Ga0306920_100013286_pt1 | contig 11211 bp, 8 predicted proteins | sample flu12Cox44000170_FD_204666 | JGI IMG/M metagenome (GOLD analysis project Ga0306920, IMG submission 204666) | Lab enrichment of tropical soil microbial communities from Luquillo Experimental Forest, Puerto Rico - flux4day.12C.oxic.44.000.170 (v2)... | ecosystem: Environmental > Terrestrial >...
ACTCCACGATTGCCTACGGCACAAGCTCCCATTGATGATCGCGATGAGATTCGCATTACGGTACCGCCAGGAACGCTCGCGATTTTCTCGGCCGCGCATCTGCATGCTGGTGTGATGAATACGACCCGGCTCACGCGCTTTTCTGCGGAAACGCGCACCATCAACCTGGAGGATCTTCTGGCAAAGCGCGGCGCACCCAACGTGGATGGCGTCGGCGAGCGGCCTGGCTATGAGTGGTTTCATCGCGTTACCGACGGCAAGTCGCTCGCCGATGTGATCGGCGATCACTCTATTCCCTTGGCGGGAACGGAGATCACTTCAGGTGCTTGAGGGACTGCTCATTCTCCACACAGATTTCGTCGATCAACTCCGCGTCGACCACGATTCGTTCCTTTAACGTGACCATCCACGGCTTGGTGTACGCCTTGGGATCATCGACCGTGACTTGGATTTCGAGGTTTCCGAAGTCCAGGCGCCGCATCTGCTCTCGCACTTCGGCGGCCTCGGTTAGCACACTTCCATTCCAATCGATCCAAGTATCGTCGCGCACTCCGATCGTGTCGATCACCAGAGTATCGCCGGACCATTTCCCCGACGAATATCCTTGCCACGAGGGTGCCGGATCTTTAGGCAACGGCCGCGCGTCCGTGAATACCTGGCGGTATCCCGCGTTCATTTCGTTGAGCATCACCAAAAGATTGGGTGTGTGGACGAACTTCAGCAGATGCGGCAGCCCGTAGGCGCGAAGAAAATTATCCGGCAAGCACCGGATGTGCGGGTCGTCGATCGCCAGGTTGTCGGTGCGCTTTTTGACGATGGGAACCAGCCACGGTTGATAGGGCAACCCTCCCGGCAGATCGACACCGATATTCGACATTTGGCGCGAGGCAGTGATTTCACCGGGGTCGCCAGGACTCTGCGCGCCGGCGGAACTCTGCGCATCCCTGGGAGCCGCTTTCTCCTTGGGACTCGACAAGCCGCCCTCTCGGCGAATATTGGGCTCTCCAGTCATCCAGAGTCCAGAAAAGTCGGGCTTGCCATCCGCCATCCGAGGCGTTGGGGCCGACATGTTCACACTGCCATCGGCCTTTCTCGGCACTCCCGCGGTGGGATACTTCAGCCACTGAGCGGTCAACGAAGTCGGTGCCAATGGCGTACCCAGAGTGACAAGTGCTGCGGTGAGGAGCGCCTCGTAACGTCGACACATTCCGGACTCCGGGTTGGAGCGGCGAGAAAGGAACCGATCCAGCATTTGGCCTAAGGATACACCAATGCATGCAGTCCGCGACAGACCCATTAGGAACTGGAACCGGTTGGATTCACTGATCCGCCGCAAGACCGAATGACACAACAGATCGTATGCGGTTCTGGGGATCGGAGTCTGCCGGACGGGCGCTGCCGGATAGACGGCCCGCGAAACGACTCAGCGAGGCTGATTCCGTCTGAGTCCAGCCTGTTGTGGTTTGTTGGGGAGCGTTGCCTATTCCGCCGGCGCCCTGGAAGACCGGGCCTTTAACCTCGGGCTGCTGGAAACGGTGATGGGGCGCCTCGCTGGTTATAGTAGCCGGCCTATTTTGGGCTTCCCTTCAGACCACGTGCCAGCATGGGAATCGTGTAAATGGTCATTGCCGTGTTCCGCACGCCGTCACGCGTCCGGTACTCCTCGCCGTTCGCCAGCGTCTCTCCCATCATGGCGACGTACAGAATCTTTCTGTCCGGGCCGGAGAACGCCGCGCTAATGGGAGTGCGCGGCGTGGGAATGACGCCCAACGTCTTCCCATCCGGCCCAAGCACCGTAACTCCCGGGTTGCTGCCGCCCGGCGTGGTCACGTATAGGCGGCCGGCCGCATCCACCGTCATGCCGTCGCCCGCGCCTTCGAGTTTTCCGAACACGCGCTGGTTCTTCACCGAGCCGTCCGGCTGCACGTCAAGGGCGACGACCTCCGGGCCATTGGTAACATACAGCGTCTTCTGATCGGGGCTGAGGTTAATGCCATTGGTGCGCAAGTTCATGCCGGCCTCGGTGACCTTACCGTCCGGACTCATTCGGAACAGCCCGCCGCTGGTGAAATACACGTTGCCTCTTCTGCTGGCGACCAAGTCGTTCACCCGCCCAAGTCCTTTCCCGTCCACGCTGAAAGCAAGAACCTTCCGCTCAGGCGTAAGCGCCGCCACTCCGGTAGGCTCCTTGCAGTCCTCAGGCTTGATGCCCATATGTCCACCGGGATCAGTGCAGGTGCGCTCTACCACCAAAATGCGGTCTTTCGGCCCAAACGTGATCGCGCCGGGTCCATGTGGAGTGGTAAGGTAATCCGACGTTTTGTTGCTTCGCTCGAGTTTAATGATCTTGTTGGTCTGCTCCTGGGCAAATAGCAGGCCGCCATCCTTCGTGCCGACGATACCGTCGGCCGTCGCCTCGCCTTGCCACACCTTGGTCCATTTCGCGACGGCTTCGATGACGCCGGGAATCGCCGTAACCGTTACCTCACGCGGAGGTCCGTACTGCTGAAAGCCGCGGCCGCCTCCGGCAGGCTGTGCGGCAACCTGGCCGCCCAGGAGAGCGGATAAGGCAAGAAGTTGAAGGTTCGAGGACATGGTGTTATTTATATCAGTCCTACGTCAATGGTGCGCATATCGCCCAAATGTCGGGCCCAACGCCAGCCCGTGTGCTGGCGAGACCAGCGTCTTTGTTCCCAGCGGATGTTTTTCAAGACCGCCAGTCCTGGGTACCGGTCGTGTTTGCGTAAACCTAGCACGCCCCGTCAGCAGTTTCCCTGGCACCAGGCGACATTTCTAGGTTGCTCGAGAAGGGACCTTACAACTTTGCGTTGATAAGCTGCAAACCCCTATTCCCTTCCGGAGGGAGATCGTATCTAATCCTCCACACCATGTCCGGGATGCTGGCCAGTGGGTCTGGGCCCTGCTCAGTTAAGGAAATGGGGGTCGATGAAGAAAAGGAATTGGCGGAGTGAACTTCCCAGGATTGGCTTAAGCATAGTCACATCTGCGTTTTTCACGAGCCACTTGCTCGCCCAATCCCCCGGTACAGGTGCTCTGAAAGGCACCGTAAGGGTCCCCCGGCCGACGAGCTCGTGCCCGTCTATGTCCGCGCTCGTCTTGCAGAGTAATCTTGATCAAGGGAGCGAATGAGCATGTCGAAAAAGCACGCGGACGGAATGGCACGACGGGGATTTCTGACACTGGGGGCTGGAGCATTGGGTTTCACGAAAACCGGGCACGCGCAGACCGCACCGCTCCAGGCGCTGGACGAAAACACCACGGTTCTCGCCAATGGCAAGATTCACACGATGGATGCAGCAGACTCCGTTGTGAATGCGGTGGCCATTCGCCACAACCGCATCCTTGCTGTGGGCGGAGCCGTGCCTAAAGCTGGAGGCGGTGTTCGTGTGATCAATCTAGGTGGCCGGACCGTAGTGCCCGGACTTGTCGAACCGCATATTCACATTGTGAGCCTGGGGAACAGGCCGGGCTACCACACGATTCTGGAGAACACGGCGTCGATCAAGGAAGTGCAGGAAGCCTTGGTATCGCGGCGCAAAGACGTGCCGGCGGGTGCCTGGATCACTTCAATGGGCGGATGGCATCCGAATCAGTGGGTAGAACATCGCCATCCAACACTGGCGGAGTTGGACGCGGCGGTGCCTGATCGCCCTGTGATGTTGTATGAGCGATTTACGGGACCCGCGGTGACGAACTCGCTTGGTAAGAAATTCTTCGACGCCGCCGATGCCGGAGCGCCCGCGCATCCCGACATCCATAAGATCAATGTTTCGGCAACGGGCTCGATTGCCGCAGCTGGTTTTGGCAGTGGAGGCCCAGCCGCGTCGGCGCTCTTCTTACTACGCAACTTGCAAAGCCTCGAAGACAAGAAGCGGAGCACCAGTGACGCCATGCGTTACTCCGCGTCAGTCGGGCTGACCGCGCTTCTGGATCAAGTACTGTTTCCAACGCCTGGTCCATTACATCCGAACCAGATTCTGTCCAATCTCGATCAATACCGCATGTACGACGCGTGGTTGGAACTACGTCGGGAAGGCCGCACGATCGTTCGTCTTCAGACGAACTTTTTGCAGAATCAGAACGACCCTGCCCTGCCCGAGCTAAAAGAGCGCCTGCGCAATCAGTTTCAATTCTTCGGGGACGACATGATGCAGACCGGTTCCATAGGCGAGTGGGCCGCGCCCCTAAATGCGGGTGCAGTCTGGGCGGAAGCGCAACGGGTCGTGGCCCGCGCCGGATGGCGCAACGAAAACGCGGTCCAGAATCTCGCCGGGCTGAAGCAGGTGGTCGAATCATGGGAAGCTGTCAACAAAGAATCGGACATCACGAAACTGCGCTGGGTAGTGCATCATGTTCCGGAAGTCAATGCGGATCTGTTGACGCGGCTCAAGAACCTGGGCTGTGGGGTGGAGATGGGAGCTTTCCGGTGGGTGACCTCGTCTGATCCCAAGGTAATCGCCGGACCGCCGTTCCGCACGATTATGGATCATGGTATTCAAGTAGGAATTCATGGGGACGGCGTGCATATAGCGCCGCTAAACCCGTGGCTGCATATCTATTACGCCGTTACTGGCCTGAATTCGTTCGGCGATCAAGTCAACCCCGGTCAGCATCTGACGCGCGAAGAAGCCATTCGCCTGTTCACACGCCACAACCCGTGGTTCTTAAGAATGGAGGACAAGATCGGCACGATTGAAACCGGGAAACTGGCCGATCTGGTAGTTCTCGATCGCGACTACTTCAGCGTGCCCGACGCCGAAATCAAGAAGGTTCGCTCCGTGCTGACCATCGTTGACGGAAAAATCGTCCACAACACTGGTATCGGATAAGTTCTGGGAAAACACCTAGAAACCGATCGGGAATACGATGCTTCTGACAGCTATAGCCGCAGTTCATTTGCCAACTCGGAAAAAATCAAGAAACAATCTGTTCCACTCCGCCGCAATGCCGGTTTCAGGGGTGAGAAGGGCCTGATCGACCTTCAGAAATGAGGATCTTGATGAAGTTGAACAGAGCACCAATTTGGATTGTGACCGTGTTGTCGGCAGCCCCCCGCGCCAGCGCTCAGGTTGCAGCGGACCCGGTGGCCGAGGCCGGGATCCCGGCTGGGAACATTTTCGCTGCCGACACGCCTGCGGGCATGATGATCATCGGAGCCAATTTATGGGTCGGGGAGGAGGCACAAGGCCTCCGCCATTACATCGCGGTGGATCCGAATAATGTCGATCCGGTCAATACCGGCCATTGCTGATAGGTATTTGTCAAAGACAAACGGAGTTGTCCTCGCCGCTGCATGATGCCATCTCGGATGTGTGTCGGTGAGGCAAGTGCGACATGTGCTAAGGATGCCTTGCCGAAGCCCGCCTGCCGCGCCGGCGCTTTCTCCCGCAATCGGATAAGATCCTTATTTGGGCCAGAAACGCGGACTAGGGCTTTTGCAACCCTCGAGCATTCTGTGTTAGCGATGCTGTCGCTGCCGTTTGCGTTCACGTGCGGCCTCGCCGCTCTCGTCTTCCTCCCTTCGGTTCGCCAGAACCCGAGGCTCCTTGCTGCCTTTCTCGGCGCTGCTGCGCTCCTCGGAGCATGGATCCTGGCACTGCTGCTCTGGACACGTCGCACCAACCGGCCGCTTCAGCTGGAGGTGGTTTTGCGCAAACAGCATTACCTGCAAGCCTGCGTCCAGGGTTCGGTCCTGCTCTATTGGGGCTGGTATTGGCCTCAAGTCTACGCCTCGGCCCACCTTATCCTCGCCCAGCTCCTCTTCGCGTATGCCTTCGACATGCTGCTCGGCTGGTCCAGGCGCGACGTCTTCACGCTCGGTTTCTCCCAGTGCCCGGTCGTCTTCAGCATTAACCTGTTCCTCTGGTTCAAGCCGGACTGGTTCTACCTCCAGTTCATTATGGTTGCGCTTGGGCTCGCGGCCAAAGACCTCATCCGCTGGAACAAAGGCGGCAGCCGGGTCCACATCTTCAATCCATCGTCGTTTCCCCTGGCGGTATTTTCGCTAGCTCTGCTCGCGACTGGCTCGAGCAACCTTACATGGGGTCAGAATATCGCCAGCACCCAGTTCTATCCGCCGCAGATGTACCTCATGCTGTTCCTGCTCGGCCTACCGGGCCAATTCCTGTTCGGGGTGACTTCGATGACGATGTCCGCGGTGATTGCGACCTATGCCTTCGGGCTGGCCTATCACGCCGTCACCGGCATCTACTTTTTCTATGATTCGTATATTCCGATTTCCGTCTTCCTGGGCATGCATCTGTTGTTCTGCGATCCGTCGACTTCGCCGCGCACAGAACTGGGGCGCATCTTCTACGGTGCGCTGTATGGATTGAGCACGGTCGCGTTTTATCAACTGCTGGGAAGCATGGGAATGCCGACTTTCTACGACAAGCTTCTCCCAGTGCCACTTCTGAACCTGTCGATTCAGGCATTGGACCGGCTCGCAGGGTCTCGCTGGGTGCGCGTCCTCGACGTGGCGGCGGTTGGACAAACGCTGGCGCCGCGCCTGCGGAACCTCTCATACATCTCCCTCTGGACGGTGGTGTTTGCCGGTATGAGCGCCGCCCAAGGTGTGGGCGATCGCCATCCCGGCCAGTGGCTGCCGTTCTGGCGTAAAGCCTGCCAGGACGGCCGCGCGTATGCCTGCCCCTATCTGGCGGATCTGGAGTTGGGTTATTGCAACCTGGGTTCGGGCTGGGCATGCAACCAGGCCGGCCTGATGCACATCGCCCTGGCGCGCTCGGGCGAGGATCTCCGCCGCCTGGATCCCGCCGGAGCCACGGCCCCTCTCGAGAGCGGATGCACGCTCGGGTTTCAAACAGCCTGCAGAAATCTCATTATCCTGAGCATGGGCGGCGAAAACTTTGCCAATGCGCCCCCAACCCTCAGCGATTACCCGATCGTTTTGAGGGGTGCCAAAGGCGAAATCCGCGATCAGAGACCCTCCGCTTTGTATTCCTTGGCCTGTCAGGAGGGTTGGCCGGAGACCTGCGACCGGGCGAGTGGAAGCCTTGTCCGTTGATCAGGCGTTTCGGACCCTGGCTGGCGCGAATACAGTTCTGAGCGGATCCGGACCTCAGTCCACGACGACGAAAGGACACCGTGAAAACGTTGATCTTAGTCGTCTTGACAGTGGCCATCACACCCGTATTGGCGCAATAGTTGGACTTAAAGGTTCGACTCGGGTAGCGAAAGCCTGCGACAAGCCGGAAATCGATCTCTACAGACCCGTCCTCGCCGCCATCGTGAAGACGTGGTACAACCGAACACTCGACCTCAAGAAAATGCCCACCAATGCTCCCAAGCAGCCCTGATAGCGGCGTTCACGGTTGACGGTGCATCGCTTGCTTCAAGGAGTTCACACGCCCCTCGGTGCTGACGAACAGATCCGCGGGAAACCGGCGGTATGCCAGGATACCAGCGTAGATGGAGGCAGCATCGTCAAGATCTAGACCGAGCCCGGCCAAGTATTGCATCCGGAGGTTCGAGTCATGATTGATTGCGGCGGCGCTCAGCCACTCTGCCAGGTCGGATTTCTGGCCCGCGTACGTTCGAAACAGATCGACCGGTGAGTTGATGCCAACCTCGGCCAGCGATGACGCGACCCTGCGGTTGCCGCCGCGATAGCCGATACGCTCCTCCATCTCGTCGAGATCAATCCGCAGCGGCTCTACCTGGCCGAGCAGGATCATGTCGTGGCCCTTCCCCTGGTACGGATTACCCCAGATGGTCCCGTTGGGAAACACTTCGAGAAAGGTGGCCACAGAACTCTTGACCGCCTCAAGATCGGTCTGAAACAACTGGACGTACATCGTGACGATGCCACCCGGATTTAAGTGTTGCTTTAAGGCTTCCAGGAATTCCTGAGTATAGAGGTTCGCGGCGCCTTTGACCCACGGATCCAGCGGATCAATGGTGATGCCGTCGAACCGTTCCTTGGCAGTCATCAGATAGTGCCGCCCGTCGTCGATGAGCAGCCGGACCTTCGGATCGCGCAGCACCCCGAAATTCGCTTCACTGAAGTAATCCTCAGCCGCCGTTGGCACTAGCGCCTCGATTTCCACGATCGTCTCGCGTTCGACTCTCGGATCGATCGACACGGCCCCCGCCGTGATGCCAGCACCACAGCCTATCACCAGGATCGAACGCGGGTGCGCGTTCGGGAGAGTCGTCAGATGTCCCAGCATGCGCTGCAGCCGCATATCGCGTGGTACATTCGACGCCTGGATCTTTCCCGCGACATGAAAAGTCAGGACCCCATTTGCGAAACGCGACACGGCCACCGATGAATTCCTGCCCTCGGCGGCATAGACGATCTCCCCCTTGCCCACCCAGGTCGCCGCGTAGCGCCCGTACGCTATTAGCAGCCTCGCAACCGGTGGCACGGAGACGAGGAAGAGCACGGAGGCGACCGCAGCCATCAGTGCCGGCCAACGGGGCTTGTCTGGAAGCAGCAGCAGCAGGCCAGCTATCACCGACAGCACGATCAGCACTTGCTGCGCGTGTTGTGATCCCACCCAGCTGATGAGGAATAAGCTCGTGCTGAGAGCGCCAATAATGGCGCCGAGCGTGTTCGCTGCGTAAATTCCACTCGTCAGCCTGCCGGTGTCCTGCCCGTTCGACGCTGCCGCCAGCGCTAAAGGGAAGCTTGCGCCCCACAGCAGCGTCGCCGGCAGCAAAGCCCAAACCGCGCGTGCGAAGTCGATTTCAAAGTGGAGCCAGATATTCGGTGGAAGCAACGGGTTGATCGGCCAATTCGGAAGCGCCGCTCCGAGGTTGTATGCAGTCCACGCGATTGCGTAGGCCGCGAGCAATTGGCACCAGCCCAATGCCCGGCGTGGCTGCGTGACGATCCGGCAGAGGAAGGACCCGGCGCCGCTGCCGGTGCCCAGCCCGATCAAGAAGACCGCCAGGATGATCGAGAACGCGTAGACCGAGGCGCCAAACAGCAGGGCCAGCAGCCGCGTCCAGATGGCTTCGGCCCCCAGCGCACACAGCCCGGAGAGCGCAATCGCCGCGTAGATTGCACCCGGCCCAGAGGTCGCCGGGAGTTCTTTCACATGGTCGGCCCGCACGCTTTTGCCCGCGAAGACGACCGCCGTCGCTGCCATCAACAGGTTAATTGCCGCCGCGGCGTAGGTCGCCGCCGCCACACCGTACTGGCGCATCAGGTGAAAGCCGGCGAGCAAGCATCCCAAGACTGCTCCGACAAGATTTGCGCAATAGAAGAACCCAATCCATGAGACGCGTCGCTTCACCGCGGCGGCCTGGCGCGCCAGTGCAGGCAAGGTCGCCCCCATCAGCAGGGTAGGCGGTAGGACGCAAGCGGCGGCTACCACTCCTCGAAGCGCGGCGATGCCGCTCACCATCGGGATCAGCCGCAACACCAGGATCCCGAACACGCCGATGCCGAACTCGATCAGCGCGTACACCCGCATGGGATGCGCTTCGGCTGGGGCGAACCGCGGCAACAGCAGGCTGCCGAGACACATTCCCCCCATAAACGTTGTGAGGAGAATTGCCAGCGAGGCGGCGGTCGAGCCCATCACCAGTTCCAATTGCTGGAACCAGACAACTTCAAAGATGAGGGCCGCGGCGCCGCTGCCGAAGGCGAGCGGAAGTACGAAAAGCAATCGGATTTACTTCTTCTCAGCCTGCTCTTGCTTGTGGTTGGCCACCAGGATACCGGTCAGGCCGTAGTTCCCCTCGTGGCAGGCGGAATCGTAAATCATGTGCCGCTGATCCGGCCCGCGGCCCATCTCGATGGTGACGGTCCAGGGCTTAGTCCAGGTCTTCGGATCATCGAAGGTGACATCGCGCCGCAAGGTGTTCGAGTCTACCCGGGTGATCCGCTCGATCATTTTGTAAGTATCGGAATTGGACCCTCGAAAACCCTGCAGGAAGTTCGTGGTCTCGATGACCAGCGTGTTCCCTTCCCAGTGGCCTCTCGAGTCCCCGAGGTAGAACCTCGCTTTCGCCGGAGCGTGCGGGCGCCCGTCCATATAGATGACCCGGTTGCCGCCGCCGGCGTGATCGTCCTCCATATAAATCCCCACGGATTTGGGCGACTGCACCACCTGCATCACTGTGCCCTGCGCAAACAGCGTATTGAGCGGCAGGAAGGGCATCGGGACGCCTAGACAGCGCGGATTTTGCGGGACCGTCTCCGGATTGTCGTTCACGCCCGGAGCCGTGCCCAAGCCGAAACCGCCCGGAGGGACTCCCTGCCCTCCCCGTCCCCCACGTCCCGTGGCACTTTCGTTGACGAGCGGCGGAATCTTCCCGTCCGGCGGATCGATGATCATGGATGTCCGCTGGCCGGTCTTCAATACCGAGTTGAACACGGCGTTGTAGGCGCCGCTGACGTCTTGCGCAGTATTGGCGGCGGCGCGGGCATTGCGCCCGGGATTCAGACCCTTCTGCGCGTCGGCCGCGGCCACTTCTTCATCGGTGAGGTATTCTTTGCCCTTGTTCGCCTCCGAGCGCTCTAGCGGCACGTCAAACAGCACAAACCAGGTGCCCTGCAAATCCGGGTCGCCCCACGCGGTGCGAGGAGGACTTCCCGCCTTCGCCGTCCCGGTCGCCTTGACGCTGGTCGCTTTAGGCGCCGCCGGTTTCTGACCATTCATGGTGATCGCCGCCAGACATAGCAGGCCGCCCGCCAGCATGAATGCGTGTCGTCGGGTCATGGCAACCTACTTCTGCGTATCCACGCCCGGACGCTGGACCTCGTATGGCGCGCCCGTGTTCTCCTGAGATCCCAGGAACAGTTTCTGCCCGTTCGGCAGGGTCAGGTCGCGGCCGTTGGCGCGATGCGTTCCGTCTTTGGACTGGTATCCGTCGACCACAATCTTGTCGCCGACCTTGAGCGTGTACCGGGTGATGCCGCGACGCATCAGGATGTTCGGGCTCCCTGCCTCGATCGCCCAGTTCTCCACGGTGCCATCCGGCTGCTTCACATCGACGTGAATCCAGCTGTGCGGATTGATAAATTCCACCTTGGTGACGGTGGCATCCAGGAAGTGCACCGGCCTCTTTTCATCGAATTCGGCCGCGAACGCGTGGTGCGCCTGCAACGGGGACGCGGGTACCAGCAAAGCAATGGCGGACGCAACAGCGGCTCCCACAGGTAACTTGGCTCGCATAAGACGGATCTCCTGATTCTTCATTTGCCTAAATCTACTTCTT
>Ga0306920_100013288_pt1 | contig 11211 bp, 6 predicted proteins | sample flu12Cox44000170_FD_204666 | JGI IMG/M metagenome (GOLD analysis project Ga0306920, IMG submission 204666) | Lab enrichment of tropical soil microbial communities from Luquillo Experimental Forest, Puerto Rico - flux4day.12C.oxic.44.000.170 (v2)... | ecosystem: Environmental > Terrestrial >...
CGCTTGCGGCAGCTGCAGGACGAGACCGGCGGCTTCACGGCGTTCATCTGCTGGACGATGCAGCCGCAGCACACGGAGATGGCCCACATCCCGCCGGCCGGCTCGTTCGAGTATCTCCGCACCCAGGCCATCGCCCGGCTCTACCTCGACAACATTGCGAACATCCAGTCGTCGTGGGTAACGCAGGGCCTCAAGGTCGGACAGCTCGCGCTCTATTTCGGCGCCAACGACATGGGCAGCCTGATGATCGAGGAGAACGTCGTCGCCTCGGCCGGCACCGTCCACTACCTGACGCTGGAGCAGATCAAAGCCGCGATTCGTGAGGCAGGCTACATCCCTCGACAGCGTAACGTGTTCTACGATTACATCGACACGGCCCCTCTACCGATTGCGGTTTAGCGCGGAAACTCTCCCATGATCGGCGAGCGGCTCGGCAAGTGGGTGATCTTCAAGGAACTCGGCCGCGGCGGCATGGGGCGGGTCTATCTCGCCCAGGAAGAGGTCACCGGCAAGCAGGCGGCGATCAAGGTCCTCGCCCCTGAGCTGGCGATGGACCCCGGCTTTCTGCACCGCTTCAACCGCGAGATCGAGACGCTCAGCAAGCTCAGCCATCCCGGCATCGTCAGCTTTTTCGAGGCCGGCCTCGAGAACGGCCATAACTTCTACGCGATGGAATACGTCGACGGCGAGAGCCTCGACGTGATCCTCCAGGCGAAAGGGAAGCTCCCCTGGCGCGAGGTGCTCGATATCGCCGCCCAGCTCGCGCCGGCGCTGCGACACGTCCACGATCACGGCATCGTCCACCGCGATCTCAAGCCGCCAAACATCTTGCGCACCGCGCAGGGCATCGTGAAACTCACGGACTTCGGCATCGCCAAGGTGTTCGCCAGCCGGCACCTGACCGCGACCGGCGGCGTCATCGGCACCGCCGAGTTCCTGTCGCCGGAGCAGGCGGCCGGCAAGGTGGTCGGAAAACGCAGCGATCTTTACTGCCTCGGCGCCGTGCTCTACGACCTACTCACCGGCCGGCCGCCGTTTCAGGGGAACAATCACCTGGAGCTCTTGCACAAGCACCGCTATGGGCAATTCGACAGGCCGCAGCGGCTCGTGCCCGAGATTCCCGACGAGGTCGACGACCTGATCTGCCAGCTTCTCGAGAAGGAGCCCGAGAACCGCCCGCGTGACTGCCACGTCTTCGCCAAGCAAATCGACGTGATTCGCCGGAAGGTCGGCCGCAAGAGCGATCTGACCGAGGCGAGTCAGCGCGACGAGGTCACACGCGCCGACAACAAGGTCGAGCTTGAGAGGCTCGAGGACGAAATCGGCCCGGCCACGCTGATGAGCCGCCTCGTCCGCTCGGAGTTGGAACGGCAGGCACGCGGCGGCCCGATCGCCCGCTTCTTCAATCGGCCGGCCGTGCTCGTATCGCTCCTGGCGCTCTGCATCGCGATCCTTGTCTGGACGTTCTGGCCGCTCAGCGAACAGCAGCTTTTCGACCGCGGCGAAGCGCTCATGAAGACCGGCGAGATGGCGAACATGGAACGGGCCTGGCGTGAGTATTTCCAGCCGCTTCAGGACCGCTACCCGAACCATCCGTATCAGGAGCAGGTCGAGAAGTATCGATTGGCGCTCGAGGCGGCTCGATCGCCGCAGGCAAGCGAGGCGCAGCGGTTCTTTCAGCAAGGTGAGCAGCTGCGGCAGCAAGGCGACTTCGGCCGGGCCAAGGCCGTCTGGCAGAACGTAGTCGCCGCGTTCCGGGACGTGGACGCCGAGAAGGAATGGGTGCACCGTTCCGAGCGGGCGCTGATCGACCTGGAGAAGGCCGCGGCAAATCCCGACCGATTCAAGGCGGTCCGCCCCGCCCTGGACAACGCCGCCACGTTAAGCCGGGCCGGCAAGCGCGCTCAAGCCGAAGAAATCTGGACCGCCCTCGAGGCGCTATACGCAAACGATCCCGGGGCCGCGGAGCTGCTGGCTGAGATCAAGAGAGCACGGCAGCCGTGACAAAACCGCACACCCTTTGCACGGAATTCCCCTGTGGCACAGTGCGGCAAAAGCGTGTAACCAGTTTATCCGAAAGTAGTTACGATCCAAACCGCCTTGAATTGGGCCATCCAGATTCATGTGCAAGGGGGTGTGGCTGGGGGGTGCACTGCACGGAATCCTACAGATGAAACGATCTGAAACGCGCGTCGGACAAGCTACTCCTTCTTTGCCTTCCATTCGAGGCCGAGCGCGACCAGGCTCTCGCGGTAAGCCAGCACGGCCCACGGCGTGTCGGGATACTTCTTCTGAATGTCCTTCCAGGCGCTGGCCGCTTCCTTGGCATACGCCTTGGCCTTGGGCTCCGTGACCTGGATCTTCTTCCGCGAGCCGACGCGCCAGCCGTTGGCGCCGTTGTCGAGCGGCGGCAGCGTGTCGAGGCGAATCTGGCCCAGGATGTAGCTGTACTCGTAGACGTAGACCAGCCGGGCTAACAGCCGCGCCCGCGTGTATTCGAAATTCGCACGCCACCTTTTCGACGTCTCCTTGTCCATCGACTCGTCGGCCACGGCGTTCATTTCGGCGAGCATCTTTTCCAGCTCGAAGATCAGGATGCCCGGCTCCTGCTGCTCCTTGAGGAATGCGGCCTTCTGCTTGGGGTCCACGGGGCCGGGCAGGTCTTCTCGTATCCGAATGGCCGCATTCTTCTGGAGCGTGTCGATGGCATCGAGAACAACGGATCGGATGGGGTGCTCGTCCGCAAGCTTCTTGGGATCCTTCTTGTGCTGATCGAGCAGGTCGGTAAGAAACTTGTAATCGTCGGGCCTGTAGGTGCTCAGCACTTTCGCGTCGAAGCGCGGAAGGTTGACAGCCTTTAGCAAGCGGTCCTCGACGGTGGCCCGCGAGCTGCGCGGCGCCGGGACCATCCGGATCTCGTTGAGGATGCCGTCGATCTCCGCGTAGCTGGCCGACTTGCCGCCCGGGATCACCGGCTGCTTCAGCGCGATGGGCAGGGCCGTAACTTCCGAAGGATCGTAAGCCGCGCCCGTTGCCGGCGCCGCGCCCGTCAGCCGGGCCGTCTGGACGTATTTCTCCGTGCCGATCATCTCCTTCATCTTCTTGTTGATCTTGTCGACCAGCGTCTGATCGAACGGCAGAGGCGTCGGGCCTTCGATGAACCCGAACGCCGGCCCGCCGCGCAGCGTCTGATCGAGCGACTGCAAGAAAATGCTGCCACCTTCGAACTCGATCGACCGCTGTTCCTTGATGCACGAGGAGAGCACCTGCACGCCGGCGGGCGGGTTATTCAGATGCCCGTCGAAAACTTCGCCCATGTCGCCTTCGTCGCTGGCGCCGGCGCCGGGCAGCTCGAAGCCGCGCGCCGGCGGGAAGCGGAAGACATCCAGAATCAGGATCTTCTGCCGGGCCTTGCATTCCGCCATCTGGTCGTAAACCCATTTGAGCGGTAGCAGCGTGTCGGGGTCATCCTTGCGGCCATTGATCGGAATCAGGTACGAATCCTTCTCGATGTCGGTGGCATGGCCGGCGAAGAGAATCACGATCCGGTCCTGAGCCCGGCTGGTGTCGAGGAAATCCTTGATGGCGTTCTTGATGACCGACAGCTCGGTCGGGTGCGGGTTCGGCCCGTCGTCGGAGAGCCGGAAGATTTGCGAGGCCGGCACCTTCAGCGGCGGATTGGTGAACACGAAATCCTGCAATCCGCTCAGGCTGACGCGCGATTTGTTGGCGTGATCCAGCGAGTTCAGGTAGAGGTAATTGTTGACGTTGATGAGCAAGGCGCGGCGCGGCAGGAGCCCGCCTCCCTTCGGACCGACGACGACCTTGTCTTTGCCAAGCTTCTTGTCCTTGTCCTTCGCGGGCCGGTCCTTGACGCCGAGGTCCTTACCGACGAAGTCCTTGCCGGGCGCGTTGTCCTTCTTCGGCGCATCCTGGGCGATGGGGAGCGGCGGGCCGTCGTCTTCTTTGGGCCAGGCATCGGCGCCCTTGCCATCGAGACCGCCCACGAAGAAGAAGCCGACGTTGCCGAACGCGCCGAGAACCAGAAGCAAGAAGAGCGTCACCGGCACCGCGACGACAAGGCCGAGCACGGCGCAACCGGCGATCAGAAACCCCTTGCCGCCGCTGCGCTGTCTCACCGAAGAGTGAACAACCGGGCCCGGATCAAAGGCGAGCGGCGACGGGGCGGCCGGCGCCGCCCCCGCGCTGATGCCATTGGCATGAACCGCCTTGCCGACCAGGATTGCCGGCCGTGCGACCGGCGCCGCAACCATGATGTTGACGTTCGCCGGCAGCGGCGTGTCGCTCGACTTCACCTGCGCTTCGAACGTATTCTGACAGAACTTGCAGCGCATCGCCTGGCCCACCCATTCGGCCGGGATGCGCAAAGGATTGTTACAATGCGGACAGTTGGCCTGGACGATCGCGGTCATTACCGACACCCAAACGAGAAGATGCGCCTCTTTTTCAGACGATATTGTAGGGTGCGGAGTTCCGCCACGGTAGGAGATTCAACACACGCCGGGGGCGCGTGTACTTCGGAGAAATCGCATGGACCTGGATGCCCGAAAGAAAGTGCTGAGCCTTGCGGAGGAATTCAAGGCGTTCGCCCTCAAGGGCAATGTCGTCGACCTTGCCGTCGGCGTTGTCATCGGCGCGGCGTTCGGCAAGATCGTCGATTCGCTGGTCAAGAACGTGATCATGCCGCTGGTCAACACGGTGCTGCCGACCGAGAGCAGTTACACCAAGTGGTACTTCGAAATCGGCAATACGCGAATCTTTTACGGCCTCTTCATCGGCGATGTTGTGAATTTCTTCATCGTCGCCCTGGCGCTCTTCCTTTTCATTCGCAAGTTCCTCGGCTGGGTGATGAGCCTGCGCCGCGGCGAAGCGGCGAAGGAAGAGACGCCGCCCTTGACTCGTGACCAGGAGCTGTTGACCGAGATCCGCGAACTCTTGAAGCGCCAGGAGCCAGGAGTCAAGGTTCAGGAGTCAGGGCCACCTATTCAGCCCTTGACTCCCGGCCCCTGACCCCTGATCCCTGACCCCTGACTCCTGACTCATGAGCCGCCTCATGACGCCCGCAGAACCACGAAGACCGCCTTCCAGCCGCGGCATAACCACGGTCGGCGTCCTGCTGGCCGGTGGCCTGCTCGCATCCTGCTGCATCGGCGGCGTCGTCATCGGCGAGCGCTTCCTCGGCCCGGCACATGGCAACAGGAAATCATCCGATCTCACCGTCGCCGACAAGGACGCTATTCCCGACACCAAAGACGACGTCGAACCGGAGCCGAAGGATGGCGCGATCGAGCCGCCGCCAAAGATCGTCTGGCCGGTCGTGGTGAAGTTCGACGACCGCGGCGTCTTCAGCATGGCGGCCACCCTCGAGCCCGGCGATGCCGGCGCCACGACATCCCGACACTTCCGCTTCCGCGCCCAGGCGAATGTCGCCTACGTCGTCGAAGCGGTCGACCAGCCCGACATCCATGTCCATGTCGAATCCGCCGACGGCGCGTCGATCATCGAACCGAAGGAGAAGTCCGGCCCGCACCACCAGCTTGCATTTATTCCCAACGCCGACCGCGATTACGTCGCCGTCGCCACCGGCGATCCGCTTAAAGTCACCGACTCCTTTACGGTGCGCATTCGCGCCTGGGACGAGAACGAACCATTGCCGCCGCACCTTCAGTTCCCGGCGCCGCAAGCCGAATTGCCCAAGATCGAGCCGGCCCAGGCGATCGCCAAGCAAATGCTTGTCGGCGGCGCCTTCGCACCGAACAACAAGTCGTTCTGGCTCTCCAGCCACGACATGACCTTGACGCTCTGGGACCACCCGGCGATCGCCAAGAAGGGCGGCTTCAAGCTCAACAAGCGCCTTTACGCCCTGGCGGTCGATGGCAAGGGCCGGCTGTACGCACAGTCTGGCCCGGCCGACACCCGCCCGCCGACCTTCGCCCAGCGCACCCGCGGGAACATCGAGGTCTACGATGACCTCGATCCCAAGGGTGACGCCGACGATTTGCCGCCCCCGTCGCGCACGTTCCTCGTCGACGGCCTGATCGGGCGGATGATCACGTCTCCCGATCGCCGGGCCGTCTATTTCCTGGACGTCCACCACCAGGCGCTGGGCCGCATCGACACCGAAGACGGCAAGATCGACAAGACGCTGTCCGGCTTGTCGGCCGGCACCCGCGCCTTCTGCGTTGCGCCCGATGGCCGCAAGATCTACTGTTGCGCGGATAGCGGACACATCGACGTGATCGACGCGCTGGCGTTCAAGCTGGAGACGTCGATCCCGCTGACGCGCGGGCGACCCTATGCGATCGCCGCCACGAACAAGGGGATCGTCTTCGTGCTGATGCCCGAAATGATCGAAGGCAAACCGAGCCGAGGCGTCTGCGCGATTGTCGATCTCTCCAGGCCGGTCGCGGACAAGGCGGGCGTCTTTCCGGTCCCGTGCAGCCATCACGGGCAGTTCTTGCAGATCATCCCGGACCGGGACGCGGTGCTGATCTCCGGCGATCGCAAGGTCAGCGTCTGCATCGCCCCGCCCCGGCCGGCGCTGCAGAAGGCACTGTGCCAGGAGTACGCGGTGCGCGAGGCGCTGGCACCGGGTTGGATGCAGCTCAGTCCGGACGGCAAGACGCTGCTGCACGATGCGGGCGAGATCCTGTCGATTCGATGACCGGCGAGCCGAAGCGTCAGATCCCGACGCGTCAGCGAGGGCACCTCGCCCTCCCTCGCTTACGCGTCGGGCTCTGACAAAAACGTCCTCTGCATGAACCGCAATGCACCCTCGCCTCGCCAACTTCCTTGCAACCTCCCATCGTGCTTGCGATAATAGCCGCGCTGCCGCATTACCACCGATATCATGACTCGCCCCTATTGAGGAATCACCCATGCGCAAGCCTCTCCTGCGGGTTGCCGCCGTGGTCATCGTGCCCGGCCTCATTCTGGTTGGTTGGAAGTCAGACGCGGGACAGAAGCCGGAGCGCAAGGCGTTCGGCCTGGAAAAACGGGTTCCGTGGACCACGTCGAAGGTGATCGGCTCCCCGGAGCCGCCACCGCCGTACAAAACCGAACTGGCGTTCCCGAAGCTGCCCAAATTTGAAGAGCCGCTCGATCTCACCTATGCGGCGGGCACCAATCGCCTCTTCGTCGCCGGCCGCTGGGGCAAGATCTGGTCGTTCGAGAACCGAAAGGACGTCGACAAGGCCGACCTCGCCCTCGAGTTCAAAGGGGCCAAGGACTCGAAGGGCCAGCCGATGAAGCAGGTCGTCTACGCGATGACGCTCCATCCGAAGTTCAAGGAGAACGGCTACATCTACGTCACGTGGATTCCGAACCCCGAGACCGAAGGGCAGCCAAAGGGCTCGCGCGTTTCGCGATTCACCGTCAAGGGCGATCCGCCGGCCATCGACCGCGCGACCGAGAAGATCATCTTCGAGTGGCCCAACGGCGGCCACAACGGCGGCTGCCTGAAATTCGGCCCCGACGGCATGCTCTACATCGTCACCGGCGACGGCAGCGGCATCGCCGACCAGTTCGACATCGGCCAGGACCTCTCCAGCATCTTCGCCAAGTTGCTGCGCATCGACGTGGACCATCCCGACGAGGGAAAAGGCTATTCGATCCCGAAAGACAACCCCTTCGTGAACACGAAGGGCGCCCGGCCGGAGGTCTACGCCTACGGCTTGCGCCAGTTATGGCGCTACAGCTTCGACCGCAAGACGGGCGACATTTGGGGCGGCGAGGTCGGTCAGGATTTGTGGGAGATGATCTACAAGATCCAGAAGGGCGGCAACTACGGCTGGTCGGTCAAGGAAGGCACACACGACTTCCGTCCCGAGCGCAAGAAAGGGCCGACGCCGATCTTGACGCCGGTTATCGAACACGGCCACGAGTCGTTCCGCTCGATCACCGGCGGATTCGTTTATCACGGCAAGCGCCTCGGTGAGTTGCAAGGGAAGTACATCTATGGCGATTTCGACACGGGACGTATCTGGTCATACGGTACACCACGGCCGCTTCCTGGCCCGAAAGGAGAGGTGAAGTACTTAATCGATCACGACGAAATTGCGCGCACCACTTACCGCATCGTCACCTGGGGCGAGGACGCCGACGGCGAAGTCTACTTCTGCGACTTCACCGGCGGCGGCATCTATCAGCTCGTGAAGGCAACGCCGCAAGCGGCCAAGCAAGCGCCGTTCCCGCGCAAGCTCTCCGAGACGGGCATCTTCACCTCCACCAAGGATCACAAGGTCGCTCCGGGCATCATCCCCTACTCCGTCAACGCCCAGCTCTGGGGCGATCATGCCGTCAAGGAACGCTTCATCGCTATCCCCGGCACCGGCCAGATCGGCTTCGACGAGATCGAGTATCCGCAGCCGTCGCCGGGCGCTCCGTTCGGCTGGAAGTTCCCCGACGGCACCGTGCTCGTCAAAACGTTCTTGATGGAGATGGAACGCGGCAACCCCAAGAGCCTCAAACGGCTCGAAACCCGGCTCCTGCACTTCCAGCAGTTCCCCGGCACCCAGGAATATGGCGACCAGTACTGGCGCGGCTACACCTATGTCTGGAACGACGAGCAGACCGACGCCGAATTGCTCGACGAGAAGGGCCTGGACAAGAAACTGCAGATCAAGGTCGGCGGCAAGATGATCGAGCAGACCTACCGGTTCCCGAGCCGGGCGGAATGCACCCTCTGCCACACGAACGCCGCCAAGTTCGCCCTCGGCGTCAGCACGATGCAGATGAATCGCGACCATGTCTACCCAGCGAGCCCCCCTCGTAACGGGAAGGAGGTCATCGCCAACCAGCTTGCAACACTGGAGCACATCGGCCTGTTCACGAAGAAACTGCCCGATTCACCCGCGAAGCTGCCGAAGCTCGCAGATTTCAACGACGAGAGCCTACCAGTCGACGTGCGTGCCCGTTCGTATCTGCACTCCAACTGCGCCCATTGCCACATGAAGTGGGGTGGCGGCAACGCCGAGTTCAAGCTGCTCGCGACCATCCCGCTCAAGGACATGGGCATCGTCAACGTCAAGCCCGCCCACGGCAGCTTCGACATCAAGGACGCCAAGCTCGTCGTGCCCGGCCATCCCGAGCAGTCGATGATCTATCACCGCATGATGTTGACCGGCCTGGGCCGGATGCCGCACATCGGCTCGAAAGTGGTCGACGAGCAGGCGGCGAAGCTGGTGCACGATTGGATCAAGGGCATGAAATGAAAGCAGCGAGCGGCGGGGCTTGGCCCCGCCGTCTCGAAATGCCAGACGGCGGGGGGGGGTTTGCCCCCGCTTTATATAATGCCCCCCGGGGGGGCACACCCCCCGCCGCTCGCCGGTCGAACGGCGGGGTCAAGCCTCCCCCGCTTGCAATCGGATTACTGCTCGCTCTTCTTGCCGCCCTTCAGACGCATGATCGTCGTCTGAGTCGTGTTCACGGCAATCGTGTTGCCCATCGCCTCGATCTCCATCTCGATGGTCGCCTCGCTGTTGGACTGGGCGATCCGGCCGGCATGGTTGTCGAACAGCGTGTAGCCCTTGCCCTTGCCGGATTTCATCTTCAGCTGGATCGGCGCGTTCGGGTCGGCATCGATCTTCATGTCGGGCTTGATCGAGAGCTTCTCGAGGTTGTTCTTCTCCGGGCCTTCGTAGGTGAAGGTGTTTTCGCCGGCGATCTTGCCGAGTTCGGTCTTGGTATCGACCTTCTGCTTCCAGGTCTTGCCTTTCTCGATCGGGTCCTTGGGGAGAGGGATGATCACGGTTCCCTCGACGAGCGATTTGAGGGCATCGGGCCCGAAGGCATTGCCGCCGACGCCGAAGCCGCCGCCGGGAAGCTTCTTCATCTTCTTGCCTTCGGTGAGCTTGACGTCGGACAGCGTGCCGGCGTTGTCGGCAGTGAAGGTCATCTCCAGGCCGCCGATCCCTTTGACCATGTCGAAGAACATCTTGCCGAAGGGGTTGTCCGGCTCCTCGGTGTCCTTGGAATCGACCTCGACCTTGCCGAGCGGACCGCCTTCCATGGTCATCTTGACGCGGCTAAGGGTCACCTTGAACTGGGCGCTCCCCTTCTCGTCGACCTTGAGGGTCTGACACGACAGCTCCATGGCCATCTTGCTCGTCATGTCGATGTCCATGCCGAGGACGCTCATCGCGATCTTCTGATCCTGGTCGACGACATACTCGAGCTTTTCGCCTTCCTTGAACTTGTAGCGCAGGGTCGTCTGCGCCTGGGCGGCGGCGCCGGCAGTCAGGCCGATGAGGGCGACGGCCAGCAGCTTGCAGGACAGCTTCATGGAGCACAACCTTTCTAAGAGGAAATCCACCAACTCGTTGCCGCGGAAAGCACGGCCTGAGTATATCGCTTGCCGAGGGATAAACGTAGCGGATTCCGCCCGTTTCTGCCAGCAAGGTGGCGGCACACTCGTTGTACCCGCGAAACATGCCACAGGTTTCCACGGCCATTCTCGTTGCACCTTCAGAGCCCGACGCGTAAGCGAGGGTGCCTGGCCATCCCTCGCTTGTCGGGCTCTGAAAAAAGCGCCCTGAGCGTGATCGGCAACATGCGCGCACCCCGGCCCCCCGTTGCGAGGCGCGCAAGCGTCGGCTACGATAACCTCCACTCCCCCTTGGAGGATCACATCATGTACCGCCGTTGCCTGTCTACTCTCATTGTCGCCGTTGCCTTCGCCCCCGCCGTCCCGGCCCAGCCGCCGGTCATCGCGAAGCCGGACGCCTTCCCGACACTCGTCAACCCGATGTGTTCGCACTGTCGCGACGAGGCCAAGCGCCGTTCCGGCGAGCTGAAGGCCGACGATCGCGTGCTTTGCTGGATTCGCGGCTACTCCGACGGCGGGGCGATCCCCTTCCGCTTCTTCCTTAATCGCTATCCGGTCATCAGCGACAGCTATGGCGTCTTCGTCCACGATCCCGATGCCGGATTTGCTCGCGGCTTTGCGCCCTCCTACGACTTCACGTTCCACGGCTGGCGCAACGGCGTCATGGTCATGAAGCACAAGGACGGCACCCTCTATTCGTGCCTGACCGGCATCGCCTTCGACGGGCCCAAGAAGGGGGAGATGCTCAAAGCCGTGCCGACACTGGTGAGCGACTGGGGCCCGTGGGTCGACCACTATCCGCAGAACGTGGCGTATCACATGTTCGACAAGTACCAGCCAGTCGAGGCCGCGGCCAAGGCGCATCC
>Ga0306920_100013289_pt1 | contig 11211 bp, 8 predicted proteins | sample flu12Cox44000170_FD_204666 | JGI IMG/M metagenome (GOLD analysis project Ga0306920, IMG submission 204666) | Lab enrichment of tropical soil microbial communities from Luquillo Experimental Forest, Puerto Rico - flux4day.12C.oxic.44.000.170 (v2)... | ecosystem: Environmental > Terrestrial >...
GAGACAGAACAGGCCCGAACAGATCCTCGGTTGAGGTTCTTGCTGTTTGGACGAACCTAAACCGCCGGACGCCGCACCAATGGCTTGCGCACCGGCGGCGGAATCATGGTGGCCATCTTGCGAATCATCGCCAGCACCAACCGCTTGTCGCCATCCGACAGCGTCGAGCTGTAGCGCTTGATCTCCACCAGGAAGCGGATCTCGTCCTGCGACAGCTCGCCCAGCATCTTCTGGGTCTCTTTGTCCCGCGGGGTCTCCGTGCCCGGGAAAAAGTCGGCCAGCGAAATGTCCATGGCCTCGGCGATCTTGGCCAGCGTCTCCAGAGACGGCACGGTGTGCCCGTTCTCCACGCGGGAAAGGTAGCAGCGCAGCAGACCTGTCCGGCGTTCGATGTCGCCCTGCGACAGCCCGCGCTGGCTGCGATAAGTCTTGATGACTTCCCCGATGTTTACCTGCGGTTTTTCTTTTGGCATCGTTCCCTCATTCGAGCCCGCTCCGGGCTTTTTCATGAGGGGGTAGCTTAGTCACTAACAGTAGAAGTGGCAAGAAGGAAGTCGGAGAAATGTGACCAATGTGCTTCCTAAGAAACAACATGTGATGCGCACGCACTTTCTTGCCTTGATCGTTTTCAGTTGGAAGTTGGCGTAACCGTGGCGGGCTGTTGCAGCCGAAACTCCAGCAGGGTTTCGCTCGGCACCTTCACTTGCTGGCCCTTGGTCAGGATCTGCACGCCGGCGCCTGCCCCGCCGCCCGCCGCCGCGCCGATCGCTGCACCCTTGCCACCGCCTGCGATTCCGCCGATGATTGCGCCCAAGACGGCTCCGCCGCCAACCTTTTTCGCGCTATCGGACCCACGACTCTTCCCCTGCACGTTGTAATCGCTGCTGACCACAGGATAGTCCCTGCCGTCAATCACCATGCGGGTCAGCTCCAATTGCAGCTCCGATTTGCCGGAGAATGTTCCGCCCTGGTCAGCGCTGGCCAGACGTCCATAGACATCGCCGCCCTTGCGCGCCACCAGCACTCCGTTAACGTTCAAGTCGGTCTCCAGGCTGGCGTGGAATATATCGCCGACGTGATTCTTCGACGAGTCCACGCTGTCGATCATGCGCACCAACAGTGGCTGACCAGCCTGCAAAGTAAAGTCCCCGCCATGGTACCCAACAGGCGCCGGGGCCGCAGCGGCATTGCGCGGCGGCGCTCCCTGATCGGGAGGAGGGTTGTCGGCGGGCGCCGGAGACGGCGCTGGTGCGGATTCCGGGGCCCGTCCCAAATTTCGCGTAAAGGTAAGCGCCACGATGTCGTGGGTAGGAAAGGTCTGCACATCGCCGTTCACTTCAAAACGCAGGATCGCCTGCGTTCCACCTAGGTATTTTCCCTGCAGCACGCGCCCGTCCTTCAGCTCCAGCGTGTCCGCGGACCCCCGTCCCACGAACACCAGCGCTGCTAACGCCAGCATCATAAATCTCGCGAATTTCCTGCTTGTCATTTTCCCTCGCCTCTCGCGCCCGCCTAGGATACAACTGCGCAGTCCGTTTTGCGTCCGCACTCTCACCCTGCAGCATTGGATGTTCAAAAAGCTGCTCCAGGTTGTGCATCATCCAGATTACCGCGTCAGCGTCTTGATTGCCCTGCGAATCGAAATCAGTGTCCCTGAGGAGCCGACACTTCGCCCGGTGCGATGTTGAATCCACCGATCCGAACGACCGGATGTGCGCCGTGCAAACTGCCGGCGTCATAGCCGACCGCGACCATGCGCTCTTGGCCGGGCAGAAGGGAGAAGTAGTTGTCTTCCCAAAATACCGGAACGACGTCCGAGTCGTCTTTCCTATTCGCTAACCGTAGTCGAATCTGGAAGGCCACGGCTTGCGAAGTATTTTTCACGCGCACATGCGCGGTCCCCTGTGCTGTGCCGGGCTTTACTTCGGTCAGCGCACTTGCTTGCAATTTGACCTCGGGCAGCGAATTCAAGCCGGTTAAATCGCCGAACTCCGCTTGCGGCGTGTACACCGTATCCTGCTTATGTGCCCAATCGAGCGTGTCCGGCTTTGCGGAAAGCCAGTAGAAGTTGTCGCTGACTGCTTTCCCGCGCGCGTCCCGCAAATCCAGCTGCACAAAAAATGTCATCGTTAAACCATCCGGCTTCGGCAACTGAAAAGCTTTCACCGCTGCATCGGCTGGCACATCCACCGCTTCTTGCTTGTCCGCCAGAAGTTTTCCCTGCAGGGAATATATCCGCGCGCGGACCTTCATGCCCTTGCGCTCTTGATAGGTGTCATTGACTACCGCAACGCTCTGATCGTCGTAACCATACTGCACATGCAGTAGCTCCATGGCCTTCTTGGTCCCAAAATATCCGCCACCTGGTACCAGATAGTAGTCGTACAAATGCCAGATCAGCGATGGCCAGGCATTGTTCAGCATCCACTGAATGACTCCGGTGGAAACATATTTGTTGCGGCCGTAACTCTCGAACATGGCGCGCTCGCCGTCGTAAGCCTGTGCCTGCGCTTTGCGTTCGTAATCCGCGAGCGAAGTCGCCGTACCGTAGCGTTTGTTCAACGCCTCAGTAAAGACATTCACCGTAGTGAACCGCTCGCCACCGGCGTGGTAGTTCCACACGTCGTCGATCGGCCACCAATGCTCTTTCGGAAGGAACCGCTTGATACTTTCCAGCGTTGGAATCGCCGGGCCGGGGCTGGTCTCGGTGTTGTAGCCATACGCGCCGCCCGCTTGCGTATCGGCCAGCCAATAAACCGGAGGAACGTATTCATACGGTCCAGTCATTTTAACGCCGGATTTTCCGGTGACGGTGGTCGGCGTTTCGCTTGCCGAGGAGACCGAAGGATTCGGCCATTCCGCGTTGGCCAGAACGGATAGATACATTTTCTCCACGTCTGCGGGCGGCGGACCGTCGCTGCCATAGAGCCACACAAAAACGCTGGCGTGATTCCGCAACCGCAGTGCCTGGTCGGCCATCGACGCCGCAGCGACCTTGCGTGTGTCGGCAGTCCATTTGTCCCACATCTCCCAAGCGTCACAGCAGGTCCATCCGGGCATCACCAGAATTCCCATTTCATCGGTCTTGTTGAAGAGCTCATCACGATCGATGCGCCCCTCTAGCCGGATGGTGTTCAGGCCCATGTGCTTTACGTAGCGCAGATCGGCGTCCAGTTTTTTCGATTGCGGGCGAAGAAAAATGTCCGGGGCCCATGCAGCGCCGCGAATCAGAATGCGCCGGCCATTAATCTTGAAAAGCCGATGTCCCTTCTCGGTGAGTTCACTGGTGACCCGCCGAATCCCGAACGAAACCGTCGCACTATCGGAAACCTGGCCGCCCTCTTCGAATCGTAATGTCGCCTTGTACAGATAGGGCGTGCCAATCGTGTACGGCCACCACAGTTTCGGATTCGCGAATTTCAATTCAACGAATTGCGCAGGCTCGAAGCGAATCGATTTCGTTTCGCCAGCGGCGAGCTCCACCGCTTGTCTGACAGTTTTCCCGTGCAGTTCCGCAGACAAAACCCCTTTTATGACGCTAGCAGAGTCGTTCTGAAGGTCCGCCGAAATGGTCAAATCCGCGGCCGTGAAATCCTCGTTCAGTTGCGATTTCACAAAAGGATTGCGGATCGCCACCGGTCCGGTCGCCGTTACCCTGACTTCTTTCCAGATTCCCAAGTCCTTGTCCGCAGGCGTCGGATTCCAATCCACCCAGGTGAGGCCCAGATCTTCTTTTGCCGCAGCCGTGATTTCCAATGCGATGACATTGTTCGCGCCAGGCTTGGCCAGCTTGGTCAAATCGAACTCAAAAATCCGGTAGGTTCCCGCCACAAACTGAGCGTCAGCAATTTCTTGTCCGTTGAACCACACGTTGGCGCGATAATTGATCCCAGGAAAATGTATGGCGATATTTTTGTTTGCAAACGTCGCGGGCACCACAAATTCGTTTCGCCACCACCACGAACACTTGAACGGGCTGCCTTCCGGCATGTCCTGGTTCGCAAAAAACGTTGCGCTGGAATAGTTCATGCCGGGCAAACTCCTGAAGTTGGTTCCGATCAGGGGATCAGGATAAGTTTTGTCGTCCACCAGACTGCCAACGACAGTGTTGGGAATAGTAGTCTTGTGCCAGCCGGCGGTCGCAAATCCCGCCCGCGACACTTGCTCGCCACTCGCCTTGGTGTCACAGGAAGATTGAATTTCCCATCCGGCGAGCAAATCCATCGACCGCGCAGCAGCCGCGGCCGATGACTTGGGAGTATTGGCGGAGGAGGAAAGCACGAAAGTGAGACTAGCAGCGACAGCGATCACCAGACGGATGCAGCGGGGCATGAACCCTCTTTCACCGGAGAAGTAAAATCGGCGTGCGAGCAAGATTAAACCGATTCAATATTGGACAAAACAGTTTTCTTTTGCAAACAGCGGAGTTTCATTTGGGATTCGCTTACACCCTTGGGTGCGGAAGCCTGGCTCTCGCCTTTCTGAAAGTGCGATACGCCGATGCCACAAAGGGCCGGGGTGTTCGGTTGCCGTCTGGAACGTGCACCAGGTCACGGAACGATCACTGCGGCCCCGTCGATTTGGTCGCTCTTCAAGGCTTTAAGCGCTTGATTGGCCTGATCGAGTGGGAACACTGTTACTTTCGGACGTAGCTTGATCTCGCCCGCTAGCCGCAAGAAATCTTTCGCATCCTGTCGGGTCATGTTGGCTACGCTTCGGATTTGCCGTTCGCCCCAAAGCAATTGGTCATAGTCAAATTGCGGAATGCGGTCCAGATGGATGGCGTTGATGGCGACCACACCACCTTTTCGCAGACTGGCGAGCGCCGCCACGACTACCTCGCCGCTCGGCGCAAATGTCACGGCGCGGTCCAATTCGACCGGCGGCCGTTCTGCCTCCGTCCCCACCCACGTGGCTCCCAGCTGGCGCGCCAATTTTCTGTGCGACTCACCTCTGGTGGAAACGTAGATCGGGCAGCCCCACGCCTGCAAGACGCTGGTAACCAAATGCGCCGACGAGCCAAAGCCGAACAAGCCCACTCGGTCGCCGGGTTCGACACCCGCCACCCGCAGGCTGCGCAATCCAATGATTCCCGCGCATAAAAGCGGCGCGGCATGCAGGTCGTCCAAATCCGGCGGAAGCGGAAACACAAAATCTCGCCGCGCCACCGCATATTCCGAGTAGCCTCCGTTCACCGTGTAGCCGGTGTATGCCAAGCCATCGCACAGATTCTCGCATCCGCGCCGGCAATATAGGCACGTTCCGTCGGTGCCGGCGATCCAAGAAACGCCCACGCGCGTCCCATTCTGCAGTTCGTTCGAACCGCCTTGCACGACTTCGCCCACAATCTGATGCCCTGGGATTACACCTGGCAGCACCGACGGCAGTTCGCCTTCAACAATATGCAAGTCCGTCCGACACACTCCGCACGCGCGTACGCGAAGCAGGACTTCTCGCGATCCGCTCGCTGGTTTAGGGATCTCACCAATCGTAAGCGGATCATTCGCTATAGGCTGCGGACGGCCAAGAAACGCCGCTTTCATCTTGCTTCTTCCCTCGCACAACCACCCACCATTGTAACGCCGATGACTATGCTCAAGGATTCCTCACCTAGGCTGCCGCTGAAAAACCGATGACGCGGAAGTCAGCGTATTCGTAACTGTTTTGGCTAGTCTCCGGTGATCATAGGAAATTTTGCGACCAGAGTTTTGTTCGCCGATCACCCAGGTTTGACGTGGAGCTGTTCTCGCATGGTCCCCGAAGAAACGGAGGTCTGTCGCACGACCGCAGGTATCGTGGCGAAGCTCGTGCCAGACGCAGTTTTACAATCCGCAGCCGGAACAATTGCGCGCCAACGTAGGCAAGGCCGAAGTGGCGATTTTTCGCCCGGGCGTTTCCTATGATTTGACCGAGGAAATCAGGAAGAACAACTGGCGATCGAAGAGCTTTTCGACATTGGTTCGGTTAAAAAAAAACAGGTCGGCGTTTCCCGACTGAAATAACCGATGTCCCGGGATCCATTCGACTGGCTGCGTCGCTTGGTCGGTGGCAGGGCGTGCTAGGACGCGAAAGCGCCAGTGTTTATGCGGGACAATTTGGTGCCGGAGGAGGGAGTCGAACCCACACGCCCTTGCGGGCAACGGATTTTGAGTCCGCCGCGTCTGCCATTCCGCCACTCCGGCACGGCACAAATGAAAATAGCATGAACCGCGCCATCCGACCACCGCGGCAGTGACAATCGAGACAATCCTGGCTGCGCCCGTTCCATCACCCACGATCAAAGTAGCCGGGCGCGACTGGACGCGGGTGCACCACAGCGCTACCCTGTAGCTCCCCGGTTTCACAGGGTTCGGACGCTGTCCGATCGGAACCGGCAAATAAAGTTTATGGCTCACGCTGTTTCATTTCCGTCTCGAGGTCTGGCCGAGCACCGCGGCCTGGCATTCTGGATGAGGCGAGCGCTGGAAGAGTTGGCAAATCTTGGTTCGGAACCGACTGCCGATACGGTGCACGACCTGCGGGTGTCGTTGAGACGCTGCCGCTCTGTAGCAGCGGTCATGGAAGAGATCGATCCGTACCCGGATTGGCAGGAGATGCGCGGGACGGCGCGAAAACTGTTCCGGGCCCTGGGCGAATGGCGCGACTCTCAGGTAATGGCCGAATGGCTGAATCAACTGCAACCTGAAGCCGACCCTCTAAAAGCGAGAATGCTCGCATCTCTATCGAGCGGCGAGAAGGCTGCTAAGGAAAAGGCGCTGCACCGGGCGGCGCGATTCAATGAAAAGAACTGGAAGACATTATCGCGCACGCTGAGCAGCCGCATGAGACGGGTACCGCTGGGTGGAGACGCCGCCCATTGCCTGGCGCTCGAGCGATTGGAGGAGGCCAAAGAATTGCACCGCCGCGCGATGCGCACGGAAAATTCCAAGCCGTGGCACGCCTTGCGCATCGGCGTAAAACGATTTCGTTACACCGCAGAAGCCCTGCTGCCTACTACCTACGTCGAGTGCAGCGAATCGTTGAAACGGATTCAGGATTTGCTGGGCAATATCCATGACCTGGACGTGCTGGCCGGAATGCTCAAGAAAGCGCGCATGAAACAGGCGGACGATCCGGGAGAGGTACAGAATGGGCAGTACTACGACGCCTGGGAAAGCCGCATCGCAAGCGAACGCCACAGGAACGTTGAGACTTACCGCCAAATGGCCCTTGGCACTGCCAGCGTTTGGACCGCCTGGCTTGCTGGCTTTCCGAAAGAAAGCTGGACCCAGTATGCCAACGCCAGAATCCGGGCCACCCGCTCGGCGATGGACGACAAGCCGGGGCGCAGCCGCGTGATGGCCCGCCTGGCGATGCGTCTGTGGTCGCAACTACGCGTGGCGAAGGCGGCTGAAATCTTTTCCGACGCAAAAGAACGCCGGGTGCTGGACGCGGCCTCCCGGCTGGCGGAAATTCGCCATCCCGGCCGGAAAGGATCGCGCGAACAATCCGCCAGATCGTTTTTGTTGAAATCGCCGGTGCCTCCGCGCTGGACGTTCGCGGAATGGGAACGCGCCGCGTGGGCCATCCGTTTTCACCGCGGCAGTGAACCCGCGCAGCAGAACAAGCGGTTTTCTCGACTGACTGCCGAGCAGCAAGCAAGGATCGTCTTGTTGGCCGGAATTCTTCGTATCGCCGTCGCCGTGCAAAAGGCCGGGGTGACTCGAAGTTCGTCCCTGCGCATGGAAACCTTGCCGCAAGGCTTGCTGCTGCAAGTACGTGGAGTGAAGGACAGCCCCAAGAACGCGGCGCGATTTACGGAAGCCAAGCACCTGCTCGAACGCAGCCTCGGCAAAACGCTGCTGATCCAGATGGAGCCGGACGCCGCCGTCCCCGCCACCGGAAATCCGGAGGCGCAAGCCCCGTTGCCCATTTCGATCGTTCGCTAGCGCCACATCTTTGCTACTGGCGCCACTTCTCCGACGTTCATCTTGCCTCCTTGGCGGCCAATTTCGAGGCTTCTACAACCAACCATGACAATGCGGTGCAAACACAGTTTCAAGACACGCGAAAGCTGTTGATGGAACGCGACCCAGGCAAGATCGCAACCGTAAACTAAGGCGGGAATCGTCGCAAAGTTGACAACAGCGAGGAGCGCAACCTATCTCTCTTTTGAAAGTTTGCGGACCGCTTTGGGTGTGAGCAGCCACAGGAGCCTGCCCGCTGGCGGATACAGACGGGAAAGTTCCACACACGCCGCGCCGGCTTTTTTCAATTCCGTAACATCTCGTTTTGCGCCCAGCGAATACGCCAGCAATTCATCGAGCTGCGGAGCGTGGCCGAAGCACATCACGCTGGCCACGAATTTCCGATGCGACAATTCTCGGAAAAAGGCGGCCGGTTCTGCCCCAGGAAGCAGCGCGTCGGTTTTTTCGATTTTTGATTTGCCGGCGCCGCAGGCCTCGGCAAGAATTTCTGCAGTCTGAAAAGCGCGTACATAGGGGCTCGAAATGAACAGTTTCGGCGCCTCCGTAAACGACGCGATGCCTTTGGCCACCTCCCGCGTCTTCTTGAGCCCTTCCGGAGTCAAATAACGTTCCGGATCAGACGGGCATTTGGGATCCTCGCGATCGATAGCGATGCCGTGGCGAACGATGTACAGCAGCATTTTTCTGCGTCCCCCCAAAATACTTCTCCAGTATATAAGAGCCCGCACGCCAGCGAGCCATACCCGCAAGGCCTTAGTTGCTGTCAGCTACCAACCGGGCGGAAATACAGCCGGGTGTGAAATTCCTTTTCGAACAGTTCCACGCTTCGGCTGGCGTCGCGAATGTCTTCGCTGGCGTCGCCACGGGCCTCAACTTGCAATCCCACCGCATCTCTCTGAAATGCCGCACGAACTCTGTTGATGCGCTGCCGGTGCGAGTGGTCCAGACCTTCGGCGATGCGCACTAGCGACGCCAGACGCCGCGCCAGGCGGCGATCGCTGTTGTTAAGCGCGGCGTAAGAAGCGTGATGCTCTTCCGGCGCCGCCTTGCGATTGTGGTACCGCACGACCGCGGCGGTCAGCACCCGCTCGCGGCCATCGAGCCCGGCAATATCCCCATTCATGGTGAGATATTCCCCGTGCTTGTGATGCCCCTTGTGACTGACGGAGTGTCCGATGTCGTGCAGCAGCGCGCCTGCTTCCAGAATCACTCTTGCTTCGCCAGGAAGGTGATGCAACGGCTGCAGCTGATCGAAAAGTTGCAGGCTCAACTCGCGCACATGCTCGGCGTGGCGCTGGTCGCGTTCGAGACGCCTCGAAAAGCTGTGTGCTCCGGCCAGCATTTGCCGCGCTTCTGCGTTGTAGCGATGCGGTTCCTTGCGCGAGAAAGCTGCCGTGGCGATTTCGTGGATCACTCCTTCGCGAATGCCAACAGCGGGAACCGCCAGACTGCGCACGTTCAGATATCGTCCCAGCGTCACGAAAATAATCGCCGCGATTCCCATCACGTCCGCGCGGTCGCGACGCACACCGTAAGCCTTCATGCGATCACGGATGTCCATGCGCAGTAGCTCGGGTAGCCGCTCGCGCAGCAGCGAGAGTTCCAGTGTTGGCACGCCGTGATGCCGGGGGCCGGGGGCAACGTTGGCAAGAGTCTCCGCGTTGCCGCCCAGCGCGACTGTCAGTCCATCCGCAAGATTTGGCCTCCCGGCTAGCTTCGATTCCAACAGCGCCCGCAAATACTTACGGACTTGCTCCGCTTGCGTCGGAGGAACATTGCCATGAAGATTCAGCGTGGTCATCAGGCGAACCGTGCCCACGGGCAACTGCGCGGTCTGCAGCACCGCATGGTCGCGGAGCACGCTCAATTCCAGGCTGCCACCGCCAAGATCAGCGATGCAACGCGCCTGCTGGTCCGGCCCAAGCGCCGCGAACACCGCTTCCCTTCCCAGCCGCGATTCTTCGAGCGCGCTGATCACTTCCAGCCGAATCCCGGATTTTTGCTGCATGCGTTGCACAAACGCTTTGCGATTGGCCGCTTCGCGTGTGGCGCTGGTGGCCACCGCGCGGTGCTGCGTCACCGCGAATTCGTCCATGCAATCGCGAAAATGCCGAAAAGCCTTCGCGGCCTTCTTGAAAATGTCCTCACTGAAACGGTTGCGAACGAACACGCCTTCGCCGAGACGCAACGGATAACGTTCATTGTGCAGCGGCTCAATATCGAGCGCCGAATAAGCGCGGACGATGGACAGGCGGACCGCGTTCGAACCGGCGTCAATCGCGGCGATGTGAACCGGTTCAGCCATGTTGTTTTCTAGCGCCAGAGATGAGCCAGCGCCGAGGACGGCGCGTACTTGGTGCTGCGAATGCCTAACTGATCAGCAATCGATTGCCGCAGCAGCTTGTTTACTATGGACACGCTGGCTTCGCCGTCCAGCTCAAGAAAATTGTGCCGCTTGGCCACCGCTTCGAATTCCCGCTTGATCATGGTCTGATAACGCACGAACGACCAATACAAATCGTGCGAGAGTGACATGTCGCGGCCTGCTTCCCAGTAACTGATGGCCTGCGCTTTGCGGAACTCGCGCCCGAACGCGGTCTCCGGCCGAACATTCAGCCAAAAAGTAAGATGCGGGCGAAGCGCCATGGCATAAAGCCCGCTCAGGTAATCGCGATTGATTCCGCGCACCACGCTGCGTGCGATCAGAGTAAAAATATAGCGATCGGCCAGCACCACCGCGCCGGATTTTAGCGCTGGCAGGATGCGGTGTTCCAGTTGGTCGAAAAAGTCCGTGCAGTACATCAACGCCAGCGTCAATCGGGTCACAGCATTCTTGGCCAGCAGCTGATCGATGTCGCGCCCAACCAGATTCGAACGCCGCAGCCCGCTGGTCTGCACCGCAAAGCCTTCCGATTCCAGCCATTCCTGCAGCAAGCTGATTTGCGTTGAGCGTCCCGACCCGTCCATGCCCTCAATGACAATCAACGTTCCGGTGATTTCACTGGGATCAAAACCCACCAGTGGCGCGGAAAAGAACGCGCTGGAACTGTCTTCCTCCGCCGAAGCCCCCGACTTGCTGACCATACCCGTTGGCGGCATGGCGTTTGCAGTGGGCGGTTCGGCAACCGTCACTGTCGACTTTTCTTTCTCTTTTTCTTTTTCGTTGGTTGTCATTCAGCCTCTGCCGCGCGCGGCGCAAAGCGCTTTAGATCAATCTTGGACGCAACAATGTCGCGCATCTGCT
>Ga0306920_100013290_pt1 | contig 11210 bp, 5 predicted proteins | sample flu12Cox44000170_FD_204666 | JGI IMG/M metagenome (GOLD analysis project Ga0306920, IMG submission 204666) | Lab enrichment of tropical soil microbial communities from Luquillo Experimental Forest, Puerto Rico - flux4day.12C.oxic.44.000.170 (v2)... | ecosystem: Environmental > Terrestrial >...
GGCCCCGGCCGCCGGCGGCGGCCGCGGCGGTGAGGGCGTCGGGGAAGTTCGTGCCCGTGGCCAGGTAGACGGTCGCCGCCCCACCCGGGTAGGCGTTGCCGGCGACCGACGCGGCGGTGGCGTAGCGGTCGACACCGGCGATCCGGCGGACCGTCGAGTTGCGGAGGACCCACGTGATCAGCGTTTGCGCCGGCATGGGAACGGCCGACGGCCCGCCCACGATCACGATCTGGCGGGGTTGGAGCCGGTTGAGCTCGGCCGACGTCGGCGCCGACAGGCCGTGGCTCGGGATCAGGAGCACCGGCCCCCGGCCGGCGGCCGCGGCGGCGGCCGTGAGCGCGTCGGGGAACGCCGTCCCGGTGGCCACGTAGGCGATCGGCACGCCGGGTGCGTACGTCGCCGAGGACAGCAGCGCGGCGGTCGCGTACCGGTCGGCCCCTTGGACCCGGGCCACGCTCACCCCCGGCAACGCGGCCCGGATGACTCCCTCGAGGGACGTGGGCAGCGAGCGCGGGCCGCCGACGATGACCACCCGGGACGGGTGCAGGCGCTGGAGCTCGAACCGGGTGGTGTCGGGGACCCCGCCGGCGCCGGCGAGCAGCACCGGCCCCCGGCCGCCGGCCGCCGCGGCAGCGGTGAGCGCGTCCGGGTAGTCCGCCCCGGTCGCCACGTAGGCGATCGGGGCACCGGCCGGGAACGTGGCGGCCGACACGGCGGCCGCGGTGGCGTAGCGATCAGCGCCGGCCACCCGGACGGTAGGCCGGTGCCAGGAGGGTGCCGGCGGGGCGGGCGGCGGCGCCGCGGCCGGGCCGTACGCCGCCCCGCCCAGCTCCCCGAGGGCGGCCACGGCGACCGTCGCCACCATGGCGGTCAGGGCCAGTGCGGCGGCGCGGCCGGCCGGGTGGGCACGGCGATGCCGAGGGGGTCCCGCCGAGGGGCGGGTGGCGGGATGGGCGCTCATGAAGGGTTGGTCAACCGGCCAACATGCGTCACTTGCGCAACAATCGTCACACAGGCCACAGGCCGGCGTCTACCCCCGAAGGCATCGGCATCTCCGCCCGGGCCTTGAGTCGGGGCGCCGGGCCGGGGCGGCCGGGGGCCCGGCCGGAGCGGCCGGGGGTCGGGGAGGGGCGGCCGGGTGTCGGGGACGTCCCGGTCGGGGCTCGGGGACCGGGCCGGAGCGGCCCGTCCCCGGGTGGGGGGTAGCCTGCCAAGCCGGTGGACGTGTGGGCCGCGTTCGACGGCCGGCCCCACCGGCCGCGGCTGGGGCTGCGCCCCCTCGACCTGCGGCACTGGACGGTGCCGCCGTCGCCGGGCGAGCTCGGCAGCGAGCTGGCCCGCCGGGCCGTCCTCCTCCGGCAGCGTCAGGCCGAGGTCTGGGCCGAGACCGGCGCCAGCGCGCCGGCGGCCGCCGAGCTGTACGAACGCCTCCTCACCCACCTCCTCGGCGACCACGGGGACCGGTACCGGGCCGATCGGGGACGGGTCGTGGTGGACGGGTCGTCCGCGGTCCGCACGGCCGGATGGCCGCCGCTCCCCGCCGCCGGGCTGCTCACGGCCGCCGACTGGTGCCTCGTGCAGCCGGGGCCGGCGCCCGTCCTCGCCGCCGGGGTGGTCTGTTCGCCGAACCGGTGGCGGCTGCGGGACAAGATCGGGAGGGAGCTCACCGCCGTCCACCGCCCGGTCCCCGGCTACGCCGCCAGGCTCGGCCCGCCCGTCGACCGGCTCCTCGGGGTGGGCGGCCCGGCCCGGCCGGCGTGGCGGCAGAACTGGTCGCTGCTCGGCGCACCGGATCTCTTCCAACCTGATGCCGCGGGCCCGCAGCCACTCCCCGTCCCCGACGGCGTGTGGGTCCGCTCCGAGCGCCAGACGCTGGTGCCGCTGCCCACCAGCGGTTGGTGGGCCTTCGGGATCGAGACCTCCGTCGAGCCCTTGACCGCGGTGTCCACCCGGCCCGACGCGGCGGCGCTGCTGCTTCGCGCCGTCGCGAGTCTCGACCCGGCCACGGTGGCCTACAAGGAGCTCGACGGCTTCCGAGCGCCGCTGATGACGTGGCTCGAAGGCGTGGGGTCAGTCGAGCCGGCGCAGCAGCACGAGTGACCGGCCGGCGACCGTCACCACTTCGGACGCCTTGAGGACGGGCCACTCGGGCGCGACGGAGCCGGTCGCCGTCTCGACGGCCACCGCCCAGGCCGTCGCCCAACTCGGCGGCGGGAGCGTGAAGTCGATCGGCTCGGGGAACGCGTTGAGCAGCAGGAGGAAGCTGTCGTCGGTGACCGGCTCGCCGCGTTGGTCGACGGCACCGATGGCGTCGCCGTTGAGGTACACGCCGATGGACTTGACGACTCCGTCGTCCCAGTCGCTCTGGCCCATCTCGGTCCCGTCCGGGGTGAACCAGCCGATGTCCTTGATCGTCTCCCCGTGCAGGGGTCGGCCCTGGAAGAACTTGGGCCGCCGGAACACGGGGTGGTCCGTCCGCAACCGGGTCAGGGCGCGGGTGAACTCGAGGAGATCGGCGTTGACCTCGGCGAGCGACCAGTCGTACCAGGAGACCTCGTTGTCCTGGCAGTACGCGTTGTTGTTGCCGCGCTGCGTGCGCCCGAACTCGTCGCCGCCGAGGAGCATCGGCACACCCTGCGACAGCAGCAACGTGGCGAGGATGTTGCGCTGCTGGCGGCGGCGGACCTCGACGACCGCGGGATCCTTCGACGGCCCCTCGACGCCGCCGTTCCACGACCGGTTGTCGTCGGAACCGTCGCGGTTGTGGTCACCGTTGGCCTCGTTGTGCTTGGTGTTGAACGAGACGAGGTCGGCGAGGGTGAACCCGTCGTGCGCCGTGACGAAGTTGATGCTGGAGTGCGGGCTGCGGCCCTCCGAGCCGTAGAGGTCCGAGCTCCCGGTCAGGCGGTAGGCCATCTCCGCCAGCGCCCGGTCCTCGCCGCGCCAGTAGTCGCGCACGGCGTCCCTGAACTTCCCGTTCCACTCCGACCACAGCGGAGGGAAGTTCCCGACCTGGTAGCCGCCCTCGCCGACGTCCCACGGCTCGGCGATGAGCTTGACCTGCCGCAGCACCGGGTCCTGCTGCACGAGGTCGAAGAAGCTCGAAAGCCGGTCGACGTCGTGCAGCTCGCGGGCGAGGGTGGCCGCGAGGTCGAAGCGGAACCCGTCGACGTGCATCTCGGTGACCCAGTAACGCAGCGAGTCCATGATGAGCTGGAGCACGAACGGATTGCGCATGTTGAGGCTGTTGCCGGTGCCCGTGTAATCGAGGTAGAAGCGCTTGTCGTCCTCCACCAGGCGGTAGTAGGCGAAGTTGTCGATGCCCCGCATGGACAGCGAGGGCCCCAGGTGGTTGCCCTCGCCCGTGTGGTTGTAGACGACGTCGAGGATCACCTCGATGCCGGCCTCGTGCAGGGCCTTGACCATCCGCTTGAACTCGTTGACCTGCTCTCCGCGCTGGCCCGTCGAGCAGTAGGCGTTGTGGGGGGCGAGATAGGCGATCGAGTTGTAGCCCCAGTAGTTGGTGAGCCCCCGGGCCACGAGAAAGCCGTCGTGGATGAACTGGTGCACCGGCAGCAGCTCGACGGCGGTGATGCCGAGCGCCGTGAGATGGGCGATCGACTGCGGGTCGGCGAAGCCGGCGTAGGTGCCGCGGACCGCAGCGTCGAGCCCGGGTTGGCGGGTGGTGTAGCCCTTGACGTGGGTCTCGTAGACGATCGTGCGGTCCCAGGGGGTCCGCGGCGGCCGATCGTGGCCCCAGTCGAAGAACGGGTTGGTGATGACGCTCTTGGGGACCAGGTCGGCGTTGTCGGCGTCGCTCGGGACGAGGTCGGCGTCGTCCTTGCCCGTGACCACGTACGGCATCACGCGGGGATCCCACTGCACCTCGCCCTCCACCGCGGTGGCGTAGGGGTCGAGCATCACCTTGGCCGGGTTGCAGCGGCAACCGTTCCGCGGCTCGTAGGGGCCGACAACGCGGTAGCCGTACCGCTGCCCCGGCCCGACATTGGGGACGTAGCCGTGGTGGACAAGGGCGGTGCGCTCGGGAAGGGCGACACGCGTCTCCTTGCCGGTGTCGTCGAAGAAGCACAACAGCACCTGCGTGGCCAGTCCGCTGAAGATGCTGAAGTTGGTCCCTGACCCGTCGTAGGTGGCGCCGAGCGGGTACGGCTGGCCGGGCCAGATCTTCATCGGTCGTCCGGTCGGCGGGAACCCATGGGGCACCGTTCTACCCGAGGTTCGTGCCGGTGTGTCCGCTGCGGTGACGGTGCTGACGCGCGGGTTCGACCCGGATCAGCGGAAGTCGCGGCTGGTGGTCCGCCCGGAGAGCGCCAGTGGCTCGATGCGATCGGCGACGATGTTGACCACGCCGTCGTAGCGCTCGAGCCGGCCTCGCACCACCAACGCACTGGCCGACCGGGCGACCCGGCGGTGGTGGGCCCACACCTCCCGCGAGCAGATCACGTTGATCAGGCCGGTCTCGTCCTCGAGGTTGAGGAAGGTGATCCCCTGAGCGGTGGCCGGACGTTGGCGGTGCGTGACCACCCCGGCCACCCAGACCCGCCGATCGGCCTCGGCCGTGCTCAGGTCCGCGGCCCGCACCACCCCCCGCTCGTCGAGGCCCGCCCGGGCGAACTCCACCGGGTGGTGGTCGGGTGACAGCCCGGTCGCCCACAGATCAGCCGCCACCTCCTCCACCGTCGTCATCGACGGCAGCGGCGGGGACGACTGCCCGACGATCACACCCGGGAGCCGATCGGGGGCGCCCTGGGCCACGGCGCCGGCGGCCCACAGGGCCCGGCGGCGGTCCGACCCGCGACCACCCCCGAAGGCCCCGGCGACGGCGAGCGCCTCGAGCTGGGGCTGCGTCAGCCCGGCCCGGCGGGCGGCGTCCTCCATCGACGCGTACGGCCGCCCGTCGGCGAGCCGTTCCGCCACGTCGGAACCCAGCGTGCGCACGGAGGACAGGCCGAGGCGCACCGCCCAGCCCGGAGGCGTGCGCTCCAGGGTGGCGGTGGCGGCCGACGCGTTGACGTCCACCCCCCGGACCTCGACCCCGTGACGGCGGGCGTCGGCGACGATCGTCTGCGGGGACCAGAACCCCATCGGCTGGGCGTTGAGCAACCCGGCGGTGAAGGCGGCCGGGAAGTGGAGCTTCAGCCAGGCCGACGAGTACACGAGGTAGGCGAAGCTCACCGAGTGGCTCTCCGGGAACCCGAAGTTGGCGAACGCGGCGAGCTTGTCGAAGATCTGATCGGCGATGTCCCCGGTGATGCCGTTGGCGGCCATCCCGTCGTAGAACCGGCTGCGCAACTGCTCCATGCGCCGCTGGCTGCGCTTGGAGCCCATGGCCTGGCGGAGCTGGTCGGCCTCGGCACCGGAGAACCCGGCGACGTCGATCGCCATCTGCATCAGCTGCTCCTGGAACAGCGGCACCCCCAGGGTCTTGCCCAACGACGGCTCGAGCAACGGATGGAGGAAGGTCACCGCTTCGGTGCCGTTGCGGCGACGGATGTAGGGGTGCACCGAGCCGCCCTGGATCGGCCCCGGGCGGATGAGCGCCACCTCGACCACCAGGTCGTAGAAGCAGCGCGGTTTGAGCCTGGGCAGGGTCGCCATCTGCGCCCGGCTCTCGACCTGGAACACGCCCACCGAATCGGCCAGGCAGAGCATGTCGTAGACCTCGGGATCCTGGGGGATGGTGGCCAGGTCGATCTCCTCCCGGCTCGATGCCCGGATCAGATCGACGGTGTAGTGGAGGACGCTGAGCATGCCGAGGCCGAGCAGGTCGAACTTGACCAGGCCCACGGCGGCGCAATCGTCCTTGTCCCACTGCAGGACGCTGCGTCCCTCCATGCGGCCCCATTCCACGGGACACACCTCGGTGATGGGCCGGTCGCAGATGACCATCCCACCGGAGTGGATGCCGAGGTGGCGGGGAAAGTCCTCGACCTGACGGGCGAGCGCCAGCACGTTGGCCGGGATGTCGTGGTCGCCCTGCGCCTCGGTGGTCGCCACCGGGCCCCAGGCGTCGACCTGCTTGGACCAGGCATCGAGCTGCCCGGTGGCGTGGCCGAGGGCCTTGCCCATATCGCGCACCGCCGAGCGGGCCCGGTAGGTGATCACGTTGGCCACCTGGGCGGCCCGGTCCCGCCCGTAACGGTCGTACACGTACTGGATGGCCTCCTCCCGCCGGTCAGACTCGATGTCCACATCGATGTCCGGAGGCCCGTCGCGCTCGGGAGAGAGGAACCGCTCGAACAGCAGGCCGAGGCTGACGGCGTCGGCGTTGGTGATGCCGAGGGCGTAACAGACCGCGGAGTTGGCCGCCGATCCCCGACCTTGGCAGTAGATGTCGGCCTCCCTGCAGAAGCGCACGACGTCCCAGACGACCAGGAAGTAGCCGGGGAACCCGAGCTCCTCGATGAGGTCGAGCTCCTTGTCGATCTGCGCCCACGCCCCCGGGACCCACTCCCCGCCGCGCCGGCCGTAGCGGAGGGTGGCGCCGTCCTCGGTCAGCCGGCGCAACCAGCTCATCTCCGTGTGCCCGGGCGGCACCGGCCAGTCGGGGAGCCGGGGGGCGACCAGCGACAGGTCGAACGCGCACGCCCGGCCGAGGGCGGCAGCGCCCTCGACGGCGCCGGGGTAGCGGGCGAAGCGCCGGGTCTGCTCGAGCCCGCTGCGCAAGTGCGCGGTGGCAGCGGCCGGCAACCAGCCGTCGACCTCGTCGAGGCTGCGACGGGCCCGCACCGCGGCCAGGGCGGTGGCCAGCGGCCGCTGGCCCGGGGTGGCGTAGTGCACGTTGTTGGTGGCGACGACCTCGACGGTGCGGCGGAGGGCGAGCTCGGCCAGGGCGTCGTTGCGGACCGAGTCGAGCGGATCGCCGTGATCCCAGATCTCCACGGCCACGTGCTCACGCCCGAACGCCTCGATCAGGCGGTCCAGCTCCCGGGCGGCCGCCGCCGGGCCCCGCTCGACGAGCGCGACGGGCACCGAGCCCTTCCGGCACCCGGTGAGCACGCACCAGTGGCCCCGGGCGGAGCGGTCGGCGACGGACCCTGCCGCCGCCCCCTGGTGGCTCGCCGTCCGGCCGATCTCGGCCAGCGTCTCGACGTCCAGGCGGGGGGCGCCCTTCTCCCCGGCCTGCTGGCCGACGCTGATGGCCTGGGCGAGCCGCGCGTAGCCCTCGGGGTCCCGGGCCAGGACGAGCAGGTGGGTGCCCTCGGGATCGGCGACGCCTCCCTGGGTGCGGCGGAGGCCGAGAGTGAGCTCGGCGCCGAACACGGTGGGCAGGCCCACCGTCCTGGCCGCCTCGGCGAACCGCACCACCCCGTAGAACCCGTCATGGTCGGTGAGCGCGAGCGCCTCGAGACCGAGCCGGGCGGCTTCTTCGACGAGGGCCTCGGGATGGGAGGCCCCGTCGAGGAAGCTGAAGTTGGAGTGGCAGTGCAACTCGGCGTAGGGCACGGGGGGCCGGGCCGACCGGGCCGGCCCCCCCGCCGGCCGGTAGGGCTGGCGCTTGCGCGACCACGCCGGGCTGTCCCCTCCGTCGGCGCCCGGGACGGCGTTGCGGGTCCGCCCGTCCGACAGGCGCCGCTCGAACTCGGCCCACGGCATCCGCGGGTTGTTGAACCCCACGCCGCAGACCGTATCGAACAGATGTTCGGGTCGCCAGGGGCTCTCACCGGCTCCGTCAGCGGGTCGACGGCGCCGGTCGCACCGGTCCGTTGACCCCCCTGGGCGATCGAACATTTGTTCGCTATGGTGGGGCGGTGGTCGGGGAGGAGGCCGTTGCTCGAGGACGCCTGAGCGCGCTCGGCCATCTCCCACCGCCCGTGCTGGCGGGTGAACGCGTGCTCCCCGTGGTGCCGGCGTTGACGGCCGTGTTCACCCGCACCCCCGGCCTGCGGCGCGGGGCCACGGTGGTCGTCGACGCCGAGCACGCCGCGCCGGGTGCGGTCTCGCTCGCCCTCGCCCTGGTCGCCGAGGCGTCGGCCGCCGGCTCGTGGGCCGCCATCGTGGGCGTCGCCGACCTCGGGCTGTTGGCGGCAGCCGAGCTCGGCGTCCGGCTCGAGCGGGTGGCCCTGATCCCGGACGTCGCGCCGGCGCATTGGGTCACCGTCGTCGGGGCGCTGCTCGACGCCGTCGACCTGGTCATCGCCCATCCCCCGCCCCACCTCCGGGGAGGCGACTGCCGGCGCCTGACGGCCCGGGCGCGCGAGCGGGGCAGCATCCTGATCCCGTTGCGGCCGGGCCGGGCGTGGGCCGACGGGGCCGACCTCCGGCTGACCGTGGCCGGCGGCCGGTGGGACGGGGTGGGGACGGGCGAGGGCCACCTCACCTCCCGCCAACTGACGGTGACCCTGGGAGGCCGGGGCGCGGCGGCGCGGCCCCGGACGGTAGAGCTGTGGCTGCCCGCTCCGGGCGGCGGGGTGGCGGCGGCGGACGCCTTCGCCGGTGCCGACATCGACCGCCTCCCGGTCTCCACCCCCCCGCTGCAGACCGCGGGATGAGCGCGCCCGATCGGCCGGCGGCCGGGAACCGGACGCTCGTCGTCTGGTGTCCCGACTGGCCGATGGTGGCGGCCGGGATCGCCCCGACGGTCCCCGCGGCCGCCTTCCACGCCAACCGGGTCGTGGCCTGTACCGCCGCCGCCCGGGCCGAGGGGGTCGTCCGGGGACTGCGGCGGCGTGAGGCGCAGGGCCGCTGCCCGGAGCTGGTCGTCGAACGCCACGACCCGGTCCGCGACGCCCGGGCGTTCGAGTCGGTGGTCGCGGCGGTGGCCGCCTTCACCCCCCGGGTCGAGGTCACCCGTCCCGGGATCTGCGCCATCGCCACCCGCGGACCGTCGCGCTATTTCGGCGGCGATCGCGCGTTGGCCGATGCCATCCGGGCGGCGGTCGACTCCGTAGTGGCCGGTCTCCCGGCCGGGGCGGGATGGGGATGCCGGGTCGGGATCGCCGACGGTCCCTTCGCCGCCGTGCAGGCCGCCCGTCGCGACCTGATCGTGGTTCCCGGGAAGGCCGCCGACTTCCTCGCCCCCCTCCCTCTCCGCCTGCTCGACGAGCCCGAGCTCACCGACCTGCTCGGGCGGTTGGGGATCCGGACCCTCGGGGCGTTCGCCGCCCTTCCGGCGGCCGACGTCGTCGGCCGGTTCGGAGCGGTCGGGTCGGTCGCCCACCGCCGGGCCGGGGGGATCGACGATCGCTCGCTCGACGCCACCGAACCCCGTCCCGATCTGACCGTCGAGCACGAGTTCGAATCCCCCGCCGACCGGGTGGACGCGGCGGCGTTCGCGGCCAAGTCCCTGGCCGACGACGTCTGCGGCTCGCTCGCCGAGGCCGGGATGGTGTGCCGCTGCCTGCGGATCGAGGCCGAGACGGAGCACGGCGAGCGGATGAGCCGGGTGTGGCGCCACCATCGGGCGTTCACGCCGGCGGCGGTCGCCCAACGGGTGCGCTGGCAGCTCGAGGGGTGGCTGGCGGGCCAGCAGCGGTGCGGGTGCGCGCCCGAGCTGGGCTGTCCCGGAGGGGACGTCTGTCCCCATCCGGTGGGAGGCACATCCGGCGGGCTGACCCTGCTGCGCCTCGTCCCCGAGGACGTGGGACCCGACGAGGGCCGGCAAGCGGGGTTCTGGGGAGGGAGCACGGAGGCGGACGAGCGCGCGGCACGGGGGCTGGCCAGGATCCAGGGGCTCCTCGGGCACGAGGCGGTCGTCACCGCCGTGCTCGGCGGCGGTCGGGGCCCGGCCGACCAGGTCCGGCTGGTGCCGTGGGGGGAGCCCCGCCAGCCGGCCCGTCCCGGACCGCCGGGCTCGACCACGGGGCCGGCGGCGGCGGCCGCCCCCGCCCCCACGTCCCGGACGCTCCGGCATCCGACACGCGCCGACGTCGCCAAGCCGGGGACACGGGTCCGCACCTCGGGCCGCAGCCCCTCTCCCACCGAGCGGCCGGTCTGGCCGGGCCGGCTGCCCCACCCGTCACCGGCCGCAGTCCCGGTCCACCCCCGTCCCGCCGAGGTCGTCGACGCCACCGGCACCCCGGTGCAGGTCACCGGCAGGTCCGACCCTTCCCGTCCCCCCGCCCGCCTGTCGATCGAGGGGGGACCCTGGGCCGACATCGTGGCATGGGCCGGTCCGTGGACGGCCGACGAGCGATGGTGGGACCCGGCCGACCATCGCCGCCGGGCTCGGTTCCAGGTGGTCGTCGACGACGGTGCGGCCTACCTGGTGACGCTCGAGCGGGGCCGGTGGCGGGTCGAGGCCGTCTACGACTGACGGGCCCGAGCCGTCGCGACCGACGGCCTCAGGCCCTGGCGGGAGTGGCGGCGCCGACCACCTCCGACGACACCGGCGCGACCGCGGCGGTGATCGCCTCGGTCGGCAGCGGCGCGACCCGCCGGCGCAGGCGCACGGTGGGCAGGGCGACGGCAGCGGCCACGAGGCAGGCGATGCCGCCGACGGCGAGGCTCCACCGGGCGCTCCACTCGCTGCCGATCCACCCCACGATCGGCCCGCCGATGGGCGTCGACCCGAGGAACAGCAGCATGTAGATGGCCATCACCCGGCCGCGCATCTCGGGCCGGCTGACCAACTGGAGCATGGCGTTGGCCGACGCGAAGAACATGACGCTCGCGCCGCCGGTCACCACCAGCGCGGGCAGCTCGAGGCCGAGGCGCGGGGCGACGGCATCGAACAGCATCGCCACGCCGAAGCAGGCGGCGGCCACCGTCAACAGCCGCAGGGTCGGGCGCGCCCGGCTGGCGACGACGAGGGCACCCAGCAGCGACCCCAGGCCGAGTACGGCCGAGAGCAACCCGTAGGTGCCGGCGGTGCCGTGGAACACCTCCTTGGCGAGGACGGGTAGCACGACCTGGAAGTTCATGGCCAGCGTGCCGATCACGAGCACCATGGCGAAGATCAGGCGCAGCGTCGGCTCGTCGCGCGCGTACCGCAACCCGGCCCGCAACGCACCAGGCTCGCGCTTCGCGGGAACGCCGCGGAAGAATTCGTCCGGCCGCATCGCCAGCAGCGCAGCGATGACGGCGACGAACGAGACGGCGTTGAGCACGAAGCACGTGGTCGTGCCCACGAGGTCGATGAGGATGCCGCCCACGGCAGGGCCCAGGATCCGGGCGGTGTTGAACATGGCGCTGTTGAGCCCGACGGCGTTGGCCAGGTCCTCCTTGGGCACCATCTCCGACACAAAGGC
>Ga0306920_100013291_pt1 | contig 11209 bp, 10 predicted proteins | sample flu12Cox44000170_FD_204666 | JGI IMG/M metagenome (GOLD analysis project Ga0306920, IMG submission 204666) | Lab enrichment of tropical soil microbial communities from Luquillo Experimental Forest, Puerto Rico - flux4day.12C.oxic.44.000.170 (v2)... | ecosystem: Environmental > Terrestrial >...
GCGATCTCGGAGACCTGCGCGAGGAGCTCGGCGATCTGTTGCTGCAGGTGGTTTTCCATGCCCGCATGGCGCAGGAGCAAAGCGCCTTTGATTTTGGCGACGTGGTAGCGGGCATCACGGCGAAGCTGATCCGGCGGCATCCGCATGTATTTGGCGAGGCCGGGAAGCTGAGCGTGGAGGGTGTGAACGGGTTGTGGGAGCGGATCAAGGCGCAGGAGAAAGCCGAACAGCAGGCAAGGCAGCCGACGCAGGAGCCGGCTGGCGCATTGGCGGGGGTTCCGGTGAACCTCCCTGCCCTGACGCGCGCGCTCAAACTGCAAGCGAAAGCGAGCAAGGTCGGATTTGATTGGAAGGATCCTTTAGCGGTGCTCAGGAAGATCCGGGAGGAGGCAGACGAGATCGAGGCGGAGCTTGTTGCCGGCGAACGGCGGCTGGCGGGCGCCGAGGTAGGTGATCTGTTGTTCGCCGTGGTCAATCTCGCGCGGCACCTCGACTGCGATCCGGAAGGAATCCTGCGCGCGACGAACCGGAAGTTCGAGCGGCGGTTTGCGGCAGTCGAGCGGGCTCTGGCGGAACGGGGCAAATCGCCCGAGCAATCCTCGCTCGCCGAGATGGATGCGTTGTGGGACGCAGCCAAGGCTGCGGAGAAGGCCGGGGCGCGAGGGTAGCGCCCTACTAGGTCCTGGCATGCTTGCCAGGAGTTTGGCCGCTGCCGTGATCATCCTGTGGGGCGCCGAATCTGGCGCGCAGCGCGCCCGCATTGGCGGGATCGACCCGCACGGTCACCTGGAGCAAGCCGTCCTGGCTCAAATCCTTGGCGAGGACCTCGGCGTTGCGGTGAAGCCACGCGATGGCGGCGCCGTCGGCGGCGTCGAGGGTGAGCTTGAGCACCAGGCGGGCAGCGGCGATGCGCGCCTCGATCTCGGCCTTGAGGTCATCGAGCCCCGCCCCATTGAGCGCCGAGATCAGGATCGGTCGCCGCTCGGGCGGGCGGCGTTGGGCGAGATTGCGCAAGGTGTTGCTTCCCTCGGCATCGAGCCGGTCGACTTTGTTCCACGCCTCGATGAGCCTCAGGTCGGTCGCCTCGATGCCGAGCTGATGCAGCACCGTCTCGACGTCGTGCGATTGAGCGCCGGCGTCCGGGTGGGACATATCGCGCACATGCAGGATAACATCCGCCTCCACCACCTCCTCCAAGGTGGCACGGAAGGCCGCCACCAGCATGGTCGGCAAATCCGAAATGAAGCCGACGGTATCGGAGATGATCGCCCTTGCCCGATGCGGCAGATCGATCGCGCGCAAGGTGGGATCGAGGGTCGCGAACAGCATGTCGGAGGCCAGGACCTTGGCCTCGCTCATGCGGTTGAACAAGGTCGATTTGCCGGCATTCGTGTACCCGACCAATGCGACGATCGGATAAGGCACCCGGCGGCGACTCAAGCGATGCAGCTTGCGGGTGCGCTTGACCTTGTCGAGCTCGGCCTCCAGGCGCGCGATGCGCTCCTCGATGAGCCGCCGATCGGTCTCGATTTGGGTCTCGCCCGGGCCTCCCAGGAAGCCGAAGCCGCCGCGCTGACGCTCGAGATGGGTCCAGGAGCGCACGAGCCGGCTTTTTTGATACGTGAGATGAGCGAGCTCGACCTGCAGCGCGCCCTCGCGGGTGCGGGCGCGAGCGCCGAAGATTTCCAAGATCAGGCCGGTGCGATCGAGCACCTTGGCGTTCCACGCCTTCTCGAGATTGCGTTGCTGCACCGGCGAGAGCGCGCAATCCACCACGACCAGGCCTGCCTCCACGCTCTTGATAAGGCCGGCGATCTCCGCGACCTTGCCGGAGCCGATGAACGTCGCCGGCCGGATCGCGGCGACCGGCACGATGCCGGATTGGAGAACATCGAGATCGATCGCGCGCGCGAGACCGACCGCCTCGTCGAGCTTGGCGGCGGCCGAGCGCGAGCCTGCAGGCATAGAAGGAGCCCCGCGCGGCGTCCGACCGCGCAGCTCGGGCTCGATGACGATGGCGCGCCCGACACTCGAGCCCGGTGGCGGGCTCAGCTGGTTTGCGCGCGCGATCCGACGGGCTTCAGTCAGGCTTTATCCCCAGTCGGTAGATCTTCGGTGCCTTCGAACAGCTGGATCGGATGCCCCGGCATGATCGTCGAGATGGCATGCTTGTAGACCAGCTGCGAATGGCCATCTCGCCGCAGCAGTACGCAAAAGTTATCAAACCAAGTTACGACGCCTTGCAGCTTCACCCCATTCACCAGAAAGATCGTGAGCGGGGTCTTGCTCTTGCGTACGTGATTGAGGAAGGTGTCTTGTAGGTTTTGAGAGCGGTCGGCCGCCATTGTGGTTATCCGTTATTTTGCTCGCGGGCCCCTTCCCGCGAGATTGGTCGCCAGCCTGCATCCCCCAGCCGGATTCAGGCTTTGCTCCGCCATTACAAGCTACGTATTCATCGCGTGCAAGCAGAAGTTGGGGACAAGTCGGCGTCCGAGGGCTTCTCCCGCGGCTCGGGGCGCGGCCGACTCCTCAAGTCCGTTCCGCGTGAGCGTGAAAGGCCTCACGTAGCAACTTTGCAACCGGCCCGGGCGTGCCGTCGCCGATCTTTCTATCGTCGATGCGCACCACCGGCATGACGATCTGGCTCGCCGCCGTGACGAAGGCTTCGGCGGCCTCATAGGCCTCTGCGACCGTGAAAGCGCGTTCCTCGAACCGCAAGGAGCGCCCCTCGAGAATCTCGATCAATACGGTCCTGGTGATGCCACGTAAAATTCCGTTATCGGCGGGCCGGGTCAGTACCTTGCGGTCCCTGGTGATAATCCAGGCGTTGGTCGAGGCGCCTTCGGTCACCCATCCGTTCCGGTCCACGAACCAGGCTTCCGCGGCGTCGCGCTCGCGGGCGGCCTGCTTGGCGAGCACGTTGGGCAAGAGCGAGATCGACTTGATGTCGGGCCGCGCCCAGCGGGTTTCGGGGACCGTGACGACGGCAATGCCCTGCTCCGCCCTCCTCTGGTTGCCGGCGATGTCGAGATTGCGCGCCGTCACGACTACGCTCGGCGTCGTGCCGGGCGGCGGAAAGGCGTGATCGCGACGCGCCACCCCGCGCGTCATCTGGACATAGACGATGCCGTCGCGAACGCGGTTGCGGCGGATGGTTTCGCGCATGATGACGGCGAGCGCCCGTGGCGACAGCGGTAGGGGGATGCGCAACTCGTCGAGCGAACGGCGCAGGCGCTCGAGATGGCGGCGCTCGTCGATGATGGCGCCTCCCCGCACCACAGACCTCGTAAACGCCGTCGGAGAATTGATAGCCGCGATCCTCGATACTGACCGACGCCGCGTGCGTGGGCAGGTAGCGGCCGTTCACATAGGCGATGCGAGGCAAAGGCGGCTCCGATGCCGATGAGGCGCGTGCCAAGCGCGCGCCGGGTGGGCCCGGTGAATATCAGATCGCCGGCGCCGGACGCAATCCGCGGGGCGGAAAACGGTGCGTGCCATGTTGAAAGGCTTTATCAACCGTTTTGTCGGGCCTCTCCTGCTGCCAAAATCAGATGAACTAACAAGGTGGTTGCGGCCAGCCACCGATCCAATCTGCAAACGCGCACCGCCCGACGAAGGCAAGTGTCCCACGCCAGATACGTGCTAAGAAGGGATGAACCGCAACTCGCGCCAATGCGACAAAGTCGGAGGTGGGATTTCAGCCCAAATCGAGGGAACCGTCATGACTGCGTCACTGTCTGCCGACCGCTTCACGGAAAGCGATTTTCGGGTCGGTCAGGTGTTAAGTCGAACATGGTCCGTATTGTCTCGGAATGTCTTGAAGTTCAGCATGGTAATGGGATTTGCGTTGCTGCCGATTGTGCTCTTGATCTCGACTGTGACGGTTGATAACGCCGGCAACCCGTTCCAAACGAACTTTGCTTCCTGGGCCGGATATTTGTTCATTTTGCTCAGCATGCTGTGCCAAGCGGTCGTGTTCCACGGCGCCTTTCAGCACATGCTCGGCAGGCCGGTTAACCTTTTTGACGGCGTGAAGGTCAGCCTAGGTCGTTTTTTTTCGCTTATTGGCCTCGGCCTCGTCTTTGTTTTGGTCTTGATTGGTTTCGTGATTGTCGGCGCCGCCCTCCTCTTCGTTGTCCCCGGGCTGAGGTACGCTATTCCGCTCCTGATCATCCTCATTGCCATGCTTTATTTGGCATGGTCGATGGCGACCCCAGCGTGTGTGGTTGAGTGGGCTGGCCCGTTTCGCAGCTTGGCGCGCAGCCGAGCGCTGACCAAGGGCCATCGCTGGAAGATCCTCGGGCTTTTGCTCGTCAGCGTGCTCGGCGGCATCATCATTGGAGCAATCGTGGGTGCCACCTCGGGCGCGATCCTCGCCCTTATTGGAGCCGGCGGCCTCCGCTCGGCGTTGTCAACAGTGATAGGCTTGATCTGGGAAGCGGTGTGGTTAGCTTTTTTCGCCGTGCTTACCGTGGTGACCTATCATGATCTGCGGGTCGCCAAGGAAGGCGTCAATACCGATCAGATCGCGGCCGTGTTCGAGTAGGCGTGGCACATCGAAGCGAGATCTGTGCTAGGAGGGGCGCATCGCAATCGCGCCAATGCGACAAAGTCTGGTCGAATTTCAGTCATCGAGGGGGGAACCGTTATGTCGCTGCCTGCAGACCGCTTCACGCAAAGCGATTTTCGCGTCGGTAACGTATTCAGTCGGGCTTGGTGGGTGTTCTCGAGGAATTTCTTCACCTTCACGCTGGTCACTGCGTTCGCCAGCGTGCCATCTCTCCTCATGCCGCGGCCGACGCCGGGCGTGCCCGCCAATCCCTTCGACAATTTGGGCATCGCGAGCGCGCTGTTGCTCCTCTTGATCGTGCTGGGGACGCTGAGCCAGGCCGTTGTCCTGTACGGGGCATTTCAGGTGATGCGCGGCCGGCCGGTCGACCTCGCCGAGTCGGCCCGGATCGGGCTGCGCCGATTTTTTTCCATCGTCGGCCTGGCGATCGTCGTGTCTCTGCTTATCGCTCTGGCGTCGGCACTTCTCCTTTTTCCGGGGGTGATGCTGTACACGATGTGGTTCGTGGCGACGCCGGTTTGCGTTGTGGAGCAGCTTGGGCCATTTGCCAGCATGTCGCGCAGCCGCGAGCTGACGAAGGGCCATCGTTGGAAGATTTTCGGCCTGCTGCTCTTGCTGTTGATCCCGGCCTTCATCATCGGGGCCATCATCGGCGTGGTCGCGGTCGCCATCACCGGTGGCTTTCTGACCTTGGCCAATGCCATGGCCACGACCGTGGGGCAGATCGTCAACCTGGCCTGGAACGCTGTGTGGACGGCATTTTTCGCCATTCTGATCGTCGTGGCCTATCACGACCTGCGGGTCGCCAAGGAAGGCGTCGATACCGATCAGATCGCGGCAGTGTTCGAATAGCATTCGCGAGGGCAAGCCCACAGGGCGACCCATGGCCGAAGGGTTAGCGGATCGTTTTGCGCTGAGCGAGTTTCGCATCGGCGCGGTGCTCGGACGGGCCTGGTCGGTCGAGCTGCACAGCTTCCTGCCGTTCTTCGGGTCACAGCGATCGCGGCCCTGCCCAGTGTCCTGGAGAATGCCGGGCCAAGCCGTGGCGCGGTGATCCTGAGCACCTTCGCCACCGACGTGATGCGTCAGTTGGGTCAGGCCGCCCTGATCTACCAGGCCTTTGCGCAAATGCGCGGTCGCCGCGTCAGCCTGGTCAGATCGGTGCAACTTGGCTTGCGCCGATTCCTGGCCGTCGTCGGGCTCGCGATTGCCGTATCGCTGCTTATCGGCGCCGGTACTTTGCTTCTGCTCGTGCCCGGCATCGTCGCGTAAGCGATGACATTCGTCGCAACCCCGGCCTGCGTGGTCGAGAAGCTCGGGGTGTCCGCCAGCATGGATCGAAGCGCCCAGCTGACCAAAGGGCAGCGCTGGAAGATACTCGGTATGGCGCTCCTGGTGCTCATTCCCGGCATCCTGGGCAGCGCCGTGATCGATGCGGTCGTCGAGGAGGCCGGCATCGGATTCGTCGCCGCGAGCGCCGGTCAAGTGATCTGGGAGGGAATTTGGGGCTCCTACTACGCCATCCTGGCGATCGCCACCTATCACGAGCTGCGGACGATCAAGGAAGGCGTCGACATCGATCAGATCGCGGCCGTGTTCGAGTAGTCGTCATCCGGATTTGGGCGCAACGTCGGTCTCTCCGGGTCGCGCAAATTTGTCCGCGCGGCCCTTGCCGAACAGCTGCTCGCGCTCCAGGTATGCGCGCTCGGCGGTATAGAAGTCGCGTAGGAACAACGCGACGTCCTGGGGCGGTACCGGCGCGGTCCAGCCGATGCGCCGGCAGATCTTGTCGCAGACCTCGTCGAGGACGCGGCTGGACTCCGGCGAATCGGGGCGACGCAGCAGCTCCTCCAGCACCTGCAGCTCGAATGCCCCATAGGCGCGCAGGTGCTGCTCGCTGAAGAAGAATCGCGCCGTCGCCTCGACAAGGTCGCCCGATAGCGCGCGCTTGGGGAGCGCGATCACTATGGTGCCGGCGATCAGGTCGCCGCCGCGCATGCGATCGCGGTTGATGGCCGGCAGCACGGCGAAGAACAGCATCCAGATCGCCAGCGACAGCTGCCCCCAGTCGACCGCGCCGGTGATGCCGCGGCCTCCCGTCAAAAGGATGCCGAGCGGCAGGAACATCTCGACCTCGCGGGTGAGATTGCGCGCGATTACGGCCATCGGCAGCAGTGGTCCGCCCTGCCGATCGATCACCCGCAGCCCGAGCGCGCGCTTGCCCGGCGTCGCGCCGCGCCAGGCAATCTCGAAAAAGATGAAATACATGTTGCGGATGAGGAAGTAGATGAACAACACGAGCGCGAGCGCTATGCCGCCGGTGAGGCCGCTCTGATCGGCTTTGACGGCCACAAAGATGATCGACAGAACGATGACGATAATCGCCACCAACTGAAGCCCGAAATCGAGAAAGAAGGCGCTGAGCCGCTCGCCATAGTCGGCAAGCTCGACCGGCAACGACACGCCTTCCGGCGTGACGATCTCGCGGCGCCGCCGGCGCACGCCCTCGAAGAATTGCGAGGTTCGCTCGTGGACCAGCGTCATGTCGGCCGCCTCCGTCCGCACAAGCTGAAATAGGCGATCCACAAAGCGCCGACGCCGAGCCCGATGGCAAAGCGCGCAGGCGTGCTCGCCACCAGCTGGCGAAAGCCGCCCTCCAGGATCGCCGCCACGAACAGCATCAGCACCGCGCCGGCCGCAATCTGCGCGGCCTGGCGGCCGTGCAAGGCCAGGTTCTCGATGCGGCCATAGCGGCCCGGAAACAATATCTTGTCGGCGATCACCAAGCCGCCCGCCGCCAGCAGCACCAGCGCGCCGAGCTCGGTCGTTCCGTGGATCGAAACCCAGCCGAGGAAATCCAGAGTCAGGTCACGGTTGTAGTGCAATGCCATAAAGGCGCCGAGCGTAAGGCCCTGATACACGTTGAGCATGATGGTCGGCACGCCGGCCGCAAGCCCGAGCCCGAACGTCATGAGACCGACGAGCGTATTGTGGCTGAACAGGAAGTTGGCAAATATGCCGAAGGCCTCGAGTGCGCTCGGCGGGGGCGCAAAGATGACCTTGTCGAGCAGATCGGCCCGCGTGCTCGCCGGCCCCCGGCCGCCCGCCAGCCCGGTCGGGACAAAAGACGAGAACCAGGCTTCGTCCTGCAAGGTCAGCAAGAAGCCGGCTGCGACCCCGACCAGCAGAGCCAGCGTTGCGATCACGATGTGCCAGCGCGCCGAGCGCACCGCCGCCGGCAAGTCGTGCCGGAAGAACGTTCGCAGCCCTTCCCCCACGCCGATGCGCGGCCCGTACACCACAAGGTAGGCGCGCAAAGCCAGGTTCTCCAGGTAGAGCAGCAGATTGCGATCGAGCGCGATCGTGCGCGCGACCGACAACGAGGAAAGCGCGGCGCGGTAGAGGATCGGAAGCCGCTGCAGCTCATGCAGCGACAGCGTGCGGACGCCGCGCCGCTCCACGTGTGCGACCAAAGTCTCAAGCTCGCGCCAGCCCTCCTCCCGCCCCTTGCGGAACTCGCTGCTCTTGAGAGTGAGCGTCGGCTTGCCGGCGGCTCTCGCCACCGCGGAGGGGGAATCGGGCGCCATGGTCACGGTGCTCATATCAGCCCGCGCTGTTTGATCAGGAGATAGCGGTTTATCAGGGCAACCGACAGATCGCCGCTCGGCACGTCGAGACAGTGGATGCCAAGCCGCTGCAGTCGCTCGAAGACGATGCTGCGGTCGCGCAGAAAATCCTGGGCGATGACCGCCTTGGCGACGTCGGCGGAGTGCCTGGGTGCCGCATCGACCGCGCGCTGCAGGACCGAGCCACGTTGGGTCACGAACACGACCAGGTGGCGATTGGCCATCCGCTGCATGCTCTCGACCAGAAGCTCCGCCGTGATCGTGTCGACGAAGTCGGTGAACAGGATCACCAGCGCGCGCCGCTTGAGGCGGGCGTTGAGCTCGGCGAGGCCAAGCGTGAAATTGGTCTCCTGGTATCGGTAATCGAGCTCCGCGGTGGCGCGCTGGATGCGCGAAAAGCTCGACACGCCGCGCAGCGGTCCCAGATATTGCCGCACGACCGCGTCGAATCCATAGGTGCCCACCAGGTCGCCGCCCTGCAGCGAGATCCAGGCCAGCACCAGCGCCGCATTGATGGCATGGTCGAGCCGGGTCAGGCCTTCGACCGGCTCCAGCATCAGATGGCCGGTGTCGAACGCCATGATGACCTGATGGTTGCGCTCGATCCGAAACTCCTTGCAAAGGAGCTTGCGGTGGCGCGCCGAATGCTTCCAATCGATGAAGCGGCTGTCGAGGCCCGGCATGTACTCGCGCAGAGCCTCGAACTCGGCGCCCTCGCCTCTCTGATGTTGAGCCTTGATACCGTAGATGGTTTCCTGCACGAAGAATTGCAGCGCGGTGCCGTGCACGCCGCGTACATTGGGCACCACGTTGATCGTGCGCTCGACGCCGACACGCTTGGTGATTTCGACGAGCGACAACGGTCCCCGCCAACGCAGCCAGACCCGATCGATGCTCACGCGCCCCCGCCGCGTGGGGACGACCGGCAGCTCGACGCGCGTCTCCTGCAAGGGCATCAGCGCGCCGCGGACGATCTCGGGGGGCGAGGTCTCGCCGCGTTGCTCGGCGATGAGCTCGAGGCGCACGCTGCGGCGGTAGGCGCGAGCCGCTAGCGTTGCCGCGATGACGCCGCGCTCGCCGATCGCGACCCGGTCGGGGGTGGCGATGCGAACCGACAGCGCCCGCGGCCGCAGCGCCAACAGGAAGTCGCTGGCGGCGGCGAGCATGACCAGCGCGGCGTAGTTGAACGACAGCGGCCACAGCGCTGGATTGTAGATCACCACGAACAGCGCCAGCGGAATGCCGCCGACGAAGATCAGGACCAGGCGGGCGGTCGGGCGGATCATCGCGGCGCCGGGGTCTGGTCGAGCACCTCGCGCAGGATGCGGTCGGCGGTGAGGCCTTCGATCTCGGCGCTGGGCGAGAGTGTCAGGCGATGGCGCAATACCGGCAGGGCGAGGAACTTGATGTCGTCGGGAATCACGAAATCCCGGCCGCACAGCACCGCGAAGGCCCGTGAGGCTGCGGCCAACATGTTGGCGGCGCGCGTCGAGGCCCCTACCTCGAGCGAGGAATGCTCGCGGGTGGCGCGGATCACGTCGACGATGTAGTCGATCAGCGGATCCGACAGGCTGATATGGGCCACCTCGTCGCGCACTTGCGCAAGCGTGGAGCTGTTGGTGACCGCGGCAAGGCCAAAATCCTCAACCCGCGGCATGGCCGAGCCATGGCCGTGCAGGCGCACGATCTCGCGCTCCTCGTCGCGGCTCGGGTGGTCGATGATGATCTTGAACAGGAAGCGGTCGAGCTGCGCCTCGGGCAGCGGATAGGTGCCTTGCTGCTCGATCGGATTTTGCGTCGCCACCACCATGAAGTCGTCGCCGAGCGGATAGTCTTTGCCGTCGATGGTGACCAGGCGCTCGTTCATGGCCTGCAGCAGCGCGGCCTGGGTCTTGGGCGGCGTTCGGTTGATCTCGTCGGCCAGTAGCAATTGGGCGAAGATCGGCCCTTTGGTCAGGGTGAAAGTGTTGGTTTGAAAGTTGAACAGATTGGTGCCGAGCACGTCGCCCGGCATCAGATCGGGGGTGAACTGGATGCGGCCGAATTGCAACGAGAGGCCGGCGGCGAACGCGCGCGACAGCAGCGTCTTGGCCGTCCCGGGCACGCCTTCGAGCAGGACGTGGCCGCCGATCAAGAGGCTCGTCAGCATCAGATCGATGACCGCATCCTGGCCGACAACGACCTTGCCAACCTCGCTACGGATCGCATCAGTGATCGTGCGGATGCTTGGAACGTCCATCGACGATCTCTCCCTTCCATTGGTGGATGTCACGCGCCAGGCGGACCAGGCTCGACGGATTGCGTCGGCGCGTGGCGCCGGTTTCTCCGGCCTGACGCAGCAGATCCGCGCAATCGATTGTCACGCCCCGCGCCAGTCCCACCCGCTCGAGCCAGGCGAGAAGCCCCTCGCCGACAAGCTCGCGCGGCGCGTGGAGCTGCACGGCGACATCGCGAACGGTTTCCTGGACGTAGCGGCGGACCATCACGTCCTGATGACCGGTGAACTCGACCAGCTTGGCCATGTTCTGCAACAGGCTTTCGCGCCCGGCGCTGAGCGTGGGCGGGGCCGTTTGCGGCGCCCCGAACCGCCCCAGGGTTGCCCACAGCAGGAGCGCTATAGCGATCAGGCCCTGCACGCTGGCCACCACGAAGGGGAAGCGGAACAAGAGCAAGAACGGGCTCGCGGTGCGTACCACCAAGCCGTGGATCGTTTCGTCGAAAACGATGCTGCCGCTCTCGCCGCGCAACGCCTTGATCATGGCGACAGCGAGCGCCGCATTGCCCGCGCGCGCCAAGCCGTGGTTCGAGATGATATCAGGGTCGGCCAGCACCCAGACTTTGTGGTCGCGGTCGGCAATCTCGCCCACTAGCATCCCCTGCGTGGCGCCGACGATGGGGCGCAGACGGTCGCCACGCACGAGCTGGACCGGCGAATCAGGGCTGGGTGTGATCTGCAACCGGTTGGTGGTCCACTCGAGGGATCCGCGTTCCCGTGCAACTTCGCCGCGCGGCG
>Ga0306920_100013292_pt1 | contig 11209 bp, 6 predicted proteins | sample flu12Cox44000170_FD_204666 | JGI IMG/M metagenome (GOLD analysis project Ga0306920, IMG submission 204666) | Lab enrichment of tropical soil microbial communities from Luquillo Experimental Forest, Puerto Rico - flux4day.12C.oxic.44.000.170 (v2)... | ecosystem: Environmental > Terrestrial >...
GGGCCGTCCACCTTTCGCATGACTTACGAATACGAAAGCATCAATGGGCAGAAAGTGGGAAACCCGCAGCCCAGAACGCTCGCCCGCGCCGGCCTCCACTGACCTATAATCCGCCTCATGACGCGTCTCTTCCGGTTCGCCGCCGGCCTCGCCGTGGCGTGTGCCGTGTCGACTCTTCATGCTGCTCCGACCTCTTACGTCTACCAGGCCGCCCAGCCGACGGTGCTTCAGCGTTTCCTCGCTCGGGCGGAGGAACCGCCGGTCGAATACCGCGCGCTTCGCCGGCTGGAGGCGGACAACCCGAAGTTCAAGCAGGGCGCGTGGATGCTGGCCTGGACCGAGTACGATCATGTCAACGGATTCCGCTACCAGATCGTTGATGAAGGCGGCTCCGGCTATATCCGCTCGAAGGTCTTGCGCGCGGCGCTCGAAGGCGAGCAGAAAATCTGGGCTGACCGCGAACCGCAGAAGGCGTCGTTCAATCACGACAACTACATGTTCGACGACAGCACCATCTCGCCCGACGGGCTCGCCTCGGTCGGTGTGAAACCCAAGCGCAAGGACGTGCTCCTGGTGGAGGGTGCGATCTTCGTGCAGCCCAGCGACGGAGAGCTGTCCCGTATCGAGGGCAAGCTGTCGAAGACGCCGTCAATCTGGACGCGGCGCGTCGACGTCGTGCGCCGGTACGAGCGCATGGCCGGCGTGCGCGTGCCGGTGGAGATCGAATCGGTCGCGCACGTGCTGATCGCGGGACGCTCGACGTTCAAGATGACGTACGAGTACCAGACGATCAACGGACAGCACGTCGGCGATCCCCAGCCGCACCCGCAAGCGTCCGCCGCACACTAACACCGCAGACGGCAAGGAGGCTCTGAATGCACCGGCGACGACGGTCCCTTCGGGGAATCGCCATCACGTTATTTCTCTGCGCGCTGCCGCTCGCGGCGGCGGCGCAGTCCGCACCGAAGAAGCCGATCACCCACGACGTTTACGACTCGTGGAAGTCGATCCAGGGGACGAAGCTGTCGCCCGACGGCGTGTGGCTCGCGTACGCGCTCACGCCGCAGGACGGTGACGGTGAGCTGGTCGTCCGCAATCTGAAAACAAACAAAGAAATCCGCGCGGCTCGCGGGCGTGAGCCGCTCATCACGCAGGACGGCCGGTTTGTCGTCTTCGCCGTCGCCCCGTACAAGAAGGACGTCGATCAGGCGCGCAAGGCGAAGAAGAAGCCGGAAGACATGCCGAAGGCCGGCGTCGGCATCGTGAATCTCTCAACCGGACAAGCGACGGTCGTGGCTGAGCACGTCAAGAGCTTCCGCGTCCCCGACGATGTGACGCCGCAAGTCGTCGTCTATCTCACGGCGGCGGATGTGCCGGCGGCCGCCTCACCGTCCAGCGCGCCGAAAACGCGTGAGAAGAAGGCGCCCGGTACCGATCTCGTCATCCGAGATCTCTCGACGGCCGCGCAGACCACGATCCCCGACGTGAGCGAGTACGCGCTCAACAAAACCGGCGCCTGGCTCGTGTACGGCGTGTCGTCGAAGACGCCGGCCAATGAAGGCGCGTTTGCCCTTCGACTGGCTCAGGCCAACCCCGAGCAAGGTCGAGGGGTTGCGAGAGGCATTGCGAACGGCCTCCGCAAAACGCTGCTGTCGGGTCCCGGCAACTACAAGGGGTTCGTGTTCGATCGTGACGGCAACCAGGCGGCATTCGTCAGCGACCGCGCAGACGGCAAGTCCTACAAGCTGTACCACTGGAAGACGGCCGCCGATGCTGCCAGCGAACTGACACTGCCCTCCAACGCCGAGATGCCGGTCAGCGAGAACGGTCGTCTCGAATTTTCGACAGACGGCGCGCGACTGTTCTTCGGCACCGCACCGCCGCGAGCGCCCGAGCCTGACGACACGGCGGATCTGATCAAGGTCGACATCTGGAATTACAAGGACGCCGAGCTGCAGCCGATGCAGAAGGTGCGCGCCGAACAGGAGTTGAAGCGCACCTACCGCGCCGTGTTCCAGATCGCCGACAAGCGCTTCGCGCAGCTGGCGACGAAGGACATGCCAGACATCCGCGTGGGCGCAGACACGACGCACGCCCTCGGCGAGAGCAACGTGGCGTACCGCCAGCTCGTGTCGTGGGATGGCAACTACGACGACTACTACATCGTGTCGATGACCGACGGCACGCGGCGAAAGATTCTCGACAAGGAGCATTTCGGCGCGACCGTGTCGCCGGGAGGCAAGTACATCCTGTACTTCGACGAAGACGACGACAACTGGTACACGGTTCGTGTCGAGGATGGGTTGAAGACGAACATCACGAAAGGACTCGGCGTGATGTTCCAGAGCGAAACGGACGATCGCCCCGAGCATCCGTCACCGTACGGTCAGGCCGGCTGGACGAGCGGCGACAACAGCGTCCTCCTCTACGATCGGTACGATATCTGGGAGGTGCATCCAGACGGCCGCGCGCCGCGCATGCTGACAGAGGGCCTGGGCCGTATGCAGCGGATCGTGTTCCGGTACTCCCGCACGGAGCCGCAGTCGTCGCCCAATCAGGAACCGGAAGAAGAGATCGGACCGCGGCGGCAGAGCGATCAGCCTGCCATCTCGACGGAGCGTCCGCTGCTGCTGTCAGCCCTGGACGAGCGGACGAAGGCGAGCGGACTCTATCGCGTCTCGTTTGCCGGCGGCGCCCCGCCGGCCAAGGTCGTGATGCTCGACAAGGCCTTCGGCGTGCCGATCAAGGCGCGCAACGCCGACGTGTATGTCTTCACGCTCTCGCGTTTCGAGGAGTTCGGCAACCTCTGGGTGTCGAGCGGCGCGTTCACCGACATGAAGCAGGTGAGCGACGCGAATCCGCAGCAGGCGCAGTACAACTGGGGCACCTCCGAGCTGATCGACTACGTCAACGCCGATGGCAAGCATCTGCAGGCGATTCTCACCAAGCCTGAGAACTTCGACCCGTCGAAGAAGTATCCGATGCTCGTCTACATCTACGAGCAGCTGACCAGCAATCTTCATCGCTACGTTGCACCGGCGCCCGGCGGCAGCAGCATCAACGTGACGCGCTATGTCAGCAACGGCTACATCATCCTGCAGCCGGATATCGTTTACGACCTCGGTTATCCCGGACAGAGCGCGCTGAAGTGTGTGTTGCCCGCGGTGCAGAAGGCGCTCTCGCTCGGATTTGTCGATCCGGCGCGCGTCGGTATTCAAGGACACAGCTGGGGCGGCTATCAGATCTCCTACATGATCACCAGGACCAACATCTTCCGGGCCGTCGAAGCCGGCGCGTCGGTGGGAGACATGTTCGGCGGCTACGGCGGCATTCGCTGGGGCACCGGGATGTCGCGCGCGTTTCAGTACGAGAAGACGCAAAGCCGCATCGGCGTGCCGCCGTGGAAAAATCCGCTGATCTACATGGAGAACTCGCCGATCTTCTGGATCGAGAACATTCACACGCCGTACCTCACGATGGCCAACGACGAGGACGACGCGGTGCCGTGGCAGCAGGGGATTGAGTTCTTCACCGCGATGCGGCGGCTCGGCAAGGAAGCGTACATGTTCGTGTACAACGGCGAGAAGCACGGGTTGCGTCAGCGCGAGAATCAGAAGCACTGGACCGTGCACATGGCGGAGTACTTCGACTACTTCTTCAAGGACGCGCCGAAGCCGGACTGGATGGAGCACGGGGTGCCGTACCTGGACAAGGGCAAGCGCGACGTGTCGGTCTTCTACAAAAAGAGCTCGGACAAGGAATAGGCGCTATGAAGAAGGTGTTGTTGACCGTCGTTGTGGCCGCGGTGTTCGTTGCCCATGCCTTCAGGCCAGGTGTCAACGCACAGGCGCCCCGTGGTGCGGTGCCGCCGCGTCCGTCCTTTGCCGAGCCAGGGATTTCGCCTGACGGTTCGACGATTGCGTTCGTCAGCGGCGGCGACATCTGGGAGGTGCCGTCGCGCGGCGGGGACGCGCGGCTGCTCGTGTCGCATCCGGCGACCGAGTCGCGTCCGCTGTTCTCCCCCGACGGCAAGCGGCTCGCCTTCACCTCGACCCGCACCGGCAACGGTGACGTGTACGTGTTGACGCTGGCGACCGGCGACGTGACGCGCCTCACCTTCGACGATGCGAACGAGTTGGTGAGCGGATGGTCGGCCGATGGACAGTCGGTGCTGTTCCAGTCCAGCAGCCACGACATTTCGGGAATGCTCGACGTGTATCGCGTCGGCGTCGACGGCGGCACCCCGATGCCGGTTGCCGCGGACCGCTACACGACGGAATATTTCGCCGCCTCGTCGCCCGGCGGCGAAGCCGTGGCGATTACCGCGCGCGCCAACGCGGCCTCGCAGTGGTGGCGCAAGGGCCACAGCCACCTGGATGAAAGCGAGATCTGGCTGGTCAAGCGTGCCGCGGCGGGCGGCGCTCCAACCTACCAGCAGATCACGAATGGGGGCGCGAAAGACGCATGGCCGATGTGGGCCGCCGGCGGCAAAGGCCTGTACCTGATGTCGGACCGCAGCGGCGCGCAGAACATCTGGGCGATCTCGAGCCTCGGCGTGCAGGGAGACGCCCAGGCGCCCGCCAAAGCCGTGACCACATTCACAGACGGCCGCGTGTTGTGGCCGTCGATCACGAGAGACGGCCGCACGATCGCGTTCGAGCGCGATTTCGGTATCTGGACGGTGGATACCGCCAGCGGTCAATCGCATGAAGTGGCGATTTCACTGCGCGGCGCACCCGCGGCGACCGGCGTCGTGCACCGGACGTTCACCGATCAATTGCAGGAGCTTGCGCTGTCGCCCGATGGCAAGAAGACGGCATTCGCCGTCCACGGCGAGATCTTTTCGATCGGGGCCAAGGACGGCGGCGACGCGGTGCGCGTGACGCAGACGGCGGCTGAAGAGGGAGAAATCGTCTGGGCCCCGGACAGCCGGCGCCTGGCGTACGTCTCGGACCGCGACGGCACGAATCACCTGTTCGTGTATGACTTCGCCACGGGCAAGGAGACGCAGCTCACCAACGGCGCGGGGCGCGACAACATGCCGCGCTACTCGCCGGACGGCAAGTGGATCGCGTTCGAGCGCGATTCGAAGGAGCTGCGCGTCATCGATCCCTCGTCGAAAGAGGAGAAACTGATCGCGGCCGGAGCGTTCGACACGCCGCCGTTTCAGGACGCGCGCGATTTCACCTGGTCGCCCGATTCACGCTATGTCGCGTACCTGACGGCCGGCACGAAATCGTTTCAGAATGTCCAGGTGGCCGCCGTCGCCGGCGGGCAGGCCCGCCCGGTCAGCTTCCTCGCGAATTCCAACGCCGGGTCGTTGTCGTGGAGCCCTGACGGCACTTATCTGACGTTTGCGACGTCCCAACGGACGGAGCCTGGTGTGGTGATGCGCGTGGATCTGCTGCCGCGGACGCCGAAGTTCCGGGAGGATCAGTTCCGCGATCTGTTCCGCGAAGAGCACCCGAAAACGACAACGCCCCCCGAGCCCTCGGCTCCGGCCGCCACGCCTGCCACTGACGCCGGCACCGCGGCCGCCGGCCGTTCGAAGTCCGTCGAAATCGTCTATGACGAGATCCGTCGTCGCGCCACTTTGCTGCCGGTAGGCGTGGATGTCGCGCGTCAGGAAATCAGCCCGGACGGCAAATGGCTGCTGTTGACCGCGAGCGCCGCCGGTCAACAGAACCTGTACGTCTTTCCGATGGACGAACTGTCGAAGGAACCGGCGATCGCGCGTCAGCTGACGTCGACGCCGGGCGCGAAGCGCAGCGCGCATTTCACCGCCGACAGCAAAGAGGTCTACTACCTCGATCGCGGCCGCCTCTTCAACGTGACGCTCGAGAAGCGGGAACCGCGCAGCATCGCCGTTGCCGCGGAACTCGACGTCGACTTCTCGCGGGAGAAGATCGAGGCGTTCCGGCAGGCGTGGACGTACCTCCGCGATCAGTTCTTCGACGACAAGATGAACGGCGTCGACTGGAACGTGGTGCGCACGATCTACGAGCCGCGAGTGGGCGGTGCGCGAACGCCGGACGAGATGCGCCGCATCATCTCGCTGATGCTCGGGGAGTTGAACGCCTCGCACATGGGCATTGCGGCGCCGCCGCAAGGCAATCAGAACACGGTCGGCCGGCTGGCGGCCGACTTCGACGACGCGGAGTACGCGGCCGGCGGACGGTTGAAAGTGGCCTCGGTCGTGCCGCTCGGTCCGGCCGCGCTCGCCGGACTGAAGGTTGGCGACTACATTACGCAGGTCGATAGCCGTGCCGTCGGCGCGCGCGACAACCTCGACGCGCTGCTCGATCACACGGTCGGCAAGCGGACCGCGCTGTCGGTCGCCGCGTCGCCGACCGCGGCGGCCCGCGAGGTGATCGTCAAGCCGATCGATCAGCCGACCGAGAAGGCGCTGCGCTACCGGCAGTGGGTGGAGCAGCGCCGCGAGTACGTGGCGAAGGCGAGCGGCGGCCGGCTCGGTTACGTCCACATGTTCGACATGTCCGCCGCGGCGCTCGAGCAGCTCCACGTGGATCTCGATGCCGAAAACCACGCGCGCGAAGGCGTGGTCGTCGACGTGCGCAATAACAACGGCGGTTTCGTGAACGTCTATGCGATTGACGTGTTCGCCCGGCGAGGCTACATGAACATGATGCCGCGAGGGTTCCCGTCAGTGTCCTCGCGCTCTCCGCTCGGTCAGCGCGCGCTGGAGCTGCCGACGATTCTCGTGACCAACCAGCACTCGCTGTCCGACGCCGAGGATTTCACCGAGGGCTATCGCACGCTGAAGCTCGGGAAGGTTGTCGGCGAACCGACGGCCGGCTGGATCATCTTCACGGGCGGCGTCTCGCTGATCGACGGCTCGACGCTGCGGATGCCGTCGTACAAGATCTTCGCGAGCGACGGCACGCCGATGGAAATGCATCCGCGTCAGGTGGATGTCGCGGTCACGCGTCCCGTCGGCGAAAGCTACGCGCAGAAGGACAGCCAGCTCGATGCCGCAGTGGCGGAGTTGTTGAAGCAGATTGGAACCGCCTCAAAGAGCTCTGCGGCCCGATAGGGTGCTAACGTTCAAATTCCGAACTTCGAATTCCGAATTCCGAATTCTGCGAGGTTGCCATGCGCTCTGTCTGCTGGGTCCTGATCGGTCTTGCGGCGCTGGCGTTCTGCGTCGGGACCTACGCGGCATTCTCGCACCAGGTGATCCTGCTCGAGCCGGTCGGCTTCTGGCGCGGAGCCGTCGGGTTCCTGCTGTTTGCCATCACGCTCCAGATCATGGACAGGTCAAAGTGACCTTTTCCTAATCCCCTGAAACGTGCTGGATCGTCTTTTCGACCAGACGCAGGTATGCGCGGATGCTGGCTTCGAGCTGCGGGCCGGGCGTGTCCTCTTCCTTGCAATGCGACAGCCCGTTGGATGAATACGCGAACATCATCACGACGGGCATGTGAGGCACCATTTCGGCGGCGTCGTGCAGCGGACCTGACGGCAGGCGCGGCGCATCACCGGTTTCCTCGCGCACGGCTTCCTCGCAGAGCCGGATCAGTGCCGGATCGAACGGTCTTGGATTGATGCGCCAAATCTCACGCCATTCCACGCTGACGTGGTTTTCCTTCGCGGCCTTCTGCGACGCCTTCTTCGCGTCGGCGAGCATGGCGCCGAGCACATCGGCACTGAGCGCGCGCTGATCCAGTGAAATCTCGCAGACGCCTGGCACCGCCGTCACAATCTTCGGCTCGACGTTGACCACGCCGACCGTGCAGACGACGCCGTCGCCGGGCGTGGGTTTCGAGTGCCGGAGTCCGATCTCGCGGCACTCGAGCGCCGTCTGTGCGGCGGCCAGAAACGCGTCGCGGCGCATCGGGATTGGCGTCGATCCCGAATGCGCCGCCTGGCCGGTGAAGCGGACCATGTGCCGCTCGACGCCGAATGTGCCGAGCACCACGCCGGTGGGCTTGCCCATCGATTCGAGCACCGGTCCCTGTTCGATGTGAAGCTCGAGATACGCGCGGGCATCGATTCGTTTCAACTCGCGGTGAGCGTCGAGCATCCGGTCGAGCGCGACGCCGTTTTCCGCGAGCGCATCCACCAGACGTGTCCCCTGCCGATCCTTCAGCTCGCGCACATCGTCGATTTTCAGCGCGCCGGCTGCCGCGGCTGACCCGAGCAGGCTGCGGCCGAACCGCGCGCCTTCTTCGTCGGCCCAGTCGACCAATCGCAGGGTGACCGGCGGCGTGGAGCCCGCGTGCATCCGCAGCGTTTCGAGAGCGGCGGCCACGCCGAGGCAGCCGTCCAGCCAGCCGCCGTTGGGCACGGAGTCGAGATGGCTGCCGACGATCACCGTTTTCTCCGACGCGCCTGGCAGCGTGACCCAGTTGTTGCCGGCCGGGTCGGTCTCGATGCGCAGGCCCAGCCCGGCGATCTTGCCGGCGAACCAGTCGCGCGCGTCGCGCCACACCGGACCCCAGGCGAGGCGTTGCGCGCCGTCGGACGTGGATGTTCGCGCGGCGAGCTCGCGCAGATCGGCAACAACGCGTTGGGCGTTCATGACCGGCATTGTAGATCGATGGAAACAGGGAACAGAGGACACGGAGAAAACGATTCACAAGAGATCAGAGAAGATCAGGAGACGAGGTGCGAGGCCCGCTTCGCGGGCCGGCCGCACAACGCAATCAACCGTCGCTCCTGAACTCCTCGTCTCCTGAACTCCTGTGATTCCGTTTCCTCCGTCAGCACCGTTTGCCAGGTCACGGTGTTAACATCCGCGCATGAAGCTCGATCGCGGCGCGATTCTGTTCGCTGTTTGTCTCGCCGGCCTCCTGTCGGCGGCGCTGATCGCACAGCAGCCCGCCACGCAGCCTCCGGTGGTTCCGGCGACCTGGGCGGCGGTAAAGCCGATCGAGCCGCCTGCCACGCCGCTCGCGTCGGAGGCCGTGTCGGCTGCCGTGACGAAGTTCTCGTTCTTCGCATACGGCGACACGCGGAGCAGCGGCGCGCCCGATGTCCCCGGTGACGGTGACGTCATCCACCCCGAACACAGCCGCGTCGTGGATTCGATGATCGCAAAGGCGCGCGCCCTCGCGTCAACGCCGTTTCCGGTTCGCTTCGTCCTGCAATCGGGAGACGCAGTGCTCACCGGGCGGAGTGCCGCCATGTGGAACGTCAGCTTCACGCCGATCATCGAGCGGTTGACGAAGGGCGCGAACATCCCGTACCTGTTTGCCGTCGGCAATCACGACGTCACGAGCATGCCGGCCGGCGATCCGCAGCGCGCGCTGGGGCTGCACAACACGCTGACGGTGATGTCGCGGCTGCTCCCGCCGGAGGGATCGCCGAGGCGTCTGAGCGGATATCCCACGTACGCCTTCGGCTACGGCAACGCGTTCTTCATTGCGCTCGACTCGAACATTGCGTCAGACGCCGTCCAACTCGCATGGGTCAGCGATCAGCTCGAGCATCTCGATCGGGCTCGCTTCCGCCACGTGATCGCGTTCTTTCACCATCCGCCGTTCTCGTCAGGTCCGCACGGCGGTGCGTCGGGCACGCCGATGCCGGGGACCGGTCAGAAGGCGCCGGATCGGCTGGAACCGCAGACCGTGGCCATTCGGACGTCGTATGTGCCGCTGTTTCGCAAGCATCACGTCGCGATGATGGTGTGCGGCCACGATCATCTGTTCGATCACTTCGTGGAGCACTATGTCGACGGCGGCGTCACCTATCGAATGGACAGCATCGTGACCGGCGGCGGCGGCGCGCCGCACTACGGCTATGTCGGCGAACCGGACGTCCGTGGTTACATCGCCGCCAACGCGGCCCAGCGCGTCCGCGTCGATCACCTCGTGAAGCCGGGGCCGGCCGACGAAAACCCGCACCATTTCGTTATCGTTCAGGTGGACGGCGATCGTCTGTCGGTCGAGGTGGTCGGGACCGACCCTACGGCCTTCGCGCCCTACAACGGCAAATCGAAGATCGCGCTCAGCGATTCGGCGAGCTGAAAACCAGCTCTTACCGGGGCGTCACAGTTCCGCAGTAGTAGAATCGTGGCTTCTTCCAGAGAGGCCTCATGAGAAAGCTCCTGCTGCTGACTGCGACCGCGCTGACGATCATCGTCTTCGGCGACGCGCGATCCGTTACGCGCGCGATCGCGCAATCGAACGCGAACATCATCGTCAACACGAACACCTATCAGGACCTGCGGTGGCGATCGATCGGGCCCACGCGCGGCGGACGATCGACTGCGGCGGTCGGCGTGCGAACGCAGCCCAACGTCTTCTACATTGGCGCGACCGGCGGCGGCGTGTGGAAGACGGAGAACTACGGCGTGAGCTGGTTCCCCGTGTCCGACGGGCAGATTCCGACGGGATCGATTGGTGCCCTCGACGTGGCGGATTCGAACCCGAACGTGGTGTACGCGGGCACCGGCAGCGAAGCCATTCGATCCAACGTGATCGTCGGGCGGGGAGTCTACAAGTCCACCGACGCCGGGAAGACGTGGCAGTACGCGGGCCTCAAGGAAGTGGGACAGATCGGACAGCTGAAAATTCATCCCAGGAACCCTGACATCGCGTACGTCGCGGCGATTGGTCAGCCGTTCGGCTGGGGCCCGGACCGCGGCGTCTATCGGACGAAGGACGGCGGCAAGACCTGGCAGAAGGTCCTTTTCATCAACGATCAGACCGGCGCGGTGTCGGTCGCCATCAACTGGCAGAACCCGAACGAAATCTACGCCGGCGCGTGGCGCGGCCAGCGCAAGCCGTGGACGATTATCAGCGGCGGCGCGGCGGCGGAGGGCGGCGTCTACAAGACGACTGACGGCGGCGATCACTGGTCGCGGACGAGCAACGGGTTCCCCGACGACCTGATCGGGAAGGTATGGGTCGACGTCGCGCAGTCGAATCCGAAGGTCATCTACGCGCAGGTGGAAGCCAAAGGGGCCAAGGGCGGTCTCTATCGCACGGCCGATGGCGGTTCGAAGTGGACGCTCGTCAACAGCAGTCAGTCCCTGCGCGCGCGGCCGTTCTACTTCAACAAGGTATTCGTCAGCCCGAAGGACGAGAACGACGTCTGGGTGTCGGAGCTCAACTTCCATCACTCCACTGACGGCGGCAGGACGTTCGTGAACGTCAACACCCCGCACGGCGACAACCACGTCGTCTGGTTCAATCCCGATCAGCCGCACATCTTTATCGAAACCAACGACGGCGGCGCGAACATC
>Ga0306920_100013293_pt1 | contig 11209 bp, 14 predicted proteins | sample flu12Cox44000170_FD_204666 | JGI IMG/M metagenome (GOLD analysis project Ga0306920, IMG submission 204666) | Lab enrichment of tropical soil microbial communities from Luquillo Experimental Forest, Puerto Rico - flux4day.12C.oxic.44.000.170 (v2)... | ecosystem: Environmental > Terrestrial >...
ACCCAGCCATGGGGCGGCACCGCGCCGTTAAAAACTCTAAATATGACGGGAAATCAAGAGGCCCGATTGGGACCTTTTTGGCGGGGTCCTTTAGCGGCCTTTTCGCCCGCCCAGGACCTCGGCGTGGCTGGCCGCACCCACCGCCTTGACCATCTCGAAGATACGCTTGCGCACCCGCGATTCGCGAATCTTGTAGTAGGCCCGCACCAGCTCGAGCGTCTCGCGCTTGATCAGCGGATCCTTCTCCTGCTCGAACGGCGTGGCAGCTTCGCCGAAGCCCTTGCGGCCGCGGCCCGACATCGGCCGGCCGGCGAGCGCGTTCGACGGCATCTCGTCGAAGAAATACGACACCGGCACGTCGAGCACCTTGGCGAACTCGAAGAGGCGGCTCGAGCCGATGCGGTTGGAGCCGCGCTCGTACTTCTGAATTTGCTGGAAGGTCAGGCCGACCGCAGTGCCAAGCTTTTCCTGGCTCATGCCGAGAAGGGTGCGCCGTTGGCGCATGCGCGCGCCGACATGAACATCAACTGGATGCGATCTTGCCATGGGTCCTGATCCTTCTTGGTCTTGGTCTCTGACTTGTGGACTAACGCCGTTGCATTGATAAGGTGACAGACACGTTCAAATTGTGCCCGGTCGTCAACCTCGCCGCTACAAAATTGCATATCTGCACGCCACGGATGCATATGATATATGCTCCGGCTCTCATGCAAGCAAGTTGAACCTCAATACTTTGCTTTCCCACTCTGATTTACGCAGGACTGGCGCTCTTTTTGGGTCGAATGAAGACTGCGGGCAGAGCCAAGACGCAGACAAGCAGAAGTAGCAACCAATCGTGCCACCTACCGTACGGCGTCGCCGCCCGCGCCGGTGGAAGCGCATGGTCGATTACACCGTCACGCTCCATGTCGAGCGCGGCAAGCACGCGTCCATGAGCGTCGATCACGGCCGAAACGCCGGTGTTGGCGGCGCGCACCATGGGCAGGCCTTCCTCGATTGTACGGAACCGCGCACTTGTCAGGTGCTGGTAGGGCCCGCTCGACACGCCGAACCAGGCGTCGTTGGTCACATTCAGGAGCCACTGCGGGCGCTCGCCCGGCCCGGTGACGGCGCCCGGAAAGATCGCTTCATAGCAAATGAGCGGAGAAAACGGCGGCAAACCGGGCAGATTGATCGTGACGAATGACGGGCCGACCTCGAATGAGCCACGCCCGATCAATCCGGTGATCGGCGCCAGCTCCTTGTGAAAGGGAATGTACTCGCCGAACGGCACGAGGTGGACCTTGTCATAGGTCGCCACGACGGCACCGGTGCGATCCACAACCAGCAGAGAGTTCCACACGCCGTCTTGCACCCGTTGCTCGGCACGCGCCGCGCCGGCCAGCAGATATCCACCGGGCGGCGCGGCCTGCGCCAGCACGGACAAGGCGGGCGAGTCCCGTGTGACGACGAACGGCACCGCCGTTTCCGGCCAGATGACGGCGGCAACCTTGTCAAAGCCGCCGCGCCGGCTGAGGTCGAGCAGCTTGCGCAGTTCCCGCTCCGTGTTTTCCGGCCGCCATTTTTCCGCCTGTGCAACGTTGGGCTGAACGATGCGCAGCAGGGGGCCGCTGGTATTGTCATTCACCGCGCTCATGGTGAGCTGCCCACCTATTCCCATCAGCACCACGGCGACAAGCGCCGCGCCTGCAGCCCGCCATCCGGCCGCCGGAGCGGCCAACACGAGAAAGCTCAAGGTGCCGAGACCGTACACGCCTACAACCGCCGCGCCTTGTAGCAATGGTGTGGCAAAGGCCCAGACGTGGGCGAGCGGATTCCACGGATAACCGGTGAAGAGGTGTCCACGCAGCCACTCTGCAACCGTCCAGGCGATCGCCAGCACGAACAGCCGACGCCAGCCGATCGCGAGAAACGGCCAGCGCACCGCCACTTTCTTCGCGGCCCATGCAGCCGTCGCCGGATAGAGCCCCAGCACGACGGCGAGGCCCAGCACCATCGGCGGGCCGAGCACGGCAAAATCCGCAGGCGGCACGAAGAAGGCTTCGACCATCCAGTAGGAGCCGACCGCAAAATGCCCGAGGCCCCAAGCCCAGGCGCGCAACAGCGCAGCCCGAGGCGTCGCCGCGCCATCCCACAACCAGACGAAGGCCACGAAGCCGACTACGGCAAGCGGCAGCCAGTAGAGCGGCGGCATGGCAAGCGCGGCGAGCGCGCCGGCGACCACGCCCGCGGCCAATGCACGCCAGCCCTCGGCACGCCAATCCAGAAACGTCATTGCGGCGAAGCGGCGGTCAGGCGGCGGACTGCGAGACGGCCGGCGGCCGCACGCGGAGCCGCCGGATGCGGCGCGGATCGACGTCGAGGATCTCGAACTCGACACCCGACGGATGGCGCACCACCTCGCCGCGCTCGGGGATGCGGCCGAGCAGCGAGAAGATCAGGCCGCCGACCGTGTCGATCTCGCGGCGCTCGTCCTCCGACAGCATGTTGCCGATCTCCTGCTCGAGCAGCTCGACCGGCGTGCGGCCGTTGACGTCGATCGTGCCGTCGGGGCGGCGCGACACGGTCGGCGTCTGGGCGACGTCGTGCTCGTCCTCGATCTCGCCCACGATCTCCTCGACCAGATCTTCGATGGTGAGGAGCCCGTCGCTGCCGCCGAACTCGTCGACGACCAGCGCCATATGCGTGCGCGAGCGGCGCATGTCGAGCAGCATGTCGAGCACCGGCAGGGTCGGCGCCACGAACACGACGCGGCGCAATATGTCGCGAAGGTTGAATTTCTTCGACGTGCCCCAGTAGCTGAGCACGTCCTTGATGTGGATCATGCCGATCACGTCGTCGAGCGACTCGCGATAGACCGGATAGCGCGAATGCGCCTCGGCCTGGATCAGGCGCACGACCTCGTCGAGCGGCGTGTCGGCGGCGATGCCGATGATATCGACGCGCGGGACCATGACGTCGCGCACCGTCTTGTCGCGCAACTTCAGGATATTGGCGAGGAGCGTGCGCTGGTCGTCGCTGATCGGGGTGTCGCTTTCAGGCGTCTCCTCGATCAGCCCCTCGATAGCCTCGCGGACCGCCTCGTTCTTCTCGCGACGGCGCAGCCGGCGCAGAAAGGCGCGCAGGATGCCGCCATTGGACGGCACATCGGGAGCCAATGCCGGGACAGATGGGTGAGGGTCTTCCGCCGAGGCCGGGTGGAGGCCCGGCTGCGTTCCGCGCGCTGTGGAGTCCGGCATGGCTGCTAGGATAAGCTAATGACTCTGCGATTCAATCACGGAAGTTCCTGATGCGTTCCTGCAAAATGCCTTCCGGCGCCGAGATGCCCGTCTTCGGGATCGGTACCTGGCGCATGGGCGAAAGCGCCCGCCGCCGCGTCCAGGAGCTCGAAGCGGTCAAGTACGCCATCGAACTCGACTACCCCATGATCGACACCGCCGAGATGTACGGCGACGGCAACGCCGAAGAGATCGTCGGCGAAGCGCTCAAGGGCCACCGCAAACGGCCGTTCATCGTCAGCAAGGTCTATCCACATAACGCCACGCGCGCCGGGACCATCGCCGCCTGCGAGCGCAGCTTGAAACGCCTGAAGATCGAGCGCCTCGATCTCTACCTGCTGCACTGGCGCGGCGGCGTTCGGCTCGCTGAGACCTACGAAGGCTTCTTCCGCTTGCGCGAGGCCGGCAAGATCGCCGACTTCGGCGTCAGCAACTTCGACGTCAACGACATGGAAGAGGCTGCCAGCCTGGACAAGGGCCTGACCGGTTCCAATCAGGTGCTCTATTGCCTGTCGCGGCGCGGGCCCGAGTACGACCTGTTGCCCTGGATGCGCAAGCGCTCGATCCCGCTGATGGCCTACTCACCACTCGACCAGGGCCGCCTGCTCGGCAATGCGACGCTGAAAAAGCTCGCGGCCGAGGTCGGCTGCACTCCGGCGCAACTGGCGCTGGCCTGGGTCTTGGCGCAGCCTGGGGTCGTCACCATCCCCAAGTCGATGACGCGCGAGCGGGTGAAGGAAAATCTCGGCGCGGTCGAGGTCAAGCTCTCGCCGCAGATCCTCGGCGAGCTCGACAAGGCCTTTCCACCGCCCAAGGGCAAGCAGTCGCTGCAGATGCTCTAGTAGGGATCGGCAATCCCGAGCCTGGCCAGGATGCGGCGCTCGAGCGCCTCCATGCGTTCGGCGTCGGCTTTGCTGGTCTCATGGTCGTGGCCCAAGAGATGCAGCGTGCCGTGCACGACCAGATGCGCGACATGGTCCGCTGGCTTCTTCTTCTGCGCCCGCGCCTCGCGCCAGATCGTCTGGCGCGCCAGCACGACGTCGCCTAGGAACTGCTTCTCGCCCGACGGATAGGACAGGACGTTGGTCGGCTTGTCCTTCCGGCGGTCGCGCTTGTTCAGCGCCCGCACGCGCCGGTCGTCGGCGAGCGCAACGGTAAGCGACCTCTTGCGCGCGCCGAGCGCCGCCTGGGCCGCCTTGCGCACCAGACGTTCAGCACCCGGCAGCGCCCGGTCCCACGCCCGGTCGAGCATGACGATGGCGCAGCTAGCTCTTGGTCTTCTTGTCGCGCGCGTCATAGGCCTCGACGATCCGGGTCACCAGGTCGTGGCGCACGACGTCCTTGGAGGTGAGTCGTACAAAGCGGACGCCGTCGATGTCCTTCAAGGTGTCGACGGCATCGGCCAGGCCGGAGCGTTGGCCGCCCGGCAGGTCGGTCTGGCTGGGATCGCCGGTCACCACCATGCGCGAGCCCTCGCCCAGGCGCGTCAGGAACATGCGCATCTGCATCGGCGTGGTGTTCTGCGCCTCGTCGAGGATCACGTAGCAATGGGCGAGCGTGCGGCCGCGCATGAAAGCAAGCGGCGCGATCTCGATCTCGCCCGACTCCAGGCGATTGGCGATCTGATCGGCCGGCAGCATGTCGTGCAGCGCGTCGTAGAGCGGCCGCAGGTAGGGATCGATCTTCTCCTTCATGTCGCCAGGCAGGAAGCCCAGCCGCTCGCCGGCCTCGACCGCCGGGCGTGACAGCACGATCCGCTCGACCTTGCCGCCGAGCAGCAGCGACACGCCCATGGCGACGGCGAGATAGGTCTTGCCGCTGCCCGCCGGCCCCAGCGCGAACACCAGATCACGCTCGCGCAAGGCGGCCAGATAGCCGCGCTGGCCGGGCGAGCGTGCCTGCACGGTGCGCCGGCGCGTGCGGATGCCGTCCTCGTCGGCGCCTTTGCCGCCGGTCCGGGCGAAGCGGACGGCGGCGTCGACGTCGGCGGGCTCGATCGACAGGCCGCGCTTCAGCCGCTCATAGAGTCCGGTGATCGCCTTGTGCGCGACCGCGGCATCGTCCGAGCTGCCGGCGATGGCGAGCTGGTTGCCGCGGGCACTCAGCTGCACGTTGGCGAGCTGCTCGATACGCACAAGGTTGCGGTCGTGGTTGCCGTAGAGCACCGCCAGCAGGGCATTGTCGTCGAACGTCAGGCGGCGCACGTCGGCCGGCCGGCCGGCGGCGCTGGCTGCAGGATCGCTCACGCGGCGACCTCGTAGGAACCCGTGGCGATCTCGCCCGCCAGGCTGTTGGCATGGCCTTCGACCAAGCGGACATCGACGATGCGGCCAATCAGGCGCGCCGGACCCTCGGCATAGACCGACTGCAGCCATGGCGTCTTGCCGACGATCTGGCCCGGCTTGCGGCCTGCCTCGGCGAACAGCACCGGCGCCGTGGCGCCGACCTTGGACAGGTTGAAATCGCGAGCCTGTTGGCCGAGCAGGACCTGCAGCGCACCGAGCCGCGCCGCCTTGACGTTCTCCGGCACCTGATCAGGCATCGCCGAGCCCGGCGTGCCGGGCCGCCGGCTGTACTTGAAGGAGAAGGCCGAGGCGAAGCCGACCTCGCCCACCAGCCGCATGGTGGCGTCGAAATCGGCGTCGCTTTCGCCGGGAAAGCCGACGATGAAATCGGTCGACAAGGCAAGGTCGGGCCGGCGTGCGCGCAGACGGTCGACGATGCGCAGGAAGAGATCGCGGCCGTGGCGGCGGTTCATCGCCTCGAGGATGCGATCGGAACCCGACTGCACCGGCAGGTGCAGGTACGGCATGAGCTGTGGCACCTCGCCGTGCGCCGCGATCAGTGCGTCGTCCATGTCGCGCGGATGCGAGGTCGTGTAGCGGATGCGGGCAATGCCCTCGATCCCGGCCAGCGCCCGAATGAGCCGTGCCAGCGACCAGGTCGAGCCGTCTTCAGCCTCGCCATGGTAGGCGTTGACGTTCTGGCCGAGCAGCGTGACCTCGATGGCACCCGACTGAACGAGCTGCCGCGCTTCGGCGAGCACCTTGGCGACAGGGCGCGAATACTCCGCGCCGCGTGTGTAAGGCACGACGCAGAAGGTGCAGAACTTGTCGCAACCCTCCTGGATCGACAGGAAGGCGGAGCCGGCCCGCACACCCTGCGGTGCCGGCAGGTGATCGAACTTGCTCTCGGCCGGGAAGTCCGTGTCGAGCACGCCGGCGCCAGGCAGGCGCTTGCCGGCCCGCCGGACGGCAGCCTTGCGCTCGGCCTCGGCCAGCAATTGCGGCAGGCGATGATAGGCTTGCGGGCCGACCACGATGTCGACGGCGGGCTGGCGCCTGACGATCTCCTCGCCCTCGGCCTGGGCGACGCAGCCTGCGACGGCGATGGTGAGGTCGCGGCCCGCTGCCCGGCGCTCGCGCTTCTCGTCGCGCAGGCGGCCCAGCTCGGAATAGACCTTCTCCGAGGCATGCTCGCGGATGTGGCAGGTGTTCAGCACGACGAGATCGGCATCGGCCGGGCTCGCCGCCAGCGCGTAGCCGAGCGGCCGCAGGACGTCGGCCATGCGGTCCGAATCGTAGACGTTCATCTGGCACCCGTAGGTGCGGATGAACACGCGCTTGCGTTGCCCGTCTGAGCGGACGAGGGTCATCTGTCTCCGTTGCTGGAACGGCCGCGTTCTAACACCAACGACGGCGCTAGGCCAGCCGCGGCAGGAGCTCGTAGCGGCCGGAATTGGCCGCCTGCACGCCCAGCGACACCTGCCTGAAGCAGAATTCGGCGAGTTTCTTGCGGTCGCCCAACCGGTCGATGTCGACCGGCGGGAAGAAGGTGACGATGGCCTCGGTCTCGCCCAGGCACACCATCTGCCAGAGGTGCGGCACCAGGTCGAGGTCGCCGAACCAGGCGAACAGCGGTCGCCAGTAGCGGCCGAGTGGAATGCCGTCGAGCCGCGTATAGGCGATGGCCACCGGCTGCACGGTGATCGGCCTGTCGTCACGGCGCAGCTGGGCGACGCCGAACAAGGCGCTGCGGAACGGCAGCACGCGCGTGCCGTCGCTCGACGTGCCTTCGGGGAACAGCATCAGGTTGTCGCCGGTGTTCAGCCGCCGCAGCATCTCGTCGCGGCTGGCGCTGGTCTTGCCGGTGCGGCGCTCGATGAAGATGGTGCGCTGCGCCTTGGCGAGCGTCGAGAAGAAAGGCCAGGTCGCGACCTCGGCTTTGGCGACGAAACTGGTCGGCACTAAGCTGCCCGTCACCACGATGTCGAGATAGGACACGTGGTTGCTGACGAACAGGGTCGGCGTCACGTCCGAACGCTTGCCGCGCACCTGCACTCTGATGCCGAGGATGACGCAGAGGATTCGGTGATAGACGACCGGCGCCCAGCGCACGACGGGATTGATGCGCAAGGCTGTCGCGAGAAAGTACGGCGGCACCAGGACAAGCGTGAGCGTGAGGAAGCTCAGCAGCCGGAACGTGCCGCGCAGAGGAGAACCGATCCACATCGTCGCGAGCGGCGATCAGTCCTTGCCGTTACCGCGTTCGTAGTGGCGGATGTACTTCTCCGTCACCAGCTCGGTCTTGACGGTGATGAACACGTCGGTGGTGTTGAACTGCGAATCGATCACCGCACCGTCGCCGACGAAGCCGCCGAGCCTGAGATAGCCCTTGATGATCGGCGGCACGCGCGCCATCGCCTTGCGCGCGTCATAGGAATCGCGCTCTAGCATGTCCATCTTGACGTAGCGGCTGGCCAGCGCGCGGACGCGGATCTCGGGCGGCGCGAGATGATGGTGATAGAGGCAACTCATCGCCTGCGCGTGCTGCGCGGGATCGGTGCCCGGGAAGCTCGCGCAGCCGAACATCGCCTGGATGTCGTAGTGGTAGGCGTAAAGCGCGATGCCGCGCCACAGCATCTGCATGGTCGCGGTGTTGCGCGCGTCCTTGGCGATGCACGAGCGGCCGAGTTCCAGCACCTCGCCGGGATACTCGATGATCTTGGTGATGTCGTACTCGGCCGACGAATAGAAGCGGCCTATCTGCGTCGCTGCCGCGCGCCGCATCAGGCGATAGTTGCCGACGATGCCTTCCGGGCCCTCGCCGCGTCGGCGGTCGAGCACCAGCAGGTGGTCGCACACCTCGTCGAACGGATCGAAGTCACGGCGCTGCGCCGCCACCTCAGGCGATGGATGCGCCGACATCTCCTCGTAGAAGATGCGGTAGCGCAGCCGCTGGGCTGCGTCGATTTCCTCGGCCGTCTTGGCAAGACGGACCTCGAAGTCGCCGGCAACGACCTTGACGATTTCCCGGTTGGAAATCGGCGGGCCAAGAAGCTCGGCTTCGCTGTCAGCACGGTCAATGCGCATGATACATCCGCAAGGGAGCCGCCCCGATCATCCGCCCATTATCGGGTCGGCCAAGGTCGCGTCCACTCATTTTTGTCGGTCGGATTTGCCGTCCAGAGGTACGCCATAAAGTTCCAAACGATGGCCGACGAGGCGATATCCGGCCTTTTCGGCTATGCGCCGCTGCAGATCTTCGATCTCGTCGTTGTGAAATTCCACGACTTTGCCCGATTGAATATCGATCAGATGATCGTGGTGTTCGTCGGGAGTCTCTTCATAGCGAGCGCGACCATCGCCGAAATCGTGCTTGGCGAGAATGCCCGCCTCCTCGAACAACCGCACGGTGCGATAGACGGTGGCGATGGAAATATGCGGATCGATCTGCGTCGCCCGCTTGTGCAACGCCTCGACGTCGGGATGGTCGGCGGACTCCGACAACACGCGCGCAATGATGCGGCGCTGATCGGTCATCTTGAGACCCTTCTCGGCGCAAAGAATTTCCAGCTTGGACTTACGGTCAGGCATCGCGCGATACCCTACACCGGCCCCCGAGCGCGGTATAGTTGGGGCCATGAGCAGCCCCGGCCCGGCCTCCGACCATGCCATCGACATCACTGGCGAGGTCTGTCCCATGACCTTCGTGCGCACCAAGCTCAAGCTTGAACGCATGCTCTCGGGCGAGGTGCTGGTCGTGCGGCTGCGCGGCGAGGAGCCATTGCGCAACGTGCCTCGGGCAGCACGCGATGAAGGCCACAGCATTTTGGGGATAGTACCCGAGGGTAATGACCATATCGTGACTATCCGTCGGAAGTGAGAGTGAGACGCATGACGATGGCGTCGGCCGGCGGCCCCTCGCCGCGTCGATAGTAGGCCTTGCGATGGCCGACGGTCGTGAGCCCCGCCTTGCCATAGAGCGTGAGCGCCGCGGGATTGTCGGCACCGACCTCGAGGAACAACGAGCGGGTACCGGCCACACGGGCGTGGTCGATGACGGCCGTCAGCAACGCGCGACCCGCGCCGCGACGACGCTCATCGGGATGAACGGCAATGGTCAGCAGTTCTGCCTCATCGGCGGCGACGCGACAAAGGGCGAAGCCGATTGCCGACTCGGTTGACTGCGCCACCCAGCCTGCCGCTCCTGGCGAGGCCAGGAGTTCGGCCATGTCCTGGCGAGTCCACACGCGCTCGCCGAGCGGCGCAAAGGCCGCGCCATGTAGCCTCGAAGCAAGGTCGAGATCGAGCGCCCCCAGCCGGCGCAAGACAAAGCCTGCGGCCATTCACTCGACCGTCCGGCGTGCGCCATCGGGCAGGGTGATGTTGACGCCGCGCAAATAGAGAGGCCGCGGCAGACCCTCGGCGCGGTTGCGCTCGCGCCAATGGTCAACCCCGTCGGCAAGGGCAAGACGGGCAATGACCGCGGCGTCTGGCAGGGCGAGCTGCGCAACGGCCTGGGCAAGCTTGGCGGCCAACACGTCGGCTTGCGGGCCGACGACACGGCATGGCCGGCCCCCGAGGCGGCCGGCCAGCGCCTCCGTCGAGGCGAGGAACGGCGTCTGATCACCTTCGCGAATTGCGCAAAACCAGTCGCCGAGGTGGGTGTCGACGGCCGCGACGACAAGTCGGTCCGAAGCCTCGGCTTGGGCAAGCAAGGTCGTGGTCGTAGTGATGCCCGCCAGCGGCACGCCGAGCGCCACGGCGAGACCGCGCGCCGCGGCGAGGCCGACCCGCACGCCGGTGAAGCTGCCGGGCCCGACGGTTACCGCAATCAGCGACAGCTCGCGGCGCGCCACGCCGGCTTTTTCGAGCGTCGCGGCGATGGCCGGCAGCAGCGTAGCAGCCTGATCACGCCCCTCGGCGCGATGGCTGGCGAGCGTCTCTGAATCTCGTGTCACCGCCACGGCAAGGCCCGTCACCGCACAGTCGAAGGCCAGCACGAAGCTCATACGCTGGCGCTCGCGGCGAAGGCTGGGCTATGTGAGGGCATGAAACTCGATCTGCTTGCAATCACGCCGCCCGACTTCGATGTCGAGGTGACGCTGGCCTATGCGACCGACGCCAATCTAACGGGCCGGCCGGTCTACCGGAACGCCGAATGCTGGCTGCATCGCGAGGCCGCCGAGAAGCTCACGGCGGCGATCGCACTGGCCCGGCCGCTCGGCCTTCGGCTGCGCATCTTCGACGCCCTGCGGCCGGTCGAGGCGCAGTGGAAGCTGTGGAACGCCCGGCCGGATCCGGAATTCCTCGCCGACCCGCGCCGCGGCTCACCGCATTCGCGCGGCGTGGCGGTCGATCTCACCTTGCTCGACGGTGCCGGCCACGAGCTCGACATGGGAACCGCCTTCGATGCCTTCACGCCGATCTCCCATCATGGCCGCACCGACGTATCGGTCGGAGCACAGCGCAACCGGCTCTTGCTGATGGGCCTCATGACCGCCGCCGGCTGGGACTTCTACCGCAATGAATGGTGGCACTATCAGCTGTTTGACGCGCGGCGCTATCCGCTGATCAGCGACGCCGACCTGCCGCGGCCGATGCTGTGAGCGCCCCTCAGTAGCTCGACAGCTTGGCCTTGTCGAAGTC
>Ga0306920_100013294_pt1 | contig 11209 bp, 9 predicted proteins | sample flu12Cox44000170_FD_204666 | JGI IMG/M metagenome (GOLD analysis project Ga0306920, IMG submission 204666) | Lab enrichment of tropical soil microbial communities from Luquillo Experimental Forest, Puerto Rico - flux4day.12C.oxic.44.000.170 (v2)... | ecosystem: Environmental > Terrestrial >...
TGCGTTCGCCGTCCTTCAGCAGTGCGACGACGGTGTACTCCATGAAGACGTCTAAGCCGAGATGGATATCATGATCCTGCAAGGTCCGGATCATCTCGAGACCCGTACGGTCACCCACGTGGGCGAGCCTTGGATAGCGATGGCCGCCGAAATTGCGTTGCAAGATACGTCCATCCGAAGTCCGGTCGAAAACGGCGCCCCATGCCTCCAGCTCCCGCACACACGCGGGAGCCTCCTTGGCATGCAATTCGGCCATCCGCCAACTGTTCAGATATTGACCGCCACGCATGGTGTCGGCGAAATGGACACGCCAGGAATCACGATCGTCGACGTTGGCAAGAGCGGCGGCGATGCCGCCCTCCGCCATGACCGTATGAGCCTTGCCGAGCAGTGACTTCGAGATGACCGCCACTTTGACGCCCGCTGCGGCGGCTTCAGCGGCTGCGCGCAACCCCGCGCCACCCGCTCCGATGACCAAGACGTCGTGCTCGTGGGTTAGGTATTCCGTCACTAGAGAATCCTCCAGTCTCTCCAAATGCCCAAAGAGCACAAACGGACGTACAGATCCGCAAAACCTACCGAGAATAGACTGAGCCAGGCGAACAACATGTGACGGCGGTTGAGGCAGCTCACACAGTCATAGGTGCGGTTTCCGGCGGGCGCGGCGGAAACCCGGTCTCGAAATCCCCCGGTCAGGTGTCGCAAGGAGTGACATCCAAAAACGTAGCAGGCCAGCAGAACCACGTTGACCAACAGGACCAACGTGCCCACTCCGATTCCAAAGTGGCCTTCAAACCAAAGGGCTTTCCAGACATCATGAGCCAGTAGGACGATGAAGATGAGCGCGAGATAGAGGAAATACCGGTGAATATTTTGCAGAATGAGAGGAAAAGAGCGCTCGCCCAGATAGGTCTTGCGTGGCTCACCGACGGTGCAGGAGGGAGGGTCGGCCCAAAACGCTTTGTAATAGGCGCCGCGGTAATAGTAGCAGGTAAAACGGAACCCGCCGGGAGCCCACAAGATGAGCATGGCCGCGGTGACCCATGCGGGGACCCATGTCGGCTTCAGTCCGAACCACGACCTGTCGATGTCACCAAATAACTCTGGTGAATAGAAAGGAGAAAGGTAGGGCCCGAAACGGTAGTGGTCCCCCTGCATGGCGGCCCATGTAGAGTAAACGATGAACGTAAAAAAGCCTAAAAACACAGCAAGAGGTTGAATCCACCAATTATCACGTCGCGCCGTTTGGGCGAACCGTGAACGCACCAACGGAACGTCAACTTGCGCCATCCGAGTTCTCCTCGCATTTGGCCGTAGTTACGAGCATTCAAAAAAGCGCACAGCCTCATTCGAAAGGGGCCCTTTCTTACAGAGCGGGCCGCTGCTGGCGGAGATTTAGGCCCGGCATCATTGTGCGGCTGTTGGTCACCCTCCCAACGGCTGACGAAGATGTTTTCCATAAGTTAAAGGCGGTAAGTATCACGATAGGATTTGCGTGTCAAATGTATGCACTTTTTGAGGAGGAGTGGACGACTTCTGCCGCTGACAAGGTAAGTACCTGCACCGTAGGGGGCGATGAAGACGACCTTCGTGTAGGCGATGGGCAAGATGCCGACCTCGAGTACGCCATGGCGGGCTCTGCGAACCTAGTCGGCCAACAGCTGAGCTCGACTTCATTCCTGCCGCGAGGTCGATGAAGCGCGGCGAGGGACTAGTTTATCGAACTCGGCAGAGACAGTAGAGGAACTGTTGGGTCGTGCCAAAGGGCGTCTCGTGAAGCTCCTTCAAACTCTCCAGCATTTGAAACCGCGCGCCGAACTCCGCGTGAAGCGACTCAGCGTCATATCGCAAAACTTCGAGTCCGCTGCATTTTGTAGGACCCTCGGGACCGAATGTACTAACCAACACGTGCCCGCCAGACCTGACGGATCTTCCGACTTGCTGAACGTACGCTGAACGCAGGTCGGGAGTTGTCAGAAAATGAAATACGGCGCGGTCATGCCAGACATCGTAGGCGTTGGCAGGTAAGTCTGCAATCGTAATATCGCCGACAATCCACTGGACCGAGACCGCCCTCTGGCGCAAGCGCTCCTTTGTGAACTGGATTGCCGCGGAAGAAACATCTAATACCGTCAGGTTCTCATATCCGCGAGCGAGAAGGTCATCCACTAGGGTCGATTCGCCACCGCCTACATCAATGATCGGCGTGGAGCGGGCCGGTGCAACTGTTTGAATGAGTTCAAGAGATGTTTCCAGGTGCGGACGGTACCAGCTGACCGCATCCGGAGCTTTGGTCGTATAGATGTTTTCCCAATGTGGTTTTACGTCCATGGGACTCCTCTATGCTCGTGAATCTACAGCCTCGCAACTGGTTTCGCAATACACCCTAGCGCGTTGACGAGACTGGACAGGCTTGGCCTGGAACTCCGGCAAGGCACAATGCTGCGGCTTGACAGGCCGGAGTGCCTTCCGCACTTGGCCGTCGTCGCCTTTCACGCTGCGCAGAACATCAATAAGCAGTGGATCTTTGCAAGAAAATCAATATGGCCCGGTTCCTGCAACGCCGCCAGGCAACGGCTTTCACATAATGTTCACCGGCCCCAGATCTTCCTTCATCTGCTCAAACGCCTTGGTGTTCTTCTTGGTTCCTTCCCAGTTCTGGTCCGGATACTCGCGCTCGAGCTGAATGGTCAGAAAACTTCCCCGAATTAGGCTGGAATCGTGATTTGACCACAGTTTGCTGGTGTTGCGGTCGCCGTAGCGGTTGATAATCAGCCGCGAAAAATTCGGTGCCTCCCTCGGGTCATAGCCATGCTCAATTACGTTCTGCAGTCCGAGGCGGTCCGCTTGGTTTTCCAATTCACGCTGGTGGCCGTTCACGACCGAAGCAATTCCCATACCAGCCATGAACGTCCCCAGGTCCCCAATGAACGCGCCAGCGGCCAGTCCGGCAATGGTCAATCCCACGCGCTGCCCTCGCGTCTCATCCATTTCTCGTTTATAGTGTGCCTGCAGCACGTGCGCGATTTCGTGGCTCATCACAAATGCCAGTTGCGACTCGTTCTGGATTGCTCCTAGAAGGCCTGTGTTAATAAGCACAGTTCCGTCTGGTAGCGAAGCTGCATTAATCGCAGGGTCTTCGACGACAAAAAATCGGAACTCGATAGGCCTGCTGGTTCCCTCAGCGCTCGCCGGCAAAAGCGAATCGCCCAAGTGAGATACATATTCCCGGACGCTTTTTTCCGCCAATAGTTTCATGCGCCCCTGCACCTTTTTTCCTTGGCGAAACTCCAAGATGTCGATGCTTGTCTGCGCGTCTTTCGCCTGCGTTATCCCGATTTCATGCGGCATTTTGTAGGCGTCAGCTGCGGCTGGCGGCCCAAGCTCGATCTGCTCTGCATCTACCTTGCCGTCTTTGCGCCGCACGGCAGTGTATTTCACATGGCAGGCAGCAAGCGGTGCTTGACTGGAAGCGCCGAGGCCCCCGGTCGTTGCTTTCGCCACGTTCCACTCGCGCTTGGTATTCCCGTTGACTTCGAGCAAATAACCATCCAGCTTGAGTTGACCGGGTTGACCTGTGGCGATTTTGTCTGCATCCTCGGGCTTTTCTTGCAGATACGCGGTGCCGCGAATCTTCTTATCGCTCTCCTGCAGATCCACGATGATCTTTTCGGCGAAGAACTTATGTCTGTCGAGCCACTGCCCTTCGGCGTCGATGAGCATACCCACCGCCAAGTCTTCCGCCTTCATTGAGCGCTCACCGTTGGAATCCTGGCCCAGGATGCGACTCCCCGAGGTGGTCTCGAGACGGTCGTCCAGGATGAGCACAACCTTATCGTCAATGCGGCCGGTGATATATCCGCGCAGCTTCACCTTATTGGAACCGTCTGCCTGCACGTTGAACAGCAGCGCCGCCGCTATCGCCAGAGACGACGATCTCCAAAACCTCGGGTGTTCCAGCCTGCGCACCGTCATTGCCGCCTTCATTACTAGCCGTGTCCAGCTATCTCTTTGTTCCGAATTCTTTCTTCATGTCCTTTGCTATCTGTTGCGCCGCAAATCTCGCCATGATTTTTTCATTCCAGTTTGGTTCAACTTTTACGTGTACGTGGATAGTGCAAAGGTTCTGCTTGTCACTTCGTCTCATCACGTCTGCGTCTACCTTCAGGCTACGCATCCCCGTCCCGAAACCGATCAGTGCGCTTTTCACCACGCTGCCTTTTTTGTATTCGGTCACCGTTCCCGTGATTACCACGGACTTATCCGCGTCGGCATCCTCCACTGCTTCACCTTCGCCGATCACCTCGCTCACCAGCTTGGATTTCGTCAGTTCGCTCCTCAACTCTGCGTAAAAATAGTCATAGAAGGCAGGCGTCAACTCGACGCCTTCCACTCCGCTAAAATGTTTCGCCTCTGCCGTCTTGAAGACGGGCGCAGAGTCCCTCGCGGCAGAGCCTCCTGCCAGCCCCAAAAACAGCACAATCGTCAGTACTATTCGGCTTCGCATTTCGCACACCTCCGTCGTTGTCGTCGAGTGACTTCGAAATCCTCTCAAACAGCCTTTCCGACTTGCCCCACTTGACCGCACTTTACGGCTTCGCGTTCGATACCGACGCCGCGTCTGCGCCCTTCGATAGCAGTCCAACCGCCTCTCTCAGCTGCTGGCCTCTCAGAAAATTCCGTGTGGCATCCTTCAGCGAGTCTTCCAGGTCTTCCTGGACGTTCTTCTGCACGTTCTTTTTTCTTGCGGCTGCTTTAGCGATGGATGTTCCCGTTGCCTTCACCTCGGCGGTCTCGCCGGTCTTCGGGTTCTTGACGACCGCAGAGAATTCGACCTTTCCGAAGAAGTCAACCCCAGAGCCTTCCGCCAAGCCAAAGTGGAATAAATACACGCGAATCTCCAAATCCGCCGAGCTCCTGTCCGAAGCAAGCAGGCTGCCCGACTTCAGCGACTCCTCCAATGCTTCGCGGACGATAGCGGTCGGTTGTCGGTCGAGAAACATTCCTCCGCGTGACTTGAGCACTTGCATGGGCTGTGGATTTCCCGAACGGTCAATCACGTCCGTGATCCAAAACTTCGGCGCGTGGTCAAATTTCTGTGGTGGCACCGGTTCCGAGAGGTGCACGCCGACGGTGTTTTCCGGCTTTGGTTTCGGTTCGTCTGACGCAGCCCGCACACTCAAAGTGCACACGCTCATCGACAGGGCAAGAATTCTCGCCAAGTCTTTAGTCAAACTCATAATCTTCTCCGTCTCCGGCCAAATCCCCGCCCAGGCTGTCGGGCGCAGGAGAGTCGGCATCTGCTTAGGCTTTGCCGACAGCTCCACAGCGGCAGGGTAGCTGGTTTGTGTTTTAGCGGGCCGCCATCTTAGGAGTCGGGGGGCATGGGCCGCGGGCCCTTTAAGCGGACTAGCTCGAATCAGAAGTAAGGCGAGTTAGGGCCGGGGAAATGTGAAGAAACGAGGCCGGAACCGGTAAAGGCAGATACATTCGCGCTCGTCAGCTTGCCGATCGTGGCCCTCAAATAGAAGACAATTCGGCTCTTTCCTTGGCTTTCGAATCGACTACCCTCGACGAGAACCGCTATCAGTCTCTTCGATGAACTCCGGGAGGCAAGACTCATGGCCGCAAAAGCTCTTGACGAATCCCGACTCGCCACGCCCGACGTTCTCGCTCTCGCGACCGACGGGTCGCTCCTTCGGACGAGAACCTCGCCACACTGGCAAGGTTTCACGAGCCCTTTCCCGACCGTTCCAGTGATCCCGCGGAGGTGATCGCCATGCTAGACGAACTCGGTTCGCCTGCCACCGTCGCCACTACGGGCGGCCGCTATTTCGGTTTCGTGATCGGTGGAGCGCTGCCCGCCTCGATGGCCGCAAGCTGGTTGGCAAATGCTTGGGATCAAAATCTCGCCCTGCGAGTGATGTCACCGGTGGCAGCTGAGCTCGAAGACGTGGTGTTACGGTGGATAAGCGATGCCCTGGGCCTACCGCCGCATTGCGCCGGAGGCTTGGTTACTTGCGCGACCACCGCGAACTTTTCTGCTCTCGTCGCCGCTCGCTCTGCCTTGCTCGCGAAGGCCGGCTGGAACGTCGCAGAACAAGGAATGTTCGGCGCCCCTCCGATCGATGTTATCGTCGGGGCAGAAGTGCATGCCTCGATGCAGAAGGCGTTGAGCCTCGCCGGATTTGGAATGAAGCGCGTCGTCACCGTCGAGGTCGATAGTCAGGGACGGATGTATGCTGATAAATTGCCAAAGCTCACGGAGCACTCGATCGTGTGCATTCAGGCCGGTAATGTAAACACCGGAGCTTTCGATCCGGCGGAACAAATCTGTGCCCGGGCGAAGGAGGCGGGCGCGTGGGTCCATGTTGATGGTGCCTTCGGCTTGTGGGCCAAGGTCTCGTCGAAATATCGTCATCTCGTTGCCGGTTTCGAGCAGGCCGATTCTTGGGCCACCGACGCCCACAAGTGGCCTAACGTTAATTACGACAGCGGGATCGTAATCGTCCGCGACGAGGCTGCGCTTCGTGGTTCGATGACCGCGACCGCTGCCTATCTTCAGCCAAGCCTACACCGCGAACCGATGCAGTACACTCCCGACGCGTCGCGCCGCGCGCGCGGGATCGAGTTATGGGCCGCACTGAAGTCTCTTGGCCGATCCGGCCTCGCCGAGTTGGTCGAACGTACCTGCGCTCTCGCTCAACAATTTGCCACGGGATTGCGACAGGCCGGATTCGATGTGCTCAACGATGTCGTGCTTAATCAAGTGCTGGTATCGTTCGGAAGCGCGGAAAACACGCGAACCATCATTCGCCGCGTCCAGGAAGATGGCACTTGCTGGTGCGGCAGCACTGTCTGGCAGGGCACAACAGCCATGCGCATCAGCGTTTCGTCCTGGGTAACCACCGAAGCCGACATCGACGCCAGCCTCGCTGCCATTGTACGCATTGCCAGCAGCGCTAACCTGCACTAGTCAAAGTGGTGGAGCGAGGGCTTCTGATCGGGACGTGCCGAACGCAGGTGGTTCGACTGAGGTTTACCGGGACCCCGCTGCCACTCCCACCAATCGTTCGCCGCTTGGCAGCCGCACATCAGATCCACATCGGGACTACAATCACCCACTCGCGCTGACGCGTATGACGATCCGTGGTTGCAATTAAACAATTGCCGGGCATTGTACACCCGCTTCATTTGCTGACGGTATTTTGAACCGAGTTCTTTGTGGGTTAGCGAAGGGCGCGAGGCCTAGTACCGATTTGCAAGGCTAGACCGTTTTACCGGCTTGCTTCGAAGCCTTCTCGCGGCAACTCTGCGCCGCCACCCGAGCATCCAACAGGGCAGTTCCATCGCATGCCGCAAGGAGCCTGACCACTTTCATGCGAACTAGTCCCTCCTTGGTCATCCTGATCCTGGTATTCGATAGTTTCGTTTGGTTTGGCTCCGTCCACGCCCAAGAGAAAGGCGAACAAGCTCTTCCTTTTAAAAGTCAGGTGGATCTGGTTTCGGTTTACTTCACCGTGCGTGACAACCAGAAGCGCCTGGTCACCGATCTGGACGAGAGCTCCTTCAGCGTTTCAGAAGACGGCCAGCCGCAGACCATGAAGTTTTTCGCCCATCACAGTGACGTGGTTCTCAACGTAGGGGTGCTTCTGGATACGGGCACTAACATGGCGCGGATTCTCGGGGAAGAGGCGGAGGCCTCGAAGATGTTCCTCAGGCACGTGGTACGGCCCACGGACCTCGGCTTCCTGGTGAGTTATGCTTCACGCGTTGAAACCGTGCAGTTGCCGACTTCCGACATCGGGCTCCTGAGAAAAGCAGCCGATTCCATCGGAAACGGAGCAGCGGCCATTGGATTCCCCGACAGGGACGCGCCTCTGGAGCCGAGAATCTCCCTGCCAGCCGGAGGCACCGTCGGCATCAACGGACGGCGCATTGACCAGAACCGCACTGCACATTTGTATGATGCGATCCGTGTCTCAACGCACCGCTACCTTGCCGGTGAAGTGGGCCGCAAGGCCGTGGTGATTGTCGCCCTTTCCGGTGACGCACACAGCGAGTCGACCATGCAGGACGCCCTGGAAGCCTTGCTTGAAAATGACGTGATTGCCTACGTTCTCCAGATTTACGATGCCTCGAAGCACGATAACTGCGACGTGCTTCACATCTACGAAAGAGGCAACGACGGAGAGCCGCTACTTAAAAAGCTTGCGGAAGCCACCGGCGGGCGGATGCTGGAAGTTAAGGGAATCGATAAACTCGAAGCCGCGCTCGACGAGATTTCCGACGAACTGCACCACCAGTACAGTTTGGGCTACTATCCGCAAAACAGGAACTGGGACGGGAAATTTCGCAAGATCCAGATTTCCGCCTCGGAGAAAGGCTTCAAGATTTACGCGCGTAAGGGCTATTATGCCAACCCGCCGGCGCCGAAGGTGGCTGCGGCACAGTAAGTAGTGCCTGGCGCTACCTGCCATCGTGGGACTTGTTTGCCGGGCTCCGCGAATTCGGCTTAGCGTTCAATGCACACTTCAATCTTGAGGCGATTTCTGGATGTGTTTAATCAAACTGAACCAGTCCCCACAAAAGGGGCGATAATCTGGAGTTCTGGCAACCCGAAACGGGGAAAGGGAATTGATTCGAAGGCAAACGAGACAGGTTTAACGCGCTGTCCACCCGCCATCAATCAAGATGGTCTCGCCGGTGATCAACGACGCCGCAGGCGACGCCAGAAAAACCACAGCGCCCGCTACTTCCATAGGTTCACCAATCCGGTGCAGGGCTGCAATGCGCTCCACTGTATCCGCGCGAAATGTGGCATCGGAAAGCGCGCTCTCCGTCCCCGGTGTGTGAATGAAAGTCGGAGCTACGGCGTTTACGGTAATCCCGTACTTGCCCCATTCAACCGCCAGGCATTTCGTCAGGTGCGCAATTCCGGCTTTGGTCATGCAATAGATGGACTCTGTTGGCAGTGCTGCAAATCCTGCCTGCGAACTCATGTTGATAATCTTGCCTCTCTTCTGCTGGATCATGATCCGACCTGCCGCCTGGCTCGCGAAAAACGTTCCTTTCAGGTTCACTGCCAGAGTTGCGTCAAAGTCCTCCTCACGCACATTCTCCGCCGGGTTTTCCGGGGCAACCCCCGCGTTGTTTACCAGGATATCGATCTGGCCGAACTCTTTTGCAGTGCTATCCACCGCCCGAAAAATCTGATCCATCCGGCTTACGTCCATCTGCAGCGGCAGAGCTTTTCTCCCCAGTTTCGCAATCTCCGCAACCAGTCCCGCATCTGCATTCAAATTGCGCAAACCGAGAGCGACGTCCGCGCCCGCGTGTGCCAGAGCCAGCGAAATCGCTCGCCCAAGGCCTCGCGCGGCGCCCGTCACCAGCGCTACCTGTCCGCTCAATGTAAATCGAGGATACTCCATTCGGTTCCCCCAATCAGTCGCGCGCGCGTCACCGAACGTCACTATTCCGGTTGAGTACGTTTCGACAAGAGCAGCAGACTACCAAATCCAATTGCTGGTTTTCTGGTTGATCGCACCGACACGAGCGGCGATCTCCGGGGTTTATCCTACAAACTCCTCAAAGTTTTTGAAATGCTTCAATTGAGTCAAGTGTCTGGTGGAACCGGTTGCCATGAGTACATGTCAGAGTGCAATGTTATAAGACGCTATCCCCGGATAGTTCTCCGACGATGACGAATGGAATTACGTTTGCGATCTGTGCGGAAAACTGGTTAGCGCTACATGAAGCCCGGGGTGCTAGTAGTTAGCGAGAAGCGCGGGAGTGCGCTTTCCTCGAGTGGACCCATAGCCACGCCAACACCCCTAGCAGGGCCGCGTAATTCAGCACCAGGAACCAACGGTTTTCCCAGCGAATACCGTGGAAACCGTAGCCGGAGAGCGGCCACAGAAAAAGGACGGCGAAGATTCCCTTGTGTGTGGGGATGTCGATCAGGATGTGCAGGGCCCAGCCCAACATCTCGAGTACCGGTCGGCGGAGGATCGCACAGACCAGTCCGAAAACAGCCGCAAACACCAGTAAGCTGTGGCTGCAGTGATAGAGCTGCCAGACAAACTGAAAACGCGGGGCGCTGTGCGCATCAGGCAACAAGGAATGCGTGGTGCCGGTTACGTACCACCAAATGCGAACTACTGCGGGAACGGCGAAGCTGAATAGGTCCGGGAAGACCCCCCAGACTGCCGTTCATCCTAGGCGGAGGGGCTGGCGTGTTTTGTCACGTGCGAGTTTTGCGGCGGCTGTAGTCCAAAGAGCGTGAGCAATGATGTCCATCGCGTGGCGTGCAGAAAGCGACGACCTTCCCACGATTTCTGTAGCAGGCAGGTGCTATTTCGAAGGCAATAATACATTGCCCTCGCACTGGCTCATGTGTTCGTCATCACAGCTGTGGCCGTGGAGGGGGGATGCGAGGCGGAAATCTCAATGATTGAACTGCCATTACGAGGCGAAGTTACTGGAGTCCGCTCATAGAATCGCCGGTTTTGGACGCCAGTTGGACGCCAACCTTTTCAATTCAACGCTAGGTTTTTTCTACCCGGTCTCCTGAATTGAACTACTAGACTGCTGTTGTAGCATCCAAGGTTCCTTTGCCGCCCAAAAACCCTGTTCCAGGACTGAGCATAACGCCTTGTGTTCGAAGGAGAATTTTTCGAAAACATTGGCTCGTCCAACAAGAATGATTCTGCGCAACGTCGGACAGCTTCCGCCGATGGAATTATATATAGGCTCTTGGAAGCGCATCCCGCGTAAGCTAGTGTGAAGCGATTGACACGTTGTCAAAGGTGGCGGTGGCCAGAACAGAGTTGTTGTTGGCACTCACCGCCAAGCCGATGTACACGTTCTGCGCCATGCTGATTGTCTCGGTCGTGCCTACCTGCACCCAATTTGATCCATCCGTCGAAAGGTACCCGCTGAAAGTGTTGCCACTGCGCACTAGTTTCACCCAGTAAGGCAGCGCATTTATGGCAGTGTATTGCGAGGACGTTGAGGCACCCGTAGTGAGCCGGGAATCGAGATAAATGGATGGGCCCGGGTACGGTTCGTAAGCAACGAAGGCATGGGTAGAGCCTGCGGTCAAAGTTTCGCGAATCATGACCCCAGCCTCGGGATAGCTGCTGCCCTGGGCGCTCAGCACGCGCGCGACAATGGTGCCGTCGCCCGACAAGGGCTGATAAACAAAATG
>Ga0306920_100013296_pt1 | contig 11208 bp, 9 predicted proteins | sample flu12Cox44000170_FD_204666 | JGI IMG/M metagenome (GOLD analysis project Ga0306920, IMG submission 204666) | Lab enrichment of tropical soil microbial communities from Luquillo Experimental Forest, Puerto Rico - flux4day.12C.oxic.44.000.170 (v2)... | ecosystem: Environmental > Terrestrial >...
CTCGTACATCCGCTCGATCTTCTCGACAACGGTGGCGGGTGAGCCGATCAGCCAATTGTGCGTAGCGCAATATTCCGGGGTAACATCGCTGTCGGTGACATCGGGGTCGTGCTTCAAGAATTGGATCACGCCGACATCGGTCAACAACGGCAGGAAATATTCCCGCATCATCCGGCCCATCATTCCCTCGACCGACAGCCGCCACGCCTCGGCGTCGCTCTCGGCGACAAAGATCTCGCGCACCAGCCGCCAATCGGCGCGGCGCGGGCTGCGCCCGGTGCGGCGGGCTCCCTCCTCGACAGATTCCCAGTGGCTGGCAACGTAGCCTGGGTTCAGATTGAGACTCATCGGCAAAAACCCGTGCTCTCCAGCGAGCTTCAAGGTGTCCGAGCCTTTGCTGACGCCGGCCACGCCGATCGGCGGGTATGGCTTTTGCAAGGGCCGGATATGCGGCCGCAATGTGCGCAACATCAGGTCGGTCTTGGTCACCTTCCAGTATTTGCCGGCGTAGTCGAACGGTTCCTCGGTCGTCCACAGCTTGAGGATGATGTCGAGCGCCTCGCGCGTCATCTCGCGATGTTGCCCGGCGTTTCCGTCGACGTTGAACATCGCCCAGTCACTCGGCAGACCGCTCGCCGCGACGCCGAAATTGAGCCTACCCTTGGCCATGTGGTCGAGCATCGCGACCCGGTTCGCCAGCTCGGCCGGGTGGTGATAGGGCAACAGAAACCCGCCCGGGGCGAGGCGGATGCGCCGGGTCTCCATCAGCGCCTGCGCGATCAATAGGTCGGGGGAGGGATGCGGCTCCCAGGGTGCGGTGTGGTGCTCACCGATCCAGGCCTCGGCAAAGCCAAGCTCGTCCGCCCAACGCAGGGTCTGCAGATCCCAGCGATGGCCCTCGAAAAGGCCGCGCTCCGGCGGGTGCGAGGGCATCGTGAAAAGGCCGTACTGCATCGTCGCTCTCCCGGCTGTGGATTGGCGGCGACGCCATCTTAAGCGACGAACAGTGCATTCGCACGTGTTAGCCGGCCGTCGGATGCAGATGTAAGGATGTATCAGTTTGTAAACGATTATCGGCTTTGGCCGCCTTTTTTTTGCCGCAAGGCGGGTCTTTTCTCTGCGCCAGTTTGACGCAGCTGCCGTCCCCGCGGTAAGCGGTCTAACCAAAATCCGCCTAGAGATCGGAGGTCCATGCATGGCCAAGGTAACCTTGTCTCGACGTCGCACAAAGCGACGGCACCTTCGGGAAAAGGCGACCATCGATCATTTGGTCCGCGCGGTATTCGAGAAGACCAAGGGCACGGTTCACGCCCCATTCACGCTGTCCGGGCTTTCGGTAGAGGAGCAAATTCGCAAGGAATGGCATCCGAGCATGGGAGGTCTCGCGCTTTTCTAAGGATGCCGCCGCGCTAAGCAATCACACGCTGCAACAGTTAGAGAGCCGGTTTCATCACCGGCTCTTTTTTTGACGGAGCATAGCCATGGAGTTCGCCGATCGAGCCGGCGCTTGCGCTTTTCAGGCCATGGTGCCGATGCGCGACGGCACGCGGCTCAACACTTTCGTATTTTTGCCGAAGAGCGGCGGACCGCGCTGGCCGGTCATCTTGCATCGGACGCCGTATGGGATCACCGCGTCCGATGCCTGCGACAAGACCGATTGCAGCAAGGCGTGGCTGCCAAGCACGGAAGAGCCCTTCCGCGGCTCGATCCTGCGCGGTTGGCGCAACATCATCGCGCACGGCTATGTCGCGGTCTACCAGGACACCCGCGGCCGCCACGGGTCGGAAGGCGAGGACCGCGTCTACGCCGATGACGCGGCGGATGGCCGCGATACTCTCGAATGGATCGCTGCCCAGCTCTGGACCAACCAGATGGTGGGCATGTCCGGCTCATCGGCCGGCGCTACCACCACCTTCGCCGCCGCGTCGACCCGGCACCCAAGCCTTCGCGCGTTTTTTGCCCAAGCCGGCGCATCCGGTATCTACGACGATGTGGTCTACGAGGGCCAGTCGATCGAGATGGAACGGCTGTGGCTGTGGGTGGCGCGCAACATCCCGGGCCTCTCCCGCTCACATCGCGAAGGGGTGATGCGGCGGTCTGGCGTGAGCGGCGCGGAGCTCGACGCGGCCGCCGCCTCAGCGGCGGCGCGCTACACGCGTCTCGATGCCGCGCGCCACGCCGAGCCGCCGTTCATCGGTTCGCCCGACTGGATGCGGCTGCCGCTAACCGGCTACCCGGACTTCGCCATGTGGCAACCCTTTCTGGACGAGATCATCACCCATCCGGCCCCCGACATGTTCCGCGCGCAGCACAATTTCCGCCGCACGATTGACATCCCCGGGTTCCACGTTACCACCTGGTACGACATCTTCCAGACGAGCGTACTGGCGGCGTTCAATGACATCCAAGCCCGTACCGGCACCCAGCAGCTGTGGATCGGCCCCAACGAACACTCGTTTGTTTACGCCAGCAATTTCTGGCCACGCGATCCGTATTTCGAATGGTTCGACTACTGGCTGAAGGGCACAGCGACCGACATCATGGACGAGCCGGCGGTGTATTATTCGCCGCGCGCTTGGATCGAGGACCGGGCGGGCTATGTCGCCGACGACTGGCTTCACGCAGAGCGTTGGCCGCCGCCCGGTGTGCGGCCGCATCGGCTTTACCTCCGCGGCGACGGCAGTCTTGCCACAGGCGGTCCCGCGGGCGCGCCGCGGAGCTTCGACTATGATCCGCGCCGGCCGGTCCCGACCCTCGGCGGGCGCAACATGCTGATCGATGCCGGACCGCGCGATCAGCGGCCGGTTCACTCGCTGCCCGATTACGGTCTGATCTACCGCGGCGAGGCGTTGCAAGAGAACTTGACCATCGCCGGCTCAGTTCACGCGACCCTGCACATCCAATCAAACTGCCCGGACACCGATTTCGTCGCGAAGCTGATCGAGCTGATGCCCGACGGTCGAGCGATGATGGTGATGGACGGCGTGGTGCGCGCCATGTACCGCGACCCCTCGGGGGAGCCTCGGCCGCTGGTCCCAGGTCGGGTCGAACGATTGACCATTACCCTTGGCGACATCCATCACACCTTTCGCCCTGGACATCGAGTGGAGGTCGACGTGACCAGCAGCAACTTCCCACGACGCGCCCGCAATACCAACAGCGGCAACCCGGTGCTGGCACACGATGGCGACGCCGATATCCGCGTCGCTACAAACACGGTCCATCACGCCGAGGAGATGCCGTCCTTCATCGAGCTCCCTGTGCTGACCCGTTGATGAGTAACGCGCCGCAGATCCGCGTCGGGATTGGCGGATGGGTCTATCCGCCGTGGCGCGGCGTCTTCTATCCTGCAGGTCTGCCGCAAGCGCGTGAGCTCGGCTACGCGAGCCGCCAACTCACCACGATCGAGATCAATGGCACCTTCTACGGCCCCCAGAAGCCGGCGAGCTTTCGACGCTGGCACGACGAGACGCCGGAGGATTTTGTCTTCTCGCTCAAGGGTCCGCGCTTTGCGACGCATCGTCCTGATCTCGCCGGCGCCGGTTCGACGATCGATCGGTTCTTGACGAGCGGGATTCTCGAATTGCGCGACAAGCTCGGGCCGATCCTGTGGCAATTCCCCCCGGGGACGCCGATCGATGAAGATGCCTTCGGCGCGTTCCTCGCGCTGCTGCCGGACCAAATTGACGGCCACGCATTGCGGCACGTCGTCGAAGTTCACCGCCGAAGCGCCGCGACGGCTTCGTTCGTGGAACTGCTCCGCCGGCATAAGGTGGCGCTCGTCTTCGGCGACAACCAACCAGATCCAGAGATTACCGCAGATTTTGTCTACGCCCACCTGCGGCGCTGTTCGATCGACGAGCCCACCGGTTATCCGCCCGACGCGCTCGACGCATGGACACAGCGTTTGCGCGAACGTTCGGCGCAATATCCGTGCGATGTCTTTGTCTATTTTATCAGCGGCGCCAAGGTGCGTGCCCCGGCTGCGGCGCGGGCGCTCCTCCAACGGTTGGTTGCGCCGGTTTAGAACTTCTCGAGGTCGCGATGGAAAAGAGAGGTGATTGTCCGGAGAGGACCGAAATACCGCTGAGAATCGCTGTTATCGGCGGTGGCATCGGCGGCCTCACCGCCGCCCTGTCGCTGCGCCAAGCCGGCTTCGAAGTTGACGTCTACGAGCAGGCGCCCGAACTCACCCAAATCGGCGGCGGCATCAACATGGGCCCAAACGCGATGCGCATCCTGCGCCGGCTGGGCCTCGCCGCAGGGCTCGATCGCGAGGGGGTCCGTCCGCTATTCACACACCAGCGATGCTGGCGGGACGGGCGCACCTTGCAGCGGGCGCCGCTCAATCCGCTGTGTGAAGAGCTCTACGGCGCGCCGCATATGACTCTGCATCGCGCCGACCTGCTTGACGTGATTGCCTCGGGCTTCCCGGCCGAGCGCATTCATCTCGGCCACCGTTTGACGGGCTTGGCCGACCATGGCGGGAGCACCGAGGCATGGTTCGAGAACGGTGCTCGCATCACGGCCGACATCCTAGTCGGCGCCGACGGCATTCATTCGGCAGTGCGCGCCTCTCTGTTCGGCGAGGAGTCCCCGGTCTTTGCCGGCTGCGTCGCCTATCGCGGATTGGTGCCGGCCGAACGCATCGCCGACCTCGGGCTCGAGTTAGGATCGCAGTCGTGGGTCGGGCCCGGCGCGCACTTCGTGCATTACTTTGTCTCGCGCGGGCGCCTGTTGAATTTCGTCGGCTGGACCGAGCACGATGAATGGAACCGCGAGGACTGGACTGATCGCGCCACGGTGGCCCGCGCGCTCGCTGCCTTCGAGGGCTGGCATCCGCAGGTCCGGCGGATCATCGCTGAAGCCGATACCTGCTTCATCTGGGCCTTGTTCGATCGTGATCCGCTACCCCGCTGGTCGGTCAGCCGCACAACGTTGCTCGGCGATGCCTGCCATCCGATGTACCCGTTTATGGGGCAGGGTGCGGCGCAAGCGATCGAGGACGGTGCCGCCCTCGCGGCTTGTCTCGTCACCGCCGGCAACGCCGATCCGGCCGCGGCGGTGCGCCGCTACGAGCAGCATCGCCTGCCGCGCGTCACTCGGCTCCAGGACATGTCGCGTGCCAACAAGACGCGATTCCACATGCGTGACGGTCCTGCCCAAGAAGCGCGCGACGCCGAATGGGGAAGGGCGGGCGACCGTTCGCCCGATGCCCTGCGCTGGCTCTATGCACACGACGCCGGCGCGATCGAGCCGCTGGTGTGAGCAGGGCCACCCGAAATACAACGAAAATCGCGTTTTTGCCGCAGAACGGCCCGGATCGCTGTGCAGAATAAACTTCTATTTCAAATGCTTAGACCGCAAATTCGTTACACTGCGGAACAATGGAATTTTTTGCCCCGATCAACGAATTCCGAGCGGCTAACAACCGAATCGCAATGGAAATTTTAGCACGCGGAACGCCGCCGAAAACGAGGCAACGCCGCCGGCCTTGTACAACCGCAAGCTTAGCGCCGGCTTACCGACTTGGCGCCCTCAATAAGGCTGACGCGGCACAGACAACCGCGCACCGCTCCGCCCTCCGTCTAGCTTTCGCCGCCACAAGCTGGTCTAGCTTGTGGCGGCGTAGCCGGGAGGCAAATTCCGGAGCTACTCCGGCTTCAGGCAATAGGTGGCGAGCTTGTTGCCGTCGAGATCGCGGACATAGGCCCCGTAGGCATGGGGATGCCAGCTCCGCGGGCCGACCGCACCTTCATCCTTGCCGCCGGCGGCGAGCGCGGCCTTGTGAAAGGCGGCGACCGCGGCGCGGCTCGGTGCGACAAAGCTGATTGTCCCGCCATTGGCGAAGGTCGCGGGCTGGCCGTTGGCCGGCTTCAGCACAAAGAATTCCGCAGCCGATTCACCCCAAATCGAGCCGTTGTCCCCGAGATCATTGAGCCGCTTGTAGCCGAGCGGTGTCAGCACGGCGTCATAGAACGCGCGCGCCTTTGCGAGGTCGTTTGTGCCGACTGTGACATGGGTAAATATCGTCATGGTTTCCTCCTTCAGTGGCTCTTCGCCGCTTGCCAGCGCGCCAGCGAATCGTGCGGCTTCGATATCGCAGGGTCCATGATTTCCTGGTGGACCCCGGTGCTGGCGGTCAATTCGATGATATAGCCGTTCGGATCGCGAAAGTAGATTGAGCGGACAAAGCCGTGGTCGACGGGCCCGCGGACTTCGCGGCCCTCGGCCTTCCCCTTCTGCAGCATGCTGTCGAAGGTATCGGGCTCGACCCCGAGCGCGATGTGCAGATCGAGCGCGTTCTGCTCCTTGAACTCGAAGGGCTTTCCGGGCACTTCGAAAAAGGCGAGGCAGGAGCCGTCGTCCATCTCGAAAAAGGTGTGCAGCCCGCGGCCTTCATCGATCTCGAACGCGCTGACCAGGCGGAGACCGAGGAAATCCTCATAGAAGACCCGCGTCTCCTCCGAATCCCGGCAGCGATACGCATTATGGTGCAGACCTTTAATCATGTGAGCCTCCGTTCGCCTTTGCCGGGCGGTAGGATACCGCGGATCGTCGGCAAACGCATCTGCCGATCACGCGGCCCCCGGCGGCGGGTCGAACGCCTTCACCCTTGGCAGCGGTCCGTCGTAGCGCTCGGCTTCGACCAGGGTGAGCTGCCCGCTGCAGCCTTGCGCGAGACGGGAGGTGCCGACATCGCGCGTCAGCACGTTCGGGTTGCCGTGCACGCAAAGAGGTTCGTCCGATGCGTGGTCGTCGGGATCGTACCAGGCGCCGGTCGACAGCTGGACGACGCCAGGGCGCAACGCCTCGCTCAGCACCGCACCGCCGAGACAAGCCCCGCGGTCGTTGTAAAGCCGGACGATGTCGCCGTCCGAAATGCCGCGTGCCCCGGCATCCCGCGGATGGATGCGGACCGGCTCGCGCCCCTTGACCTTCGAGGCGAGGCTGGTCGCGCCAAAATCCAGCTGGCTGTGCAATCGGGTCGCCGGCTGGTTGGCCACGAGACGAATCGGGAAACGCGCCATGGCCGGCGATCCTGCGCCCTCGCTCGGCGCCAGCCACATCGGATGTTCAGGGCAATCGTCATATCCAAAGGAGGCGATCGTCGCCGAGGCGATCTCGACCTTTCCGCTCGGCGTCGGCAACGGCGCGGCCTCGGGGTCATGGCGAAAGGCCCGGAGGATGCCGCCGTCCCAGGGCAGGGTCGGCAATATCAGTTCTCCTTCTTCCCAGAACCGGTCGAAATCCGGGGCATCTACGCCGCGCGCCGCGAGCGCGCGACGTGTCGCGTCGTAAAGATATTTCAGCCACTGCCGCGCCGAACGGCCCTCGGTGAATTGCTCGCCGAAGCCGAGATGCACTGCGAGGCCAGAAAAGATGTCGTAATCGTTGTGCGCCTCGCGATAGGGCGCCACCGCCTGATGCATCGCCATCAACAGCGGATCGCCGGCGGCGGCGCCAATGTCCTCGCGCTCCAACGTAATCGTCGCCGGCAATACGATATCGGCATGCCGCGCGCTCGCGGTCCATGCCGACTCGTGGACGATAACCGTATCGGGGCGCGTGAAGGCGCGGCGGAGCCGATTTAGGTCCTGATGGTGGTGGAACGGATTGCCGCCCGCCCAATAGACGAGCCTTATGTCGGGATAGGTGAGCTGCTGACCGTTATAGTCGAAGGGTTCTCCGGGGTGCAGCAGCATGTCGGAGAGGCGCGCCACCGGGATAAAATCGGCAATGCTATTGCGGCCTTGGGGCAGGGTAGGGACCGGCACCGCTACGGCCGGCTTGCCGGTGTTCGAGGTAGATCCCAAGGCATAGGCGAAACCGCCGCCCGGCAATCCGATCTGGCCGAGCAATGCTGCCAGAACCACGCCCATCCAGACCGGCTGCTCGCCGTGCTCGGCGCGCTGCAATGATTGCGAGCAGGTGACCAACGTGCGCCGCCCGGTGATGTGCCGCGCGAGGGCGATGATATTCTCGGCCGCGAGGCCGCAGATTGCCGCCGCCCAGCCCGCGTCTTTCGGCTGAGCGTCGCGCCGGCCTAAGAGATAATCCTCGAACACCTCGTACCCGACGCAGAACCGATCGAGGAAGGTGCGGTCGTGCCGTCCGTCGCTGACCAAAGTATAGGCGATACCCAGCATCAAGGCGACATCGGTACCGGGGCGGATCGGGTGCCAGCCCGCCCCGATTTCCGCCGGCAGATCGTCACGCAAGGGGCCGATCAGGTGGAATTCGACCCCCCGATCCCGAGCAGCGCTCAGCTGCTCGCGGGCGATGTGCCGGCTCGTACCGCCGCCGCCGACATCGTTGTTCTTCAGCGCCATGCCGCCAAAGGCCAGCACCACGGCGCTCTCTTTCACCAGGTCGGCCCAGCTGACATTATTGCCGGCCACCGCCCCCTGCGGGCCGATGACATGGGGCAGGATCACCGTCGCCGCACCCGAGCTGTAACTGCCGACCGAGCGCACATAGCCACCGGCGAGATTCAAAAAACGATGGATCTGGCTCTGCGCGTCGTGGAAGCGCCCGGCGCTCGCCCAGCCATAGGATCCGCCGAAAATCGCACGCGGGCCGTATGCCGCGTACACCCGCCGCAATTCCTCCGCGACGAGGTCGAGCGCGCGGGGCCAGGAGACCGGCACGAACTCGTCGCGGCCCCGCCGCTGATCGGAACCCGGACCGTGCTCGAGCCAGCCGCGGCGGACCATCGGCCGGGCGATCCGCGCCGGGTGGGAGACGGCGGCCGGAATATTGCCGAGCAATGCCGAGGGATCGGGGTCTCGCGGATGGGGAATGACCTCGATGCCCTCTTCGCGGAGCAGCACGGAGAAGGCGCCCCAGTGCGAGCTGTGCGCCAGGCCGGGCATTTGCTAATGCTCGCGCAACAGGCGGCCGAAGCCGTGGATTGGCGTGTCGACGCCCGCCAGCCGCAGTAGATGCCACAACACGGCCTGGGTCGAGGTGACGACCGGCTTGCCAATCCGCGCCTCGAGCGCGTCGATGACCGGGTGCGAGCGGAAATTGAGGCAGGCGGCAACGAGCCCGTCGGACCGAGGATCCCAGGCGGAGAGCGCCAAGTCGAGGATCGCTTCGGGTTCGGGCTCGGCGAGCCGGAACCCGTCGGTGATGCCGAGATGGGCGCCAGCGATCGTCTCGATGCCGCCCGCCGCGAAGAAGCGGTGCTCGGCTGCGTCGACAGCCTCAGTGTAAGGCGAAATCGCCGTCACGCGCTTTATGGCGAGCGCCTGGCAGGCGGCGAAGATGCTGTCGGTCGCGGTCGTCGCCGGCGCCCCGGCGACATGCCGGATCTCGCCGCGCAGGCGCTCATCGAAGGCATGGCCCTGGACGATGCTCGACGCGGTGCAGCCATAAGCGACCGCATGCGGCCGGCAGCTGGCGATCTGGCGGATCGCGCGCATGCCGTCCTCGCGGTCCATTTGGATGATCTTCTCCATCGAGGTTCCTTCGGCGATCAGCATGCGGGCGAAATGCACGCTGACCCCGTCGGGCACGACGCGCGGATACCACTCCTCGACCACGATGTTGACGCTCGGCACGATGACCCCGAGCCGGATCGCCTCCGTCATGCTCTGCTCCTGCGGCGCATCCACCAACTCTCCCGATAGGGTGCCCATGCGACGCCTCTTATCACACAAGCGAAGCGTCCCGCCTTGGGGATGTACACCGAGCCTGCACCCTGGGTCGCCGCAAGCTGCAACAAATAGTAGTGTCGGCAATCTACCGTCGCAGCATCTGCAGCAACTCTACAGCAAAGTCTCGCCTTCAGGTTGAAGCAGTGTCCCCCAGCCCGACAACCGGCGGGATTGCCCGACCGGGCGCTTTTCGAACGGCCGACCCGGCGCCCAACCCCGGCAGATTTGGCGAAAGTCCAGAGCCATCTGCGAGCCTCCAGCGGTGATCCGTTGAAGAGTCGCCGCCGAATGGAAGTCTGCATATGATTATGGCAATTTTGTGATAATGATTATCTCAATAAAGCGCGCTTCGCGTCCTATTGGCATGGGCTGTCTGCGACGGTCTCCCGGCGACCCCTCTTGACCTAGATCTTGTGCCGTGCGGCCCCTAGTAGAAATTTTTCACACCAAGTAAAAGCGGGCGCTGTGGACCTCTCGAAACCGAGTAACCACGCCTCAGCATGAGCGAGCGAAACCGACCGGCGAGACACAACATCTTGATTGACTGGACGTCCCGAACGGCGCAAATCCAAATGCGCCATGGACAAGCAGCATATTCTCAGTGAGATCAGACGGACAGCCGCCGCGAATGGTGGCGCGCCCCTCGGTACATCAAAGTTTTTCCAAGAGACAGGCATCAAAAACTCCAATTGGCTGGGCAGGTTTTGGCCGAGGTGGGGCGATGCCGTTCGAGAAGCCGGATTTGAGCCTAACCAATTGCAGACGGCCTACGAGCAAGACACGCTGATTGAGAAACTCATCGAGTTTACGCGCGAACTCGGTCACTTCCCGGTGCGAGATGAAATTAAAATCAAAGTCCGCAACGACATTACTTTCCCGGGATCGCATACATTTTTAAGGCGGCTTGGCTCTATCGAATACCGCGCGGCGAAAGTTCTAGAATACTGCAAGAGCCGCACTGGTTACGACGATATCATTGCGTTGTGTGAGCCGCTCGCGGCGGAACAACTTCCCCAACCAGCCGACCAGCCCGCCGACGACTCCGCCTCAACCGTCAAGCCGGGCTATGTCTATATGGGCTTGCTGAAGCTTGGCCGAGAGAAACGCTACAAAATCGGCAAGGCGGTTCTTACAGATCGACGAACATCACAAATTTCGCTGCAATTACCCGAAGAGTTGGAATTGGTGCACTCGATCAGCACGGACGATGCTTACGGAATAGAGGCATATTGGCACCGACGCTTTGCAGACAAAAACACCAATGGCGAGTGGTTCACTTTGTCAGCCGCCGACGTGCAGGCGTTTAAGCGTCGAAAGACGATGTGACCGGGTTGAACACCGGCCCGCGCTTAACTCCGAAAAGTATCTGATTTGCCATAACCGACCTATGCGCCAACTCTTGTGTGGGAGCAATATAGAGGAGCAATATAGAGATGACACCCCTCTGCAAAGTAGAGGTGACACTCGCCCGGGTTTTGGGGTCCGGGGAGGTGCACCGTGGTGGCGGTGTTGTCGATGAGCAAGCAGGAGTTCAGCCGTCTTGAGG
>Ga0306920_100013298_pt1 | contig 11208 bp, 8 predicted proteins | sample flu12Cox44000170_FD_204666 | JGI IMG/M metagenome (GOLD analysis project Ga0306920, IMG submission 204666) | Lab enrichment of tropical soil microbial communities from Luquillo Experimental Forest, Puerto Rico - flux4day.12C.oxic.44.000.170 (v2)... | ecosystem: Environmental > Terrestrial >...
GAAAGCGAGCGCGGCCTGGCCTGGAGTCCGAGCGGCGACGAGGTTTGGTTCGCCGCGACTCGCTCTGGAGTCGGCCGTGCGCTCTATGCCGTAAATCTGTTGGGACAGGAGCGGCGGGTGCTGAACCTCGCAGGCGGGTTGTCGCTTGAGGACATCTCGCGCGATGGCAGGGTGCTTTTAACGCGCGACAACGAGCGGCTGGGCATCCTCTTCGAGGGGCCGGGTGACAAAGAGCCCCGCGATCTTTCCTGGAAGGACTGGTCGCTCGTGACCGACATCACGCCCGACGGCAAACAGATTCTGTTCGGCGAAGAAGGTGAAAATTCCGGAACCTCCTATCAGGTCGGTATCCGCCCGACCGATGGTTCGCCGCCCGTGATTCTGGGTTCCGGCAATGCGCAGTCGCTTTCTCCCGACGGCAGATGGGCGCTCTCGATCCTCCCGCCGCCGAATGATCAGATTGTCTTGTTGCCTACCGGCGCGGGGAATCCCCGACCATTGGAGCGCGGTCCCATTGAGCGTTATCAGTTCGCGCGAGCCAGCTGGTCCCCGGACGGCAAGCAGATTGTCTTTGTCGGTTTCGAATCTGGACACGGCCCACGCTGCTACGTGCAAAGCGTGGAGGGAGGAAGGCCGCGGCCGTTCTCCGTCGAAGGGACGGTGTTTTGTACGGTTTCTCCCGATGGACACATCCTGGGCGTAACCGAAGACCGTCGCGGTCAGCTTTACCGCTCCACCGAGAACGCCGTACCAGAGAAGGAGTTCCAGTTCAATGCGGGGGAGACGCCGGGTGGCTGGACTTCCGACAGCAAGTTTTTCTATCTGGTCCACAGCGAACCGGCACGGGTCACCGTCACCCGCTTCGAGGTCGCATCCGGACGGCGCCAATTCTGGAAGGAGATCCCCGCGCCGCCTACCAATACGGAGATGAAGGGTGAAGAGGTGGTCCTTACCCCGGACGGCCAATCGTTCGCTTTCACCTACAGCCGGCATCTTTCCGATTTATATTTGGTACAGGGCCTCAAGTAAACGCTGGTATCGGACGCAAGACAAAGAATAACGAAGATGGCGGAAAGCAACTGGGACGCAGCGCTTTACGACGCCAAGCACGCTTTCGTTTGGAAGAAAGCACGCGCACTCACCCGGCTGCTGGCGCCGCAGCCGGGTGAGTGGATTTTGGACCTCGGTTGCGGCACCGGCCAACTTTCCTCAGAAATCGCGGCACACGGGGCGCACGTAGTTGGCGTCGACCGCTCCGCGGAAATGATCGCTTCTGCCCGCACAAAATTTCCCGCGCTGCACTTCTTGGTCGCTGACGCGCGAGCGCTGCCCTTCGCCCTAGAGTTCGACGCCGTCTTTTCCAATGCCGCTCTGCACTGGATTAAGGAAGCGGAGCAAGTGGTGCGAGGAATCGCTCGGGCCCTGAAGCCCGGCGGCAGATTCGTCGCGGAGTTCGGCGGCAAAGGCAACATCGCCAGTCTGGTGGCGGCTCTAGAGAAATCTTTGACGCAAATGGGAGCCTCGGCCGACGGCGCTCGAACCTGGTACTACCCGAGCATTGCCGAGTATTCAGCTCTCCTTGAAAAGCACGCTCTCGAAGTCCGCGAAGCCGTGCTATTCGAGCGGCCCACCAAACTCGCGGACGGCGAGCGCGGCCTGGCCAACTGGATCGCCATGTTCGGCGACTCCTTCAGCCAGCGCGTGCCGGAACCGCAGCGCGCCGCCTATGTTCGGCTCGTCGAAAACGCTGCTCGCCCTGCACTCTGGAAAGCTAAGCACTGGGAACTCGATTACCGCCGTCTTCGCGTCGTGGCTCGGAAATCGCCGCGCTAAGGCCGGTTTGTGGTTGTGAAAAACACGCCACAATCTGTTGCGTAGGCCTTTACACCTCTGCGACCCCGTGTTACATTTCCCTCCCGTACCGCCATCCAAAAAGTCACCCGAAAAGGTGGCAGCGCCAGGCGGCTGGGCCTCTGACTGAGAACCTGCCAAACGTGTGTCTTGTCAACGGGTTAGCCTGGTTGACAGACGGCTTTCGCCGCATCGCGACGAGAGCATCGCGAGCTGATACCCTCCATCTGGGAACGCTGCGTCGTCTCTCATCGCGCTTGGTGTGCGCAGCCCGCCGACCCTGGATGGCGCGAATGTTTTGGAGACCAAAGGGGACATCTTGCTAAAACTCCGGAAAGTGGAAATTACGGGTTTTAAGTCGTTCTGCGAACGTACTGTGGTCACCTTCAGCGGCACTGGCACCACCTGCATCGTCGGTCCGAACGGTTGCGGCAAGTCCAACGTGGTGGATGCCATCAGCTGGGTCCTCGGCGAACAGAGCCACAAATCTCTTCGCGCCGGGCGCATGAGCGACTGCATCTTCAATGGAACCGTGAAGCGTCCGCCTATGGGGCTCGCCGAAGTCACCATCACTTTGGAAGATCCCGAGCTTGCCGAAGCCGCCCGCTTTGTGATGGAAGGCAGCACGATCGAAGAAAATACCGGACTGGCCGCAGACGCAGCACCGGCAACCGAGCAAACCGAGATTCCCGCGCAACTGCCCGCGGCAGCCGCGGCGGAAGGTGGCGAGGGGGAAGCGGCAGGAGACGCTCCCCTTTCCGAAGAGTCCGCCAGAACCGGCAATGACCCGCAAGAGGAGTTCCTGAAGGGCAAACGAAGAAAGAAATCAGAAAAGCCCGCGCCGGTCACCAGGCCCGGCGAAGTCGTTGTCAGCCGCCGGCTTTATCGAAGCGGCCAGAGCGAATACCTGATCAACGGCCGCGTGGCCCGCCTGCGCGACATTCAGGACATGTTTATGGGCGTCGGCCTCGGCCCCGATTCCTACGCCATCATCGAGCAGGGACGCATCGGCCAGATTCTTTCCACCAAGCCGATGGAGCGCCGCGCCATCATTGAAGAAGCGGCCGGCGTAACCAAGTTCAAGACCAAAAAGCGTCTGGCCGAAGCCAAGCTCGAGTCGTCCAAAATGAATCTCTCGCGCGTCAACGACATTGTGGTTGAAGTCGAAAAGCAACTCGGCTCCCTGAAGCGCCAGGCCGCCAAGGCCCGTCGCTATTCGGAAATCCGCGAACAGATGCGCGGCATCGTGCGGCAGATGCTTGCCGGCAGGGCACGCGAACTCGAAGCCGAAGCAGAGCGCATCGGGAAGCAGCTCGCCGAGTTCGCCGCCGCCGAAACAGAGCGTGCGCAATCCATTCAACGCCGCGAGAGCGAGCAGGACCGTCTCACCCAGCGCAACTACGAACTCGACACCGAGATTCGCCAGAATCATAACCAGCTGAACCTGACCGCCCTCGAAGCCGATCGCGCCGAAAACAAGATCACGTTCAACACGCAGCGGACCTCTGAACTCGAAAACCGCCGCGCCCAGTTCGCCCGAGACATGAGCGCGGTCGCGGCGCAAACCACGGAGTGGGAGACTCGCAGCGCTTCTCAAAAGCAGACGGTGACGCTGCTCCGCGAAGAAGCGAGCGGCCTGGTGTCCCGGGTAAAGGAACTGCAACTTCAGGCGCAGCGGCGCATCGCCGAAATCTCGGAATCCGAAATTCGCATCGAAGCGCTGCGCAGAGCCGCGGCGCAGGCCGGGGAAAGCCTGCTCCTGCTTCACGGCGAACAGAAGCAAGCCGAGGAAGCTCTGCTGCACCAGCGGGAAGCTTTGCGCAAGCGGGAAGCCAACGAACACGACCTTCTGGAAGTCTCCATCCGCTTGCAGGGCGATGCGGAGGACGCCGCGCGCGTCCTGGAAGCAGCAAACGGACAGCTTCACGGCCTCAATCTGCGGGCCGTCGAATTCCAGTCCAAACTCAATGCCCTTCGCCTCGAGCGGGACGACCGCGCCAAGCAGGCCGACGCGCTGCGGGACGAGCTCGCCGGAGTGCGCGCCCGCCACGCCACGCTCACGCAGATCCTCAACGATCGCTCCTACACTGCGGACGCTGTGCAAAAACTCTTTGCGGCAAACGAGCGTGGCGGCGGCCGGGATTTCCGCGCCGTTGGCGTTTTGGCCGACTATGCCGAAGTTCCCGAGCAGCACGAAGGCGCCATCGAGCAGTATCTGCGCGACGAACTCGAATATGTAGTCGTCGAAACCTTTGACCACGCCCGGGCCGGGGTTTCGCTTCTCCGCGATGAAGTCGGCGGACGCGCCACGTTCTTCGTGGACTCCACGAAAAATCTTCGCGTAGACGAATACGAGCCGATCATTCCTTTCCGCGCCGAAGACGGCGTTTTCTCACGCATGGACAGGCTCGTCGACTTCCGGGACCCGCTCGGCCCGGCGGCAAAGCAGTTCCTGCCGCGTCTGCGGGCCGCCTACCTGACTGAGACTTCCTCCGCTGCCGAAAAATTGGCGCGTGAAAATCCCCAGTATGCCTTCGTTACACCCGATGGAACCTGTTATCAAGGCCGCATGGTCACCGGCGGACGTCCTGATGAAGCTGGCCCCCTCGGCATGAAACGCGAACTCCGCGCGCTCGACGCCGGAATAGCGACGCTCGAATCGCGCATGTCCGATATGCAGGCTGCAATGGAACGTATCGCGGCGGAAATGCTCGAAACCGAGGCAGCGCTCGAGAACATCACCGCCAGGCAGCGCGACGCGGAGCGCGAAGTCATCAGCTTGACTCATAGGCATCAGCAGACGCAAAGCGAGCTGGCCCGGCTCGGCCTGGAGCTCACCATTTGCCAGAGCGAGCTCGAGCAGCTGCGGCGCGACGTTGCCCAAGCGCAGCGGCGTGCCGAGCGCGCCAAAGCCGAACATGAAAGTGCAGCGTTAAGTCGCGCGGAAGCAGAAGCGGAAGGCGCCCGCCTCAGCGAGTCTCTCGCGGTTCTGCGCAGCTCGGTGCAAGCCGAACAGGACGAGCTGGCAGCGGGCCGCGCGGAAAGCGCCGCCCGGCAGGAGCGCCTCGCCGCCGCCGAAGCCGTAGCAGCCCTTCTCGAGCAGGAGCGCGCCGAGCTCCATCGCCGCGAAACCGCTTTGCTGCTGCAGGAATCGTCGATAAAAGAAGAAGCAAACTTGCTGGTGGTCGAAAGCCAGGAGCTCAGTCACCAGTTGCAAGCCCTGCGTGCCGAAAAATCGCGCCTGGGCACGCGGCAGCAGGAACTCGAGCAGGAATGGGAAGAAGGCCGCATGCGCCTGACGCAGATGGAAGATCATCTGCGCCTCGACCGTCAGTCGCTCAACGAACTGCGCGAGCAGCGCGGCCATAGCGAAGTGGCGCGCGCCCGCAACGACAGCGATCGCCAGCACTTGCGCGAAACCTGCATGAGCGAAGTCAACGCGCAGCCGGAAGATCTGATCGCCAGCGAAGCGGTCTTTATGAGCGGCGAGGAACTTGCGGCAGCGGAAGTCAGCTACCGCGAAATGAAACAGCGCATCGAATCCATGGGCGCGGTAAACATGATGGCTCTCGAGGAATTCAACGAGTGCGACCAGCGCTTCACTTTCCTCACCCGGGAACGCGACGACCTGCTCAAGTCCATCGCCGACACGCAGCAGGCTATCGCGGAACTCGACCAGATCTCCAAGGAAAAATTCGAGCAAGCGTTCAACGCCATCAACGCCAACTTCAGCACCGCCTTTCATGCCATTTTCGGCGGAGGCATGGCCGAAATGCGACTCACCGAGCCGGACAGTTCCGGCGACGCCGGTATCGACGTGGTCGCTTCGCCTCCCGGCAAGCGCCTGCAGAACGTTCTGCTGCTCTCCGGCGGCGAGAAGGCGATGACCGCGCTGGCGTTGCTAATCGCCATCTTCCGCTACCAGCCCAGTCCGTTCTGCATCCTCGACGAAGTCGACGCCCCGCTCGACGAAGCCAACGTCGGCCGCTTCACGCGCCTGCTTGGCGAAATGAGCGCGCAAACGCAGTTCATCGTGGTGACCCATAATCGCAAGACCATGGAGACCGGCAGCGTCCTCTACGGCGTCACCATGCAGGAACCGGGTGTCTCCAAAATCGTGAGTGTGCGTTGGGAAGACGAAGCGTCTCCCGCGCCGACTGCGAAGCCGGCCGCTGCAGCGACCGCCGCCTAGTACCGCAGCGGTTCGACTGCGCGCAGAGGCAAAGTGTCTCGCGCTGTGCGATCCGCACCTGCAACATTGCGTCGCGGACGTTGGTGGCGTTCGAGATTTTCCAGAAAAATCCTCTGTTGTTCTCTTTGACTTCCCGTCGCGCTGCGCTAAAATCTCGCTCTCTTCGTTCAGGGGCTGTGTCCGTGTCGTTCGCGCCGGCAATGAATGTGCTGCGAGAAACAAACTTTCCCGGCCTTGCGCCTTCCGCGCGCGGCAAGGTCCGCGACATCTATGATCTCGGCGATAAACTTCTTATCGTCGCCACCGATCGTCTTTCGGCTTTCGACGTGGTTATGCCCACGCCCATCCCCGATAAAGGCAGGGTCCTGACGCAACTTTCTCTTTTCTGGTTCGATCTGTTGCGCGAGCTCATTCCGAATCACGTCCTCCCAACCGCGATTCTTCCCGCTCCTTTCGACGCCCATCGCCAGCTGCTCGCCAGCCGCTCCATGCTCGTGCGCAAGACCGAGCCGCTCCCCATAGAGTGCGTGGTGCGCGGCTACCTCAGCGGCTCCGGCTGGAAGGAATACCAAACCAGCGGAACGGTCTGCGGAATCGCTCTGCCCGCAGGCCTGCGCGAATCCGACAGACTGCGCGAACCTATCTTCACACCGGCCACCAAAGCCTCTACCGGACACGACGAAAATATCTCTTTCGAACGAGCGGCCAGCCTGGTCGGCGATCGGCTGGCGGAACAGGCCCGTGCCGTCAGCCTGGAGATCTATCGTCGCGCCGCCGACCATGCCGCTCCGCGGGGCGTCATTCTCGCCGACAGCAAATTTGAATTCGGGTTGCTCGACGGCCAGTTGATCTGGATCGATGAAGCCTTGACCCCGGACTCTTCCCGCTTCTGGCCGGCCGCAGAATACCAGCCCGGCGGGCCGCAACCGTCTTTCGACAAACAGTTTGTTCGCGACTATTTGGAACGGATCGGGTGGCCGAAGACGCCACCGGCGCCCGAGCTGCCCCCTGAGGTGGTCGCCGCAACACGCACCAAGTACCGGGAGGCCTATCGGCTTCTAACCGGACATGAACTGACGGACGCGAACTAACCTTACCTCAGCACACTCTTAGGAATGCGGAGCGTATATCGTGAAGGACCAACTAGAAGGACTTGTCAGCCAGATGGTAGACCGTGGAATTCTGTTTGATGAAGCCGTGGGCGAATTTGAAAAGCGCTTTATCAAACGTACCTTGGAACGCGCTGACGGCAATCAGTGCCGCGCCGCTAAGATGTTGGGCATTCACCGCAACACCCTGAGCCGGAAGATCGGCGAGTACCGACTCGACCACCACGGATCGCGCAGGCGCTGAAGGCATCCTCAGCAAACGCAAGCCTCCGCTTCTTCGGAAGGCCTTTTTTGATGGAACCGCTTAGCCGCAAGCGCTACGATGCCGGCTTCTTGGGGGCCGGCTTTTTGGCCGGACCCTTCTTCTCCTGCGGAATATCTTCCGCGTTCACCTTGGCCTTTTCCCAATGCAGCATGAACGCCGGATCGGGATCATAGGAGGTAAGCGTGCCGGTAAAGCGCACCGGATTGTCCTTCTCGAGGCGCGCCGCATCCGGCTGGCCAACCACCCTCACTTCCATGTTCGGCGTCGTCGCCGCCTGGAATTCCGCGTCGCTGGTTACGAAAGCCACCTTCAGCACGGTCGGATCCGACGGCGAGGCAGCCGGGGTGATCTCAATCAGCTTGCCCGGCACGTCAGGAAACTCCAGGCCGCAGGAAGCCAGCCAGGTCACTTTCGATTTGTCTCCTCCGGCCTTCAAGTCCGTGATCACCGAGGCGATGGTCATATCCTTGCGCGCGGCATCCAGGTCCGCAGCGCTAGGAATCTTGTAGGTCGCCGGCCGCTCGGCGGAACTGCCCGCGAGCTGCAGCAATTCGTTCAATTGGGCATCAATGAGGTTGTCGCAGGCCGCCTGCTGATAGTTGACCAGCAGCTTGCGCAAATAAGTCTTGAGCTGCGCGGATTGCTGCTGCGTCGCTCCCTTCGAAGTCACTGCCCGCGCTACGTACCAGAATCCGTCGAGTTGCTGCGGTGGATTCGACGCCAGAAAAGCCTGCCCTAGCCGGTAATTGGTAATGGCCTCGTCCGGATTGATGGCCAGCACAGCCTTGTAATGAGTGATGGCGCTCGGATAATCCTTCGCCACCATGGCCGCCTGGGCCGCCGTTCCGGTCAGATAGATCGTCGCTTGCTTCTTCTGCTCGTTGAACGCGTTTTCGTCGAGAGTATCCGGCTTCTTCAGATCGGGAATGACTTTCAAGCCCGTCTCCGCCGCCGCCATGGCGGCCTTGGCCTGCGATGCCTGGTCCGCAGCGGACATGCTGTTGAACGCGAGCGCCCGCGCATATAACGCTTGGTACCTCTCGTTCGGGCCGAGTTTATCGCCGAGGCCGACCGCCTTGTCCGCGTATTCGATTACCTTTGCGTAGTTCTTCAGCTGGAAGTAGGCCTGGTAGTACATCGGATACGCGTAAACCAGCAAAGCGGAGTTCGGATACTTGGAGACAAAATCGTCGAGGCACTTAATCTGTGACGAGGGATTTTTGTCGTTGGCGCAGGCCTGCTCGGCATTGTACTCGGGCATGGTGTATGGCTGCTTGCCGGCGTCCTGCCCCGCCTGCCCCGCTTGCGTGTTAAGCGCGCTCCCAACCATGCAACAAAGCGACGCGGACATCGCCAGCCTCGCAACTCGTCTAATTCGGTTCATTCCCATTCTCCTCACTGAACTTCCGTTGAATTTTTTTCCGATGCGCTCCGGGCGCAAGTTACAGGGAACCCGCAGAGAACGGCGCGAGCGATGATTCAGCCGCGTTCGAATCCATGGGATTATAGGAAATCGTCCGCTCGTATCGCAAGCAGTTCTCACGCCGCCTTGTTGCTGGAACCGGAAAATCATAACCGGGCCGACCGCCTTGTTCCCTTAAACGCGAAGCCTCAGAATCTTGGACGACTTACAACGCCTGTTCGCTGATCGGGCGCGGGGCCCTCACATGGGGAGCAGCTTTCTGCGGCGCCTGGTCTGAAGTTAAGATGAGCATCGCACAAAAAACGTGGCTTGGGGAGGTAGATTTCGCATGGATTCGATTCGCCAAACCAAGGAACGCTCCCCGGCAGCATCGACCGCCCGAACATTGACCGGCAAGGTCGCTCTCGTCACCGGCGGCAACCGCGGGATCGGCAAAGCCGTCGCGGTGCGCCTGGCGTCGCTCGGCGCCGACATTGCCATCTGCGGCCGCGACGAACAGGCACTTCAGCACGCCACCGACGAGCTCGCAACTCACGGCGTGCGCGTCTACGCAGAGCGAGCCGACGTGACTCAGGCCGCCGAAGTGGCTTTACTGGTCAAACAAAGCGAAGCCGCTCTGGGCGGTGTCTCCATACTCGTCAACAATGCCGGCATGGGTCTGTTCGGACCGCTGCAGGAGAAAACCGAACAGGAGTGGGACACGCTCATGAGTACCAATCTCAAAAGCGTTTTCCTCGTCTCCCGCTCGGTCATTCCCGGCATGGTCGAGCGCAAGGGCGGCGACATCATCAACATATCCTCCCTCGCCGGCAAAAGCGCCTTCGCCGGGGGCGCCATCTATTGCGCCTCCAAGTGGGGCCTGCAAGGTCTCAGCGGCTGCATGGCCGAGGATCTCCGCGCCTACGGCATACGTGTCAGCACCGTCTGCCCCGGCAGCGTGTTTACCGAATTTTCCGGACGCGGCCCGAAAGATCCGAACAAAGCCCTCGCTGCCGGGGACGTCGCCCACGCCGTGGCCATGATCGTCACCCAGGGTCCGCAGAGCTTCCTGAGCGAAGTCGACCTTCGCCCCATCACTAAGCCCTAGCCGTTCCCCCGCAGCGCGAGCGCCTGCCTTAAGCGCAGAAAGGCTCGCGCCGTTCCTAATCCGTCACCAGTATTTTCCTCTTGACAATAGTCGTTATAACAAACAGACTTCTGGATGGTGCCGCGAACCCACAAACGTGATTCCGTCAGCCTGGAAGCCAAACTGTTCGTGGCCCTGCTCCGGGCCGCCGACCGTCTCAGCCAGGACGCCGACCTGCTGGTCAAAGCCTACGGACTGACCGGCACTCAATATAATGTCCTACGCATCCTGCGCGGCGCCGGCCCCGACGGGCTTCCCTGCAAGGGCATCGGCGACCGCATGATCTCCCGCGATCCCGACATGACCCGGCTTCTCGATCGCATGGAAAAGCGTTCCCTCATTACCCGCGAGCGGCAAACCCAGGACCGCCGCGTCATCAAAGCCCGTATCAGCCCGACGGGTCTGGAAATTTTGAAGAAGCTTGATGCACCGATCGACGAACTGCATAAGAAGCAGTTTCGCCATCTCGCTGCCTCCCAGGTCCGGGCTCTGGCCGAAGCGCTCGAAGAGGCGTTTCCGAATTTGATACCCGAGTAGCTGCGCCCCACATCCAATCTCCGAAACCGAGAAAAGTCAAAGGAATAGAACGCATGCATAAGCCCGCACCTTCTGAATTTCCGATCCATGAGCTGATCCGGGAACGCTGGAGCCCCCGCGCCTTTTCCCAAAAGGAGATCCCCCAAGAGACTCTCCACAGCCTCTTCGAGGCCGCGCGCTGGGCCCCTTCTAGCTACAACGAGCAGCCTTGGGCCTTCATCATCGCCACCCACAACGATCACGAAAACTTCTCCAAAGCCCTGGAGCCCCTCGTCGAGTTCAACGTCAACTGGGCCAAGCACGCCTACCTGATCGGCTTCGCCGTTGCAAAACTTGCCTTCGCAAAGAACAACAGTCCCAACCGCAATGCCCACTACGACACAGGCGCGGCTATGGCTTACCTCACCATGGAAGCCACTTCGCGCGGTCTGTTCGTCCACCAAATGGCCGGCTTCGATCCCGACACCGCCCGGGAGGTCTTCCGGTTCCCGGCGGGTTGGGAGGCCATCGCCGCGTTTGCTGTCGGCTACCCCGGCGATCCCGCCTCACTGCCGCCGCCGTACCGGGACGGCGAAATCGCTCCGCGCTCCCGCAAGCCCATGCGCGAATTTGTCATGAGCGGCAAGTGGGGGCATACTGCTACTTTCATCTCGAAGTAGCTCCAGTACTGCGGTTCCGGGCTCTTCGATTGCCGACTTTCTGGAG
>Ga0306920_100013299_pt1 | contig 11207 bp, 11 predicted proteins | sample flu12Cox44000170_FD_204666 | JGI IMG/M metagenome (GOLD analysis project Ga0306920, IMG submission 204666) | Lab enrichment of tropical soil microbial communities from Luquillo Experimental Forest, Puerto Rico - flux4day.12C.oxic.44.000.170 (v2)... | ecosystem: Environmental > Terrestrial >...
GGCGCGAAGGCGACCCGTTTGCGAGTCGACCGCCATTTTACTCGCCTCTCCATTCATGGACCCGGTCACTTCGATGTATCTGCCGTTGCGCGAGATGACGACGTTTGACCATCCGTCCGTTTGCAGCTTCTCCAACACCTGCTCTGCGGTCACTGGCCGGTCTCCCGCGATGAAAGCGGGTCCCGGGGCCTGTTGCGCGTTCGCGATCATCAGGCCGACGCTTCCCGTGAGTAACGCACCACGGATCACCCATCCGATGAGTCGAATCATGTCTCTCTCCTTCGTGGTACATGAGCCATCGACGGGCAGAGCAAAGCGGTCTGCATTTAAGGCAAAATTAAACGCCGGCTTGCATCGATCACACATCGGTGAGATCGCGCGGTCGTGTCGAGCGTGGTGGCGTTTTACGGCGGCGCTGGACAGATTAGCGCACAGCTGCAAGTTTGCAGCTCCGCAAAAAGGCGCGCCGCCTTTGTGCCATTAAAACTGCCTTAAACAAGTGCTCCGAGCGTAAGTCGCATCGATGCCATTTCCCGATGCGACCCTCGTGTTGCTGACGCGTAGCAAATGGGTGCACGCCGAAACCGGCATGCGACGCCGCCGATTCCGACCGCCGCCACACGCGCAGAGGAGGACGAGCGATCGATGGACGCGACAATCATCAACGTGGCCATTTATCTGACGGCGACGTTTGCCGCCGCGCTTGTCACCGGCGTAGCGGGGTTTGCATTCGGATTGGTTGCCGCCGGCGTTTGGCTGCACATCCTTTCGCCGATGCAGACCGCAACGTTGATCATCGCCTTCGGGCTGGTGGTGCAGGGCATCTCGGTCTGGAAACTGCGGCACGCGCTGCGCTGGAGCAGGCTGTGGCCATTCCTGTTGGGAGGGGCCTTCGGCGTCCCTTTGGGGGTGGCGATTCTCGGATGGGCCCGTCCTGACTACGTCCGCGTCACTGTCGGCGTGGTGCTCGTGCTCTACAGCGCGTATAGCCTCGCCCGACCGGCGATAAAGCTCGTCAAAGCTGGCGGTGCCACCGCCGATGCGGGCGTGGGCTTTCTCAACGGCATTCTCGGCGGCCTCACCGGCCTTGCCGGCATTCTCACGACCATCTGGTGCGGCCTTCGTGGTTGGCCCAAGGACGAGCAGCGCGCGATCTTCCAGCCGATCGGGGTCGCGATATTCGCCATGAGTGGGCTGTGGCTGGGGATCAGCGGCGCGATATCGACCGACACCGTCTGGTTCTTTGCCGTCGGTCTTCCAGCGTTGCTGGCCGGGACGTGGCTGGGACTAAAGCTTTATGGACATCTCGATGAAGCCGGCTTTCGCAAGCTGGTGCTGGTCCTGCTGCTGGTCTCGGGACTGGCGCTGGTCGCGCCCGCTCTCGCACCACTATTTGGCTGATCGCCGATGAGCTCGAGCACAAGCAACAAACCTGAGAAAGCAAGACCTATTAGCTCGAAACGTGTCGTTGCCTTGTTTTCGGCTGCTGCGGCGGCATTCGTGATCACCAACGGAGGGTTGGCAGAGCAGGACCCAGATCAAGTAAATGTGCAAGGTGGCTGGGCATATGCCGCAAAGGACAAAGACGGCGCGGTGGAGCACGTGGCTGCGACCCGTGCGGCCGAGGATGCTGTTTGGCTTACGCTCGGATGCAAGGCAGATGGACGGCTAGCGGTCTCGTTCATCCATAGTGAACACTTCCCGTTCCCGCTGAAGCCTGTCTCCATGGTGAAACTACAATCAAACAATGTACCAACTGCACTCGTTGAGGCGAAAAACGTCGAAAATAGCCAGATCTTTGTCGCGCCACTATTAATGCGGCACATCATGCCGCTAGTCATGGAAGATGACGAGCTTATCGTTTCGATCCCTGAACGGGATGGAGCAATGCACGATTATACGTTTTCGATGCAGCCAAATGACCTTGCTCTTAGACCTATTCGATCGCACTGCTTTGATTTTTGACGAACGATAAACTCCGACCTGACCTGATGTTTCCTTCGCTCTGCGTCGGCATCGCCTCTCGCACGGTCTGCGCCGCGCACTTGATAAAAGTGTCTTAAACAGACTGGTTCAACATCCGAGCCAACAAATGCTCAAGCCGCGGGACTCGATCAATCCTGCGAATGAAGGAAGTCGCGCAGATTGCTTGCAACGGAGGAATAGGAGCTGGTCAATGACGACAAGGCAGCAGCGTAGACTGGGATTGCTCGTTGTACTTATGTTGATGGGTGCAGTAGCCGCTTCGACGAAGGCGCAATCTCCACTCGCACCGTACGGACGCGATCCGCCGAACGTCTTCGACGGGGTCCTGAGCAATGTCGCAGGTAGTTCCGAGATCAGCACTGCACAGCTGCGAGCGGCGTTGAACGACGGCAGTGCGATCGTCCTCGACGCCAGACCTTACGAAGAATATGCGGTCAGTCATATGCCCGGCGCGCGAGCGGTTCCGGCAAAGGCAGGCACGACGCCTGCGTTGTATGTCGGCGACGCAGCCGAGGTCGCGAAGACCATTCCGGACAAAAGTCAGCCCCTCATCTTGTACTGCAATGGTCTCTTTTGCGGTCGTAGCGAGCGGCTTGCGGATGACCTGACTAAACTCGGATACCGAAACGTCCGGAGATACCAATTGGGCTCCCCCGGCTGGCGTGCGCTCGGCGGTGTCATGCAGGTGGAAAAGTCGGCGTTGCTCCGGCTGCTCGCGCAGGATGCGACGTCAGTATTGATCGACGGGAGAGGCGAGGCAGGTCTGAAGCCGCGCCTTCACAACGCCGTGTCGATACCCCTTACCTGAAGCCTCCCAAGCCAAGGATGACGGGCGTCTGCCGATGACCGATCACAACACCCGCATCTTTGTTGTGGGCACCGATGGCGCTGAGGCGCGCGCCGTAGCAGAGGCGATTGTGCACGACGCGTTTCATAATGTTACCTTTTTCGGTGGCGCGATTACCGATTTATCCGAGCTGCTGGAGGATGAGGAAGGCTAGCGTGGGAGTCGGTCGGTTCCGCCGGTTTTTGCAAGCATCTTGATAATTCTTCGAAGCCGCGCCGGCTCGGTTCGAGCGCTCGACGATGGTGGATCGCCTCGTGCAGATTCAGCATCTGTTGCAACGTTGTCACATCCTTTCAGCGGGCCATATGGTAGTTGACCTCGTTTCCCTTTGAAGCGGCCGAGAGACGTGTTTATGAGACGGCTGATCGTAGTGATGGCCATTCTCGGCGTTGCCCATTCAGCCCACGCGCATGGCATTGCGGGCAACAGGTTTTTTCCGGGGACGCTTTCGTTTGATGATCCCGCCGTTGCGGACGAGTCCATATTGCCGCTCTTCTCAAGCTCCAAGCATCCAGATGAAGGGGGCGATGTCGTCGACAAGAGGTTTAGTTGGTCGATCTTTCGCCTACTCACTCCGACTCTAGGAGTTGGCGTCGATAGCGGCTGGGTTCACCGCGATTGGGGCAGCGCGCGGAGTTCGGGCTTCGATACAACCAATCTTACGGTCAAGGGCGAGGTTTACCGGAACGACCTGCATGAGACGCTGGTGTCGGCGGGGTTGGGCTGGGGGATCGGCCATTCGGGCGCGCAAGGAGCCCGCGCCAATGCACCCGACTTGATCGCGCCGGGCATTTTCTTCGGCAAAGGCTTCGGCGATCTTCCGGCTAACCTCGCATGGCTACGGCCGTTCGGCATCACTGGCGCGCTTACATTTGAACACCCGATGCGGGGAACCTCGACAAACTTCGGCGTCGATCCGATGACTGGCCAGCTCGCTCCGATGCTCACGCGCAATGTTGACACGCTGCACTGGGGATTTGCGATTGAATTCAGCACGCTTTATCTGACCAACAGGTTCACGCCCGGTAAACTCCCGAAAGAGGAGCCGTTAAACCAGCTCGTACCTCTCGTTGAGTTTTCGTTTGTCTCGCCGCGCGGAGAAAAGACCGTGGCGACCATGAACCCCGGCTTGTCGTACGTGGCGGTGAGCTGGCAAGTGGCGGCAGAAGCGATCGTGCCGCTCACAGCGAAGCCGGACGTTCTATCGGTGCCAGGGCGCAGCTGCTGTTGTTTCTCGATGAGCTAATCCCGTCGCTGTTTGGAAAGCCGCTCCTAAGTCATTGATTGCACTGGAAGATTGTCAGACTTTGTGTCGGCACGGAATTTCAGCGCGGCGCTTCCTTCTCCTCCGGCGGCTTGATGTGTCGGAACGAAAACAAGAGCGAGAGGTCGTAGACGATCTTCAACACGCCGCAGATGACGAGCGGCAATCCCGCAAACGACGTCGACAAGAGGGCGCCGGAGAGCGCCGGACTGACCGACGATGCCAAGCTGCGCGGAACCGCGGTCACGCTCGCGGCCGCCGTCCGCTCGGCCGGGGTCACCACCGCCATGACGTAGGACGTGCGCGTCGGCACGTCCATCTGCGAGAGCGCGGAGCGCACCAGCAGCAGCGCGAGCACGACGGTGAGGTTCGGCGAGAAGGCCGCAAGAATGAGACAGACGCTCGAGGGGATATGCGTGAACACCATGGTGTTGACGAGGCCGAAGCGCTTGCCCAGCCGCGCCGCCACCGGATAGGAGAAGGCGGCGAGCACGTTCGACCAGAAGAAGAACGCGCTCGCCGCGGCGAGCGAAAGATCGAAACGCTCGAACAGCCAGAGCGCTATGAGCGATTGAACGGTGAAGCCGCCCGCAAACGCATCCAGGCTGAAGAGCGCGGCGAGCTTGTAGACGGTTCGGCGCGAGGGGCCCAGCGCGGTGGCCCGCGGCGCCGTTTCCTTAACTTCGACGCGCGGGAGGCGCGAATAGAATAGGGCTCCGACGAGCCCGAGCGCGGCATAGACGTAAAACATCGCCTGCAGGGCGCCGATCCTGCCCATGCCAAGGGACACCAGCAGGTCGGGCGCGCCCGCAGCGAGCGCGCCGGCCGCGACCGATAACGCGCCGATCAGGCTATAGCGCGCGAAAACGCGCGTGCGATCCCGGTCCGATGCCCGGTGGGCGAGCGCGGCTTGTTCGAGCGGCACGTGCACCCCGATGTCCCCGGTCGTGGGGTTCATCGTGCCGATGAAGGCAATCGCCGCGATGAAGACGAGATGTTGGAAGCTCGGGATCGCGATCCCGGTCACCACCATCAAGGCCGCACAGGCGAGCAGCAGCGTGCGCAAGTGATAGCGCGGCGCCAGGAACCCGATGGCCAAGGTGGTGGCGGCCGAGCCGAGCAGGGCGGCGGCCGCCACCAGGCCGATTTGAAACGGATCGAACCCGATCTCGAGCAGGTAGGCGGGCAGGATGATGGCGGCGAAGCCGTCGCCGAACCCGCGCGCGGCGCGCGCAGCGTAGAGATTGACGACATCCGCTTGTCCGGCGACGCCCAAGCGTTCGAGCAGCGCCGCGCTACGATTGAACTCCCATTGCGCCATCGATCAATCAGCCGGCGTCACGGTGAAGTCGTCGAAGTACATGTGGCTGTCGGCCTTCGACCACAGGCCGATTCGTCCCGACACCGGCTCGGGCAGCACATGCTCCAAGTAAAGCTTGCCGTCGAGATAGGCCGCGACCTTGGGCCCGGCGATGCGCACCTTGAGATCGTGCCACTGGCGGGTGGGGGTTGGCGTATTGCGGATCCATTTCACCGAGGACCGCTTGCCCTTCTCGAATTTCCACAAGACGAGATTGTTCTCCAGAGGATTTGCGCGCACGGTGAGATAGTCGCCGTTCGGCTTGAGGTTGAACAAGATCCCGGCGCCCTGATCGATGCGACCGGAAATGCCCTCGAAGCGTACGGAGATTTCGCCATCGCGGAAGTCGGTAACGTCCTTGGCTACGACATAGGGGAAATACGCATAGGCCTGAACCCGGTCGAGGAATTCGGCATAGCGGTCGCCGTAAAGCGTGCGCGCCTTGTCCGCGATGCCGGCGGCGGTCTGTCCCTCTTTCCACTGCCGGCCATCGACGACCAGCACTTTGTTGTTGCCGTCGCTCTCGATGCGCCAGACGCCGACGACGCTCACGAACGATTTCGGCTCGCCGCCGACGGTCTCGTCGGAAAAGTCGACTTTCAGGGGTTGCGCCGCGCCCGCATATGTCAGCAGTGCCGCGAGGCCGGCGCAGGCGGCGGCGATGGCGATAGTGATGGTGATGGTAGGCTTGCTCGTTGTCATGGTTGACCTCCGTGTTTGATGAGTTGGGTGGCGATTTGCGGTGGGCGGCGGCTCAACCACCATGCGATGACGATCAGCAGTGGAAGGCCGCCGAGGAACCAGGCGAGGGCGGGCGATGCGTTGGCGAGCAGGGGGTAGCCCGGATACTCCTCGCCGGCGATCGGCGTCGGAATGGGCCTTTGCGCCAACGCGTAGATGAGCGGCAGGATTTCGCGGTGGCTGGTCGAGCGGCTTTTGTCCGTACGGCCGCCATAGGAATATTCGATCTCGCCGTAAGCTTCCTCGCTCGTGCTGCCGACCACGCTTTGGCCCATGGTGGCGAGCCGGATGGTGACGTGGGGCATGACCCGCCCGAGCTTGACGAGAATGTTGCGCCGCAGGTCGACGTAGCGCGGGTCTTCCGGAGCGAGATGAACCGTGATGGTCAGCGGCTCGCGCAGGTCGGCGAGCGCGCGCTGATCGGCGGCGGGAAACGAGTTGTGCCGGTCCTCGGTGAGATCGACCGATAATCCCACCTGCGTGGCCATGGCGACGACCGCGGCAGCGATGGTCACGCACGCCGCCGAGCGAACGAGCTTGGCGCGCAATGGCACGCCGGGATGCAGCCACACCGCCGCGAGCGCGGCGAAGCCGCAGATCGCCGCGACGATACCCAGCACGAGACCTGCCGACAGAAGTCCCTGCTCGAAGCCGCGCAGCGTCTGCGTCAGCGACAGGCGCGATACCCACTCGAGCATGCCGGGTTGCCCGGCGAGCGCAAAATCCAGCACCCAGGAGCCGATCGTGAACGCAAGCGCGACGATTGCCGCCGTGGCCGAACTTTCGGAAATGCTCGCCGCGAACAGCGCAATGGCGCCGACCAACAGGCCGTAGAGCAGATGACCCAGCAGAAGGTCGAGGGTTTCGGGAAGGTAGAGGTGGCCGCCGAGCATCAGCCAGATGGCCAGCGCCGAGGCGGCGGGAATGACGGCCGCAAGCCAGGCGCCGAAAATCGCCGTCATCTTGGCAGCGATCAGCGTCGGAACGCGATACGGCAATTGCACCAGAAGACGAAGCGCCCCCGTTTCTTTTTCGTGGCCGAGGGTGCGAATGGCCACGAAGGGAAACAAGAGCGTGACGGCGACGTAGAGCGCGCCGAATGTCGGCACCAGCACGCCGTCGAGCGGGGTGAGGCCGCTCGCCATGACGGGCGAATCGCGCGCGGCCGAGCTTGCTTCGCCGTAAAGCGCGGCCGCCTGGAAAAAGCTGTAGCCGACGAGTGGGCACAGGATCAGCAGCATGGTCCACAGCGCGCGCCCGCTCGCGACCTCCCACAGCTCCTTGGCGAGCAATGGATGGAATGGGGCGCGCCGAACGATGGCTGGGTCAGGTGAGCGCAAGGAATACCTCCTCTAGCCCGGCGGCGGGCTTGCCGGCCTGCGCGCGCAGCTCCGCCAACGTGCCGACGCCGCGGATGCGTCCTTCTGCCAGCAGCACGAAGCGGTCGCAGACGCGCGCGGCATCGTTCAACTGGTGAATGGCGAGGACGAGCGCGCGGCCGTTGCTTGCAACGTCGCGCAGCACGGTCATGATCTTGCGCGTTTGCCGCAGATCGAAGCCGTCGAACGGCTCGTCCATCAGCAGCAGCGGATGGGGGGTCAGCAAGGCCAGCGCCAGCATGAGCCGGCGGCCATAGCCTTTCGACAACGCGGCGACGCGCTTGCGCAGGATTGGCGCGAGTCCGAGCGATCGGATCGTTTCTGCGACGAAGATTTCGGGCCGCCCGTACACGGCTGCGACGAATTCGATCACACGTGCGGCGTATTGGTCCTCCCAGGGACGCAATCCGTCGGGCAGATAGAACATGAACTCGCGGCGCTGCGGCAGGGCCAGCGGCGTGCCGCGCCACCGGATGTGGCCATCGTCGGCCGCCAGCACGCCGGCGACCGCTTCCATGAGCGTGGTCTTGCCCGCGCCATTGGGTCCGATCAGGCCGAGCACCTCGCCGGCATTTACCGCAAAGGAAATGTCGGCGAGCACGCGTTGTTCGCCGTAGCGCTTGGAGAGGCCGGCGACCTCCATCAGCGCGGGCGCGCGGTCGGCGGTACGGTCAAGGAGGATGGCGCTCGACACCGTCATGCCTGCACCTAGTTTCTGCGGACGAAAACGATGAGACGAACGACGTGCTTCTTGCCGTCGGTTTGATCCGTGCTCAACGTGATCGAAACCGGGCGCGCGGCGTTGTGCAAAACGACGTAGCTGGGAGACGATCGCTCGGCGGCCTCGGCCCAGCCCGCTCCGAGACAAGCTTTGACTTGATCGAGGATTGCCGTCCGCGCCTTCTCGGCTTCTTCCGCCGTGTCCATCTCCGAAGAGTCGCAGGTATAGGTCGCGGCGCCGTAGAGCGAGCAGTCCTTCCAACCCGCCAACACCAAGCTCGTATTCTGAAAGCTACCTTGCCGCGGCCGGCCGGCGATCGAGGCAAATCTCTCTTTGGTCATCGCCAGATCGACGACCCGGGTGAGGTCAAAGCAATAGGGTGGCGCTTGCGAGCGCGCGTCCTGCGCCGCCGCGCTCGCTGGCAAGCTCGCCAAGGCCACAGCCAGCGTGATGAGATTTTTCGTCATGGTCCTCCCTGCGCGGTGGCAAGCCCGAGCACGCCTAATGGCAACGAGTCCCTGGGTCGGGCTCGATCTTTTTTCCGGCCTCAGCCCTGTCGTCGCCCGGTATCGGCTGACTGATCCGGTTATTTTTTTTGGCAGGACTTCATGCATATGTCGTATTCAGTCTTGCATGTCTTCCCGGAATAATTTTTCGCGCAGGCTTGTTGTTGCTCTCGACACTGCTTGCAAGTGCTCGATTCAGCTCGTGCTGCAGTGGTCATGCTGCAAACACCGAACACCACAACGATAATCGCAGCGATAGGTCGCATGATGATCTCCTCTCAATGTTGGGCAACCGCTTCCTGTGTAAATCGCTCAAAGCTCATTGACTTCTCTTCTTGCCGTCGGCTCCAAACCGCTTCAGATAGGCCCAGAGATCGCCGATCTCCCTCTCATCCCTTACTGAAAGCAACATCGTTGTGCCTGGGACCTTGGCGGCCGGATTGCTGACGAATTCCCTAAAAGCTTGCTCGTTCCAAGTGATGCCGGAGTTTCTCATTCCCTGGCTATACGTTCCGTTCTCGACTGTGCCTGCCTTGCGGCCATCAAGGCCGTTGAGCTCCGGACCCAGCTTGTTCTTCGCCGTCTCGCCGACGTCGTGGCACGGCTGACATTTTCGGAATGAGGATTCTCCAGCCGCCGAATCTTGCGCTAACGCTTGACCTGACGATGCGGCTAGGGCCACCGCGCCGACCATCAAATGTCTAACCATCATCTGCTCTCCTTGTTCACGAAAATCCAAGACATGTTCCCGGGGGTGACCGCCGGTCGAATGCCCTCGATTAAGCGGCTGGCCTGGGCGATTTTCGCCCAGGCCGGTGTCGACCCCAAGACGACAGTCCGACTACCTCGCGTTGCTCAAAGCTGGCTGTCGGCTGGCCGGTGACAAGGTCGTAGAAAGCGGGCTTGATCGTACTCCCCTGGACTACCATCACTTCGAAGACGGGCTTGCCGCTGCGGATTTTCTCCTTAACGGACAAAACCGTGCCCTGCGCCGAGGCCTTCTGGATAATCATCGGAAGGGTCGTCTTGGTCATCGACAGCAGCGCATGACACTGCGCCGACCGAGCGATGTGCTTTAGGTCGGCGAATACCTCCTTCTTCGGGGCCCACGTTGTCGTTGTTGCGTCGCCTATATGCGTGGACAAAGGCAGCCTCGCTATCGACAGCCGTCACATCCCGCTTTCGCCCTGAGGGGCGTTTACTTGTCGTTTGTCCGCAAACGCGAATGTTGCACCACTCGACAGCCGTCCGGCTACTTACGCTGTGAGCATTTGTTTAAGGCAGTTTTAATAGGCATCTCGACCTTCGTCGTCGTCATGATCATCGTCCTTCAGGATGGCGTAGTGGCCGGCAATGCCTACTAGGGCTGCAACGCCGAGAACTGCCGCGCCAATGATTGCGCCGATTATTATTCTTCTCCGGGTCATGAGGGCCTCCATTGGACGCTTGTGCGATTGCGCACATAGCGGATGAGCTATTTGACCATTACCCATGTCGGCAGCAGCAGCGGGAATGCGATGAGGCCAACTACGGCTGTCACCGCCATGAGCAGTGGATTGTTCACTTTCCAGCGGAACAGAACCGCCAGCGATGCCACCGCGATGAGAGCGGTCAGCCAGTCGCCGATGGCGATCTGTCCGAGCAGGATGCAGGCGCCCAGGATCGTTCCGATCGCGGCCCCATAGGCACCCTTTACGAAGCCTTGGACATTGGGATTGCCCCTGTGACGCGCCAGAAGCGGGGCGGCCACCAGCACGAGGATGAAGGACGGGAAAAAGATTCCGATCGTCGAGACGAGCGATCCCCAGAAGCCGGCGACCAGGTAGCCAACGAAGGTCGCGGTGATCACCACGGGACCGGGGCTGATCATCCCGATCGCAACAGCGACCAGGAACTGCCGCGGATCGAGCCAGCCGTATTCCCGCACGAGCCCCTGCTCGAGGAAGGGCACGATCACGAGGCCGCTGCCGAAGGTAAGCGAGCCGGCTTTGAGGAAGAAAAGTAGCAGCTTGCCGAGGGTCGAGCCGGATGCGACCGGTGCAAGCTGCGTCACTACCGGGAGTGCGGTTATTTGCAGTGCGGCCGGGGGACGACGACGGAACAAATCCCCGTAATACAGAACGCCAACGATGCCGGCGCCGATGAACAGCAATGCCACCTCGGCTTGCAAGGCGACGGTGACGACCAGGCAGACGACTGCGATCGCCCATTGCAGCCAGTCTTCCATTCCGAGTTTCGCCAGCCGGTAGCAGGAATGGAGGATCAGCGCGATCACGGCGGGGCTCACGCCGTAAAATATAGCGTTCACCGGCTGCAGATCGCCGAGATGGACGTAGAGGGCGCCGAGCGCCGCGACGATCACGAAATTCGGGAAGATAAAGGCCCAACCTCCGGCCCATGCGC
>Ga0306920_100013301_pt1 | contig 11207 bp, 9 predicted proteins | sample flu12Cox44000170_FD_204666 | JGI IMG/M metagenome (GOLD analysis project Ga0306920, IMG submission 204666) | Lab enrichment of tropical soil microbial communities from Luquillo Experimental Forest, Puerto Rico - flux4day.12C.oxic.44.000.170 (v2)... | ecosystem: Environmental > Terrestrial >...
CGCGGCTCAACTGGCGGCGGTCGTGAGGGAAAGGCAAGTACACATCCAGATCGCGATTCATGACCCATATGCGGAACTCCGGCGGCAGGATTCCCACTACCGTCACGGGCTCTCCGTCGATCTGGATCTGATGATCGAGCAGTTCCCGCCTGGCTCCGAACCTCCGCTGCCAAAACCCATGGCTCAAAATCGCCACGCGGTCCCGGCCGGGCTGCTCCTCTTCAGCGAAAAAACTGCGACCCAGGAATGGTTGTCCACCAAGAAGCGGGAGAAACGTCGCGGCTACTCGAGCCCCCTGCACTCGCTCGGGTTCGAAGCGGCCGTCTCCCGATAAGTTAAAGTAGACGAACCGCCAATGCGCTAATGCCTCAAATGAATGGCTCCGCTCTCTCCAGTCGAAGAAATTAGCGGAAGAGGGATTAGCTCTGGCCGTCCCCTCTTTTTGGTTGGTTTCCCAGACGACCACAAGGCGGTCAGGATCGGGCCAGGGGAATGGCCTCAAGAGAACGGCTCTGATCATGCTGAAAACCGCGCTGTTACCGCCGATCGCAAGGGCTAGCGTCAGGATGGCGGTGACCGCAAACATAAGTCTCCGGCGAAATCCACGCAGTGCATAACGCACGTCCTGGGAGATCGCTTCCAGCAGGGGGCTCACATGAACCCCCGGCTGACACGACGCACGAACCGATCACTCACAACGCAGCGCGAAAACACGCGCCGCGAAATGGCCGCGCCGCATTTCCACAAATCCCTTTGCATTGGAGTTCCGAGCTGACTCCATTCCGCCTCAAGAACATAATATAGCTCAAGAAGAGGAGCGCAGTTGAACGCCAGAAAATCGTGACTTGTGGATTGCCGACAATGCACGTCGGCCACAGGTAGAAGCGACGCAAGCGGTGCGGCTTACGGCCGCCGAGCGCTCTCGCGTCGCAACTGAAGGCAGGGAGCCCAACTTCTCGCCCCTGCAATCTCCCGCCGGCAACTGGGGCGAGCCGCGATTCCCAACAACGAGCAGCCTTCCAAGGAGGACCGCGGCTTACTTATTACGTTTTGTACTCGGGTCTTCTTGAAGGACCTCGGTCTCGACCCTGCCGACAAGCAGGCGCGCAAAATGATCGACCGCGTCGACAAGCAGCTGGTGTTTAAGTGGCTCAACAGCGGACCTTATCTTCACGGCGAAACCGAGCCCGGCATCAACGGCAGAATCCTCGGCATCGGCGCGTACTTCAAACAACCGAACGACGCGTTGGCCAATCGACTCCTGGGCGAGCAGCTGAATCATCTGACGCATGAACCAGGATTTGCTGCGACTTGCATTACGCTTTCATTACGGTAGTGTGGCAGGGCGGCGTACAATTGTCGGGGTTTTTCAAGACCAACAAAATGTATAGGAAGGCACCGTTGCCTCGTGTCCATCCAAGTAACTATATCGGTCCCGTCCTAGCCGCCGCATTCCTTATGATGTGGCCCGCACTATACAACCGCTACCCTCTCCTGTACCCGGATTCGATGGCATATCTAGAGAATGGGCCACTCGTTGCACGGGCGTTGTTCCTTCAAGTATTTTCGGACGACTATGGCCAACGCTCGTTGATTTATTGCCTCGGTATTTTACCGCTGCACCTGAATGTCACAGCTTGGCCTATCGTTGCTCTCAATGCGCTTCTGACTGCGTACGTCATATGGCACACAATGCACTCTGTCTTGCCGAAGAAAACTGCCATTCGTTATCTTGTTGTTGTTTTGCTTCTCAGCATTTTCACCGGGTTGAGCTGGTCGGTCTCATGGATTATGCCGGACATTCTCGGCCCCGCACTGTATCTCTCCATGTATATTCTTGTGTTTGCTCCGCAGCGTCTCTCCCGTAAAGAGCGAGTGATTGTAGTCCTGATCGCGTGGTGGTCGATGGCCTCCCACATCACACACCTGTTACTTGCTGCCGGCATTTGTGTGTTCTTGGTATTGTTTCTACTTCTTCGCCACCCGAGAGCGCCCCGCCTATGGCGATCTGTCGTCGAGGTGGCAATGATAATCACCACTGTCGCAGCGGTTCACATTTCGCTGCATTGGTATCTATACGGCAAGCCGTCGCTGAGGGGCAAAGGGCCGCCATTTTTGTTGGCTCGCGTGATCGCCGACGGTCCCGGTAGGTGGTATCTGGAGCAGCGTTGCGGCGGCGCCCATTTCGAGGTTTGCACCCACGTACATGACCTATCCGACGATGTGGACGACTTCTTATGGGGAGACCGCGGAATCTGGCTCAATTCATCGGAGGAGCAGAGAGAGCGGCTGCAGGACGAAGAGATGACAATTGTGGCGGGCACGCTGCGCGAGTACCCGCGACAGGAGCTTATGATCTCTGCCGACCACTTCTGGGAGCAACTTCACACCTTCGGGCTTTCGGACTATGACCCGAACCCGTGGGTATTAGAAGTGGCTGACACCGTGATGCCTGTCACGCGATCCCGCTACATACAAACTCGGCAAGCGCAGGAAACTCTTCATGAAAAAATCTTCGCCTTCGTACAAGACTGGACGGTCGTAGCATCACTAGTGGTGATTGGCATAAGGTTAAGATGTGGTCGGCATCGGTCACGGCGCGCGGTCGGACTGACTGCCATTATAGCGATTGTTGTCATAGGGAATGCCGCCGTTACGGGGGTCCTATCCAAGGTCGACGACCGCTATCAAGCCCGTGTCATTTGGCTAGTGCCGCTGCTGGCTGGCGTGTTAGAGCTCGAGTGGCGCGATCATAGTGCCATCCGCCGAGCGCTTGCCGATCGTCTGGAGGCCAAAGGCAGGTCGCAGACCGTCACAATGTGAAGACCCCCGCGAGCCCGCGGCCAGCGCTCGACCGCACGGCAGCTTTCTTGAGAAGGGGAATGAGCTGAAATACGTGGTGCACGCCCTGCCACAACTCCAGCGTGATCGGTGCGCCTGCTTTGCGGGCCTCGACAGCATAGCGGCGCGAAGCATAAAGGAGAACTTCCTCACTGCCTACTGCGGGGATGCCTTCGCTGAGCCCGGCACGAGGCGATGACGCGCTCAGCGATCATGATCGGCATCCAAGCGATGGCACTTCAGGCACCCACCTTTTTCCTGGCATCGACTAAGGCCTCGGAATAATACTGCCTAAGACCGAAGACCAACGCGCTAAACGGCATGCCGAGCGCTCCGTAAACTGCCTCGGCCTCCGGTGCCGCATTGTCAGCCAAGAGTTCAACAGCGACATTCGAATAGCCCACTGGAACGACACCGGCTTGCTGCATGCGCAAGACTCCCATGTCGACCTGAGTCTGACTGAAACCACCGGACGCATCGATGACTCCATAACTCTCGAATCCGTCGGCAAGTGCAGCTATGGCCGGGAAAGCAAGGCAAACATCCGTGGAAATGCCCGTCACGATGAGTTTCTTGCGCCCCGTCGCCTTGACCGCGTCGACGACGCGCTTCTCGTCCCAGGCGTTGACGGTGGTGCGTTCGATCATAGGCACGCCATGCAGAACCTCAGCGAGTTCGGGAATGAGCGGCCCCCACCATTTCTCCGTCGTCGTGGTCACGATAACGGGCACTTTGAGTGCGAGCATCGCGCGTGTCAGACCAACGACGTTGTGCTTGAGCTGAAGGATATCGATGTCACGAACACCGGTGTACAAACCAACCTGGTGATCCACGAGGAGTAGTTGAGCGTTGTTACGCGTCAGGCGTTCTGCGTGCTGCATGGAACCAACTGTCATAGTTTTCCTCCTACGTTGTCTGCGACTTTCCGGCGCTTTTTTCATATCCACACGAGTATAGATGTCGCCGGTGTCACGACGGTGTGCTCAATGAAGCAAAGTGGCCTTGCACAAATGCAAAGCGGGTTTGGGCCATTTACTAACTCGCGAGGGCGGGACCGCCCCGCTTTGGGACTGTAAAGCAATCTCTGGCCTTGGCACCTCGAAGGCGCGGGTCCAGATCGGTTCCATAGTATTTTTGAATGAAATCCAAAAATACCTTGACCTTAGGGGTCAACCGGGAGCTGTCGGAGTACAAAGCGCAGGGCACCACCGGTTTTGGCTGCCATGCAGGCAAGATGGGCACAAGCCGCTTGGCGATTGCGGGGTCGAGAGCAATATACAGGGGCAGAATTGCAATCCCGGCGCCGTCCAGCACTAGCTGTCGATGCACAAGGGGGTCGTCTGTCACAACTCGAGGCGCGAGATCGGGCGTAACCGTCTTTCCCCCCTTTGAAAGGGTCCACCTACCGGAACCGATGCAACGATGCGAGGTAAGGTCTGCTGGTTCGGCAGGCTTCCCGTTAGTTTGCACGTATCTACGGCTCGCGAAGAGCCCACGAGCAACACCCGGGTAGGACCGGAGACGGCGCGACGAGTCCTTAGGCGCACGAACCTTGAAGAAAACGTCGATATCTTCTTTTGGTTCCTGGTCGAAGGCGGATGAATACGTTTCGAGCTCTACTCTAAGCTCAGGGAAAGTCTCCATGAATTTGCTCAACAAAGGCGCTATCAGGTCCCGGGCCATTGTAATGGGGCAAGCGATACGCAGAACACCTGATGGGCGGGCACGATGTTTGTTGAGAAGCTCACGTCCTTCGCGCAAGAGCCGCAGCGCGCGCTTACAGGACACGAGATATTCCTTCCCGGCGTCAGTAAGGCTGAGCCCTCGCTGACTCCTGCGCACAAGTAACAAATCCAGATGTTTTTCGAGCCGGGTCAGGGACCTGCTTATCGTGGAAGCCGGGAGCTGGAGATGCGCCGCCGCAGCGCTGAACGTTCCCGCCTGTGCGGCAGAAACGAATATGTTCACGTCATCGAGATTGGTCGTTTTGCGCATGCGCAAGACGGTTGTGCAGTACTGATCATACTCTGTTCGACCAGTCTGGAGGCGTTGGCAGACGACTCGCTATGCCAGACGTTCATCGTTACCACTGGCTTTGGTTGCAGAGTTTTCTACAATAGGGCTGTAAAGGGAGGCGTGCAAATGGCCTCGACAGCACTGATTACAGGGGGGACCGGCGGTATCGGCCGGGCGGTGGGCAACAAGCTGGCCCAGCTCGGCATCCATGTTTTGGTCGTTGGCCGCAATCGGGAACGTGGCGAGAAGACGGTTGCTGCAATTCGCGCGGCAGGAGGCCAAGCGGATTTTATCTCATCTAACCTTCGAGATGCGTCGAGCGCGCGAAGTGGCGAAGAGAGCGGTCGAACTCGGAGGCGGCCATGTCGATATTCTCATCAACAATGCGGGCATTTTTCCGTTCGGGCCGACGCATGAAACGACGGAAGAAACATTTGACAGCGGGTATTCGCTTAACGTCAAAGCGCCATACTTCCTGGTCGCGGAGCTTGCTCCGCTGATGGCGAAGAGAGCCAAGGGGGCAATCGTCAACGTATCGACGATGGTCGCCGACTACGGGGCGCCGGGAATGAGCCTCTATGGGTCGAGCAAGGCCGCCGTTAATCTACTGACCAAGGCCTGGGCGGCTGAGTATGGCCCGAAGGGCGTCCGCGTCAATGCAGTGAGCCCTGGGCCTACGCGTACCGAAGGCACGGACACGATGGGGGAAGGTGTCGAGCAACTAGCCGCTCAGGCTCCCGCCGGCCGTCCGGCGACAGCGGACGAAATTGCCGAGGCCATTGTCTTTTTGGCGACGGATCGCGCCAGCTTCATTCACGGCGCAAAGCTCGCCGTCGACGGAGGGCGCACCGCCGTCTAAGGATCGCTCGCCTGCCGGTGTCTGAAATGACGGGCAAGCATGAGGTAATCGGGCCAGACTTCTCAATTTTTTGTTTGCCGACGATTCGGGAGTCAGATCCCCGATGTATTTGACCGGGCGCGAACCGCTGATAAGGATATCTACCAGTCTCCCGGCGGTTTGTTGCGAGTCAGGGGTTGTCGACATGCAAGCGACGCCGACAAGAGCCTTGAGTAAATCGACTGCGTCCAGCTCTTTACGCCTATCACCGCTCTTGATGGCCCGCCTCACCAGGGCACGAATCGCTTCGTGGACCTGAGTGTAGGAAGCTTCAATCACCTTCGAGGAACCTCCGACCAGCGTATTCAGCGCAGGGGCGATGATCTTCTTCGTCGCAATATAATCGACGAACAACAACATCCAAGCTCGCAACGCTTCCAACGGAGGCATGGTCTCAGCGAACTTCCGCTCTGCCGCCGCTAACTTTTCTACTTCCGTCCGATAGACCGCCTCGAGCAGCGCATCGCGCGCAGGAAAGTGGCGATACAAAGTTCCCGGTCCCACCCCTGCCTGCTTAGCGATGTCGTCCAAGGTGGTGTTTGCGCCCGAGCGTGTGAACACCTCTTTGGCCACCTGCAGAATGCGCTCGCGATTTCGCTGCGCGTCGGCGCGCGTGCTCCGTCCCCTAGGTTTTGAACGTATCCTCGTCATAAAAATCATGTAACCGGAGACAGCCTCCGATAATCTATCTATTCGGAGATGGTCTCCGATTCAACCGGAACGCGACGGCCTGTCAAGGGCGGTTTCGGTAAGTACATGGAAAGGAGCGATTCATGAAGATATTTCTCACCGGGGCCACTGGTTTCATCGGTTCTGCCATTGTTCAGGAGCTCATCGGCGCAGGGCATCAGGTGCTTGGCCTTGCTCGTTCGGATGTCGGCGCCAAGTCGCTGGCCGCCACCGGAGCTGCGGTACATCGCGGCTCGCTCGAAGACCTCGAAAGCCTGCGCAGTGCAGCAGCCTCCTCGGACGGCGTGATCCACACCGCCTTCATCCACGACTTCGCAAACTACGCGCCTGCCGCCGAGAAGGACAGGCGCGCCATCGAGACGCTCGGCTCGGCGCTCGCGGGCTCCGGCCGCCCGTTCGTCGTTACTTCCGGGACCTTGCTCCTGCAACGCCAGGGCCCGCTCGCAACGGAACAGGATGCAGCCGATGCCAATTTCCCTCGCAAGTCGGAGCAGGCCGCGCTTTCGGTGGCATCGCAACGAATACGTGTGTCGTTGCTACGCCTCCCTCCATCAGTCCATGGCAACGGCGACCATGGTTTTGTTCCGGCTCTCATCAAGATCGCGCGCGAAAAAGGCGTTTCAGCCTATGTGGGTGACGGGGTCAACCGCTGGCCCGCGGTGCACCGGTTCGATGCTGCTCCTCTCTATAGGCTGGCGCTGGAGAAGGGCTCGGCGGCAGCCAGCTATCACGGAGTCGCCGACGAGGGCGTGCCCTTCCGCGACATCGCTGAGGTTATCGGCCGTCGCCTCCACCTGCCCGTTGTCAGCAAGTCGCGCGAAGAGGCCGCCAGCCACTTTGGGTGGCTCGCGCACTTCGTTGGTATCGACTGCCCGGCTTCAAGCGCGCAAACGCGCCAAGAACTGGGCTGGGCCCCGAGGCAGCTCGGGCTGATTGCGGATCTCGACCAGGCGCACTATTTCGAGACCGCAACTGCTCGTGCTCGCGCTTAGCCATCTTCATCCAAAAAAAGAGTCTAGGGAATCAACAGGAAGAAGACATTGCTTCATCACTGACGCCTCTCGCGGTTTTTGCCCGCATCTGGGCCCAAGCCGCACTCACGCGCGGCGACAAGGTTGCCGCTACTGCCCGCAAATTAGCCGACGTTGCCGATCTCACGGAACGCTTAGGCGACGCTGCCTCCCCTTGGCGCTCGACCTAACCGGCCCCAAACAGGTGCGGCAGGTCGTTTGGCAGTCTCATGGACGCACTTCTTCGGCGCGCTTCGAGTCATTTAAGCCGCGCTGCCCTTGCTGCGGCAACAGGGCAGCGGGCATATACTCGGCGTCTCGGAATGCGGATCGTGGTGGTGCCGCTCGTCGGCTTCTATTGCGCCTCCAAATGGGCCGTCGAAACGCTCCACGAAAGCCTGGCGCAAGAGGTCCAAGGCTTCGCAGGGTACGAGCAAAGCCTCGCAGCTTGCCCAAACCCTCATTTCTTGTCCGCAATATGTCCCCCGACCGTTGGTTGTCGGTTGCGCTTAAAATCCCGCGTATTCCGAGATCTGGCTCGGAGCGGAAGGCGTGCTCGGTGGCTCAGCACGCTAGCAACTTGAGTCGCGTCGATTACGATGACCAGACTCTTGTGTACATCCAAACCACGGCAGCACGGATAGACCACTTCCATCGCGGTACTCCTTTCTACCGCGCGACGTTCTACGCTTCCGAAAAGCGCTAGTCTCCTACGCGTGCTCTCCACAACTTCCGGAGGCTACAATTCGTTGTGCTTCCCAGCGTCCCCAGCCATACTCGTTGCGGGCTCTGCGAGCGCCAGAGTAGCTCGACCTCTATCGCCAACGCGGCTGCCACACGCTACGACATCTCTGGCCCATTTTCATCCTTCGTAGCGCAGCGCGACCAGCGGATCCACGCGCGTGGCGCGGCGCGCGGGCAAATAGCATGCGGCGACTGCCACCAGAAAAAACAGAGCGGACACCCCGGCGAAGGTGAGCGGATCCGCAGCGCCGACGCCGAACAGCAACCCGGCGACGAGCCGCGAGAGGAAGAGCGAGATCAGGCAGCCCGCCGCAATGCCGGCGAATATCATGCGCATCCCTGCGGCGAGAATTGCGGCGAGCACATTTGATCGCTGGGCACCCAGGGCCATGCGGATTCCAATTTCCTGTGTGCGCTGGGCCGTCGAATAGCTGATCACACCGTAGATGCCGATGGCGGCCAGGGCGAGAGCGAGCGCGGCAAAGCCGGCGAGCAGGCCGAGACTGAGACGGCGATTGGCGAGGAAACCGTCGCGCAAGTCGGCCAGCGTGCGCACTTCGTAGAAGGTCATTTTGGGGTCCACGGCGCGAATGGCCTGTTTGATCTCATTGACTCGCCGAAAAGGATCTCCGGAGGCGCGCACGACGAAGGCCATTCCGCCAAAGGGAACCTGAGTGTGGGGCTGGAAGAACTCGGCGCCGGGACGGATCTCGGGGCCCCACTGGCGCGTGTCGCCCACGATGCCCACAATCTCGCAACTCGCGGGGGGATTCAGCTTGCTGTTGTAGCTGGTAAAGATTTGCACGCCGATGCGTTTTCCAACCGGATCCTCGTCCGGCCAATAGCGCTGCGCCATGGTTTGGTTGATGACAACGACGGGAGGGGAATCCGCAGTATCGAACTCGCTGAACAGGCGGCCGCGGATGAGCGGAACGCCCAGCGCGGCGAAGTAACCGGGCGTGACGACGGTTTGAATCGCGGTCGGCTGCTGGTCGGGCCGAAGCGGGCGGCCCGCAATCGAGAAATGGAAGGACTCGTCCGGTCCACCCTGCAGCAACGGGAGAGACGAGGCGGCGCCGGCCGCCTGCACACCCGGCACCGCCGAGACTCTGCGCACAGCATCCTGGAACAGCACGATGCGCTGCTCATTCGTTGTGTACCGAGCCCATGCGTAGACCTGAAGCGCGACCACGTGATCGCCGGAATAGCCGGGATCCACATTCAGCAGGTTTACAAGACTGCGCAGGAGGAGCCCGGCGCCGACCAGCAGGGTGAGGGCGAGGGCCACTTGTGAGACAACGAAGAAGCCTTTCAATCCCTGACGCGAGCCGTGAGCTCCGTCGCCGATGCGGCGGCGCATCGCAGCCTGAAGGTTTGTGCGCGAGATGCGCAGAGCAGGCACGAGACCGAAAACCACTCCGGTGAGCAGCGCGAGGATGACGCCGAAGAGCAGGACTCGGCTGTCCATCGAGGTCTCCGCGATGCGCGGGATTTCGGAGTGCTGAATGCCGAGAATGAACTTCAACGACCATCGCGCCAGAAGGAGGCCTCCGGCGCATCCGGCCGCGCACAGGATGAAACTCTCGGTGAGCAATTGCCACACCACACGGCTGCGGGCAGCGCCCAGCGAGGCGCGGATGGCCAGTTCGCGGCCGCGCTGGCTGCCGCGCACCAAGAGCAGATTGGCGACGTTGGCGCAGCCGATGAGCAGCACCAGTCCCGCGGCGCCGGAGATGAGCAGGAGCAAGGGGCGAATCCGGCCAGTCATCTGCGCTGCGAGCTGTCGAATTGCGGCGCCGACGCTGCCGTCCTCAGTCGGATATTGCTTGGCAAGGCGTAGCGCGGTGCCGGAGAGCATAGCGCGAGCCTGATCGAGCGTGACATCCGGCTTGAGGCGTCCCAGGGCCATTAAGTAGGTTGCCGTGCGCAGCTGGCGTGTCTGCGCATTGAAGGAGAGAGGAGCAAAGACTTCACGGTCGGCGCCGATCCAGGGGAGATGAAAGTCCGCCGGGAGGACGCCCACGACGAGGTAGGGCTGGTCGCGAAGCGAGATGGTCTGGCCAACGATTGCAGGGTCGCTCCCGAAGCGCCTCTGCCACAGGCCATGGCTGAGCAGCACGACATGGTCCTTGCCCGGCTCGAACTCTTCGGCGAGAAAGTCGCGCCCTCTTGCGGGAGCCACACCCAAGAGCTGAAAGAAGCCGCTGGATACGAGTTCGCCTCTGAACGATTCCGGCTCGCCTTTTCCGGTGTAGTCGAAGCTCCAGTAATTCATGGCCGCGAGACTTTCGAATGCCGAGGAATCGTTGCGCCAATCGAGAAAGTTGGCGGGAGAAAGTCCGTCCAATTCGGAATTGTGAGAGATAACCGTCTGCCAAACGGTGACGAGGCGGTCCGGGTCGCGGTAAGGAAGTGGACGCAGGAGAACCGCATTCATCACACTGAAAATGGCGGTGTTGACGCCGATACCGAGGGCGAGCGTCAGCACGACAACCGCGGTAAACATGGGATTCTTCCGCAGCATGCGAAAGGCGAAACCAGCGTCCTGCAGGAGAGTTTCGAGCATGGGAAGACCCCTTTGTTCGCGTTGGTACTCCTTGGTCTGCTCGACGCCGCCCAAGGCTATCAGCGCCTGGCGGCGGGCTTCCGGGGGAGCGAGGCCGCGGCGCAGGTTGTCTTCGACGTGGAGCTCGAGATTCGACTCGACTTCGGCGGCGAACTCACGTTCGTCACGCTGCCGACGAAACATCGCGGCCAATCGAACCAGCCATCCCCACAGCCGTCTCATGCCGACCGCTCCTTGGCGCCTCCGAGTGCGACAGCAAACGGGGCAATCTGGATCAGGTCTTTTGTTCGGGCGCGAGGAAGCGGGCCAGGACGTCGTTGGCCTTTTCCCAGTCGCGTGTTTCCTTCTGAACTTGTTTGCGCCCAGCGCGCGTGAGCCGGTAAAACTTGGCGCGGCGGTTGTTTTCCGAGGCGCCCCACTCGGAGGCGATGTAGCCCTGCTG
>Ga0306920_100013302_pt1 | contig 11207 bp, 7 predicted proteins | sample flu12Cox44000170_FD_204666 | JGI IMG/M metagenome (GOLD analysis project Ga0306920, IMG submission 204666) | Lab enrichment of tropical soil microbial communities from Luquillo Experimental Forest, Puerto Rico - flux4day.12C.oxic.44.000.170 (v2)... | ecosystem: Environmental > Terrestrial >...
CCAGCCCGTGCACGGTGATCGAGCTGACACAGGACAATAGGCACTCATGGTGCGGGGAATAGCGCTGCCAGAACACCTCTTCTGGCGGAGCGGGCTTTTGGCCGGCATGCGGTTTTTTCTCGGCAATTTGTGCCATAGTTCCAGATTAACGCGGCGGGAGATGGAGGACAAGAAAAATTCAGCGAAAATCAAAAACATTGTCCAGGCGGGTTATCCGAAACACCTCGAAAACTTCCGAATTCAGACCTTTCAGGAAAAGTTGTCCACCCAGGCTCTCCCATTTTTTGCGCAGGGACAGGAGCATGGCCAGGGTGTTGGAGGTGAGGAAAGACACATTGGCGAAGTCGAGAAACATGTCTCCCGGCGGCAACGATTCCAAGAGCGCGAACAGTTGCCGGCGGACTTCCGCCGTGGTCTCTTCGTCGAAATAGATATTTTCGCCTTCCAGGCGAATGCTGGTTTGATTGCCCGCAGTTTCAACCTTCAAGTTCCAGGGTTGATTGGAGGGAGGCATGGAACTCTCCGCCAGATCGGGCAAGGATGACTTTCGGAAGGCTATCTTATGCTTGGCATGGCCTGTTTCCAGAAAAAACAAAAAAGGCTCTCCACGCGATGGGTTAAATTCGTAGCTGGATTCGCCAGAATTCAGGAAAAACGCCTGAATTCTGGCGAATCCAGCTACGGACTATGACGGGACGCGGTATTGCTTGGCCCCAAGCAGCCCAGCTTTTCCCGGCAGCCTGAGTTCCCTTTCGCAAGGTAGGCAAAATCCGCAGAAATGGTTTAAACCCCAAAGAAGGAAAAACCGAAATAAACGGTAAGACCCGTAAGTCTTCTCCAAAACCGTTACGCAAGGACCGTCCCATGCCCCTCCATCGTAGGACATTGGCAAAAGCGATTGCCCTTTCCTTACTTGCATTTGCGGGGAGTGTGTTGCCCGCGCGGGCACAAATGGGACCTGTCCTGACCGGAGCCGGGCCCATCAACCGCTCGATGGCCGGTGCCGCTGTTGCCGCGCCCATCGATGCCACTGGTTCGCTGTTCTGGAACCCGGCCACAAGCAGCGCCTTGCCCAGCAGCTCGCTTGATTTCGGCATGGAAATATTGTGGCCGCAAACCGTTGTGGATTCGAGCTTGCCCGCGAACGCATTCGGGCCGGGCATTCCTGCAGTTCCCCTGGCCGGCTCCAACCGCGCCGATAACGGCATCTTTCCGCTGCCATCGGCCGGATTGGTTTACAAGCCGGAGGACTCGATGATGACTTACGGGCTGGGCATGTTCGCCGTGGCCGGATTCGGCGTCAACTATCCGGCCAGCGATCCGTTTCCAAAAACCAATCCGATCCTGACCCCGCAATTCCCCAACGGTTTCGGCTTTGGCAACATCTTTTCCGAGCTGCAGGTGCTGCAAATCGTGCCCACCGCCTCCATTCAGGTGACCGATCGGCTGTCCATCGGCGGCGGACCGACGGTAGACATTGCCACCCTGCGGCTCGATCCCCTGGTCATCGCAGCTCCCGATGCCAACGGCCAGTATCCGCCGGGCGCGCACACCCGGATGACCTGGGGCGGCGGTTTCGAGGTCGGCGCCTTTTATATCCTGGGCGGCGGCTGGCAGATTGGCGCTTCCTATAAAAGCCCGCAGTGGTTCGAGGCTTTCCATTTCCAGTCCATGGATGAGCTTGGCAGACCGCGCAGCGTCACCTTCAACGCGGAACTCCCCATGGTCGTCTCGGCCGGTGTCGGCTACACCGGCCTGGAGCGCTGGGTCTTCGCCGCCGACTTCCGCTGGGTTGACTTTGAAGACGCCGCCGGCTTCCGGCGAAGCGGCTTCAGCCCCGCCGGCGCCGTCCTAGGCGTCGGCTTTCGCAGCATCTTTGCCATGTCTCTGGGCGCCCAGTATCTCTTGACCAACAACATTTCCGTGCGGGCCGGCTACTCCTTCAACCAGGATCCGGTCCGGGATAACCTAACCATTTTCAGCGTCGCTGCCCCGACCAATCTCGAGCATACTCTGTATGTCGGTGCGAGTTATCGTGTGACCGATGCCCTGTCCCTCTCGCTTGCGTACGTGCACGGCTTCGAAAACTCCATCACGGGCCCTTACATCACCCCGCTAACCGGGCCGATCCCGGGATCCTCGGTCCAATACACGACCTCGGCAGACACCTTCCTTATCGGCGCTACGGTTCGCTTCGGCTGTAATGTGAATTGATGGGAAAAGACTTGTACAGTGGTTCCGCTTGTGGCTTTGCGTTCGCAATAACCATCCAGGGAACGCGAAACCGCAAGCGTAGCATTCACGCCTTGATCATATCGCGCACTGTCATTCCGCCCGGGATCATCGGCAGCACATGTTCTTGATAGGGGACCAGCACATCGAGCACGTACGGGACTTTGCTGTCGAGCATCTCGATGAGGGCGTCGTTGAGGTCTTCCTTGCGGTTGATGCTGCGGGCGCCGCAGCGGAAACCCTTGGCGATCTGGACGAAATCGGGATAGGGCTCCTGGTCGTGTCCGGCGCCCAGGTAGGTGTGGGCGCGGTTGCTCTTGTAAAAGCGATCTTCCCACTGCACCACCATGCCCAGATGCTGATTGTTCAATAGAAGCACCTTGACGGGGAGCTTTTCGCAATAGGCGCAGGCGAGCTCCTGGATGTTCATGAGGAAACTACCGTCGCCGTCGATATCGATGACCGTCTTGTTGGGGTGTGCCGCCTGAGCGCCGAGGGCCGCCGGCAAGCCGAACCCCATCGCCCCCAGTCCGCCGCTGGTGAACCAGGTGCGCGGATTGTTGAAATGATAGTACTGGGCGGTCCACATCTGGTGCTGGCCCACGCCGGTGGTGATGATGGTGTCGTCCAGTCGTTTCCGCTCCCGGATGATCTGCCAAAGCCGATCGATGGCAAACTGCGGCACGATGGCGTCGTCGCGGTCCTGGTAGCGGAGCGGCTCGGCTTCGCGCCAGTCCTCGATTTGCCGGAGCCAGTCGGCAAAGGCGTTGCGGGGAGGCAACAGTTTCGGCTCGGCTTCCAGCATCTGCACCATGCCGCGCAGGCACTGGCCGATGTCGCCAACGATGGGAATTTGGGCCACCTTGATCTTGTTGATCTCCGATGGATCGATGTCGATGTGCACGATCTTGCCGTGCTTGGCGAACTCGCTGACCTTCCCCGTGACCCGGTCATCAAAGCGAACCCCGAAAGCCAACAGCAGGTCGGCTTCGTTGATGGCATAATTGGCGTAAACGGTGCCGTGCATGCCGAGCATTTGCAGACAGAGGAAGTGATCGCTGGGGAAGCTGCCCAGGCCGTGAACGGTGAGGGCTACGGGAATGCCGGTCTTTTCAGCAAAGGTGCGGAGGAGAGCGGAGGCGCCGGAGGCGATGATGCCGCCGCCGGCATAAATGATTGGCCTGGTGCTGGCCCGGATGGCGGCCAGCACCGCCTCAAGTTGCCTGGCATCCACCGGGCGATCGGGCTTGTAGCCTGGCAGGTCCATGGGCCGCTCGTAATCGGCCACGATCATGGCGTTTTGCACGTCTTTGGGCACATCAATGAGCACCGGTCCCTGCCTGCCCGTGCTGGCCACGTAAAACGCCTCCTTGACGACGCGCGGAATGTCCTCCGCGCGTTGCACCAGATAGTGGTGCTTGGTGATGGCCCGGCACACCTCGACGATGGGCGTTTCCTGAAAAGCGTCGCTGCCGATGACCGGAGTCCCGACCTGGCCGGTGATGGCAACCAGGGGAACGGAATCCATCTTGGCGTCGGCCAGGCAGGTGGTGAAATTGGTGGCGCCCGGCCCGCTGGTGGCCACGCACACGCCCACTCTGCCGGTGCTGCGAGCATAACCCTCGGCGGCGAATCCGCCCCCTTGCTCGTGGCGCGGCAGGATCGTGCGGATCTTGTCCTCGAAGCGCGTCAGCGCCTGGTGGATCGGCATGCTCGCCCCGCCCGGATAGGCGAAAACGACATCGACGCCGTAGTTGACCAGGCACTGCACCAGTATATCCGCGCCGCACTGCGGTTTCGCTTCGGCCATGACATTGCCCCTTTTTGCAAACAGTCAATATATCAGCCTGGGGAAATCCTCAAAAGGACAATCTTGTGGATGAAGTGCCGATTTTTCGCGACGAAGCCGGCCGGCTGCTTGGGGAGGTAGCCGCACGCTTCAGGGCGCCTGCCTTCGTCCGCCGGGCGCGGCAAGTCCAGGATGCTTTCGACGAACTGGTGCGCCGCTGCCAAAAGCAGCGCGACGAATGGCTCGACCATGTTCGCATTCCCTGGAAATGGCTGGTGGAAATAGCGGGCAACCTGGAAACGCTTCGGCCCTTGCTGGCGAACGCGGGTTCATTCGACCGCGTGAACGAACTGGCCGCGATTCTGGCGAGTCCAGTTCAAGGTTTCGATCGGACATCTCCTTCGTCGCGCTGGCTTCGTAAAGGATTGTGGGAATTGCGCGACAGCATCGAGCGCTTCAATCGCCGCTGGCAAAAGTTTCTTGAGGATTTGAATCTGGCGGAAATCAACAAGCGGCGCGAGGATTACAATTGCTACTATGTCTTGGAAAAAGAATGTGCCCTGCGCTCGGTCCGTCTGGCGCGGCTAGGCTTCATGCCCCTGGCGCCCATCACCGCGGAAGTCCTTTTCGCCTTGCTGCCTCTCCTTCCCCTTCTCAATATTCAATGACGGAGCCCGCAGCGCCAGCAGGTGATTTCCTTGCTTGCGCTGCGGGCTCCAAAATCTCTCTGCCAAGAAAACACATCACGGCAACGGCACATTAGTGAACGAGAAGGGCACCTGGAAGTTTGCGGTCCGCTGGCCGTTCAGAATGAGCCGGGCCGGCGCCCCCTGGCCGCCCTGGGGCCGGAACACCAGGGTGATGTCCTGCCGCATGACGCCGTTGTTGATCTGCAAGCCGCGCTGGGGGACGTTCACCAACTGGTAGCCTTGGCCCTTGGCATCGACCAGGGTTGGCAGGTTGTTATTGCCGCCCGGGGCGATGCCGTTGATCACGACATTGCCGCCGCCGCCGATCTGAACCTGGATTTGCTGGAAGCCGACGCCGATGCCGCCGAATGGGTTATTTCCTCCGGGTATGTTCTCCATGCTGATTTGCAACTGATAATCGCCGTTGTCCATCTTATCGATGGCTTTGACATGGATGGCGCCGCCGTTGGCCCCCTTGGCGGTTTTGCCAGCCGCCTTGAGGATGTTGTCCATCGTGACGAGCGGCTCGGTGGGCATCAGCGCACTGGCGGTAAAGCTGCCCTTCAGTTCCTTCAAGGATTTGGCCGCCTTCTCACCCAATTTGAGGCGGATAGGAAACTGCCGCGTCATGCCAATGAACGGCATGCGCACACGAGCAGGAAGGGCAATCGGACCATTTCCCGGTTGCGGCGGCATGGGGTCCATGGCCAGCATGAGGCTCTGACCCTGATCGTCGAGGGCCTTGTCGATGCGCGGAGTGCCGACCAGGGAGAAATTCTGCAGGCGCGGCTCGGCGGCAATATCCAGGAGGAAGTTGGCCACCCCCGCTTGATTGCCGGCGCCGGGCAACAGGCGAATGCGCACCGCTCCGGAATAACACGTGGGCACTTTTTTCGGCTCGCCGGGAGTGAGGATGATTTGATTGGGATTCGTGTTAATTGGCAACGGCCGGATCACGCCAGGTTGAGGCTGAATCTGAATCGGTTGAACCTGGACCGGCAAGATCTGGACCGGTTTTACTTGGACAGGCTTGACCTGGACCGGCAATGGCACGTCCATCGGTTTGCCCTGCGCCGGTTGAACGGGAACGGCAGGCTGCGTCTGCTGGCCTGGACCAGTCTGGCCCGCCTGGGCAACAGCGACCTGGGCCACGGCAGCCTTGACCTCGAACTTGATCTCCGGTCCTTTCTTATCGGGCACTGCCGGCGGAATTACCGGCAAAACGCCGGGAGCAGGCAGCGGACGGATTTTGATCGGCGGCATCGGTGCGGGAATCCTGTCGAACGGTTGCGGGAATGGCTGATTCAGGCCAACTTCCACCAGTCCGGCCTTGGCGCACAACTGATCCAGGGCTTCCCAGAACGTTGTGTCCCCGGTGTCAAGGGTTACTTTCCGCTTGGCCAGGGCCGCCTGATCGCCCTGAATGTGAATGGTGTACTGGCTCTGCCTTTCCAGTTCCCTCACGGCTTTCAGAACTGGGGTATCTTTGAGATTCAAGCGTACGCGCTTGGGAGCCAGAATCTTGGCGGTGTTGCTTCTTTCTTCCAGCAGGCGGACGATCTCGCTGGCCCGGCGGCTGGTTTCCAGGTCCTCGCTCTTGGCCGCCTTTTTCAGGGCTTCCAACGCCGGCTCGCCGATGGCTTCCAGCTCGCGCCGGGCGTTTTCCCGTTCGATAAACTTCAAGCTGCCCAGCTGCTGAATCAACTCTGCGATCCGCTTGGGATCCGCTGATTTGTTTCCGTTGCCCTGGGACCAGGCCTGGGAACCGGTCGCCATCAACACAACAAAACTCAATACCACACACCAACGACCCATGTTTTGATCCCTCCCAAGAACCACTCGATTATGAGCAGGCATATTTTAGCATTGGCAACCACGAGGTGGTAGAGGCCGCGCGCAACCTCGCCCTTTTTATTAGCTGATTTTCATAAATAGAGACGAATGAACAGGCATTTCGGATTGGGCAAAACTTCCGAAAGCTCCAGGAAGTGCAATTTGCGGCGACGGGACTCGAACCCATGACCTCCAGGTTATGAGCCTGGCGAGCTGCCGCTGCTCCACGCCGCGCCTGTTGGTGGGCCGTCGCCCGTAAGCTGGGAGCGAGGCCGGCGGAGGGCGGCCCACGCTACCATTATAGCACACAGGTCAATCCCTTTGGCCTTATTGCTGCATGTTCATATAGCTTGATTTATCTTTTCACGCTCGTAGTTCACCTTCGAACGCGAGCCATTTTCAAAGGTGAGCCTGACCCATGTCCGGTACGGCTGAGAAGAAACCCAAGCACGAATGGGCGCCGCGCATCTGGGAGGGGTGTGATTTCTTCGGCTGGCTGCGCCTGTTAGTCCGCAATCGTTTCGCCGTCCACCCGGCTTACTGGTACATCGCCGTGTCCATCACGATTATCAGCTTCTGGAATACGATGCTGCGTTGGCTCACGCAGATGGTCTTTGGCCGGGCCGTCCGGGAAACTACCCTCAAATATCCGCCCATCTTCATCATCGGCCACTGGCGCACCGGCACCACCCTTTTGCACGAGTTCCTCACCCTCGACGAGCGTTTTGCTTTCCCCAATACCTTTCAGTGCCTCTGCCCGAACCATTTTCTCCTGACTGAGAGTATCATTCCGCTCTTCATGCGCTACCTGGTGCCGACCAAGAGGCCCATGGACAACATGAAAGCTGGTTTCGAGCGTCCGCAGGAAGACGAGTTCGCCCTGTGCATGCTTGGCCAGCCGTCGCCGTACCTGACCATTGCCTTTCCCAATCACGGGCCGCAGTTTCAGGAATTCTTCGACCTGGAGAATATCTCTGCCAAGGCTTTGCGCCGCTGGCGCCGCACTTTCAAGACCTTTCTCAAGCAGCTCACGTTCAAGAACCCGAAACGGCTAATCTTGAAGTCTCCGCCGCACACCTGCCGCATCAAGATCCTGAAAAAGCTCTTTCCGGGCGCCCTGTTTGTGCATATCGTTCGCGATCCGTACGTCGTCTTTCCATCTACAATGCACGTATGGAAGTCCCTCTACCAAACGCATGGCCTGCAGAAGCCGACCTATGCCGGCCTGGAAGAACACGTCTACACCACCTATTTGCACATGCACGCCAAGCTCGAAGAGGCCAGGCCGGAGCTGGATCCGGCACATTTTTTCGAGATTCGCTTTGAAGACTTGATCAAGGATCCGGTGAGCCAGTTGCGTGCCTTGTACGACCACTTTAACCTGGGCGATTTTGACTCCTACCTGCCGCGCCTGGAAGAATACCTGGCCAGCATCAACGGATATGAGACGAATCGCTACCAACTCACACCGGAACAGAAGGCTGAGATCACGCGCCGCTGGGGAGAGGTCATCAAGCGCTACAGGTACGATGCCGGTGCTTAAACTCAAGCCGGTGACCTGCTATTTCTTCTTTTGCCCCTTCTCGATCTTGGCCCAGGAGTCCTTTAGCGATACCGCGCGGTTAAATACTTTTGCATCCACGCTATCGACGCAGAAATAACCCTGGCGTTCGAACTGGAATCGGCTGCCGGGCGCGACCATGGTGAGGCTCGGCTCCAACTTGCACCCTTTCAAGGTGACCAGTGAGGTCGGATTCAAGTAATTCTTGTAGTCTTCGCCTTCCGGCACATCCGCCAGGTCGGCGATCTTGAAGAGGTTATCGTACAGTCGAACCTCGGCGTCGATGGCCTGGCCGGCAGAGACCCAGTGGATGGTTCCTTGCACCTTGCGGCCATCGGGAGCGTTGCCGCCGCGGGTGACCGGGTCGTAGGTGCAGTGCAGCTCGACCACTTCGCCCGTCTTGGGGTCCTTGACCACGTTCTTGCAGGTGATGAAATAGGCGTAGCGCAGGCGGACTTCCTTACCTGGAGCGAGCCGGTAGTAGCCCTTGGGTGGCTCTTCGCGGAAGTCGTCCTGCTCGATATAAAGGACGCGCGAAAAGGGAAGCTTGCGCGTGCCCATGGCCGGATCTTCAGGATTGTTGATCGCCTCCAGCTCTTCGCTCTGTCCTTCGGGGTAATTGTCGATGATGACCTTGAGAGGCTTGAGGACGGCCAGCACGCGCGGGGCGCGCTTGTTGAGATCGTCGCGCACGGCGTTTTCCAGAACGGACATCTCGATGATGCCGTCGTACTTGGAGACGCCGATCTTGGCGCAGAAGGCGCGAATGGCCTCCGGCGTGTAACCGCGGCGGCGCATGCCCGCAATGGTGGGCATGCGCGGATCGTCCCAGCCAGTTACATAGTTGCCCGTCACCAACTCCAGGAGCCGGCGTTTGCTCATCACCGTGTAAGTCAGGTTAAGGCGGGCGAACTCGATCTGCTGCGGATGGAATATGCCCAGCTCATCGATGTACCAGTCATACAGCGGCCGATGATTTTCGAACTCCAGCGTGCAGATGGAATGCGTGATTTTCTCTATGGAATCGGATTGCCCGTGCGTGAAATCGTAGGTGGGATAGATGCACCACTGGTCGCGGGTGCGATGATGCTCGGCATGGAGGATGCGGTACATGACCGGATCGCGCATGTTGAGGTTAGGATGGGCCATGTCGATTTTGGCGCGGAGGGTGCGGGAGCCGTCGGGGAATTCGCCGGCCTTCATGCGGCGGAAGAGGTCCAGGTTCTCCGCGATGGTCCGCTCCCGGTATGGGCTGTTCTTGCCCGGCGAAGTCAACGTGCCGCGATATTCCCGGATCTGGTCGGCCGACAGATCGCACACATACGCCTTGCCCTTGTGGATGAGCTGCACCGCCCAGTCGTAGAGCTGGCCGAAATAATCGGAGGCATAGTAGAGCCGATCGCCCCAATCGAAGCCCAGCCAGCGGACGTCGTTCGTAATGGAATCGACGTACTCGACTTCCTCCTTGGTGGGATTGGTATCGTCAAAGCGGAGATTGCACAGCCCGCCGAATTCCAGGGCCAGGCCGAAATTGAGGCAGATCGACTTGGCATGGCCGATGTGCAGGTAGCCGTTGGGTTCCGGCGGAAAGCGCGTGTTCACCCGCCCGCCCCACTTGTTGGTCTTGAGGTCTTCGGTGATGATGTCCTGAATGAAATGGAGAGATGGGGACGGTTCGTTCGGGGTCATTTCAGCAAATCCTTTTTCCCGATTCTATACCAAGTGGAACCGGAAGCGCAAACAAGGTCCGAAGCACTCCTTGCTTGCCATCGGGCTCCGAACATTTCACTCGCGTTGGATTATTCTATCCAACCTTGTCATTTAACTAAACTCCACTTGCACCTGCACCAGGTCGCTGGGGGACACTTCCAAAAAAACGGCATCGCCGGAGACGTTGGCCTCCACCATGAAGGAACCCTTGGCGTCCAGGATGACGGCACGGGTGGGGTTCTTGACACAGCGGAACTCGGCATGGCCGCTGTGGGAAGCGCATTCCAAGAGGCGGGCAGTGACGGCATCCTTTTTGGCGGGCGTCCCCTCTTCGGTTCGTTCCAAGCCGCCGGGGACCATGCGTGAGAGCAACAGGTTCGGGGCGTCCAGGTGAAAGAGCCAGCCGGTGGCGCCGATGTGTGGGGGACCCTTGCTGGTGGCCACCGCCGGAACCGGCGTGATCATGCCCAGGGCGGTTTGCATCGGCTGCTCGCGATCCAGGCCGATTCCCAGATCGAAGGTGCGCGTTTGCTCGCCTTCCGGAATCAGGATGATATCGACCATTCGGGCCTCGTGGCGCTGATGGAATGGCAGGCCGCCCGGAAAGAGGCACGTGCTTTGCCGGCCCAGGCGTACTTCCAGGTAATCGGGAGTCTGCGGCCGATTGTGGGTGGTGATTGCGCCGCTGCCATTGACGCCGCGGAGCAGCATGGCCCGCTCATCCCGCCAGGCGAAGCGGGCGCCGAAGTAGGCGTGCCAGGGATAGCCTGCCGGCGGCTGCTCGGGATAGATTTCAATGCGCAGGTCCAGAACCGGCCTGCCCAGCCAGGCGCGAAAGCGCTGGCGAAACTTGGCCAGCACTTGATTCTGCTCGCCCAGGATGGCCCCCTCACTAACGATCTCCCCCAGGGCCGGCCCGGCCGAGGTCACCTGCACCGAGTTCGCATGCATCACGCTGCCGGGATTGAACACCAGCCGCTGGCCAAGCCGGTTGGTGCGCGTCTTGTGATCGCGAATGGCCCGCAGGCCGCCGGTTTGGGTGTCCACTTCCGCTTCGAAAAACTCGTTGCGAATGATTGTCTTGTCCGCAAGGCGCATTCGCCAGGTTGGAGAGGTTCCAGCAGGCCCGCTCTTGGGAATCCAGGCGAAACCCAGGGCCGGCACTTCCACGACGACATTCGTCTTGTCGCCATCGAGCTGGCAGGCTTTGATGTGACCGCCGACCGGCAACGGCGCTGTCGCGCCTTCCAACTCCAGCGCCACCCGGCGAATGAAGCTGCACGGGTTCAGGATCATGGTTCCCGGCTGGTCGGGTTCGGCGCGAACCTGCAAGCGCTCCGCGAGAACACCGGCGATTTTCGATTCCAGTTCCGATAGGGAAGCGATATGCGCG
>Ga0306920_100013303_pt1 | contig 11207 bp, 11 predicted proteins | sample flu12Cox44000170_FD_204666 | JGI IMG/M metagenome (GOLD analysis project Ga0306920, IMG submission 204666) | Lab enrichment of tropical soil microbial communities from Luquillo Experimental Forest, Puerto Rico - flux4day.12C.oxic.44.000.170 (v2)... | ecosystem: Environmental > Terrestrial >...
GGCGATCAACGAGCGCTGCCCTGTCAAGTACTCCTTACCTGGATCGTCATCGTCAATCTCGATGTCGTCTATGATCCGTGGCTCATCGCCGTAGATAAGTTCGCCGAGCAGTCCGCCTTCCAAAACTGGCAATCGCTCTTTTTCTTTCCAAGGGTTCACATCGTCTTGCCATAACGTATTGCGCGTAATGCGATACTTGGGAGGGTCCAACTCGCGACGGCTAAGCCAGATCATTCGATCGATTGGCACCAGTCGGCGCATTCGAGCCGCGTATGCTTGTACGAGCGCCTGGGGATCAGTTTGTCGGCTGGTGTCGCGCATCATTTCTACGTTCAACGCCAATCGATGCTGCCAGTCGCTCGTCACGGTGTCTAGGACGGAAGGAATTCCCATCGATGCAATCCTCTCTTGTTGCTCGAGCTCCCTCAGCTTCGCGCTCTGCTAGCTCTGGCTACTCACACAGTGTCAAAGAAGACTTTGAACTACCTCTTGGTCTTGGTCTCGTCTAGTTGCGTGAGCATGGCCTTCACCGAAGGTCGATCAGAAATCGTGGCGCCGACGTAAGCGAAACGAATCCGCCCCTGCTTGTCGATAATGTAGGTGGACGGTTTGGCCAATTCACCGCGGATACCGAGCTTGTCCACGGCCGCGAAGTTTTCGTCCAAAAGGACCGGGAACGGCGTCGATTCGTTGTCAGCCGACTCCTCTGCTCCAAGAATGAATTTCTCCAGATTGTCTTTCGGGCCCGGAAATACCAGGAGCACTTCCGCGCCACGTTTGGCGAACTCGCCATATTGGGCGATGAGCTGCGCCGTTTGGGCCGTGCAATACGGACACAAATGACCGGAGTATCCTCGCGTTACCACCAGCACGATATTCTTCTTGCCGCGAAACTCCTTCAGATCGACGCGGTTTCCCTTCCGATCGATGAATGACAGATCGACGGTAGCCGAGTCAACCTTCGTGTTGGTTTTTGCGTCGTCGCAGAACTGAGCGAGCCTGCTTGTCCGCCGGACGTTCGTTTTCAGGCTAGCCGGCGATGAATCGGCCGGACTGCACGAGAGCGATCCCATGACCAGGGATATCATCAGGCAAAGAGATCTTCTCATCGATTTGCCTCCTCGCTTCAATCGATGGACCAGGGACCCCAGCGAGTTCCTGCACCAGCACGTCGAATGGCGTGTTGGGCGGTGGATAGCAAATTATACGTCCTGCGGCAAACATTAAGCGAGCGATGGTTGGTGAAAAGAGCATACTTTTTTTACGTGTCGTGGCGAGCCGGAGGTGATTTCTAGCGGCGCACCGTTTTTGCGTCGAACTCCGGGCGCTAACGCAACCCGGCTCGCCATTAGTGCCACACTCGGGTGTCTACTTTGGTGCGACCGTAACGAAAAGCGGCGCACCACAGTACGTCATCTTCATAACGAAATTGATCGAGACGTGCGCCATGATCGCGACTTGTTGTTTATTGACGGGCTTGGCATCCGCGGAAGCCTTCAGGACAATCGACCCTTTAGATTGATTGCCTGTTAGAAGCGTTTGGCTGGCTCTTTCATCGACTTTCACACCGGGCGGTAGGCAGTTGCCAAAATAGGTCCCTAAATGCTGGTAGATGGCGTCGAGCGTCACGTTTTGATTGAAGCCGTCCTTTCGCTGGATCGTCACATCGACTTTCCTTGACTCGCCGGGCTTGAGAGTGATCGAAGTGGTGCTGATGGTAACTGACTTCAAATCGAGCGGATCGCCAACCGAAACGGTGTGCATTTCGGCAGGGTAGTGGTAACGGCCTCCGCCGGGCATGTAGATTTCTTGCAGTGGACGCGCAGTCGCCGAGAGCGCAATTTCTTTTCCGCTCTTAACGCGATAGACGCCCGAGCCAACGACCTGGATGTTCGTTGCCTGTAGTTTGGCATTTGGTGCCGCTTGAAGGATTATGCAGCCGTCGGTCGCGCCCTGTAAGATCCGCCCGCAGTGAGCGGTGATTTCTGGAGGTAGCCCGGCCGCCGAGAGCAGTATTTCGCCTTCGAAGCCGTTCCTTCGGCTGGCGCGGGCGAAAATGACGCTCGCGGTCCCGGGAGCAAGAAGAGTCTTATCGGTGTCTGTCTCGAGCGTGAAGGCTGGCTCACTGTGCGTGATCTTTAGGTAATAGACATATTCCGGTCCGCCGCGGAGGTGCAAGTCGCGAATCTCCACGACGTAGCGCCCGTTGGCCGGGGCACTCCAATTTTCGATCCGCGAGTCGGCATGGACGAAATGATCGCGCCAGTCGTCATTTTCCACGAGCGTCTGTCCCTTGTCATTGAGAACCCGAAGGACGGAATCCAAAGCGGATTGGTGCTCGCGAGCGACGACTTCGAACGAGAATCGCTCGCCGGCCTTCGCTTCAAAAGAGTAGCAGTCGATATCTCCTTTGCTCTCGATACGACCACAGATGCCTGAAGGCACGGACACTCTCTGAGCGCGCTCGGGCGTATTGTTGTCGCCCGGTTGTTCGAGAACCTCCGGCAATCGGCTCACCACAATCGGAAGCGGATTCGTCCATTGCCCGTCACTCAATTGCGCGATCGCCCATTGCAACCCCTCGGGCGTATTCGACGGCAAAGTCAGCGACGCGCTCATGTCAGGCGGCAGGTTATACCCCACGAGATGCAACCGAGCGGGAACGCCCGGCGAAACCCGTGAGGGATAGACGTTCGTAACGAAGGGCCGATCGGTGGCCTCAATGCAGTATTCCCAGTACGGGTTGCCGCTGTAGCGGGCATCACGGATTTCGAGATAGTAGTCGCCGGTCTTCGTAAACCGATAGTGAAGCAAGGGATCGCCGAAAAAGTAGTTGTCGTTTACTGCCAGGACGGCACCGCTGGCATTTCGCACCGTGATGATTGGGTCGGCATGTTCTTGCAAATCGTGTATTTTGTTTTCCAGGCGCTGGCAGCGCACGTGAAAAGTCCAGCCGGCGCCTGCCAAAGCGTGAAACTTGAAGACATCGACGTCCTCGGCCCGCTCGATTGCGCCGCAGATCGTGGCCGGTAACGTTACCGCTTCGGCGCTCTGTATCGAATCGTTGGGCTTGGACTCGCGAACGACCGGCTCGCGGACGACAACGAGCTGCCCCAATGTTGACACGCCTTGCGGCGTGGCAATGCGCACGTCCCGAACGCCGGGCAACGCATCTGGAGCGACTTTAAACCGGACCTTGAGCTTGTTGAGTGGAGGTCTGCGGCCGGGCCGTTTTTCTTTCTGCGTCGCCGCTGGCGAGGCTACCTCGCCGTTGACTCCGCCTCCCGTAACAAACACTTGGTAAGCGCCATCCAAGCTATACCGGGCGGTGACCTCACATTCAGACGTGCGCCCTACTTGCACCGCCACGGGACTGATGCTCATGAGCATCGGATAGGAAACTTCTGCATCCGCTAAGCTAACGCGGACTGCGGAACCAGCCAGTAAAATGCAGAGAGCGCAGATCCGGCTCATCGACAAACTCACTTTCAATCGGCCTCAATGCACGAACAAAAACTGCTTCGAATTCAGGAGGGACCAAAGCAAGTCTTCATAGAACGCTTTCGCGTCGGCCGCTTCGGTCAAGAGCTTGCGGCACGAAGCCTGCTCGGCGGTTGTTGGCCGGCGGCAGAGCGTGGCGAGATACAATTCCGCGACAATATCATCATGCGGCTTTTTCGCTGCCAGCAAGTGTGCAACCCGCCCTTTCGGATCGGCGATCTTAGCAGCCAATAAATCGCTATTGAGCGTGTGTAAAGCCTGTGCCAAATTCGGCTCGGAAACGCGCTCGCACTCGCACACGCCTTCCCGGCGCGGCTTGCCGAACGTAATCAGAAAATAGTTGTTGTAGCGGGCGTCAGGTAGCTCAATGGCCCTCGTCCCACGCGGAACCTTGTCGAATTTAGTACGTACAGCTGTCGCGTCGTCGATGGCGTCAAGCAGCGGCTCGGCGGCAATTCGCTTAACGTGGTAGTGGCTATAGAGTCGGCTGTCGCCGGCGTTGGACCTTTTGGCCGAGAGTCGAGCTGATAGAGCCGTGAGTTCATGATCGTCCGCAGGAGATGCTTCAAGTTGAAGCCGCTTCGGGCAAAATCATCCGCAAGGGCGTTCAAGAGCGCTGGATTACTTGGGGCATTCGTTTCGCGCATATCGTCCACCGGCTCGACCAACCCATGCCCGAGTAAGTAGGACATATAGCGGTTGACGATGTTCTTGGCGAAATAGGGGTTGTGTGGTGAAGTTAACCACGTCGCGAGCGCTTGTCGGCGGTCTGCGGATTCCGGAGTCGTTTTGTCGTGGAGGGGCGTGGGCGGCAAGACTTTGCCCGTTCTTGGGTGACTGACTTCGCCGTTGGATCGGACCAACACGACATTCTCGTTGCCGAACACGCCGAACTCCTGGCTTCCCTTCGAACCGACGCGAGCAAAGAAAGCGGCAAATCCGTAGTAATCGGCTTGGCTTAGGTTCTCGTAGGGATGATGATGGCACTTCGCGCATTGCAAGCGGATTCCCAGGAAGAGCTGTGAAGTCTCTTCTGCAAGCTCCTGCGGATTATTGGAGATACGATAGTAGTTCGCCGGTCCGTTGCTAAACGTTGATCCCTTGGCGGTGATCAGCTCGCGCACGAATTGATCGAACGGCTTGTTCTCGTGGAATGACTCCTTGATCCAGTTGTAGAGGGCCCACATTCCTTGCTCACCGATCGAAGCACTGTTGGAGCGGATCAAGTCTGACCACTTCAGGGTCCAGTAGGCCGCATATTCGTTGTTGTGGACATCTTGTGCCGTGTCGCCGGTAAGACCCAGGAGCTTGTCGATTAGCCTTTTTCGCTTGTTCGGCTCTTTCGAATCGAGAAAGGCTCTCGATTCCTCGACCGTCGGCAGGCAGCCGATGGCATCCAGGTAAGCGCGACGTAGAAAGGTCGCATCATCGCAAAGCCCCGAAGGAGTGATTCCGATCTCCCGGAATCTGGCGGCTGCCAGTTCGTCGATAAAGTTATTGCTCTTCCAGCCCGCAAGTTCGGGCGACTCGGCGAACGGGACCACGATGGTGCAAATCGCCGCTTGGCCGCCGAAGCGAGCCATGGCGACGCCCTGTCCCCGGCCAATGGTTCGTACCAGGCCCTCGGGCGTCATTCGCAGGATTCCTTCATCCATGCTGTCGAACCGGGTCCACGCAGTTACGTCGCGTTTCTTGCCGTCGCTGTAAGTTGCCACCGTCCGGAGCTGTTGCACGAACCCTTCGGCGCCGACCCTGCGTGAAGGCGAAACCGTCAGGGAAGTCACGATCGCAGCATCGGCCCGCGGGCCGGGCGCGCCGTTGGACAACCACTGTTTCAGAATCAAATAATCGATGGATCCGTATTGCAGTCGGTGCCCGCCTTCGTGAGGCACGCCCAGCGTCGGCTTCAGCAGGAACAGGCTTTCAGTAGGATCGACGAAACTCACGCGCCGGCTAATGCCGTCACGGACGATCGCCTGATAGTCATTTTCCGGCGCGAAAGCGAAGACTGACAGTTTGAAGCCGCCCTTGCCGTATTGGCTCGCGTGACATGCACCGGCATTGCAGCCAGCCTTGCTTATGATGGGCAGAACGTGGTTGTCGAAGTCAAATTGGCCTTGGGAAGACACGCCGCTGACTCTCACGGCAACGCGCTCGGAAGCGCCACCCCAGGCGACATTGATGGTTGCTTCGCCGTTGCCGACCGCGAGAAGTTGACCGGATGGGCTGACGGTTACGACTCGGGGGTCTGAAGACGTGTATTGAACCGCGTGTGTCAAGTCGTCGGATCGCTCGGTTATATTCCCGTCCCCGGACGACGCCGATGCGATAAGCTGGGCACGTGCAAAGTTGCCCTCCAATGAAATACTCGACGGCGCGACGCGGAACTTAGATTCAGCAAGGGCCGGCGTTCCTGTCAGAAATACAGCGGAAGCACTGAGTAGTATTCGCACAAGGCGGACTGAGAAAGTCACGGCCGGGGGTCTCCGGGGAAACAAGGTGGGAGCTCGCGGGACTTAAGCGAGCCTGCTGGCCGACTCTAGGCAGGTGCTATTAAGATACTGCAAAGTGTCCTGTTAGGTCAAAGGATTCTCGGCGAGTGTGCGCCACTTTTGCAGGTGATTATCATTTCCACGGCAGCCCCGAAGCCATCTCATTGATCGGGGTCGCTGTGGTTCAAGGCGGTGGGGAGCGGCTCAATTGACCCCGATAATCTCATAATACCTGGTACAGAAATGTGGGCACTCTGTTGTCTCATCATCGTGACGGTCTTTGGACGCTTGCTGCCAACACAGTTGGAGAGTCAGAAGGGACACTCCTCCCCGTGGCCGGACCTAACGCAAGAACCTTATGAGCGGCTTTCCACCCAAGACATTGGCCTAAAGCCTTTGTTGCTCACAAAAACTCGGGAGAAGATCACCACGAGGGCTGGCTGGGAAAAGCAACGCCAAGACCTACGCTCGGCCTGGCTGGAACGACTGGGACGACCACCCGCCAAGCCAGAGAAGCTGGACGCCAAAATCGAATCTCTTGAAGTGAAGCCTGACCATGTGCGGACACTTGTAAGTTTCTGTGCCGAGGGTGACGACCGCATCCGAGCCTATCTGCTCGTTCCTAGAAATGTGAAGAGGGAGAAAGGCGTCCCGCCATCGTCGTTTTTCATCCCACGACAGAGGAAACTCTCCGGGAACCTGTCGGCCTCGGTAAGCGCCAAGAATTGGCCCTGGCGCTAGAGCTGGTCCGCCGGGGTTATATCACGCTCAGCCCCGAATGCTTCATCATGAAAGGTGACGGTCCCAAGTCACAGGCGCAAGAGCTATCCCGGCGCAGGCCAGGCTGGACTGGATTGGGCAAGATGACGTTTGATTCCTCTCGCTGCCTGGACTATCTCGAAACGCTTCCCCAAGTTGATCGTTCTCGTCTGGGTTGCATCGGCCATTCATTGGGAGCGAAGGAAGTCCTCTTTGCTATGGCCTTCGAGCCCCGGTTACGAGTTGGCATTTTTAACGAGGGGGGAATCGGCTTGCGGATGAGTAACTGGACCGACCCGTGGTATCTGAGCGAGGCCATGAAGCGTCATATTCCGGAAATGGAAAACCACCAGGTCTTGGCGCTTATCGCTCCTCGTCCATTTTTGGTCATGGGCGGAGACAATGCTGATGGGGCTGCGAGTTGGCTCTTTGTGAAAGAGGCCCGTTCGGTGTATGACCTACTGGGTGGCAGAGATCGCATCGGCCTTTACAACCATAGGGCCGGTCATTCTTTTCCACAGAAGGCTCGCCAAGTCGCGTATGAGTGGCTGGACTACTGGTTGGAATTCAATTGCCGCCAAGTCATGTCGAGCTTTCCCACTACCAGCCAAGAATCCGGCGGGTACGGTCCAATTCTTCGATACGACCGGGATAGGTCTCGGTGAGGATTTCGCGAAGCAGTGAAAGACATTCTTCAAAATAGGACTTGGCGTCACCCGAATGTTCAGCGACCGCATTCTCCGTGTGGAGATAACAGAGCGCCAAGAGGTCGGGAAGGTCCGGATCGTCCCACGGACCTCCGTCGATGTATCGCTGAATAAATCCGTCAGTCAGATTACCTGGAGCATAATTTGGCAGAGGAAAAGGTCGAGCCAAGAATCTTGCCGAACGCCTGCGCAATTCGGATTTGTCTGCCATTTGTTTGGTTCGCTAGAGAAGTATCTCTTCCATGGAAGGACAATCGAGGGACGGCCAAACCCAGTCGAGGCGTGTTTCGTTCAGTTGTCAAGTACGGAAGGCAACTCTATTCTCGGTGCCTTTATCTTCCTTTCCGGATCGTTAATATCGAAAAACTTATCTGAACCAAAGTAGTCTTTCAATTGTGCATCCAAAGCCGTCTCATCTCGCCAGGTTTCAGGACTGTCGGAGCGGCGAAGAAGGTAGCCGTTTCCTATTGGCTCGACATGCGGCCACGGCGCTTTCGCGACTTTCTGTGACCCCAGCCAGTCAGTGAAGACCTTTCCCAAATACGTACACCAATAGACGCCGGCCAGGCCCTCGACGATGTTCGTCCCGAAAACCATCCAGGGATCGATACTGCCATCGGGTTCTTCGTATTGCTCTATGACGTTCTTGGTGATCCATTCATATTCCATCGACAATCGGCCGAAGTCCTGCGCTAATATCGTCGCCCAGCTCCTGAACAGCTCAAGAACTCTCAAGTGGGGCGCCTCACCCTTTATTGGGTTAAGATCGAAACTGAGCAACAAGTCGTGTACACTCCCCGAAAAGCCGCACAAGAAGGTGACTATAATGCTCCGCGACTTCTGGAATCCGTGAATGGTTCTACCGCAGATCCGGCCACTCTCCTCCCAAAAATCCACCAAGTTGTGGAAATTGGTCGGCGATGCTTTTATACGCAGCGATGCAACGTCACCCCACTTCCTTGGGAATGCCTCGGGCAAGATTGACGCGAGCGATTCCAAAAGCGCCTGGGCAATACCTCGGTCTGCAATCGGACCCCTCGTCCAGAAGCCGATATCGATGCGATTTCGTTCTCTGTCTTTTAGCAAGTTCGAGGACATGACCCCAAGCGCACCGTTAGTGTCCGAGGTGAATCTGGGGCGAGAAGCCTCATCGTATCCGAGATCAGGGCGGAACCCAAGTGCCGGTGCCGGGAATGGCCTGGATCCGAATTCTTTTCGATTTGACCAAATCCAGAAGCGCTGGAGTCAATTTCGTTTGCGCTCCGCTTGCGTTTCCGCGAACCCATATCTTGAAGGTCCTGCCCGTCTTTCTTGCGTAATCGAGGTAATCCTGGAGTTGCGAACGGAACTCCAACTTAAGGTGATTCTTGATTTCCTCAATCCCGACTTTATTGAGCCGATCAGGCACCCGGTATTCTCTTCGTCCGGAGGCGGACGGGATACGCGTAGTGTTTTGCTTTCCCGGCACCGCTCGCTCAGCTGCTCTACCTAGCCCTTTCGGGTCAACTTTGGACGCGAATAGCAGGCTTGGACCGCCCGCGGCCGCGCTGAATCCGGCACTAGCAAGGGCCGCGATCTCCGCTCGGCTGACGGCGACAACCGTCCCCGTTTCAAACGCCAGGGCCAGCCCGCCACCGCCGGAGATGCCGTAGGTCACTGCCCGACCAGCGGCGGCTGACAGAGCGTAGATCCCTCGAGCCAGGCCTGCATTGCCATTGACCAGGCTAACCGCACCGGCAACCTTCAGCCACTTTGCCCCTTCCTGAATTCCGTCGAAGTAGTCGTTAATGTAGTTGTTTACATGGCCAACCAGATTGCCGACGCCCTCCACTTTCTTTGACTTCAGCGTGTCTAAGTCGGTGGCGAGATAGTCTGCCCATTTGAGCAAGCCATTATTGAAGCCCAGTCCCTTGCCGATGACCGTTGGTGGAGCGTCTAAGACAGCGAAATTGCCGGCATGGATCAGCCGATTGTAGCTGTCCAAGACCAAGAGCGTACTGGCCGCGCGTGCGAAGCTGTCCTGAACGGCCTCTGGCGAATCGGAACCGGCGCCGTTGTATAGACCGGAAGCGAGATTCATTCCCTTGGAAAGCAACTCGTCAAGCTGTCCGGAGCGCTTGATCAAGAAATCTAGAGTGGGATTCCAATCTACCGTGTGATTAGGCCAGCCAGTTTTTAAACCGGCAAACGTTGGAGTGAATGAGACGGCTCGCCCCAGTTTGCGTTCCTTCTCCATAGACGCGCGAATCTGCTGATTCAGGCTGCCGAGGCGCAGAAACACGTCTGCATAAAAGTCAGCGGTCTCTTGGCGAGTCAGCGCGCTATCGCTATCTGAGCCGGCGGGATCAGCGCCATCAGCTGCCTTAGCGCGTCTGGCATATTTCCTCTCGAGTTCCTCCGACGTTCCGGCGAGCGTCTCATACCTTAGCTTCCGGAGCGGCTTCGGCTCGTCCTGCCCGTCCGCGTCTGTCGCGCCGCCTAGGGGACTTGCAGTAACAACTCCCTTGGTGAGTCCGGCGTGCTTCCCCCACGCTGCTACTCGGGACGAACTCGCGCCTGCCACCGGGCTAAACCAACCCCGATTCTCCTCGAAGCCGCCGCGGGGATGTTTCCGGGGGTCCCAGGCCGCCGCGAACTTCTCGAGTTGTGCCTCCTGGCTATCCACGTCATCAGCGCTATTCGAATCGCGAGATTCGTGAACCGGTACCCAAAACCCGGACTCCGACATGCGGTAAATGCTTGCCCCTGCTCGTCCCGTGGGCATGTCGGAAGGAGGATTGCGCGTCGCCCCATCGCGGCCGCGCGAGTTCCTAGTCTCCGCAAAAATCTGACTCGGCGGGTTGGAAGCCTGCTCCACTCGAACCCAGAAGCCGGACTCGGACATGCGATAAATGCTTGCCCCTGCCCGGCCATCGGGCGTGTCGGCGGAGGTCGGGTGAGCTGTCCGCTTGTCGCGGCCCGGCTCGCTTCTGGCCTCCCCAAAATGCTCAACTGGCGTGCTGGACGCCTGCCCCTCCGAATCGCAAGATTCGCGAACCGGAACCCAAAATCCCAACTCGGACATTTTGAAATTGTTTTCCATGCCGAGAGAATGGCAGAACTGGGGTGCCGAATGCAAAACGGAAAAGAACCACGAGGAGCACGGGGAGTGCCGAGCCGGTCGCGTCAGTGCCCGGAGTGGCGCGCCAACCGATCGGTTGACATTTCGAGGCGAATCAAACAGACGGTCGATTTTGACTTTGCGGTGCTCGCTGTGGTTGGATGTGCTCGTGGGGAGATGGAAGTGGCGAGCCGGGTTAGGTCAGCGAAGGCGACTCGATCAGAGTATTCTGCAGTGCGGCCCACGGCGCCACCCGATCGGTTGACATTTTGGTTGACCGAACTGTTGGAGTACCGCCTTCACGCGGCCTTGACAGGTTCGGCTAACAGGGTACAGGAATCAGGAGTCAGGAGGCACCCCTGACTCCTGGTCTGCCTCCTGGCTCCTGCCCCCTGATTCCTGGGCCGGGGGCGCGAAAAAGAGTGAAAAGGAGTGAAAAGGAGCGATCGGAGGGCGTCTTTCGGCTCAACTGGTTCCCTCCCGATTGCCGAAATTGATTGCTTATAGGCGTCGTCCAGGCAATAATGCACCTCCAGAGGCGATGAGCTGAGCCTGCCGTTCAGGGGTACGCGCTCATGGCACACGTCCATCGCGTGTGGTATTTGGTGGTCCTGCTCTTGGCGATCGCTCCGGCTGGGATTCGCTCGC
>Ga0306920_100013305_pt1 | contig 11206 bp, 12 predicted proteins | sample flu12Cox44000170_FD_204666 | JGI IMG/M metagenome (GOLD analysis project Ga0306920, IMG submission 204666) | Lab enrichment of tropical soil microbial communities from Luquillo Experimental Forest, Puerto Rico - flux4day.12C.oxic.44.000.170 (v2)... | ecosystem: Environmental > Terrestrial >...
GCCGATCGGCGGCCGCTGGTACCGCTGCCGCATCTCCTCGTTGCGCTCGAAGCCGCCAGTGGCGATCAGGACGCCGTGCCTGGCCCGGATCAGCACCGGCTCGCCATCCCGGATCGCGCGCACCCCGGTGACCCGGCCGTCGGTCACGACCAGGCCGGTCAGCGGGGTATCGAGCCACACTGGCACGTCGGTCGAGAGCAGCCCGGCCCGCAGCCCCGCGGCCAGCGCCTGTCCGAGGCTCAGCATCCGGTGCCGCAGCAGCCGGCTGCGGGCCAGTCGCCCCGCGACCTTCGCGCTAGCCACCACGGCACGCGGATGCCGGGGGCCGAGGGTCAGCCAGCGGTAATCGGCCTGGGTGACGGCGACGCCGTCGGGGACCGGCAGGTAGGGCCGGTTCAGCCGGGCGAGCTCCCCGTCGAGCACGCTCCCGTCGAGCGGCACCGGCTCGATGCTCCGTCCGCATGCCAGGCCGCCGGGCGCCTCGGGGTAGTAGTCCGAGTAGCCGGGTACCCACGCGAAGCGCAGCGGCGTCATCGCCAGGACGAGATCGAGCATGGCCGCGCAATGCTCGAGCAGCGCGTCGCGCAGCTCCGCCGGGACGTGGTCGCCCGTCACGTGCGCCAGGTAGGCGCTGGCGAGCTCGGGGGTGTCGGGTACCCCCGCGCGGCGCAGCACCGTGTTGCCCGGCGCCCATATCCCGCCACCCGAACGCGCGGTGGATCCGCCGAACACCGCCGTTTTTTCCAGCACCACGGCCGTCGCGCCCAGGTGCGCCGCGGTGAGCGCGGCCGTCATGCCCGCCGCGCCGCTGCCCGCTATGACGATGTCGACCTCGGCGGCCGCCGTCTCGTCCGCTGCCGGCTCTGTCGCCATGCCACCTCCTGGCTCAGTAGGTAATGCGCACTTCCGGAGTAAGCGGCACGGCCTGGCAGGCGAGGATGTAGCCATCGGCCAGGTCCGCCTCTTCCAGCACCTCGTTGTGCGCCATCTCCACCTCGCCGGCCGTGAGCTGGCAGGCGCACGCGCCGCAGATTCCCTGGCGGCACGAGTAGGGCGCCTCCAGCCCGGCGTCGATGAGCACGTCGAGCATGCGGGCACCGGGCTGCCACGGGAGCACCCGGGTCATGCCGTCGAGGTCGACCGACAGGGTCGCGGCCATCCCGCCGGAAGGCTCCGCCGCCTCCTCGAACGGGTTCTCCGCCAGTGACAGGAACCGCTCGGCCCGTATCCGCTTCGCCGGCACGCCCAGCTGGCCAAGCGCCGTCCTGACGACGGTGAGGTACGGGTCGGGCCCGCAGATGTACGGCTCCCACGCGGCATACGGCCGGGCCATCGCCGCGATCCCGGAACTGGCCGGAGTCCCCTGCAGCGAGTCCAGCCAGTGCAGGACGACCAGCCGCCCGGCCGCCGGCGTCGCGAGCCTGCGCAGTTCTTCCGCGAAGATCACGGACCGCTCGTCCCGGTTCGCGTACACGAGCGCCACCCGGCCGCGCCCGGCGGCGAGCACGGACTTGAGGATGGAGATGACCGGCGTGATCCCGCTGCCCGCCGCGAACAGCAGGAAATCGCCGTCCAGCGACCGCGGGCAGAAGGTCCCGGCCGGCGGCAGCAGGTCCAGCACGCTGCCGGCCGTGATGTTGTCCAGAATCCAGTTGGAGGCGTACCCCCCGGCCGTCCGCTTGACGGTGATCGCGGGCAGGTCGCCCGCTTCCGGCGAGGAACACAGCGAGTAGCACCTGGCGACCGACCCGGTCAGGTCCGACGGGACGCGGACGGTGATGAACTGGCCCGGGCTGTAGGCGAACGTGCCGGCCAGCGGCGGCGGCACGTCCAGCACGAGCGATGACGCATCACCAGTCTCCCGGATCACCTCGGCCACGGGCACCTTGAAGTAGTCGCGCACGGTCCTCCACTCACCCGTAAGAGGGCGGCGACACCACCAGCCGTCCGGACGCCACCGCGGCGTCGATGCTGTCCCGCAGGCTGGCGCACCTGTCGATCAGCGCGCTGCGGGTGCCCTCGGCGGCCCGTGCGCGGAACTCCGCGCAGCACTCCAGCGCCGCCGCGGTCCACTGCACCGACGTGTGCTGCGGGCTGAACTTCACGACGTTCACGGTCGCGGCGCACCGGGCGCACTCGACCGGCTGCGGGCTGCCACGGCGATCGTCGACGCGGACGGCGGCGGACCGGGCCACCTCAGCCCGCCTCGGCCGAGGCCTGCGCCGAAGACTGCCTGGCGGCCAGGTTCCGCGCGACCTCCGCCTCCCAGCCCGCGACGGGGCGGGCGGTGTCTATCTCGAACTCGTACCGGGCGACCATGTCCGGCTCGATGTCGGCCGTGTCCCGGTAGAACTGCTCATACCAGCGCCGCAGCTGGTACACCGGTCCGTCCTCCGCGCACAGCAGCGGGTTGTCCACCCGGCTCTTGTGCAGCCAGATCTCCACGTCCTGCTCGAAGCCGATGCCCACGAACTTCGCGAACTTGGCGCCGAACCTGGCGGCCTGGTCATCGGACAGCCCCGGCGGCCGCTTGACGATCACGCCCCACTGCAGCATGAACGACGTCGGAGTCACCGGATAGTGGCAGTTGATCAGCACGCTCTCTACCGCCATCCCGTGGTACTCGTGCCACAGGTTGTCGATCATGTAGGACGGGCCGAAATACGAAGCTTCCGAACGGAGGGTGGTTTCTCCTCCGTCGGAGTAGTTCGACGCCGCGCCTACATCGGGCCGGGACCTGGTCCGCAGGTACTGCGAGGCGATGTGCCCCTCGAAGACGTTCTTGAAGTACGTCGGGAACGCGAAGTGGATGTAGAAGAAGTGCGCCATGTCCACGACGTTGTCGATGACCTCGCGGCAGTTCGCGCCGTCCACCAGGATCGAGTCCCAGGTCCAGCCGGTCCACTCGGGCGAGTACGCGCCCTCGATCCGCGGGATGATCACGTCGTCAGGCGGCGGGTTTCCCTGCGGGTCGTTCCAGACGAACAGCTGCCCGTTCTGCTCCATGGTCAGCCAGGCCCGGGTCCTGGCGGCAGGGGGCACGCGCCGTCCGTAGGGGATCTGCGTGCACCGGCCGTCACCGCCCCAGCGCCAGTCATGAAACGGGCAGGCGACCTGGTCGCCCTTGATCGTGCCCATGGTCAAGTCGCCGCCCATGTGCCTGCAGTACCCGTCGAGCACGTGCAGTTGACCGGCCCCGTCGGCGAAGACGACCAGCTTGGTGCCGAACGCCTGCACGGCGTGCGGCCGCGGCGGGTCGCCGTCGCGGAACCTGTCCGCCAGCCCAAGGCAGTGCCAGCCGCGCGCGAACCTGTCTGGTGGCGTCCCGGCGTCGATAGTCCGGGGGCGATCCATGCCCATACCCATACCCATAGATTAGAACATGTTCTAGTCTTGTGGCGATGGGCCGGCACGCAGAAGGGACAGCTCGTGGGTGAAATCGGCGCGTACGCAGGGCCGGAACCGGCGGTTGTCGCCGCGGTAGCCGACCTGCTCCCGGCATTCCGGCAGCGGGCCCAGGAGACCGAGGACAACCGGGTCGTCTCGGCCGAGTCGGTCAAGGCGCTGGCGGAGACCGGTTTCTTCCGGCTGCTCCAGCCGGCCAGCTACGGCGGGCTCGAGGCCGACCCGATCGCGTTTTACACCGCGGTGCGGCTGATCGCGAGCGCGTGCGGATCGACCGGCTGGGTCGCGTCGGTCCTCGGCGTGCACCCGTGGCAGCTCGCCTTGTTCCCGGAGCAGGCGCAGGAGGACGTCTGGGGCGCCGACCCGGGCACGCGGATGTCGTCCTCCTACGCGCCGACCGGGCGGGCACGCACCGTCGAGGGCGGCCACCAGCTGGACGGGCGGTGGAGTTTCTCCTCCGGCTGTGACCACACGAGCTGGGTGCTGCTGGGCGGGATCGTGCTCGACGACGACGGCAAGCCCGTCGACTTCCGCACGTTCCTGCTGCCCGCGAGCGACTACGCCATCGACGACGTCTGGGATACGGTCGGCCTGCGCGGCACGGGCAGCAACGACATCGTGGTGGACGGGGCGTTCGTCCCCGCGTACCGGTCGCTGAGCTTCACCGACGTCACCCGGTGCGCGGGCCCGGGCCAGGACCGCAACCCGGGGCCGCTGTACCGCGTCCCGTACGGCTCGGTCTTCTCCAACGCCATCACGACGCCGATCATCGGCATGGCGACCGGGGCGTATGACGCGCACGTGGCCTACCAGCGCGAGCGGGTGCGGGCCTCGTATGTCGGGCAGAAGGCGGCGGAGGACCCGTTCGGCCAGGTGCGGATCGCCGAGGCGGCCAGCCTGCTGGACGCCGCGTGGCTGGCGCTCGAGCGGAACATGTCCGACCTGATGACGCACGTGCGCGCGGGGCAGAAGCCGCCGCTGGCGCTGCGGCTGCGGGTGCGGCGCGACCAGGTGACCGGCACCGGGCAGGCGATCCGCGCGGTGGACCTGCTGTTCGAGAACTCCGGCGGGCGCGCGCTGAAGACCGGAACGCCGATCCAGCGGTTCTGGCGGGACGCGCACGCCGGGCGCGTGCACGCGATCAACGACCCGGAACGGGCGCTGTCGATGTTCGGCCGCGGCGAGTTCGGGCACCAGGTACCGCCGGACGCGATGGTCTGAGGACGGTAGCGGACATGCGCCTGCATTATGAGCAAGCCGGAAGCGGGGATCCGGTCGTCATGCTGCACGGCGGCGGGCCCGGCGCCTCGGGGATGTCCAACTTCGGGCGGAACCTGCCAGTGTTCGCAGCGCGCTTCCGCACCCTGGTCGTCGATCAGCCCGGCTTCGGCAAGTCGGACAAGCCCCCGGTCGAGGGGAACTATTTCAGCTTCGCCGCGCGGGCGCTCGCCGGCCTGCTCGACGAGCTCGGTATCGACCGGGTGCACCTGGTGGGCAACTCGCTCGGCGGCGGGACCGCGGTCCGCTTCGCCCTGAGCTATCCCGAACGCGCGGGCCGCCTGGTGCTGATGGGGCCAGGCGGGCTGTCCCTCAACGTGTTCGCCCCGGACCCTACCGAGGGGGTCAGGCGGCTGGCGGAGTTCCCGGCCCCGCCTGGGCCCAGCCGGGAGAAGATGGCGGCGTTCTTGCGGACGATGGTCTTCGACCAGCGGCTGGTGACCGACGAGCTGATCGACGACCGGTACGCCGCCGCGTCCGATCCCGCGGCGCTCGCGGCTATGGCGTCGCTGGGCGCCTCCTTCTACGACCCCGCCTTCTTCGAGGACGGGCTACTGTGGCGGGAGGCGCACCGGCTGCGCAACCACGTCCTGCTGATCTGGGGCCGTGAAGACCGGGTCAACCCGCTCGATGGCGCCCTGGTGGCGCTCAAGCTGATCAGGCGGGCGCAGCTGCACGTCTTCGGCGGCTGCGGCCACTGGGCCCAGCTGGAGAAGTTCGGCGAGTTCAATCAGCTGGCGATCAGCTTCCTGGAGGGAGGGGACCGTTGATCAGGTCTCTTGGCTACCTGCGGATCGAGTCGGCCGACATCGCGGCGTGGCGCGAGTTCGGCGTCCGGATCCTCGGCATGGTGGAGGGACGGGGACCAGAGGAAGGCGCCCTGTACCTCCGGATGGACGACTTCCCGGCCCGGCTGGTGATCGTGCCGGGAGCGCGGGAACGGCTGCTCGCGTCCGGCTGGGAAGTGGCCGGCGCGGGTGAGCTGGCGGCCGTGGGGCACGCTCTCGCGGACGCCGGCGTCGCGGTCAAGGCGGCGACCCCTGAGGAGCTCGCCGCGCGGCGGGTGGGGGAGATGCTGCGCTTCGACGACCCCGCGGGCAACGCGATCGAGGTGTTCTGCGGCGCGGCGCTGGAGCATCGGCCGGCCGTCAGCCCCTATGGCAACCAGTTCGTCACGGGGGACATGGGCTTGGGGCACGTCGTGCTGCCCGTGGCCGGCGCCGCGGACGCCGCGCTGGCTTTCTACACCGGCGTGCTCGGCTTCCGGCAGCGCGACTCGATGCGGATGCCGGCCGAGTTCGTCGGCGGGGCGCCGGGGGATCCGCCGGCCTGGTTCCGGTTCCTCGGCTGCTGCCCCCGGCATCACTCGCTGGCGCTGGCGCCGATGCCGGCCGAGGCCGGGATCGTGCACCTCATGATCGAGGTGGCGGCGCTGGACGACGTCGGCCGGGCGCTGGACCGGTGCGCGCGGCGGGGAGCGCCGCTGTCCGCGTCGCTCGGGCGGCACGCCAACGACCTGATGGTGTCGTTCTACGTGCGCACTCCCGGCGGGTTCGACATCGAGTACGGCACCGACGGGCTTCGCGTGGACGACGCGACGTGGGTGAGCAGGGAGAGCACCGCGGTCAGCCTCTGGGGACACAGCTTTGCCGGCCCCGCCGCCCAGCACTGAGCGGGAGGGCCTGGTCGAGGCGGCCGGGTTCCGCCAGGTCCTCGGCCACTTCTGCACCGGCGTCACCGTCATCACCGCCGCCGAGGACGGCCGCCCGGCCGGGTTCGCCTGCCAGGCATTCGCCGCGCTGTCCCTGACCCCGCCGCTGGTGCTGTTCTGCCCCGGCAGGTCGTCGGCCACCTGGCCGGTGATCGCCCGGGCCGGGTACTTCTGCGTCAACGTGCTGGCCGCCGGGCAGCAGGAGATCGCCCGGCGGTTCGGCGTCCCGGCAGCGGACAAGTTCGCCGGGGTGAGCTGGTCGCCGTCGCGGTCGGGCGCGCCGGTCCTGGCCGGCGCGCTCACCTGGGTAGAGTGCGCGGTGGAGGCGGTACACGAGGCCGGGGACCACTACATGGTGACGGGCCGCGTCACCGAACTCGGCCCGTGCCAGCCGGACCAGCCCCTGCTGTTCTACCGCGGCCGCTACACGGCGACCGACCCGGGCGCCGCCGCCGGCCCGCCCGAGGTCGTCGACACCCTGCTCGCCTGGCCCCGCCACGCCGACTGGATCTAGTCCTCTGGCCGGCGCGCTGCCGGGTCTGCCGATGCACGGGTGACCGGTGTGCCGGGCGGGGCCGGGGCACGGTGCCACACGGGGAACGGTTCCGGCTAGTCGTCTCACCATTCGGACACTCCGGAGCACTTCTGGCGCAAGTCCCTATGGCAAACCGGACATTTCGCACGCGAAACTGCCGGACTTGCGCCATAAGTCGCAGCCGCTATCACCCCACGAGAATGACCTCGATCCGCCCGGTCTCCGTCTGCTCCGGCTGTCCGTCGGCTAGTCCCAGCAGAGGCAGAACGGCTTGCCGGCCGGGTCGGCGTAGACCCGCCAGTTCTCCCCGCTGTGGGACAGCGAGGTGGCGCCGAGCTTCAGCACCGCCGCCTCGGCCGCGTCAACGTCGCCGACCGTGACGTCGAGATGGAACTGCTGCGGATACGCGGGGTCGGGCCACCGCGGCGCGCGGTAGTCGGTGATCTGCTGGAACATCACCGGCTGCGCCCCGTCCTCGCCGATCATCGCCACGCCCTCGCCCTCATACGTGACGGGCTTGCCGAGGAGTTCGGCGTAGAACGTGCTCAGCTCCTTGGCGTCCGGGCAGTCGAGCATCACGCCCATGAGCGTGGTCTCCTGCTTCGCCGGGAACAGGCACAGGTCGAACGGGTGCCCGGCCGGGTCGGCCAGCGTGTACCAGTTCTCGTTCTTGCGCAGCGGCTCGGCTCCCAGCCCGGCCGCCTTCGCCGAGCCGGCGTCGAGGTCCGGCACGCGCAGGTCGAGGTGCGCCTGCTGCGGGTACGCCGGATCGGGCCACCGCGGCGGCACGTGACCGGGGCTGTACTGGACGGCGATGCGCCACCCGTCCCCGGTCTCCATCGCGATCCACTCGTCGTCGGCGTACTGCTCGGTCCACCCGGCGAGGGCGGTGTAGAACGCGGCGAGCCGCCGGGTGTCGGGTGCGTCGAGCACCACTGCGCGCAACGTGCCGATCATCGGGCACTCCCTTCTGAGTCACCGCCCATCATGCCCGGGACGGCTCGCCTGTACCCTCGGCGCCGACCTGATCGAGCAGGGCCGCCAGGCCGTCCGGGCGGGAGAACATCGGCCAGTGGCCGGTGGGCAGGTGGTGCAGGTCCAGCCTGCCCATGGCGGCGAAGATGGGGTTGCCGGCGTCGGCGATCGCGTGCACCTGCTCGGGCGAGAACGTGGTCGCGATCATCGACGCCGGAACGCCGGGTAGCGGATCCGGGCGCGTGAGCGCCTGCGTAGCGGTGCCGAACGGCTGCGGGGTGCCTCGGGTGCGCATCCGCCGCAGGTGTTCCCCGGTCAGCCCGGCCAGGGTCACCGGGTCGGACTCCGGATCGAACCGCGGTACCGGCAGCAGCCAGCCGTCGCCGTGCGCGGCGACCTCCTCGCGCAGTTCCCGCTGTGCCTTGGGATCGTTGAAATCGATGGCGGCCATGCCGCTCGGCATGGGCCCGGTGTCGACGTACACCACCCGGCGCAGGAGCTCGGGAAACCGGTCGGCGACGCCGGTGACCGGCATGTTCGCGCCGCTGTGCCCGACCAGGACCACGTCGCGCAGGCCGCGGGTTGCGATGAGCCGGGTGAGGTCGGCGATGTGGGTGTCCACATTCACCTCCGGGGTCGCCTCGGCGGCCCGCTCGGCGAGTCCGGTCAGCGTGACCGGGTGGACGTCATGACCGGCCGCGGTCAGCTCGCTGGTCACCGCGTCCCATGCCCACGCGCCGAGCCAGAAACCGGGAACGAGCACGAATGTGGTCATCGATGTGCGCCTTTCCGTTCGGGGACGACTCCACGCTAGAGTCAATACCGGACAGATCTCGCCCGCATTAATGGAGTGAGCTGTGTCACATCCGACCACCCGGATCCTGGCCATGCTGGAGCTGCTGCAGGCCAGTCACCGCCTTGGCGGCGCGGAGCTGGCGCGGCAGCTCGGCGTGGACGAGCGGACCGTTCGCCGGTACGCCGCCCGCCTCGCCGAGCTCGGCATCCCGGTCGTCGCCGAGCGCGGCCGCTACGGCGGATACCGCCTGATGCCCGGCTACAAGCTGCCGCCGCTGATGCTCACCGACGACGAGGCGGCCGCCGTGGTGCTCGGGCTGCTGGCCGCCGGCCGCCTAGGGCTGCCGGCCGCCGGCACCGCGAGCGCCCTGGCCAAGGTGCAGCGCGTCTTGCCGGTCGCCTTGCGTTCGCGAATCGCGGCGCTGCGGCAGACGCTCGGCATCACCATGCGGCCGGCGGACGCCGCGGCGCCCGACATCGGCACGGTGCTGACCCTGGCGGAGGCGGCCGGCGGGCGGCAGCGGGTCCGGCTGCGATACCGGTCCTGGGCCGGCGAGGACAGCGAGCGCGACCTGGACCCTTACGGCCTGGTGCTGCACTCCGGGCGCTGGTATGTCACCGGACGCGATTCACGCAGCGGCCAGATCCGGACGTTTCGCGTCGACAGGGTGACCGCGGCGGCGCCGTCCCGGGAAACGTTCGAGCCGCCGCCGGACTTCGACCCTGTCCGGCAGGTGGCCAGCTCACTGGCCGCGGTGCCGTACGCGCACGAGGTCGAGGTTCTGCTCGCCACCACGCTGGAAGACGCCCGGCGCCGGCTGCCCCCATCGGCGGGGACGCTCAGCGAGGCCGGCGACGGCGTGCTGCTGCGGGCCCGGGCCGAGCACCTCGCGGGTGTCGCGATGATGCTGGCCGGTCTCGGCTGGCCGTTCACCATCCGCGAGCCGGCCGCGCTCCGCGACGAGGTCCGCGCGCTGGCCGACCGCCTGCGGGACTGGAGCGCTTAGCCGGGACCGCCCGGCGATTCAGTACTCGGTGTCGATGGTGTCCAGCGCCTTCTGGACCTCCGCCAGCGGGCCGCGCAGCTGCATCATCTTCATCATCTTGCCCGCGATCTTGACCTTGCCCTGCGCGAACGCCTTCGCCCCGTCCAGTTCGCCCCTGTTGACCTGTGCCGATGTCTCGTAGGACTGGCGAATGGTCACGTCGGCGCCCTCGGCGTCCCCGAGGCCGACCGCGGCGGTGCCGTCGTCGATGCGGAGCCAGTAGTGGACCTCGCCCTCCGGCGCGTCGGTGACCAGCATCTGGATGACGGCGCTCTTGCCCTTCAGCGCCTTGCGGACCGAGTCGTCCGCGGCCACGGTGGCGTTGTAGGCGTCGATCCACTCCGGGGAAAGGTACTTGACCGGCATCGTTGCTCATCTCCCTCATCGGCGGGGCATCGCCACGGCATTCTACCAAGCGCTTGCTTGGTAGAGGAACCCCGGATACGTTCGGGATGAATGACGATGGCCGCGGCGGCGGGAGGCTGCGCCTTCCGCCGGAGCCCGGGAGGAGCGCCGGTGGACCAGCGGGCACGGGAGGAGATCGCCGCCGCGCTGCTCGGCGCGTACGGTCCCGGCCGGCCAACCGCTGGCCGCGCACTTCACCAGCCTCGGGTCGGTCTTCCTTCCCTGATCCATAACGGACCGTGGCGCCTCCCGAGACCAGAGGCAACCCTCGGGTCGGCCCCAACAGCGATCCCCACTTTACGTACTTCCCGCATGGACATATCGGGCATTCCGGTCATGAAAGTGGTCGTAAGGTACGTAAAGTGAAATTCAGTCAACTCGTGTGACAAGAGATGTCGGCCGACCGCCACCAGGGGCCGGGCCCAACCGCACCGGCCGGTCAGGCGCCGGGCTCGAGGTCGGCGGCGAGCGCTTCCGGGGCTCGCATCCGCCACGCGTCGGTGACGAGTTCCGCCAGGCGCCCGGCGTCGACCTCGGCCAGCCGCAGCATCACCAGCGGCCAGCCGTCGTAGCCGGGCGCGGTGAAGAAGAGCCGCGGCTCGCCGAGCAGCAGGGCCTGCTTCTCGGCCTCGTCGCCGACGTACAGCACCGCGATGTCGGTGCGGATGACCCGCGGCTTGCCCGGAACTCGCTCCGGATACGACCAGACGAACCCCTTGCCGCCCACCCGGAAGTCGAACCCGTCGCTGTCGATCTCCTCCACATGAGGCAGGCCCAGCGCGAGCCGGCGCACGTCGTCGGCGTCAGCCATCGAGGTCCCTCCCGGACCGGGCCACAGGCACGAACACAGGCACAGGCTAAGCCATTTGCCTCGCTACGCGACCGCGGGCATGCTTGGGGCGTAACGTACCCGGGGAGTCCGCGTGGCCGAAGCACCGGGGCTTATCGAAGCCCGTGAGCTGACAAAGCGATTTGGCGACAAAGTGGCGGTCGATCACCTGTCGTTCACCGTCGAGCCGGGCAAGGTGACCGGCTTCCTCGGCCCGAACGGCGCCG
>Ga0306920_100013306_pt1 | contig 11205 bp, 9 predicted proteins | sample flu12Cox44000170_FD_204666 | JGI IMG/M metagenome (GOLD analysis project Ga0306920, IMG submission 204666) | Lab enrichment of tropical soil microbial communities from Luquillo Experimental Forest, Puerto Rico - flux4day.12C.oxic.44.000.170 (v2)... | ecosystem: Environmental > Terrestrial >...
GGTCGCGACTATCGGTGCCGTGGTCATCGTCCTTCTTGTGCTCGCGCGGCACGTGTGGCTGCCGTTGCTGGGAGGCGACGCCGCGCTCATCGTCGCACTTGCGCTGTTCTTCATTGCGATCTTTGCCGGTGTTCCGGTCGGCTTCGTCCTGCTCCTTGCAACCGCGTCCTACCTCTGGACGGCCGACGGTTCTTTCGTGGTGCTGCCGCAGACCATGGTCAACGGCACCGGCAATTATATCCTGCTCGCGGTGCCGTTCTTTATTCTTGCAGGGTTGATCATGGAGCGCGGCGATATCAGCGTGCGGCTCGTGCGCTTCATCCACGCTCTTGTCGGCCATTTGCGCGGCGGCCTGCTGCAGGTCACGGTCGCGAGCATGTACGTCGTCTCCGGCCTCTCCGGCTCGAAACCCGCGGATGTTGCGGCGGTCGGCACCGTCATGCGCGAGCAGCTCCGCCAGCGCCATGGTGCCGCCGAAGGGGCGGCCGTGCTCGCCGCTTCCGCCATCATGGGCGAAACGGTCCCGCCGAGCATCGCCATGCTCATTGTGGGATCCATCACGAGCGTGTCGCTTGCGGCCATGTTCATCGGCGGCCTCATCCCCGCCGCCGTCATGGCGTTGTGCTTGATGGCGCTTATCTATGTGCGCGCTCGCCGCGCAGGCTCTGCCCCGACCGCACGCGCCTCGTTTCCTGAGATCGGTTGGGCCGCGCTGGGCGCTGTGCTGCCGCTCCTGATGCCCGTCATTCTGATCGGCGGGATATTGGCCGGGCTTGCCACACCGACCGAAGTCGCCGCGTTCGCGGTCGTTTACGGCCTCGCTCTTGCGATCGTCGTCTATCGTGCCATGGATTGGAAGAGCTTTATCGAGACCGTTGCCGATACAGCAGCTCTCTCCGGCGTGTTGCTCTTCATCTTCGCCGCGGCCTCGGGTTTTTCCTGGACACTGACCGTGGCCTACCTGCCGCAGCGCCTCGTCACGTTCCTGCACGCCTTCGGCAACAGCACCGAAATCTTCCTGGTCGGCTCGATCGTGCTGCTCGTCGCCGTCGGGGTGCTGCTCGAAGGCTTGCCCTCGCTCAATGTGCTCGCCCCGCTGCTCATCCCGATCGCCGGCAAGCTTGGGCTCAGCGAGATGCACTATGCTCTGGTGCTCATCATCGCCATGGGGATAGGTGGTTTCATGCCACTTGCGGGCGTGGGCTTCTATGTCTGTTGTGCCATCATGCGGTGCGACATCGAGGCCGCCTCGCGTGCCATGCTCCCGTATCTGATCATGGTGATCATAGGACTCCTCATCGTCGCGTTCGTACCCTGGTTTGCGCTGTTCCTGCCGAAATATTTTGGCTTTCGCGTCTGATGCAGCTGATACAAGGAGAAGACCATGAACAGGAGGATGTTTCTCAAGTCAGGCGGCGCCGGCGCCGCCCTGACTTTGGCAGCGCCTTGCGTGCGGCTCCACGCCGCCCCGCTCACTCTGCGCTGGGCACATTTCGCGCAGGAGGATCATCCCGCGAATACCGCGGCAAAGCAGTTTGCGAGCCGGGTTGAGGCGCGCGCCGACGGCGCCATCAAGATCAATATCTTTCCCAACAATGTCCTGGGTGGGCCGCCCGAGCAGGCGCAGCAGATCAAGCTCGGCACCATCGACATGGGCCTGCCTACGCAAGGACAGCTCGACAAATATGACACGGCCTTCGCGGCGGTCATGTTGCCCTTCGTATTCGATGGCCCGGCGCACGTGTTTCGCGTGCTCGATGGACCGGCAATGGAGTGGCTGGCCCCACTTGCCGAGAAGCAGGGCTTCATCCTCCTGCGCAACTGGGAATACGGGTTCCGCAACGTCACCAACAGCGTGCGCCCGATCAATGCGCCTGACGATGTCAAGGGCTTGAAGCTGCGCACGCCCCCGGAATTGCAGATCCAGGCCTCCATGGAGGCGCTTGGCGCGCTTGTGCAGGCCATCGCGTTCCCCGAGCTCTATCTTGCGCTCTCGCAAAAGGTGGTGGATGGGGAGGAGAACCCCATCGCTGTCATCTATTTCAACAAGTTCTACGAGGTGCAAAAGCATCTGGCGATTACGCGCCATATCTACAACAACATGATCCACACGGTGAGCGCCGCCACCTGGAAGAAGCTCACCCCGCAACAACAGGCGATCTTCCGAGAGGAAAGCGCGTCGGCCGGCGATCTCATGCGCAAGCTCATTGCTGATGACGAGGCGGATCAGATCAGAAAGCTCGAAGCCGCGGGCATGCAGGTGACCAGGCCTGATCTTGCGCCATTCCGGGCGCGGATGGACGCAGCCTACAAGCGCATTGCCGATTACGCCGGCGAAGCCAACGTGAAGAAATTCCGCGATATGGTCGAGCGAGGCCGCAGCAGCTGAGGCGACAAGAAGCGTAGCCCGAAGGAAACCGTCGCGCTTTGCGCGACGGCGACATTGGGCCCGGCCTTCATTCACGCTTTGGATCGAAATCCCATGATCGAGGCAACCCGAACGATTCACCTCGTTCTCGGGGCGGCGTCCGGCATCGGCAAAGCGACGGCCGAGGCATTCGCAGCATTGGGTGCCATGGTCATTTGCGCCGACAGAAACAGGGAAGGGGTGGAGGCAACCGCGGCCGAAACCGGCGGTGAAACCTATGTGGTCGATGCCGGCAGCAGCGACGAGATCAATGGGCTTGCTTCAACAATCGAAGCGAAATACCGGCGACTCGACATCGCCGTAACCACGCCTGCCGTGCACGTGCGCAAGCTGATGTGCGACTACACGGACGAGGAATATGACCGTGTCGCCGATCTCAACCTGCGCGGCACGTTCCTTTTCCTGCGTGCTTTCGGCCGCATGATGACGCGCCAGCGGGGCGGAAGCCTCATTGCGAGCTCGTCGGTTCGTGCCACGACGCTCGAGCCGGGGCTTGCCATCTACGGCGCGACCAAAGCGGGCATCATCCAGATGGTGCGCGGGCTCGCCTCGGAGGTCGGCGCGTTTGGCGTTCGCGTCAACGCCGTCGTTCCGAGCATCGTCGATACGCCGCTCGTCGCGCCGCTCAAGGCGCGCCCGCAGATTTGGAACGCCCTGGCCGCGCATACCGTGTTTGCACGCTGGAGCGAGCCCAGCGAGGTGGCGGCCGCCATCGCATTCCTTGCCTGCGACGCCGCCGGCTATATCACCGGCAGCGCGCTGTTGGTGGATGGCGGCTGGACCGCCATTGACGGAGCGCCGAGCGGACTGACCAAGACCCACGCAAGCTGAGAGCAAATGCGCGCATCACGCCGCAGATACCGGCTCAAAGAGATCGACACCGCCCCATTCTGGACGGTGTTGGCGATTCTTCTGTGCTGCGTGCTCCTCGTCGTGATGTGGAGATTTGTCTGAAGCGTGCCGTCATGCGCGGGCTCGACCCGCGCATCCATCGAAAGAAAGTTTTCTTTTGGATGGATTGCCGGGTCAAACCCGGCAATGACGCGGGTCGCTACACTGCAGGAAATCGGAGCAGCTCCGCCGGATTATCGACAAAGATGCGGTTGCGCGTTGCTTCGTCCGGCACCCAATCCAGCATCATATCGAGCAGGGCGACGTCGTTTGGCATGGGCTTGAAATATTGCGGATGCGGCCAGTCGGAGCCCCAGAGCAAGCGGGTCGGCGCATGCTCGACGAGCTTGCGGACGAGCGGGAACGTGTGCGCAAACGGGAACGTCTCCTCATTGGAGATGCGGGGAGAGAGCTTGACCCAGCAGCGGCCCGTGTCGAGGCACGCCAGTACGAACTCGAAACCTTTGCCGTTGATCCCGTTCGCCGGGTTCACTCCTCCCATGTGCTCAAGCACGAACCGGCCGGGCGACTTGAGGATCTGTTCCTTCCAGTCCTCCTGCTCTTCCGACTTGAGGAGGTAGTGCATCGCCCAGCCGTGCTCGTGGGTACGAGCGACCATGCGCGCATCGATCTCCTTCTCCAGCCGATGGGTGATGCGGTAGCCGGCCACACCCGCCTGTGTGAGAATTTCAAGCTCGCCGTCGGTAATGCCGGACCACGGGACGATGACGGCGCGTAGCCGGTCGCCCAAGCGACATTGGGCGTGCAGTGCGATCTCGTAATTGTTCGCGTACATCATGGAGAGGACATGCAGGCCGCGCGAGAGCCCGAGCGCTTCCTGCATCTTCAGCCAGTCCTCGATGGTCGTGTCCTCGAATTCGAGATGGCTGAAGACGTGGTTGGGTTTCAGCGGGAAGAGCTTCTGCGGACCGATGAAATGAAAATGCGTTACGCACCCGGCGGGAGCCTGAGCCTTGGCCTGGGATAATTTCGATCAATCCGGGGCGAGAAGGGACGCGCGACCATATTCACCGTGGCCTCAAGAGCTGATTACACTGTGATTGCAATGGCTTACGGCCAAATCGTGCAATTCCTGCCATCGGCCTGACCGCTTTGTCTCTCTTCGGGGCACCAGCGGCTCGACCGGGCCCGGTTGAACCAGGCTTCCCCCTGCCGCGACCAACCTGTGAAAGACCGCCGGGTCGGGCCGGCAAGCTGGTTGAGTTCACCAGAAGGGGGGCGTCGTCGTCATGCGCGCACGCAGCAGCCTTTCGCACAATTGTTGTTCCGCTACCGTAATGGCGAGCACGGCACTTGCCCTCATCCTTGCGTGTCCGCTTCATGCCGCCGCGCAAGAAAAAGCACAGCAGAAGCTCGCCTCGACCTTCAGTGAACGCTACCCGGCCCAGCAAGCGTTCGATCGGGCCGCTGCCGCGGATACGAGCCTGTCCGACGAGAGCCCTTCTGCTTCCAGTCCTGCTTCCGCCGAGCCCGCCGCAGCGACCGAGCAGGCTGCGGCGCCGGATCCCCTTGCTTCGCTTGATCCCGCCGACCGCGTGGTGGCGGAGAAACTGCGCGATCTCCTCGCAACCAAGGCAGACAAGATCTTTCAATAAGAAGGAGCGCGCCGCCACCGAGACGTTCTACCAGGCGCAGAATTTCGCGCCAATATGGCTGGACAAGGGCATCGAGAATGCGCGTGCCCGATCCGTCATTGCTCGCCTGCACGGCGCCGACGCCGATGGGCTTGATCCGAAGGACTACGCTACGCCGGGGTTTGCCGGTCTTGCACCCGATGCGCTCGCAGACGCCGAGCTCAAGCTCACGCGTGCGGTGCTCACCTACGCGCGCCATCTGCAGGCCGGACGGTTTGCCTACACGCGCGTGAGCCGCAACATCGAGCTTGCGCAAGCCGTGCCTGAACCCGCGGCCATCCTCGCGAGCGTTACCGATGCCGCCGATCCGGCCAAGGCGCTCGACGCGTTCAGCCCTCCACAGGAGGCTTATGCGAAGCTCAAGGCCGCGCTCGCTGATTTGCGCGGCAAGGCGGGCGCGGGAAAGAGCGACGTCTTCAGACAGATCGAAACCGTCATCGCCAACATGGAGCGCTGGCGCTGGTATCCGCGCGATCTGGGCGAGTCTTACGTCGTCGTCAACCAGCCCGACTTCACGCTCAGAGTGATGCATAACGGCACGCAGGTCTGGACCACTCGCGTCGTGATCGGCAAGCCCAGCATGCCGACGCCGCTCCTGAGCGAGACGATGAAATACATCACCGTCAATCCGACCTGGCACGTGCCGCCCTCGATCGTACATAACGAATATCTGCCGGCGCTCGCCCAGGATCCCACGGTGCTCGAGCGCATGGGCCTGCGCGTGAGCTATCACGGCGGCGACGTTGAGATCACCATGCCGCCCGGCGACAACAACGCGCTCGGGCGCATTCGCTTCAATTTCCCGAACCGCTTCCTGGTCTATCAGCACGATACGCCGGACAAGCACATGTTCGCCGATGAGGTACGCGCCTACAGTCACGGCTGCATGCGGGTGCAGGATCCGGCCAAATACGCGGAAGTTCTCCTCAAGATCGCGCGCCCGGGGGAACACTGGAGCGCGGAGAGGATCAAGGGCATGTTCGGCCGTGCCGAGCAGGATATCCAGATTGCGCCGGTGCCGATCTGGGTGCATCTCACCTATCAGACCGCCTTTGTGGATGCCGCGGGCAAACTGCAGTTCCGGCGCGACATTTACAATCTCGACAGCCGCACGCTCGCGGCGATCAGGAGCGAGCGCGGGACCGTTGAGCCCGCACCGGAACGCAAGCGCGAGCCGGAGATGGCGTCCAATGCAGGCCAGCGGCGCACCGCGCGTCCATTGCCGCCTTCCTCACCGCCACCTTCCTCACCATCGTCCTCGTACCCGAGTTTCTTCTTCCAGCCGGCGCCTTATGACGCCTTGAGCTACGCCAGGCCGCAACCTCCGCGCGCCGTTTACCGGTAACGGAATTGCCCTACGCCGCCAGTCGCGCGCGATCGTGGGGCGCGCCGTAATCGACGGGCGTCCCCTTCGGAATGATCCCGGTCGGATTGACGCGCTTGATCGACCAGTAATTGATCACGTAATAGCGCGCCTTCATGGTCGCCGCGATGCCCGGGAGCGCGTAGAGCTCCCGCATATAGTTCGACAGGTTGGGATAGTCGGCGATGCGCTGCCGGTTGCATTTGAACAGCGAGAAATAGGCCACGTCGAAGCGCACCAGTGTCGGAAACAGTCGCCAGTCGGCTTCCGTGATCTGATGCCCGACGAGATAGCGCTGACGCCCCAGCCGCGCCTCGAGCTCGTCGAGCGTCGCAAACAGCGCATCGTATGCTGCGTCATAAGCGGCCTGCGAGCGCGCAAACCCGCAGCGATAGACGCCATTGTTGATGTTGGCATAAACGACATCGTTGATGCGGTCGATCTCGGCGCGCAACGACGCAGGATAAAAATCGACGTCATTGGCGATGCCCTTGAATTCGCTGTTGAGCATCCGGATGATCTCGGATGACTCGTTGTTGACGACGCGCCTCGTCTTCTTGTCCCACAGGGTGGGCACCGTCACCTTGCCGGTATAATGCGCCTCGCTCGCCGTGTAAGCCTGATGCAGATAACGAAAGCCGTTGACCATGTCGGGCGTGCAATCGGGAAAAGCCGCGTTTGGCTCGTACATCCAGCCTTCATCCTTGAGGCCGGGAACGGAGTATGCGACCGAGATCGCGCCTTCGAGATTTTTGAGCGCGCGGAAGATGAGCGTGCGGTGCGCCCAGGGACAGCCGTGGGCGACATAGAGATGATAACGCCCGGCCTCCGCCTTGAAACCGGACGACCCGTCAGCAGTGATCCGGTCGCGGAAACGACTGTCGGCGCGGCGGAAATCGCCCCCCTGCCCTCGCTCCTGCGGCAGCTCCTCGTCGCGCCACTGTCCCTCAATCAGCACACCCATTTGCCTACCTCGCTCATCAGGAATAGCCGAATCGTAGCCCGGATTGAGCGTGAGCGAAATCCGGGTCGGCGCTGTAGCCTTTCGGATGCCGCATGAATCACGCGCTCGCGTCCGAAAGGTTTGCGCGCCACGCGCTCTCAATGCGCTACGAAGACCTCCCAGCGGACGCGATCCTCCACGCCAAGACATTCATCCTGGACACGATTGGAGTCGGCATTGCGGGCTCCTCGGCTGCCGGCGCCGGCGAGCTCTTGGGCGTCAGCACCCGCTGGGGCAAGGGCGCGGAGGCTTGCGTGTGGGGCCACCGCAAACGCGTCCCGGCCTCGGCGGCGGTATTCCTCAACGCCTTCCAGGCGCACTGTCAGGAATACGACTGTCTGCACGAGAAGGCCGTGCTGCATGCCATGGCGACCTTGCTCCCTGCCGCCATGGCCTATGCGGAACGCGCGGGCGGCATTTCGGGCCGTGAGCTGATCACAGCAGTCGTGGTCGGGATCGATGTTGCCGCGAGTCTCGGTATCGCCGCGCGCCAAGGCTTGCGATTTTTCCGGCCGGCCACGGCAGGCGGGTTTGGCGCGACGGCGGCGGTCGGCAAGCTCGCGCATGTTGACGTGGATACGCTCTGCAATGCGTTCGGCATCCAATACGGCCAAACCAGCGGCACCATGCAGCCGCATGTGGAAGGCAGCATCGTGCTTCCCATGCAAATCGGCTTCAACGCTCGCGCGGCATTGCAGTCCTGCGATATCGCGGCCACAGGATTACGCGGACCGCGCGATGTGTTCGAGGGGCAGTTCGGCTACATGCGGCTCTATGAGAGTTCGTGGGACCTGCAGCCGGTCTGGGACCGCCTCGGGCGAACCTGGCGCGTGGGCGAGCTGAGCCACAAGCCCTATCCGGCCGGGCGCGCGACCCATGGCGGCATCGAAGGAATCATGACTCTGCGCCGACAGCGGCCGTTCGCAGCGGATGAGGTTGCCACGATGAATATCATTGGCCCGCCGCTCTTTGCGCTCCTCTGCGGCCGCCCGGACATTCCCTTGCCCAATGCAAATTATGCACGGCTTTGCATGGCGTTCATCGGCGCCAAGGTGCTTTTGCACGGCAACATCGATCTTGCGCACTATCGTGGCGCGGAGCTCACCGATCCCGCGACCCATGAGCTTGCAAAGCGTATTGCCGTCATTTCGGACGACAATACGGATCCCAATGCTCTGGTGCCGCAGGAGGTCGTGATTACGCTCAAGGACGCGGGCGTCCTGCGCTGGCAGTGCACCGCCATGCTGGCGGCTCCGGCGCGCCGGCTCTCGCGCCAGCAGCATCTTGGAAAATTTCGCCGCTGCCTCGATTTTGCGCAAGAGCCGCTCGCTCCCGGCACCGGCGACACATTGATCGATCTCGTCGACCGGCTCGAACAGCTCTCCGATGTCCGCGAGCTCACGCAACCGCTGTTGGCATGATGCGTGGCAAAACTGGAAGGCATCCAGAGCGCTCGCGCTCCATATTCCGGCGACGTTGCTCGCGCCTTCGGCACTGTGCTCGGCACAAAAGCGATTTTTGTGACACCGGTCACAGCAATCGCGGTGACCAGATGCGATGCCTTAGCCCGGACAATCGGTGCACCCAACGAAGCGCCGGACCTGAAGGAGAATTTCCATGTATATCCGCGCTCTCGTCATCAGCGCGATCTGCATCTGCATCGCCACAACCTCGGCCTTCTCGGCTCCAAAATCCTTGGGCGACACGGGAGGTATCAAAGGTGCCACGCTGAACAATACTGGCTGCGTGGCAACCAAGTGCGCGCAGTGGCAGATTGCCCGAGGAAAACGAAATCCCACTGATCAGGGTTGAGGGTGGGAATCGAAACATCGTCAAAAGCGGGCTTGGCCGTTACAATCCGGCTGCCGGAAGGGGGTGGATTCTTGGAGAACACCGGTGGGCACCCATCCTGCCCACGTTCAGGCGAACAAAGAGGGCAAGCCCAGTGAAGATTCTGTACGTCGAGGATAACGACGATAACGTTTACATGCTGAAAAACCGCCTGACGCGCGCCGGTTTCACCGTCGTCATCGCAACCAACGGTATGAAGGGCATCGCCATGGCGAACAGCGAGCAGCCCGATCTCATTCTGATGGACCTCACGCTCCCGGATGTTGACGGTGAAGAGGCAACGCGGCGGCTCAAAGCCGACCCGGCCACAAAGCATATTCCGGTGATTGCGCTCACCGCAAATGCCATGAGCGCCGATCGGGAGCGCGCCATCGCTGCCGGCTGCGATGACTTCGATACCAAGCCCGTCGAGATGCCCCGCCTGCTCGAAAAAATTAAGGCGCTGAAGTCTCACCGCTCGTAGGGTATGCAAAGGCGTGCAGCGCAGACAAGTTTACGCAGTCTGCGCAAGCTTGACTGCGTGCCACGCCGTGCGCACGCGGAACCCAAGCCCTTCGACTGCGTGGGCACGCGCAATCAACTCTCCATGCCGAAAGACAGGCGAAGCGCGCGCCGTCGCCCACCCCTACGGATCAAAAAAAGGAATCTACTTCTGCTCCAGGATCGCGGCCATCGCCTTGACCTGGTTGCGGGCATAGACCGGCAGCCCCGCGCTGATGGAGTTGCCGCTGTTGAATGAGCTCTTGCCGGCGAGCACCTGCGCCGGCACGAGGTTGCGCAGCACCGGCACGTTGCTGAATTCCTTCTTCTTCAGAAAGAGATTGGTCTCGACTGCAAGCGCCATGTACACGGTCACGATCGTTTGCTTCGCATCGGTCGGATGGCGCTGGAAAACCGCGAGCAGCTTGCCGAACTGCATCACCTGATTGACATAGAAGATATTCTGCTCGATCGCACCGATGGCGGGCGTGTCGAGGCCAGTGAGTGCGTTGAGGCCCATCTCGGTGACTTCGGCCGGCGGGCGCAGTGTCAGCTCGCTTTCGAATTGGAGGTAATCGGCGACCTGCTTGGAACTGTCCCGCAGCTTGTTGGCGACCTTGATGCCGAGCGGCAGCTTGCCTTCAAGCTGATAGCGCGAGCGAATGCAGATCGTCACCGCCCTCGCCTCGCACCAGCGTCGCAGCGGATGCTGGTTGTGCGCGGCGCGCGGATCCTTGGGCGAGACCGCCTCGGCAGACGTGATCAGCTGATGCTTGATTGCGGGGTCCGTGCGCTCGAGGAACGGCAGCGACACGTAGCTGGCGAGATCGATCGATTCCGGCGCGCGCGCAAGCGCAAAGCGCGCCTGCGCCACATACATGTGCAGCTTTTCCTTTTGCCGCTTACGCACGCCGTCGACGGTGATCTCGACATTCGGCTCCACATAGCTCGGAAACGGAGTGAGAAACTGCTTCTCCAACGGCCGCGCGGCTGCCCAGTCTTCGAACTTGATGAGCCCGGCATCGGGATCGATCAGCTCCTCGCTCGGATGATCCATGAACAGGATGGTCTTGGGCTTGAGCTGGTCGACCGCGAGACCCGCCGGCGAGGTCACCTCCTCCACACGGAAGTCAGGGGCTGCGGCGTGTGTCGTGGCGGCAAGTGCTCCAACAAACAGGAGCAGCACGGCAGGTCTCATGCTGCGCATAGGGGTCTCTTTAGTTCCGGGTTCTCTTTTGTTCAGAAGAATCGCCAGGGCCAGAAGGGACGTGGCGCCTGGTATTGGCGACCATAGCGGTCACGCTGGGGAGCGGGAGCAACGCGGGGATCGCGTTGCTCATAGACCTGCGCCGGCGGGCGCGGCACCAAACGCCCGTAGCTGTCGTAGTAGTATCCGGAGTTGGGCTGGCGGTATGGCTGATAGCCTCCTTGATAACCGCCCTGATAACCGCCCCAACCGCCCTGATAACCGTCCTGATAGCCGCGATTAAAGAACGGATTGGGATTGGGCGAGACGCCATAATAATCGCCGTAG
>Ga0306920_100013307_pt1 | contig 11205 bp, 7 predicted proteins | sample flu12Cox44000170_FD_204666 | JGI IMG/M metagenome (GOLD analysis project Ga0306920, IMG submission 204666) | Lab enrichment of tropical soil microbial communities from Luquillo Experimental Forest, Puerto Rico - flux4day.12C.oxic.44.000.170 (v2)... | ecosystem: Environmental > Terrestrial >...
GCCGCCGACTCTCCGAAGTAGCGGTGCAGGAGGTCGTCGCGTCGCTCGACGAGTGGCGCGAGCGGATGGACGGGCTGCGTCGCGATGGTCGGAGCATCGGGCTCACGATGACCATGGGTGCGCTGCACCGCGGGCACGCGTCCCTCTTCATGCGCGCGTCGTCGACGTGCGACGTCGCGGTGGCGACGATCTTTGTGAACCCGCTCCAGTTCGCCGACCCCGACGACCTGGCCCGCTACCCACGCGACCTCGACGCCGACCTCGCGGTCGCGAGGGACGCGGGCGTCTCCCTCGTCCTCGCCCCATCGACGGCCGCCGTCTGGCCGTCGTGGCCCTACCCGACCGCGACGACCGTCCACGTCGGCGGGCTCGCCGACGTGCTCGAGGGGGCCGACCGCCCGGGGCACCTCGACGGCGTCGCGGCGGTCGTGACCAAGCTGCTGGTCGCGACCGGGACCTGCACCGCGTTCTTCGGCGAGAAGGACTACCAGCAGCTCTGCGTCGTCCGGCACCTCGTGGAGGACCTCTCGCTCCCGGCGACGATCGTCGGGTGCCCGATCGTGCGAGCCGATGACGGGCTCGCCGAGTCGAGCCGCAACGCCCGCCTCTCGGTTGAGGGACGCGCGGCGGCGCTCGCGCTGCCCAGGGCGCTCGCGGCGGGTCGGCGCGCGCTCGAGCTTGGCGGCGACGACGCCACGGCGGTGCGCGAGATGACCGACGTCGTCGTCGCCGAGCCGCGCGTGGCCCTCGCGTACGCTGCGGCCGTGGAGCCAGCGACGCTGCGCAGGCCCGCAGCGCTGCGGCCCGGCGCCCATCTCCGGCTGCTGGTGGCGGGTCTCGTCGACGGCGTCCGGCTCATCGACAACTCGGACGCCGTCGCCGGCCGGCCGTGACCGTCGACGCCCTCGTGGTGGGCAGCGGCGTCGCGGGGCTCTCGGTGGCGGTCCGCCTCGCCGACGCGGGCGTGAAGGTCGGCGTGGTCACCAAGGCGACGCTCTCGGAGACCACGACCCGGTGGGCACAGGGCGGGGTCGCCGCCGTGCTGCACGACGACGAGGACTCCACCGATGCACACCTCGCCGACACGTTGCGGGCGGGCGCGGGGCTCTGCGACGCAGAGGCGGTCCGGGTCCTCGTCGACGAGGGGCCCGCGCGTGTGGAGGAGCTGATCGCGCTCGGCGCGGTCTTCGACCGCGAGGCTTCGGGCGTCCTGCAGCGCGCCCGAGAGGGCGGCCACTCCCACGCGAGGATCCTCCACGCCGGCGGCGCCGCGACGGGCGCGGAGGTCGAGCGCGCGCTGGTCACCGCGACCGTGGGGACCGTCTCGGAGATCCGCGAGCACGCGGTCGCCGTCGCGCTCCACGTCGAGGACGGCGCGTGCCGGGGCCTCGCGATCCACGACTCCTCCGGCCGTCACGAGCTCGAGGCGCACACCGTCGTGCTCGCGACGGGCGGCGCGGGCCAGCTCTTCGAGGTCACGACCAACCCGTCGGAGGCGACCGGGGACGGGCTCGCGATCGCGCTGCGCGCCGGCGTCCCGGTCTGCGACGTCGAGTTCATGCAGTTCCACCCGACGGCGCTGCACCACCCGGCGATGCCGCGTCCGCTGCTCTCCGAGGCGCTCCGCGGCCACGGTGCGATCCTGCGCAACGCAGCGGGCGAGCGGTTCGTCGACGAGCTCGCGCCGCGCCACGTCGTGAGCAGAGCCATGGCCGCGGAGATGGCCAGCGGGGACGTCTCGCACCTGTGGCTCGACGCGACCGGGATCGAGGAGTTCCAGGCACGGTTCCCGACGCTCTGGGCGAGCCTCGCCGCCGCACGGCTCGATCCCACGACCGAGTGGCTCCCGATCGCGCCGGCTGCGCACCACCTCTCCGGCGGGATCGTGACCGACCTCGACGGGGCGACGGCCGTCCCGGGCCTGTTCGCCGTCGGCGAGGTGGCGTGCACCGGGGTGCACGGGGCGAACCGGCTGGCGTCGAACTCGCTTCTCGAGGGGATGGTGTTCGCCGCGCGGGCCACCGAGGCCATCGAGGCTGGCCACGCCGGGCCACAGGGGAGCGGCGCGATGCGCGCGCTGCTCGGCGTCGCGGGCGGGATCCCGGTCACCCCGCTCGAGGTCGAGGTCATCGCGCCGGTCGCCGGTGCGGGCCCGGCCGAGGCGCGCCGGGCGCTGCAGCGCGCGATGACGCGTGGCGCGGGCGTCGTGCGCTCCGCCGACTCGTTGCGCAAGGTGCGCTCGGCGGTCGCGTCGGCCAAGGGCGCCGCGTCGGGGGAGACGCCCGAGCAGATCGAGCTCGCGAACCTGGCGACGTGCGCCGAGGCGCTGCTCGCCGCGGCGACGGCGCGCGAGGAGTCGCGCGGGTGCCACGTCCGCGAGGAGTTCGCCGAGCCGTCGCCTGAGTGGCGCGTCCGTCAGCTGATCCGCGCCTGATGTCCTCGTTCGACCCGCCGGCCGAGGCGGTCGCTCGCGCGGTCGATGCCGCCCTGCGCGAGGACCTCGAGGCATCGGGGGACCTCACGGGCTCGCTGCTCGACGCGTCGACGACGGCGTGCGCGACCGTGGTCGCTCGCGAGCGCGGCGTGCTCGCGGGCACCGCCTGCGCGGTCGCGGCGTTCGCCGCGGTCGACGCGGCGCTCGACGTCGTCTTCTGCTGCCGTGACGGCGACGCCGTCGCGCCGAGCACGGCCGTCGCGACCGTCGCCGGGTCGATGCGCTCGATCGTCGCGGCCGAGCGGACGGCGCTCAACTTCCTCGGCCATCTCTCGGGGATCGCCACGGCGACGCGCGCGCTGGTCGATGCGGTCCATGCCGTGAGCCGGTCGGTGCAGGTGCTCGACACGCGCAAGACGACCCCGGGGCTGCGATCGCTCGAGAAGGCCGCCGTGCGTGCGGGCGGGGGGACGAACCACCGCGCGTCGCTCTCGGCGTCGGTGCTGCTCAAGGACAACCACCTCGCGGTGCTCGGGATCGCCGAGGGGGTCGGTCGCGCGCGGGCGGCATGGCCCGGTGTGCGCATACAGGTCGAGTGCGACACCGCCGCACAGGTCGACGAGGCGGTCGCGGCGGGCGCCGACGCCGTGCTCCTCGACAACATGGCACCCGACCTCGCCGCGGCGTGCGTCGAGCGGGTGCGCTCGACGCGCCCTGAGGTCTTCGTCGAGGCGTCCGGCGGGATCACCGTCTCGAGCGCCGCTGCGTTCGCCGCTGCCGGCGTCGACGCCGTCTCGAGCGGCGCGCTCACCCACAGCGCGCGGGCGCTCGACCTCGGGCTCGACCTGCGCGAGGGATGATGGCCTGATGCTGCTCGCGATCGACGCCGGCAACACCGAGACCGTCGTCGGCCTGTACGCGCTGGACGGCGTCGGCGTCGGGAGCGGCGACGACAACGCCTCGTCGCGCGGCCTGGTGCACCACTGGCGCCTCTCGACGGCCGCCGCGCGCACGCCGGATGAGCACGCGGCGGCGCTCACGCAGCTCCTCGCGCTCGAGGGCCTCGACCTCAAGTCCGCGGTGACGGGGATCGCCATCAGCTCGTCGGTCCCGGAGGCGACCGCGCAGCTCCGCCGGATGGCGTCGCGGTGGTTCCCGGGGGTCGACTGCGTCGTGCTCGGGCCAGGCACGCGCTCGGGCATGCCGATCCGCTACGCGAACCCGAAGGAGGTGGGCGCCGACCGCATCGCGAACGCCGTCGGCGCCTTCGACCTGTACGGCGGGCCCTGCGTCGTGGTGGACCTCGGGACCGCGACCACCTTCGACGGGATCTCGGCCGACGGTGAGTACCTGGGCGGGGCGATCGCGCCGGGGGTCGCGATCTCGCTCGACGCCCTCTACGCGCACGCCGCGGCGCTGCGCGCCGTGGAGCTCGTCGAGCCGCGGGCCGTGATCGGCCAGTCCACCGAGGAGGCGATCCAGTCCGGCGTGCTCTACGGGTTCGCCGCGCAGGTCGACGGGATGTGCGCGCGGTTCGCCTCGGTGCTCGGGCCCTCGACGGTCGTGGCGACCGGTGGGCTCTCGCCGCTCGTCGCGCCGTACACGACCGCCGTGCACCACGTCGAGCCGTGGCTCACGCTCCACGGGCTGCGCATCGTGTACGAGCGCAACGGGGGGACGGCGTGACCGAGCAGCCGTACTCCTTCCCCCACGACGCCTACGCGAGGGAGGTCGTCGAACGGTTCGGCGGGCTCGGCCCGGGGGAGGAGTCCGGCGTCGTCGTCGCGGTGGCGGGGCGGGCCATGCTGGTGCGGCCGCAGGGCAAGCTCGCGTTCGCCACGCTCCGGGACTCGACCGGCGAGATCCAGCTGTTCGCCCTCGCCGACGTGACCGAGGCGTTCGACCAGTTCGGCCAGCTCCGTGTGGGCGACTGGGTGGGGGCGGCCGGGGAGGTGGTCCGCACCAAGCGCGGCGAGCTCTCGGTCAAGGTCGCGACGTTCAGCGTGCTCGCGCGCACCGAGCTCGGGTTCGGCGACAAGTGGCACGGGATCAACGACCCCGACCTGCGGTACCGGCACCGCGAGCTCGACCTGTGGGCGAACCCGTCGTCTCGCACGGTGCTCGACCGCCGCCACGCGATGCTGCGCTCGGTCCGTGAGGAGCTCTGGGCGCGGGGGTTCGTCGAGGTCGAGACGCCGGTCCTGAACCCGATCCCCTCGGGCGGGACCGCGGAGCGGTTCGTCACCCACTACCGGTCGCTCTCGACCGACATGTTCCTCCGGATCGCCCCGGAGCTGTGGCTCAAGCGGCTCGTCGTGGGCGGGTACGAGCGCGTCTTCGAGATCGGCAAGCTCTTCCGCAACGAGGGGATCGACCGCTGGCACACGCCGGAGTTCACGACCGTCGAGATCTACGCCGCGTACTGGGACTTCGAGTCGATGATGGGGCTCACGGAGGAGCTGGTCGCCGCGTGCGTGGCCGACGTGCTCGGGACGACCACGCTCACCTACCAGGGACGACCTCTCGAGATGGGCACGCCGTGGACGCGCGCGACGATGGAGGAGCTCACCTCGACGGCCGTCGGCGAGGAGGTCTCGGTGCGGACGCCGGTCGACCGGCTCCGCGCCCTGCTCGCCGAGCGCGGGGAGCCGACCCCGCCGGCCAGCTGGGGGCCGGGCAAGCTCCTGGAGCAGCTGTTCTCCGCCACCGCCGAGCGCGACCTGTGGGCGCCGACGTTCGTGCTCGACCACCCCGTCGAGGTCTCGCCGCTCGCACGGCGCCACCGGCTCGACCGCGAGCTCACCGAGCGGTTCGAGGCGTTCTGCGTCGGGCACGAGCTCGCGAACGGGTTCAGCGAGCTCACCGACCCCGAGGACCAGCGCGAGCGGTTCGAGGTCCAGGCGCGCGCCCGGGCGGACGGTGACCGCGAGGCGATGGCGATGGACGAGGACTACCTCGTCGCCCTCCGCTACGGGCTGCCGCCGACCGCAGGGCTCGGGATCGGGCTCGACCGGCTCGCGATGGTGCTCGGCGACGTGGCGAACATCCGCGAGGTGATCGCGTTCCCCACGCTCCGTCCGCTGGGGCAGCCAGAGGGGTGAGCGAGGGCTTGGGCCGCTCAGCGGTGGGGGGCGGGCACCTCGGCCAGGAGCGAGGTGACGAGCGCGTCGAGCCCGTCGCGCAGCGGCGCGTCCGGGATGCCGTCGAGCGCGGTGCGGGCGACGGCCGCCCACCGCTCGCCCTCCACGAGCGCGCGCTCGACGCCGGCCGTCGAGGCCACGAGCGCGCGCGCCTTCTCGCGCTCAGGCTCGTCGAGCGGCTTGCCGAGCATGGCGCGCAGCTCCGGGCCGACCGTGTCGTCCGCGAGGGCGGCGAGGACCGGGAGGGTGTAGATCCCCTCGCCCAGGTCCTGGCCGGACGGCTTTCCCAGCTGGCCGTCCACCCCCACGAGGTCCAAGAGGTCGTCGCGGATCTGGAAAACCATCCCGAACGCGTGCCCGAACGCCCCGAGCGCGTCGGCGACCCCCGCCGGCCGGCCCCCGGTGAGCGCGCCGACCCGGCACGACGACGCCATGAGCGTCGCGGTCTTGCCCCCGATCGCCTCCATGTAGTCGCCGGCGGACCGGGTCACGTCGTAGGCGGTGCGCACCTCGGAGACCTGGCCCTTCGTCAGGAAGGCGAGCGTGCGGGCGAGCAGCCCGGCGATCTCGGTCCCGAGGTCCGCCGCGATCGCCGCGGACCTTGCCATGAGGTAGTCCCCGGCGACGATCGCCACGACATTGCCGAACCGTGCGTTGACGGAGTCGACGTTGCGGCGGATCTCCGCCTCATCCATGACGTCGTCGTGGTAGAGCGACGCGAGGTGCATCAGCTCGATCGCGATGCCGCCGAGGAGGTCGTCCTGGGACGCCTCGCGCGCGCCGCCGGTCGCCGATGCGATCGCGAGCAACGGGCGGAGTCGCTTCCCGCCGGCACGGATGAGGTGTGTCGTGACCTGGTCGAGATAGCTGTCGCCGATGACGACGGACTCGGCGAGCAACGGCTCGAAACGAACGAGGTCGTCGCCGACGGTCGGCAGCCCGAGCGTGACCAGGGGATTCACGATGACAACCCTATGTTGGGCAGCGAGGGGCGGCCCAACCCCCTGCGACGCCGGAGACGAGGGGCCCGCCGGTACACTCGCTACACGGACCAGTGACGGGAGGCGCTTCGTTGTTCGAGCGATTCACCGACCGAGCACGACGGGTGCTCGTTCTTGCCCAAGAAGAGGCACGCCAGCTCAACCACAGCTTCATCGGCACCGAGCACATCCTGCTCGGCCTCATCCACGAGGGCGAGGGGGTTGCCGCGAAGGCGCTCGACTCGCTCGGGATCACGCTCGAGGCGGTCCGCGAGAAGGTCGAGGAGGCGATCGGCATGACGGGGTCGACGCCGTCGGGTTCGCCGCCGTTCACCCCGCGCGCGAAGAAGGTGCTCGAGCTCTCGCTGCGAGAGGCGCTCCAGCTCGGCCACTCCTACATCGGGACCGAGCACATGCTGCTCGGGCTGGTGCGCGAGGGCGACGGCGTGGCCGCCCAGGTCCTCGTCTCGCTCGGCGCCGACCTCGGGCGTGTCCGTCAGCAGGTCATCCAGATGATGTCGGGGTACCAGGGCAAGGAGGCCGTGGGCGCGACCGCCGGCGGCCGCGACGAGCCGTCGTCGAGCGGCTCGGCCGTGCTCGACCAGTTCGGGCGCAACCTCACCCAGCTCGCCCGCGACAAGAAGCTCGACCCGCTGGTCGGGCGCGAGCGCGAGGTCGAGCGGGTTATGCAGGTGCTCTCGCGCCGCACGAAGAACAACCCCGTCCTCATCGGCGAGCCCGGCGTCGGCAAGACGGCGATCGTCGAGGGCCTGGCCCAGCAGATCGTCACGGGCCAGGTGCCCGTGACGCTGACGGACAAGCAGGTCTACACGCTCGACCTCGGGAGCCTCGTGGCCGGGTCGAGGTACCGCGGTGACTTCGAGGAGCGCCTGAAGAAGGTGCTGAAGGAGATCCGCACGCGGGGCGACATCATCCTGTTCATCGACGAGATCCACACGCTGGTCGGCGCCGGGGCCGCCGAGGGCGCGATCGATGCCGCGAGCATCCTCAAGCCGATGCTGGCGCGCGGCGAGCTCCAGACGATCGGCGCCACGACGCTCGACGAGTACCGCAAGCACATCGAGAAGGACGCGGCGCTCGAGCGCCGGTTCCAGCCCGTCAAGGTCGAGCAGCCGAGCGTCTCCATGACGATCGACATCCTGAAGGGCCTCCGCGACCGCTACGAGGAGCACCACGAGGTGACGATCACCGACCAGGCGCTCGTCGCCGCGGCGAACCTCGCCGACCGGTACATCTCCGACCGCTTCCTTCCCGACAAGGCGATCGACCTCATCGACGAGGCCGGGAGCCGGCTGCGGATCCGTCGGATGCCCGTGCCGACGTCCACCCGCCAGCTCGACGAGGAGATCGAGCGGCTGCGCGCGGACAAGGAGGCGGCGATCGAGCGCGGCGCGATGGAGCAGGCGAAGAAGCTCGCCGAGCAGGAGCTCGAGCGGATCGACCGCCGCAGCGCGATCGATGCGGAGTTCCGTGAGACCTCGGGCGATGCGTTCGACGTCGTCGACGAGGAGACGATCGCCGAGGTCCTGGCGGCGTGGACGGGGATCCCCGTCTACCGCCTCACGGAGGAGGAGACCTCCAAGCTGCTGCGCATGGAGGACGAGCTCCACCGACGGATCATCGGCCAGGAGGAGGCCATCAAGGCGCTCTCGCGGGCCATCCGCCGCACGCGCGCCGGCCTCAAGGACCCGAAGCGGCCCGCCGGCTCGTTCATCTTCCTCGGGCCGACCGGAGTCGGGAAGACCGAGCTCGCGAAGACCCTCGCCGAGTTCCTCTTCGACGACGAGGACGCGCTGATCCAGCTCGACATGTCCGAGTACATGGAGAAGCACACCGTGAGCCGTCTGGTCGGCTCGCCGCCCGGGTACGTCGGGTACGACGAGGGTGGGCAGCTGACCGAGGCGGTCCGGCGCAAGCCGTTCAGCGTCGTGCTCTTCGACGAGGTCGAGAAGGCCCACCCGGACGTGTTCAACACGCTGCTGCAGATCCTCGAGGACGGCCGGCTCACCGACGCCCAGGGGCGGACGGTCGACTTCAAGAACACCGTCCTGATCATGACCTCCAACCTCGGGACCGCCGACCTGCGGAAGGCCACGATCGGGTTCGCGAAGGGCTCCGAGGCCGTCACCTACGAGCGGATGAAGGAGCGGGTCAACACCGCCCTCAAGGCGCACTTCCGGCCGGAGTTCCTGAACCGGATCGACGACGTGATCGTCTTCCACGAGCTCGCCATGGAGGAGGTCATCCAGATCGCCGACATGCTGCTGCAGCGCACCAAGGACCAGCTCTCCCAGCAGGGCATCGGCCTCGAGCTCACGAACGAGGCCCGCGAGCGGGTCGCGCGCAAGGGGTACGACCCGATGCTCGGCGCCAGGCCGCTGCGCCGCGCGATCCAGTCGATGATCGAGGACCCGCTCTCCGAGAAGCTCCTGTGGAAGGAGTTCCGCTCGGGTGAGACCGTCCTGATCGACGTCGACGGGGACGTCGAGGACCAGCTCACCTTCAGCGCGATCGAGGGGTTCGTCCCGCCGACCGTGGAGCTCGCCGGCTCCGCCCCCGCCGCGGACTGACCCGGCCGCTGTCCACCCGCCCGCCCACCCGCGGCGGGGCGAGTGCCGCGCTCGTGATCTTCGACCTCGACGGGGTCCTCGTCGACAGCGAGCGGCTCGCGGTGCGCGTCGAGGCAGAGGTCCTGGACAGGCTCGGATGGCCGATCGGCGAGGCGGGCGTCATCGCGCGGTTCCTCGGCCGCTCCCAGCGCCACATGCACACCGAGGTCGAGCGCGAGCTCGGCCACCCGATCGACTGGGACGCGACGTTCGGCACGGCGCACCGCGAGGCGTTCGATGCCGAGCTGGCCCCGATCGAGGGTGTCCCCGAGGTGCTCGCCGCGCTCGCGGCGGCGGACGTCACGGTGTGCGTCGCGTCGAGCTCGACCCGCGAGGCGATCGCGGACAAGCTCGGCAGGACCGGGCTCGCCGGCGCGTTCGGCGACCGGGTCTTCAGCGTCGAGGACGTGCCACGCGAGAAGCCGGCGCCCGACGTCTTCCTCCGCGCGGCGGCGACGCTCGGCGTCGTCCCCCGCCACTGCGCCGTCGTCGAGGACAGCCTCTCGGGCGTGGCGGCGGGTCTGTCCGCGGGGATGGCGGTCTACGCCTACGACGGCGGGCTCGTCGGCCGTGAGCAGCTCGCCGGTCCCGACGTGACGGTCTTCGACGAGATGTCACGGCTCCCCGCGCTCCTCGGGGTGGTGGCGTGACGCCTGCGCGGTTGTCCGTGCGGTGACCGACGGGTACCGTCCGGCGCAGCAGGACGCGCCCCATCCCCGCAACCGAAGCGAGGTGGCCATGCGAGGTCGGAGCCCGACGCGCCGTGGCGCGCACCCCGTCGTGCGCGGCGTCGTCGCGCTCGTCGCGGGCTGCGCCGCGGCGCTCGCGGCGGCGCCCGCCTCGGCCGGCGGCGGGGTGATCGGCACGCCGCAGCCCGAGCTCGCCCCGTTCCACGTCGTCCTCTCCGGCGGCGGGAGCGGGTCGGGCGCGGTGCTCCCGAACGGCGACCTCGTGATCGCCACGCCGATCACGACCGGCAAGGCGATCTCGGTGTGCCTGCTCGTCCCGGGCGGTCGGTCGTGCGCCGCCACCGCCATGCTCCGAGCGTTCCGCAGCGGCGCCGCACAGGACACCTTCTACGGCTCGGTCCAGGTGATCGCGACCAGGGGCGACCGCGTCTCGATCGTGGCGCTCGACTGCTGCACCATCGGCCCGGACGGCGCGGTGCTCTTCAACAGCACCAACGGGGGACGCACCTGGGGACCGATGACCCGGGCCGGTGACATCGCGAGCATCGGTGCGGCGACGCTGGCCGCCGGGAACATCGTGGTCGGCTCGTTCCAGCAGCAGGGCCTCCAGGTCCAGGCGTTCTCCCCGCAGCCGTCGATCCCCCAGACGAGCTACGCCGTGCCGATCGCGGCGTGCGTCACGACCCCGACGCTGCCGGAGTGCCAGGACGGCGACACGGCGCTCGCCACGTACAACGGGGGGGTGCTGGTGGCGAGCGACGACACGGTGACGACCCACGTCGAGTTCGCCCCGTCGGGCAGCGGGCTCAACACCTCCGCGTCGTACGCGAGGGTCGCGACGTTCCCGCACGAGCTCGTCGTTGCCGCCTCAAGGAACGCGCTCCTGACCGACCCCAACGGCTCGATCACCGGCGGGGAGCTGCTGCGGTTCTTCAACGGGAACGCCTTCGGGCCCGCGCACAGGGTCCCGGACTCCAAGGCCGGCGACGACGGGTACTTCGCCATGCAGAAGACCGGCAGCACGGTCCACGTGTTCTTCCTCAGCCGCCGGGCCCGGTACACCGTGTACCAGGAGACGACGAGCGACGGCGTGCACTGGTCGCCGCTCACCCCGTACGCGTCGGCGGTCGCGTCGACCTCGCTCGTCCCGGTGCTCGGCCCGCTCGGGACCGGGGTGCTCGACGAGACCGCGGGCACGCCGGTGAACGCCCAGCCCGTGCTCGACGCGCAGTCGGTGCACGTGGCGTTCGCGCCGGCGCGGATCCGGGCCGGCCGGGCCTCGGTGCTGCACGGGAGCGCGAGCCCCCCGATGGCCCAGACCACGGTCCTCCA
>Ga0306920_100013309_pt1 | contig 11205 bp, 12 predicted proteins | sample flu12Cox44000170_FD_204666 | JGI IMG/M metagenome (GOLD analysis project Ga0306920, IMG submission 204666) | Lab enrichment of tropical soil microbial communities from Luquillo Experimental Forest, Puerto Rico - flux4day.12C.oxic.44.000.170 (v2)... | ecosystem: Environmental > Terrestrial >...
CGTTGCTCTGTGCATGGTTGCCCCCCAAGAGATGATGTCCAGCTCGCCGCAGTTAAAAAAGGAGGGGCTTTTCTGCCCCTCCCTGCAATCGAGGTGTCGGTCAGCGCGACCCCGGGATTTGCACGCCAAGAGTCAGCGCGAGGTGGCAATTGGCTCAAAAGCGCTGGAAAAGGTTGGCAGCGTCGCCACGCGGGACAGTTGCTGCCGTGTTACGCGGTAGGTCTCGCACAGATCCTCCGCGGGATAGCCGCGCGCGAGCAAAGTCGAGAGTCCGCGACAGAGGAGTAGTTCAGCGCGCTCGACGGGAAGGCCCGTCTCCGCTGCAAGGAGGCGAATAGAAGTAAAGCCGAGCTCGCGACGGTGCAAGAGCCGCGCGGCCTGAGCCTCTGCCGTAAGGTCTGCGAACTTGCTGAACGTTGTTGCCACCCTCGAGAGCCAGTCCATATTCTCTGCCGCGCAAAACGGGAAACGCCGCTGCATCCGCGGGCGGCGCGCTCGGTGACCGCCCGGCTATCGCCGAAGGCAATGGTAAGAGGTGAAACATGCCGGGAAGTTGACCGTTCGGGACATCGAATTGACATTTCGGGATAGGCGGGCGCTTTTGAAACCCCTGTGACTAGCGTCGTCCGCAGCGCATGAATCGCGAATTTCGCGGCCGTTGCCGCACGATGCTCTCGGAGGCGTACCGGCTCAGCGGAGCGAAACATCAACAAAATCAGGGGTGCTCAAAATACAAATCAGGCCCCCGCTACCAACGGCCCCTGCGGTTCGAAGCAGGGCCGAAGATCGTTCGTTCCAGTGCGCCTCGAGCCCGCCGTTCGGCAGTGGCTCCAGGCGTATTTTCCCGAGATGCCTGGCTGGCGTGGGCCGAGCGCTTACAGCGTATCGAGCGCCGGGACCGCGTGTGCCGTAACGCCTCGCGTGCCGCAACCCCACGGTAACGCGCTCGCGAATCCCGTCCGCCTCGAACTCCGCAACAGCCTACTGGTGGTGAGGTCGACGCCGTCCTTCAGCGAAACAAAGGCTTCATGTCGAGGGGCCTCCGTCTTGTTCTTTCTGCTGGAGCGCGCTCTCCTGGCTCTCGTGATGCTGGTGAATGAGCGCCACTGTGTCGGCGATAAGCATGAATGCCGCGAAGACGATAACGACCATATCAGCAGGCCTTGCGCCTGCCGCGAAGGATAGCGACGGTACCTGCCAGGAGCATCAGCGCAGTGCCGGTTGTTCCCCAACCAATTTCCGGGGCCGCGACTGGCGTCAGCGGTGGATGGTATGGCGGCGGCGGCGGTGGCGACCAGTTATGCGGTGAGGGCGGTGGCGGAGGTGGTGTTACGGGTAACTCGACACCATGTCGGACCTCGCCGTGGTGAGCGTTATAAACTGCCGCATAGCGCTCCGAGCTCTTTGGGGTGCCACTGGAAGAGCCATTCGTGCCGGCTCGAGGCGCCGTTTTCTTGATTGGCCCAACACCTGGCAGGGCCCGATAGCTATCACTTGCCTTGAGACAGGCGCTCCATACCTTAGCAGGTACAGGTTTTCCTGCTGTGTCGGCGCACTTGAGCTCGCTCCGTTGGATGGCGGCCCCTTCATGGTCAACGACCTCGCGCTGCGCCAAGGAAATGGTTGAACAGAGCATCGCTACCGAGGTCAGTAAACCAAGGGTGGTTCGCTTCATCATTTGATGATCCCCTTCTTTTATTCCTTGTCGCGCGGCCAGTGACTGCGCGCAACGTGTTCGCAAACAATACGCAGTAGCGCCGTGCGACGGGGAGAGATGCGACGGAATGTGATCACGTTCTCAGAATTGGGCGACATCTGTTAAGCGCGATCTCAGTGCCAAAACATTATGTCTCGTCGGAGCGCGCGTCTTCCTGGCGCCCGCACCGGTTTGCAACAGCCTCTGACACCTGGGTCCCGATATACGGCAGCAGACCCGAAGCGCTACTGATTGGACGCTGATCGCACGCGTGAGCACGATGGTGCGCGTGCGCGTGCTGCCTCACATCAAGAAGCTCGATGAGTGCTTCTGCCACTTCCTCCGTGCGCGTCACATCCCCGCGTGGGACGTCCCGCCACATCGAGCCGGAAGCACTCGCGCGGATCGCGGGACGCTCGGCAACACTCGCTGCCCTGGCACCGCGGATGCGATGCTCGAACTGCGGGAAGAAGGTCGCGGAGGTCGTGGCAGTCGCGAAGCTCAGGCCGCGCGGCGGGGGGGCGGTCAGGAGGCTGAAAACGAAAACGCCGCCCCCATCGGCGGGGCGGCGTTGAGTCTTGTGAACTGCTAATTCTGAGTCACGTAGATCGCCATCCCGCCACCAGACTTCTGAAATACAGCGGCAGACGATCCAATGCCGTAGCCGTAGGCTGAATTACCCGAAGCAGTCGACGAGCCGTATGCACCGCCGACGGTTCCTGTCTGCTGATCCCCAATGCTCGTCAAGAGGATTCCGTTCGCGCCGAGCTTGGCAGCCTCGTCTTTCATTCGCTCTATGACCTTGTCAGCCTTGCCCTGCGCGGTGAAGGTCCAGGAATCTCTGCTCGAGGATTCGAGAATGGCAATCTCCTCATACCTCGCAGGCGGATGGGTGTACACCCTGACCTGATCCGGGGAAATGGGCGGTCGCGGCGTACCGACGAGCACATGCGATGTGACACAGCCGGTCAACAGGAAAAAGACGCAGGTCAGGACACGAAACAAGCGGTTCGCCACTTTGATATCTCCGGTTCTTGGGTGCGGATATGAGAAGCTGCGCACGCTACAGCTGCCGTGACGGGCATCACGCGAGCCTGGGCTGCTTACAACTAGCCACACGCCATGCGCAGTGCGTCACAACTGGAGACGCCGAGGTGATCGCGGTGGCGACGCCGAGGCCACGGAGTGGCGGTTCGGCGTGAAGGCTAAGAAATGAAAACGCCGACCGGCGCGCACCAGGCGGCGAAAAATAACGAAGCCCCGACAGGTCTAAGGGGGGTCTCCAGGTCGGGGCTTCGAACGGTTGGTCTTGCCGCACTCCGTCCGTTGGAGAGACGAGTCTCGCGGGCGACCGTTACCGTCCACTGAGACCGCCGGAGATTACCTCCGCGGCAGTGCTGCCCGCATCCGCAACGCTGTTAAGAGACTGTAAAGAAAGGTAACTCGCGCCCGTTCCGGGCGCTGCGCAGCTCAAGGTGCGGCAAAAGGGCCACCCCCACGGATAAGGTGGCCCCATTCTTATTCTTGTGGGATCGATCTGCTGTCAGTCAGCTCCGCGATCCCGAACAAGAACCCCTAGCAACGACAAATACAAATGAGAGCGGTATTTGCCGGGCCTTCCCGTCAAGAAAAAGTGCGAACTGCATCACACTTTGGAGCGGCGCGGACCGCGTGATTTGCGATCGCCGGGCGCGTGCCGTGAGATCGAGCCCGAGGCCCTGGCGCGCCTGGTCGGTTGGAAGGTGACGCTAAGGGAGCTCGCGCTACGGAATGCGCTGGCTCGAACTGCGGGAAGATGGCTGCCGAAGTGGTGGTGGTCGCAGGGCACGCACGCCGCGGCGAACATAACGAAGCCCCGGCCCGGGGGGTGCAGCCGAGGCTCCGGACGGCAACTTGCAGAGTTCCCTGCGGCTGACCGCCGGCCGCATCCTACGAGCGGCCTATTGAACTCACGCTTAACTCGCTATAGCTGACGTTCAGAACAGCGCCGCTTGCGGCGGCGTTTCCCCCTTGTTAGGCACATCTCCGTGTTCACGCCGCGCACCGGCTGGCGCACACTTCAATGTTCGTCTTCCCGCCGCCGGCGCAGGCTGAGCCTTCGCAGGGACGCGATGCCTCTACTGATACTGAAATTCGTGCTCGTGTTGGCCGGTCTCATTTGGCTTGCCATGCTTGCGGCGGGCACCGCGGTCCTCACGGCGCTCTACTTATTTGAGCTGGCAGCACGCGCGCTGCGGCGCAAAATTCGGGCGGCGGCAGTGAGTTGGCGTCCCACGCCTCATCGCACTCGCCGCATTTCTCACCAATCACACCCGATGTTCCCCGCTGACGCCAGCGCGGCTGCGATCCATGCTGCACACCATGAACGACGAGATGGTCCGGCGAGCCGCTCTCTATCACGCTCCACCGCGCGAGCCGCGAAGGATTCTCGCCAGGGCAGCAGCGGGCGAAGTGGTTGCGCTGGGTCCAATCGACTCAGGCGGGCAAAGACAATACGGCAAGTAAGTTCAGTGAGGCCGAGCTCGGCGCCAACTCAGCAACGTCAGCATGACAACGACGAGGAGAGCCGCGGTCGAGGGCTCAGGCACTGAGAGCTCAGGCGCTGCCACCGGGGAACCGCTGAGGCTCGAATGGATCGTGTACGACGGCAGCTGTTCGGTGACAGTGGTGGGTGGCGGACCGTTACAAGCCGGCGCCTGGTAGCCAGCGCCTCCGTTGCTCGCCGAGGTCAGATCGATGGTCACGCTGCCCGTGTAGTTGTGCGTCACTTCGCCGGTCGCGGGATCAACAGTTTCGTAGCAGCTCACGGGTTAGTTCTCAATGGGCGGGGCCGTTGGCGCAGCCCCGGGCGCCTCTTGAGACTACTTCACGCGGGCGCTACGCGGGACTACAGGGGCCGTGCGTATCAGGCCCTCGCTACCAAATCCGCTTGCCCGAAGCGGGGGACGTTGCCCGAGACCGCTCAGTTGCTGCCGCCGCTTGCGACCGCCAAGATATCCGCGCATGAGTTCTGCAATGCGCGAATTAGAGCGGACACCCAATCGTTACCCGACTACGCATGAGCTTGCCCGGCGCGCTCTGCTCGCGTTCATCCTGACCTTCATTCTGGCCCGTATTACAGTCTTCCTGATCATGGCGCGGCGTCTCCCCAACCTCTACTTCTTCCTCAGCGACACGCACGTACACCACCTCAACTACGGCATCTTCCTACTTGCCGCGGTAGGTGCCTACACTCTGCTGGCGAAGCCGCGTGCGACGGCAGCCCGTCGCGCCGCATTCGTGTACGGCACTGCTATGGCTCTCACCTTCGATGAGTTCGGTATGTGGCTGCACCTCGGCGGAAGCTACTGGCAGCGCGCCAGCGTCGATGCGACGGTCGTCGTGGCGGCGGTACTCACCCTCATTGCCTACGCGCGCTCGATCGAGACGTTCGAGGCGCGCCATAGTCGTGCGTTCATCCTCCTCGGAGCGGCCTTACTGGCGTTCGCCGCGGTTCTCTACGACGCGTCTGTGCATATCGGTAACCTGGCCGGACCGCGCCTTCGGGAGCTCGAGCTCGCCTCATCCCCCTGAACGGACGAGTTCACCGGGCACTGATGAGAACTTACCGGGGTGCTCACTCACCGCAGCGAAACATCAACGAAATCAGGGGTGTGCAAAATACAACTCGGCCCCCCGCTACCACAAAAAATCGATCCTTTCTGGACACTTCGGCGGCGGAGTATTCCGACGGACTAGGTAGCACGGCTAGGGTCGTTGCGTTGCCGTTACGAGCGATTCTGTACCCTATTCAGCCGATGAAACGCTTTCCTGGGGTCTATTTCATGCGTCTGGCCGGAATGCTCCTGCTCAGCAGTGCTCTAGTGGCGCCAATCAGCAAAGCCCACGCGCAAGTTGACGCAACGACAACCAACTCCCTAAGCGCTGGGCAGGTCGAGTCGATCGACTCCTTAGTGAGCGCGGAAATGGCCCGCCAGCACATCCCTGGCGTGGCGATCGGAATCTATAACCGCGGACACATTTTGCTCGCCAAAGGCTATGGTCTGGCAAGCGTCGAGCTCTCTGTCGCCGTGCGACCTGAGACTATTTTTCAGTCGGGATCGATCGGCAAACAGTTCGTCTCTGCCGCTAGCATGATGCTGGTCGAGGAGGGCAAGCTCTCGCTCGATGACAGCATTGCGAAATACTTTCCGGACAGCCCGCCTACCTGGAAGCCGATCCTCATCAAGAATCTCTTGTCGCATACCTCGGGGTTGTCCGAGTATGAAAGCGATGAGAGGGTTGGCCCTCAAGGCGATTTTTATCTTCGCTTGGACTTTACCGAAGATGAGCTTCTGAAAAAGATAGAGGCCCTACCGATCGAATGGCCTGCTGGCAATAAATGGGTCTACCGCAACACGAACTACCTGCTGCTGGGACTTATCATTCATAGAGTCAGCGGCAAGCCCTATGCCGAGTATCTGGACGAGCGGATTTTCAAACCGGTCGGTATGACATCGACCCGCCTCATCAGTGAGCGCGACATCATTCCGAACCGCTCAGCCGGATATGAACTCGAGGACGACCAGCTGAAGAATCAGGCGTGGGTTTCGCCCACGTTCAACTCGACCGCCGACGGCGCGCTATATTTCAACGTTCTGGATCTTGCGAAATGGGACGAGGCCCTTTACACGACTCGATTGCTGACACGGTCCAGTCTGGACCGCATCTGGACCGTTTACCCACTCAATGATGGTAAGCCAAACTGGGCAGGTTACGGATTTGGCTGGTTCATCGGTCGGCAGAACGGGCACAAGATGATCTGGCACAGTGGCGCCTGGCAGGGATTTACCTGTGTGATTTCGCGCTATCCTGACCACAATCTCAGTGTGGCCGTGCTAACTAATCTCGACTCAGATCATTCGAATCCAAGGGTCATTGCGCGCGCCATTGCCGGGCTAGTTGATCCACTGTTCATGCCGCCGAAGCTCGACCCGATCACGGACGCGAAACCTGAAATTGCGACGTTATTGCGCGGAAATCTGAACCGTCTCATCGCTGGGGAAGACATCCGTCCGAAACGGGGAACAGAGCTCACAGCGAACCTCACATTCGATGAAAAGCAGGCACTAATGTCTTCCGAGTCTCTGCAGATGCTCCAGAAGACACTCGCAAAAACCTGGCCCGGTGGTTCGTTGACCCTCGTCAAACGTATCTTGATGTCCGACACCCTCCACCGGGAAATCTCTGTCTATCGACTAGCGAGAGGCAACGAGGCGCTCCTGATTGTTTTCGCCGCAGGACCGAAGGGATCGGCGGCGCTATTTGGCGTAATGCGTGATCGTCCGTACGATTAAATCCTGATGAGGGAAGCAGGTCGGCTGCGGGCACGCGTCGAAATGCGGCGCGCAGCCGACCTGGTAGCTTCACGCCGTTACGCTCACCCCATTTCGCGTCAACACCTCTAACAGTCTGGGAATCTCCAGCGGGCCGCTAGGGATCTCCCTGCTAATAGTCTTGAACACCTGCGTAGCCATGCCCCCCTGGCCGCTCAACTCGAGCACGTCGCAGCCGTCAACGAGATATCGGAAGCTGTGGACCATGCCGGCGGGCACATGCACAAGCGTACCGGGCGGACACACGACGGTTCTGCCAGAGCACGTGAACTCGACCTCGCCCGCGAGGACGTAGAAGGACTCGTCCCAGGCGTGGCTGTGCGGTGGCGGGCCCATTCCCTCCTCGCCCTGCTGGCGCGTGATTTCGTAGGCCTGTGTTGCCGTGTTTGAAGCCAGTACGGTCACCTTCATACCGAGTACGTTCAAGGGAGGGTCGTAGTCATTGGGAGTTACAACAAACGCTTGAGTCTTCATGGTGTCATTACCTCTTTGAAAATAAGTCTTGCGTGGCATCAGAGTGAAGTTAAGCGGCCGCCCCTAAGGCGCGCGATCAGCGCGCGGCGGTTACCCCGGGAGGAGGAACCGGCTGAGGCACCTGGTTGGAAATTGGCTTGAGTGATTGCAGATAGGCGAACAGCGCGTTCAGATCCCGATCAGTCAGTGCCGCTACGTCGAACCAGGGCATGGGCGGCAGAAGAGCACGGCCAACACCTACGTGCTTTCCTGTACGCATCGTCTGGATGAACTGCTGTGCAGTCCAGCCGCCAAGACCGGTCGGGTCCGGCGTCAAGTTCGCCGCATAGCTGATGCCCCACGGACCGGCCCAGGCGGTCAGATCGTCGGTTGTAGCGGCACTCCAACGGTTTGGGCCGATTACGCCTTGCGGCACAGGAGGCAACGAGGCATGAGAAGGGTGGCCCGACAACAGGCGGGATGTATCGAGCTCCGGTCCCCTGGAAGTCATGATCTTTGGCGTGTGGCAGTCGTGGCACCCGCCAAACCGGGCCAGGTATTGGCCACGACGCACTTCCTGGTTCGCACCCTGTGCGTCAGCCACCCGCGCGACCGTGACCAGCAGTAACAGTCCCACGACCGGGGCGAGTATCGGGCGGTTAAAGATGAACATGGCTGCTCCTCTGACGGTGATGGTTTTCAAGGGGTTGCGCGCGGCTGACGGACATGCGCCCGCCTGCCAACGGGCCGGTACACTGCCTGCGCACCGGCGCGACGTCCTCAAGGCACCGTCAAATCCACGTAAAGGATTAGTAAAGGAGGGGTCAATGCAGAGCAGCGCCCAACCACTTGCGATTCCGGCGAGCTGGACAAGGCCCTAAACTTGACTCAGATATCAATGACGTAGCGCGAGAACGCGCTGATGAATCTCGCTGACAACACTGCGTTTCGGATCGGGCAGTGGCGGATAGATCCCGCTCTTGACGAGATTTCGCGCGACGGCACAACCATCAAAGTCGAACCCCGCACGATGCGGGTCCTCCTCTGCCTCGCCGGGCGCGCGGGCGAAGTGGTTACCGTCAACGAGTTGCTGGACACGGTGTGGAAGGACTTAGTTGTCACGCCACATTCGGTTTATCAGGCCGTCGCGGTTCTGCGCCGAGCGCTCGGGGACGATCCAAAGGACCCAAGCTACATCGCCAGCGTGGCTCGCCGCGGATACCGCCTTCTTCCGTCGATCGAGCCGGACGAGAAAGCGCGAGGTCCGGGGGCGTCGCCAGGGGCGCGCCCTACAGAAGCCGGCTCGGTCCCGCAGCAGGACCCGGCCAAAGAGGAACCTCGACCCGTGGTGGCCGATGCGACCAGCAGGCCGCAGGTCGTTCAGCCTGGCGTTCACTCGCGCTACTGGGTGCTCCTGATTGCCCTGCTGGTACTCGCGGCGAGTGCGTGGTGGTTGTTCTTGCGCCTCGGTCACGAGCATGCGGCCAGTGCTGGATTCACGCCACCACCTCACTCGGTGGCCGTGCTCCCGTTTACCAATCTCAGCGGAGATCCCCGGCAGGAATATTTTTCCGATGGGATGAGCGAAGAGTTGATCAATGCTCTGTCGCAGATCAATGGATTGAGGGTGATTGCCCGCACGTCGTCGTTTTCGTTCAAAGGCAAGGACGCAGACATCAGTACCATTGCACGCAAGCTCGACGTGGCGGCAATTCTCGAAGGCAGCGTTCGGCGCTCCGGGAGCCAGGTTCGGATTACGGCGCAGTTGATCGATGCCGTGAATGGATTCCACATCTGGTCACAAGACTACGATCGTGACCTGAACAATGTCTTGATCCTGCAGACTGATATCGCCACAACGGTCGCAAGGGAGCTACAGGCCAAACTGCTGGGGGATGAGGTGCCGAAGATAGAGTTGGGCGGGACGCGCAACTCAGCTGCGTTCGATGCATACCTGCGCGGTGCAAGAGCGTATGGCACGAGAACTGAGGCAAGAGACTGCCAAGCCGCGATTGCCGCTTACACGGAGGCGATCCGTCTGGATCCGAGCTACGCACTCGCATTTGCGGGCCGATCAAGTGCCTATACAGCCTATGCTGCGGAGTTCGCGACTGGTGTGTCGACTCGTGAGGCCTTTGACAAGGCGCAAACGGATGCCCGCGAGGCGCTCGCGCTCGCGCCGCAGCTGGCCGAAGGCCACGTAGCGCTGGGGAGCGTTCTTTATTACGGAGCGTTTGACTTCACGCACGCGAGTGCTGCGTACGACCGCGCCCGTGAGCTTGCACCGGGTAATGCACAGGTTCTAAGCGAGAGCGGCCGATTCGCCGTTTTCATCGGACACTCCGAGGCAGGCGTTGCTGCCGCCCGTCGTGCGGCACTGCTCGATCCGCTCAATCCACGCAGTCATTCCCTGCTCGCCCAAGCGCTGTATTTCGCTCGCCGCTATGCAGAAGCAGTTGCGGCTTTCGCACAAGTCATCAGTCTTGATCCTGACGACAAGTTCGCCTTTGGGCATCGCGGGCTTGCCTACTATGGGATCGGTGACCTGCACAGCGCGCTCGCCTCCTGCGAGGCCAGACCGGACCACTGGGCCACCCAGTGGTGCTTGGCGGTCGTGTACGACAAGCTCGGGCGGCGCGCCGATGCGGAAGCCGTAGTTACGAAAATGAAGGCCGCGTATGGTGATGCCGCGGCTTACCAGTACGCGGCGATTTACGCCCAGTGGAAGGACGCGCCCAAGTCGGAGGAGTGGCTGGAGACGGCCATGCGGCTGCGTGATCCGGGCCTGGTGCACCTCAAGACCGACCCTCTCCTCGATCCTGTGCGTAAGGAGCCGCACTTCCAGGCGATCGAGCGGGAATTGAAGTTCCCCAACTGACCTAAGAATGCGCCGAGCATGTAACTTGCTGATTCCTTAAGGCGCCAGCGATAACCGAATCGCGGTAGCCGGAAGCGAAATCACGCCCCCGCTACCAATTTCAGGCCGCGTGGCGCAGCGCCCTCCTCCTGCGGATATTCAAGAGTCCTGCCCGCCGCTACCACCTTCCGCCATAGGCGTGCGTTCATCCTCCTCGGAGCGGCGTTAATGGCATTCGCCGCGATTCTCTACGACGCGTCTGTGCATATCGGTAACCTGGCCGGACCGCGCCTTCGGGAGCTCGAGCTCGCCTCATCCCCCTGAACGGTCGAGTTCACCGCGCACTGATGAGAATTTACCGGGGTGCTCACTCAGCGCAGCGAAACATCAACGAAATCAGGGGTGTGCAAAATACAACTCGGGCCCCCGCTACCACACGTTCCAAGGCTCGCAATAACGCGGCTTGGTTCTGATTCCAGTGCGCCATCAACCGCCATCGGGCAACGGCTCGAGGCGGATTTTCCCGCCGAACCATCTCACTCGGCGAGCAGCTACTCGTCGTCGCTGACCGCCTCGAGCCGTCGTTGTAGACGTAGGACCGTCATAGCTGACCACATCGCGCCGCGTGCCGTAGGAATACTGAGCGCGTTCAGGTGATGGGCGATTTCCTGCAGCGTTCGCTTTCCGGCTGCGGTGGCGTCGCAGCGGTGTCTGCAGCACGAGCATCGTGCGGCGCCTCGAGTGGGTGACTCAGGCGATCAAGGCACACGATCAGCCATGCCACAGCGAGCCCGGCGGCGACTGCACTGAGCGGCCGATTGAAT
>Ga0306920_100013310_pt1 | contig 11205 bp, 12 predicted proteins | sample flu12Cox44000170_FD_204666 | JGI IMG/M metagenome (GOLD analysis project Ga0306920, IMG submission 204666) | Lab enrichment of tropical soil microbial communities from Luquillo Experimental Forest, Puerto Rico - flux4day.12C.oxic.44.000.170 (v2)... | ecosystem: Environmental > Terrestrial >...
TGGCGTACGCCGTCCATAGTCGCTTCCCACTCCGATTGGCGCTCCAATTTCGTGTGGGACAATCCAGCACGGCTGCGTTGCTTCGCTTCGCGGTTGTATTCACGCCTGGCGACTGTGCCGGGTTGCGGAGTTTTCTTCTTTGGAACTTCTGCTGCTTCGTTCATGTTTTCTTCCTCAAGTTTTGACTTCCAGGCACAGCGCGAGACCTTCGCCAAGTATTCGTGGCTGTAACCCTTGCGCGAGGCTTGAATGGAATCCGCGTTCGTGATTTGTGAAAACTTTTGCGCACCACGGCTTATCTTGACGCCATTAAGCCCTGTCGTTACACGACGGCGACGTTGGCCCTGTGGTTGCGGCCAATTGTTACTGCCTAGTCCGCAAGAAAAAACCGCACATTAGGGAATGCTAGCGAATTCCAGCGGATTGGTCCGCGAGGAAATACCGGACATTAAGGAGGTGCTTTCATGCGGATGCGTTTGATTGCATTAGTTTTGCTAGGTTATCTGGCTTCTGCGGCATTAGCGAAGGCCGATGCTATATACAGCATGAACGACCAGACCTCCGGCTACAGTTGGTCATTCGACGTCCCCGCAATTCTCACTACTACTACGAGCATTAGCAGCTTTCTCAGTACGAAGATCGTTCCGGGTGGAAATGCTGCTGGCGCCGGGTGTACGGCGATAGGTTCCGTGGAGATATTCCTTCCAAGTAGTTTTTCCATTGTAGAGATCAACACTAATATGACGTGCTCACCTAGTAATAAAAGTTTCACTCCATTCTTCAACGGTCCAATAACCAGCTTTAACACCTTCGCGTCGACCTCCGTGAATGCCACTCTTACAATAAGCCCATCGGCCGCCACACCCGAACCATCCAGCTTGCTGCTGCTCGTCGCGGGATTGAGTGCTTTTGGGGCGCGAAGGAGACTGGCCCGGACGCGGACCCCTCACAAATCAACAGGAAAGGAGACGGAACAATGAGAAAATCGTTCTGGATTGTGCTGGCACTGCTTGTGGTAGGCGGCGCTCAGGTCGCTCACGCTGACACGTTCAAAGTCTCGGGAACTGCGGAAAACATATCAGGAGGAACCCTGGGCACTTGCGCAAGTGGCGCTAGTTGCTCGTTCTCCGGCACGCTAACCGTGAACATCACGACAGGGACGGTAACGGCCTTAGACATCATGTTCCCAGGCTTGTCCGCATTTGATGTCCTAACCGGGTCTATGGGCGTTGGGTCCACTTGGGAGGTCTTTGGGGCGAACAGCACTCCCTCGGAGGGGTTAGAGTTGGATTTCGAAACATCGAAGACGCCTGCTTCGCTGGTGGGATTTAACGGGGGAAGCATTCTCGGGAAAAATGTCTTCATAGTTGGGGGGCAAAACCCTTACGGCATACAGGGCGGCAGCATCACACCGTCCACCGTCCCTGAGCCGAGTTCGGTCGCACTCCTGCTGCTCGGCGTCGGGATACTGTTTGTGACGCGGAAACGCATCGGCCACAGCCGTCCATCGGCTGTTTGAAACCGCCTAGCCCTGAGATTTTTCTCACGGGACATAATCCGAAGAGGTAACTTCGCTGGTTGTTGCTGCTGTGCAGTCATGGTCGAGCCTTGGGTGACGCCTGGGGCGGATGCACCCGCCAGAAATTCCACGGTTAACTTCCCTAAAGACTTCTCAGAAATAGTTTCGAAAGAGAATCGCCACGATTCTCGACGGTCAACGGTTCGGTCTTCAATTCGGGAAGACCCGGCGATTTCGTTGCGACCTTGCGCGGTTGCGACCGATTTCTTGCAGGGATGGTCCGTTCGTACTATTGCTAATGCAACATTACTATAATATCGTTCCATCACTGGAGACACCATGACACCTTCAATTGTCAAGAATGTCGTTCGGATGCCTAAGCAGCGGTCAAAGCAGGTTCGGACTCGAATCAGCTACATGACCAGCGAACAACTGGAGCGTTTTCTTAAGGCTGCGAAGGAGTTCGGCCCACGGGAACATGCCATGTTCCTGTTCGCCGTCGCCCATGGCGCACGAGCGCAAGAGATTTGTAACTTGCGAATCGCAGACATCAACTTTCACAATGAACAGGTGCATATCGCCCGGCTGAAGGGTTCACTCTCTTCGACCCAGAACCTTTTGAAGGTAAAAGGTAATAGCCTGTTCGATGAGAAGGCCGCGCTGAAGGCGTGGCTTGCCGTCCGCCAGCCGGATGCTGACAACTTCGTGTTCAACTCCCAGAAGTCCACTCAGTTGAACCGCGTGACCGTGTTCAAGCTGTTCCGCAAGATCGCTCGGACGGCTGGCCTTGGAGAAACCCTTCAGCATCCCCACGTTTTAAAGCACACGGCGGCTATGCTGCTCGTCCAACAGGGCGCAAACGCCTTCCTGATCCGGCAGGCGCTCGGACACAAGTCCTTCGATTCCACCCTGGCCTATGTCAATCCTTCGGATGCAGACGCCTCGGCTGCCCTTGCCAGAGCATTCAATTCGGCGCTTTAGTCAGCAACAAGTCTCGTCAAAAGATGATTGGACTGAACACTGCCCGGAAACGCCAATCGAAAGAGATGTTTGGGGCAGGCTTTCCGGCAGAATTCCAAGTAAACACCGAGATTTGCACGTCATTGTTGTTGTTAACGAGTAAGTGCGTTTGCGTCGCGAAGAACGCGCCATCGGCACGTGGCGTGACCACGATGACGACAGGTTCCGCGAACGTACTCGGTCCTAAACAGGCAAAGTCAGTGATTTGGAAGATCAGCTTGGCGTCCGACGCGGTTGTCCCAGCGCCAGCAACATCGAGCAAGCTAGCCGGATTGCAGAATTTGCCGCCTGGAAACGGCAGGAACAGCCTGCGCGAGCAAACGTTCCCGTCTGTAATGTTAAAGGTGCTGACCGGAACACTCAGTCTGATGATCGCATCGGCCGGTATTTGTAGGTCCTGACCAGAGAGCTTTTCGAGCTGTTCCTTCACCTTTTCCGCATCAGCTAGCACTTCCGATTTCTTGTTCATGAGAGTCTCTCCTTGAGATTGTTTCAACGGTTTTAGAAGCCGGGCACGGTACTGCGGGGATTTGGTTGGGCGGGACTTACGCCGAATAGCAGCGAAGCTGGAGAGAAAGGGTTTGGTCTTTGCTTTCTGCCGATGGGCAAGAGCTGCGTTGCGCCCTTAACTCCAGTGGGTATTGGCGTTTATGGTCCGTACCTATAGCCTAAACTAACCAGAGCTGTCAACACCCTGGCAGCAGGGTCTACTAAGACACTCTTGCTGGCTACAAAGGAAGTGTTTTGTTGCATTCGGGCGTTTTCAGGGGTTTCAAGCCCTTGGGAACGCCCGAGTTATTTTCAGTCTTAAATATGCAACAATTCTTTTGTGGGTAAGTTTTACCCAATCCGACCAGCTTCCATGACCGTCACGCCCCACAAAGCACACGCTCGCGTGTCCAGAAACTCCGCTGGCACTATAGAAATCACAAACGCCCTCTCACCGTTGCCGGAATCGTCGCTGGTGTAATCGGGATTGTTCGCGTGCGATGCGCGCGACGAATTTCCCCGGCCCCGCGATTCTAGGGGGTGCCGCCTGTGCCTTGCTGGGTGGGGACTCCCTTTATCCAGTGTTCCCGGCGCTTTTTTGGGGTCCCTAAGGCGGGTTCGTCAAGTCCCCGAACCCAGCGAACCCTTACGTCAGCACAGCTTTCATGCTCGAAGGAGCGATTTTGTCCTGGCTAACGGCAAACCGGTCAAGTCGAGTAGTAGCCGCCACTTTCCCGGTAATCCGGCACGGCATTTCAGGACTTTAGAGCCGTTCGTGCAAGAATTTCCTCAATGACCGCAGTCTTGGCATTGGCGTAATCCTGGACATCGACCCATTCTTTTTCTGCCAAGTCCCGTTTGGTTCGTTCGTAAAGGTCGCGATCCGCGGCATTGTTCCGCAGCCAGTCCCGGAAATTTAGAATGCGATTGATTTCCGGGCAGCCAGAGGAAAAAACGTGCAGGTTGATGTCCGCTGCAGGCCCTTTAAACATGCGGTGCTCGTGCCAGTTGGGTTCCCGTATGCACAGCGAGTAGCCAGCGCGTTTCAGGATCGGCACATACGCTGGTTCGTCTGAAGAGTCTGCAACAACGAGAAGCATATCGATGATGGGTTTGGCAGCAAGGCCTGGCACCGACGTTGACCCGGTATGCTCGATCTGCAGGGCTCGACATCCAAGCAGGGTCCTGATTCGGTCGGCTTCGCGCCGAAATACCTCTGGCCACAGCGGGTCGTGGTCCATGATCTGAATCTGCGAAGACACCTCAACTCCCCCTTAAGATCTCAGCTTCTACTTTACCGGTTACCCGACGCAAATCGGGTCCTAATCGCAAAGATGCTGACCTGACCAGGGACAGCCAAGCGCAAACAGCATCACGTCATGCTGGTCACATTGCAGGAGCGCACTTATGGCGGAAAATTCACGGTTATGCGAGCACTGATTCGAGTTACGCGGTGGGAGCAAGCATCACCATTCACGGGTTAGCTTCGTCTACGCTTAAAGAACCGCAAGAGCCAATCCGGTAAAAAGTCTACAAGGGAGTACCCATCTTCGCCGGTACCGTTGCACGTTGGGCAGATTCCGGTGCCACTGCAAACAAGGCACGGGCCAGTCAGACTCTGGCCGGTACCAGCACACTGCACGCATTGCCCGCTGCGAAGTGGGCGACATTCGGTGCATGGGTAGCTGTTCCTCCGGGTCGCCCAATCAATAAAGTTCAGAAAAGTCGAGTCGCCAGCTTGCGGCGAACCGCCGGGCCTGCCGCCGCACAGTGTACAGGGACCTGTAATCGTTCGTCCCGAGCCACCGCACTGCACGCAAGTTCCTTTGTCGCCTGCTCGAAGGATGGAAGGGCGACTAGCTTGCGGCACTTGTTCTCCTCTTGTAGAATCTCGGCCCTACGAGGCAGTAGTAACTCCACTAAAGCAAAAGTGCAAGGACTACGATTTCGTTTGACCCAGCTTTCATGAGCAAAACAGATAGAGTCCCGATGCGCATGCCTCAGAAATATCCAGTCATGCCAACAGTTTTCCCTGGGGTAACGTTCCAGGTTGGTACTATGAGGACATTTCCGGTAATTTGACCACGAGTTGACGTCCATCGGCTAAATGTTGCAACTTCGAGTTCAAGCGGTGAACCCTTTCGCTCAAGCGTAGCTAGGACGGAAATGACACGCTAATCCGTGCTCGATATACACACGCTAATCGGGACCTCATAAGTCTGGCGAGGAGCTCTCATGACTAAGGCAAAAGTGCTCGACCCCATCAAACAAACGGCCAAACTAGTCAGCAAACTCTCTGAAAGCCCGCTTTGGGTGTTTGGTTGGGGACTCTTCCTTACCTCATTGACGTTTATAGGCAACGTCGTTCTCGATCTCAATGAACAGAACGCAAACATTGCTAAGTACAACGCACTGTCACACACTTATCAGCTTAACGACAGAAAAAAGGCTGGGACAATTAAAACCTTGGAACTTGTCGTGGATGCGAATATCAAAGCGAGCGAATTTTTCAACGACAACATCCGATCCCAGCATGAAGTTTCTTCAATACCCGACGATGTACTGGATAAAGGCCTGGAATTGATTGACGTAGCGCGCACGGCCGTAAACACGGAGATTGGAGTTCTATCGGCCCTACACTTTGATGATTCTGGTTTGAATCAATTTGTTGACGGTTTCAAGAACGACCTGAATGCTTTGGATGAGCTATTCAAAGCTGAAGAGGCCGATGCGGACCTTCAACTACATCGGGCGCATATATCTTCATACAAGTGGAAACTATATCTCTTACTACCAATGTCGATGATCGTTGGAGCGTTCGCCGTAATTGTCATCCGAAAGTTTAAAAGCGTGGTGACGTGAGCGACGAGTTCGCGGCAGGAGTCGAGCTACGGCGGATTCTTGGAACGAGGGAAAAGGGGCATATGGCTCACTGCGACCTGTACGGGGTCAATTTCCATCAAAATTCAAACGACCTTGGGCGAGGATGGAAGCAACCATCAGACTCCGGGAGGGGCGATAGCTCCAGCGACGTCGGGTGGGATTGCATCTACAATCTCTTCGGACAAGCCGAACTGCTCGATGAGCGACTTTTTGCGTTCGGCTTCAGTCGGTTGCGTCTTCGTTAAGGTGCCGTCTGTTGCCACTTTGAACTTGCTCTTCCTCCCGATGGTAAGAATCGCGTCGGGGAAATGGCGGCTAATGAAAAGAACGTCGTTGAAGAAGCCAACAGTTCTCGTCCGATCTGCACGGGCAAGGAAGAACATGTGATCGACCGGATCGTATTCAGGCTCGGGACGGAACGGTAATGGGTGCTCACGATCAAATCCTGGATAAGAGATAATCTCGAATCCGGCTTCGATCGGCACTGCCCGAATGTCGTGGATTCCGTCACCGGTTGACGCTGGCTTGCCGGGAACAAGGGGCAAAACCTTGAACGAAGCCATCCAGGCATCTACCACATAGCTGATCCCGTCCAAATCCACGAGAACTGAACCGTGATTGGCTCCTCTCGGGTACCCTTCGACGATGACCGACCCGACTATACGCCGCGCCCGAAACCCTAGCGCATGCGCCAGTGCGTACATAGCGCCATTGAGCGGCCAGCACGTTCCCCCCGTCCCATGTCGCAGAAAGTTGTTGAAGAACTCGGTGGGTTCCCCACCGGGCAGCGGTGTCGTTTGCGGTCCCGCGAACCAGATCCGCTTCTGTACGTTGTCGAATGGAATGTTGCTGCAGAAGGCCGCGTAAATTTGATTCAGGCCACCCAAGTCAAGCGAGGGCCTCTCGTGCAGGGCGAGCCTCTCGAGCACCCGGTCGACCACTTCGGGACCGAGAGCCGGCTCCGCACCCACGGCTCGCCACTCTTTAGGCATCGCTGTCCAATCCCATGAAGTGGAGTAACTCGCGGAATCGCGGATCCTGTCGAATGAAATCGAGAGTGGGATCGGCTAGGATTCCGGGGCCAATCTGCAAAGAGCGGTCCTCATATGCAGCTTTCAAGAACTTAAATGCCTCATCGGTCTCCCCCAATCCTGCAAACACGCTGGCCACAAATCTGGGAGACACATACTTTTGTTGAGAAAGCGTTTTCAACCGATCAATGACCCTCTCAGCCTCCACCTTTTTTCCACAAACCGCGTAGACGTAGCCGAGGGCCGAGAAGGCATACGGACTGGCCGATGGAGCCGCTGCCGCGCATTCGCATTCTGTAACGGCCTCTTTCTGCATGCCTTTCTTGATGTAAGCGACACCGAGATAATCGCGCGTCAGCACGAAGCTTGGCTCGATCTCCAGCGTTTTCCGGAGCTGCTCAATCGCCAAATCATATTGGCGCGCGATCAACAACGCCAGCCCCAGGTTTCTGTTCACCGAGAGCGAGAGCGGATCAAGTTCCAGTGCACGTCTATGCTCCGCGATGGATTCTTCAAATCGTCCCATCCTCCATAAGCCATAGCCATACCACTGGTGGGCAATCGCATGATTGGCATTCAGCGTGATGGCGCGCTGAAACTCTTTTTCCGCGCCGGACCAATCCCAGGTGTAGTCCGCCTTCACAAATCCCAGCGACACATGTGCTTCACAGAGCGTCTCATCAATACCCAGCGCTTTGAGCGCCGCCTCATTAGCCCCTAAGTAACCCGCCGCCGGGGAACAGAACCCGTAATTGGCCCTCAGGCTCTGACAGTCGGCCAGACCGCAATAGGCAAGCGCGTACGAGGGATCTCGGACGATGGCTTGCTGAAAATATCCGCTGGCCCGCCCAAATCCGTCTTCGGTTCGCTTATTCCACCAATAACGGCCCTTGAGATAGTTCTGATAGGCTTCAGGATCCGAGGTGTGGATTTTGACGAGGTGCTGTTCTTCCTGGGCTGTCAGTCGAAGGCGCAGCGCTTTCGTAATTTCTTTCGCAATCTTCTGCTGGAGCGCAAAAATGTCCGCCGCCTTGCGGCTATATTGCTGGCCCCAAATATGGCTGTTGTCGGCGGTATCGATCAACTCGGCGCTGATGGCCAGGATTTCCCCGCGCTGCGTCACTCGGCCTTTTAAAACCGCGCGTACTCCAAGCTCTCGTCCCACGGTTTCGGCATCCGCCTCTTTCGCTTTGTAACGGAACGCCGAATCGCGTGACATCACTTTCAGAGTGGGCAACTGCGACAGGCTGTTGATAAGACTTTCGGTGATCCCGTCGCTTAGATATTCGGCGTTTGGATCGGCGCTCCCGTTTACGAACGGCAACACCGCCAGCCGGCCGCGCCACCAAGGCTGCGCAGAAGTGTCCGATACGCAGGCGGCTGCGCTGGAGGATGCGGTCGATGGTGCTCCAATCGTGCCCAAAGCCGGTGGTGAAGTGACGGCCGCCGCCACACTGCCAGAATCGACTTCACGCTTCAGCCGTTTGAGATCCGCGCGCAAGTCCGCCGCCGAGTGATACCGCAGGTCGCGATCTTTATCCAACGCTTTGCGAATGATCTCTTCCAGCCTTGGCGGAACTTTGGGATTCAAGCGCGTTGGAGGAACAGGAGCGCGATTCAGAATCGAATCGAAAATCACTGCAGATGTATCGCCCCTAAACGGAAGTGTGCTCGTAGCCATTTCATACAAAACGATTCCGAAAGAAAACAGGTCCGTGCGAACGTCCAACTCTTCTCCGCGGGCCTGTTCGGGAGACATGTAGGCCACGGTTCCAAGGGTGCTTCCGAAACTGGTCAGGTGTTCGGGGTCAATACCTCGGGTCATGAGAGTTTCTGTATCTGCTGTGCCCTTGCCAGGGCTCATCTTGGCCAAACCAAAATCCAGAATCTTGGCGTGGCCGCGATCGTTAACAAAAATGTTGGCGGGCTTGATGTCTCGATGCACGATCCCTCTTGCGTGCGCAGCGTCCAATGCATCGGCCATTTCGACGGCAATTTGAAGCAGTGGCTCCATCTCCATGGGCTGGCCCCCAATGGCCTGCTTCAAGGTCCGGCCCTCCAGATATTCCATGGCGATGAACGCTTTGTCGCCCTGTTCGCCGATGTCATGAATCGTGCAGATGTTGGGATGATTGAGGGCGGAAGCAGCGCGAGCCTCGCGATAGAATCTCTCCAGAGACTGGCGATCCCGTGAAAGGTGATCAGGAAGAAATTTAAGAGCGACGAAACGGCCTAGGCGAGCATCCTCGGCCTTGTAAACAACACCCATGCCGCCCCCACCGAGTTTTTCGAGGATGCGGTAGCGCGAGACCGTCTGGCCGATGAGTGCGTCAGAACCCGCCATACTGGCGTCATATTAGGTTCTACGTCCAAAGCAAGTCAACGAACAGACGTGGGAGGAAGATAGCCCACAAGAATCGAACAGGTCGCTTAGGAAAGAGATTACTCCAAAAGATTGGGAATCTTCGCAGAAACCGCTTCTGCAGCTGCGGACTCGCACCTTCACGAGGAGTTGCAACTACGGCTTGATGAAGCTGCGCGAGTAGGCTACGGATTCGTTCTTCCAGAAGGCTCTGTTGTACCGAATGTACCGAAATCGCAGCAAGAAAATGCGGAGGAAGTTGCAGCGTAAGTGTCGTAGAATGTTAGTAGTTCACTTGAAGTGGGCGTGTAGCTCAGCTGGGAGAGCACCTCGTTCTCCCGTAATCCACTGAATCGACGCCGCATTCCGTCCTTCCTGATCACTCGAAACCCTTCAATCATGGACTCAAAATGGACTCGAATGGACTTCGAGAAAGGAGCGTATGACTAGGCATCACTGGATGACCCTGCTTAGGCTATTCAAAGGTATCGTGGATTTCTTCCGCAAATAACAAAAGCTCTCATGTGATCTGAGAGCTTTTCAATTTGAAGCTAGACCGCTTGGGCTCGCACCCTCACTGGTATAAGGCTCGGCGCTCTAGTCTTGCCATTGTCGACCACTTCTACAGATAGTGCGTTTTTCAGCCACGTGGATTACTTCCGGATTGCCCGTCACTCGACCAGAATGTCTCAACGAGATGAGGGTGCGCGCTAATCCGCGTAGCCCATCACCTTTTGCAATCGAGCCGTATCAATGTACTGGTGAAAGCTCACCACTTTTCCGTTTCGGAGTCTCCAGACATGACAAGCCTGTATGTCTAGGGTTCTACCGGTAGGTTTGTAGACACCCGCATAGCGGCATTCAACAACGACTGCGTCGTTCGCTTCCAGGGTGTCGCCAAGCAGGACATTCCGATTCTCCCACTCCGTTCCCGCCTTCGCGAAGAAGTGCCGAGTGATCTCCTGTCCGCCGACCCACGGCTTGCCGTTCACCTGGTAGGGGTGTCCTTCTGCAAGGCGGAACTCAATGTGCGGATCGAACATCGCCAAAAGGCTTGCGAGGTCACCTTGCTTGAATTTCTCATAGCACTGTTTCACCACCTCGAGGTTCGTCATATTCGCTCCTCTCCTGGTATCACTTGCCGAATTCGCTCACCGGTTTGTGCTGATCCAGGTCCGGTGCGGCCGGCCTCGATCTTTGCGCGCGAGTAATTCTCACCGCGCACCCTGGCTCCAGCCAGTCGACGCAACAGCCTTGGCACCACCAGCAGCAACGGCCTTAGTGCCACCCGCATCCCAGATGTTGAAGAGGACGAGCGCTTTTCCGGTAACGTGCAACGCCCGGAATTGTTCGGCTTTATGAGCTTGATCGACGGCTCTCATCGCGCTGCCTGCCGCGCTACTTCCCAATGTGCTCGGAGTTCCTTGTCGAACTCTTCCCAGCGCTCCTCGGGGAAGAAAATTCTGGCGCCCTTAAACTCTACCCGGCGCCGCGTGCCAGGGATGTTGTCGGCCAACCAATGCGACCATTTCACGTCGAAATACACATCGTCTGTTCCCCACACAATCAGTGTCGGCGCTCTCACCGTCTTCAACCGCGCTTCAATAGCCAGCGTGTGCTTGTTATCGAAAGCCGCGAGGAATCGTTGCAGATCGTGCGTACGCTGTTCGGTCCTGACCAGCGGACGCAAATACTTTTCAATGCTCTCGTCGCTCACCTGTTTTGGGTGTTCGTAGGCTGGTCCTAGCGCTGCCGTGGAGCGATAGACGCTCTTGTCCGCCAACATGGCGTCCAGCGTTCCACGTAAGCCGCCGCTGGCTGCCATCGCCAGGAATGGCTTGAAGGCTTCGGGCGGCCAATTGTCGTGGGTGTCGCAGTCGGTCAGCGTGAGACTGCGAACG
>Ga0306920_100013311_pt1 | contig 11204 bp, 8 predicted proteins | sample flu12Cox44000170_FD_204666 | JGI IMG/M metagenome (GOLD analysis project Ga0306920, IMG submission 204666) | Lab enrichment of tropical soil microbial communities from Luquillo Experimental Forest, Puerto Rico - flux4day.12C.oxic.44.000.170 (v2)... | ecosystem: Environmental > Terrestrial >...
TCCATCGGTTTGAACCGAAGTATCGAACCAGGGTTCCGTTCCCCAGGGCGCGTCCTCGGATTCCACCGCCTGCCCCGAGTTCATCGAAGCATCACCGATATACACGTGGGGCGAGCGGATCACGCTCACGCGAGCGATCACGCCGCCGCGTGATGCATGAACGAGTAGCGGGACGTCTTGACGCGGATCGCATGCGCCGTTACAGGCAGCGCCGACATCGAGTGATAGCGCGCCGGCGTTCGCATCTACGTGGACGGTCGCGCCGCCGATTCCGCTGCCGACTTGCGCGAGTACCGCATACTCACCCGCGGGCGCGCCTTGGGGCAGCGCGAAAGAAGCGGTGAATGCGCCGGCCGCATCGAGCGGCACGCTCTGTTCCGCGATTGCTCTCGCGCCGGCCCGTACCGTGACGGTGGCAGTGCCGGCGGCGGGGCGAAGAACGCCGCGCGAGCGAGTCCGCGCGAATCCGACGACGCGCACGGCGTCGCCTGCATGAACGACTGCCGAATCGGTGCGAACGCCGACGATCGTGGGCGGCAGCGGGGCTTGCGGCAGAAGACTCAGGAAAGCGTAACTCGCGCCCCATTGTGCGAGCGCGAAAACCGGACGCGGCGATCGGTTCCAGTTGACGATACCGTCGGTGTTGGTAAGCGCGGTTGCAAACGATCGGTTAACGACGAACGTCAGGCGCATGCGTGCCAGGGGCATACCCGTACTGAGATCGGCGCCGTAGAGCGTCAGCCCGGTCGGCGTCTGCTTCGCGACGATGCCGATCCGCGAACGGTTGACCCAGACTTGTTCGCCGACGTTCCCCCGACGCGCTTCGACGACAAAGAAACCCTCGCGTGAGCCGAGGGGAACGTTGACTTCACTCGATTGAAATTGATACCCGCCGGGCGGCGTGAACTGGAACGAAAGCAGCGCGCGGCGTCCTGCAGTCACGATCGGCCGCGCAGCGGAGTTCGCGCCGGCCCGCAAAACGTCGGTGGGATCGACTTGATAGATAGAGAACGCGACGGGCGCGCTTGAATAGGTATCCAAGCGAACCGTAGCGGGCTTCCACGGTGCGCTCGAATCGCCGGCAAAGAGTTCGAAGTACGCGTCCAAGCGATGGAGATCAACGATCGCCCGCTCGGCCGCGGCGGGCGCGCCGCTGAGTAAAGCGGCCGCAAGCGCAACGGCAACGAAACGCGGGAATCGCACGGCCGCTGCTTCGGCAGGTCGAAGTGCGAGGCCCGCGTAAAGCGCAATAGGTGGACGAACAAGCGGCAGGAGAGAGCCCGACCTCGACGCGTTGCCGTTTTTGCGGTTTCGAAGAGGGCCCCAACGACGCGCGCGCGGTGCGCGAGAAGACACACCTGCAAGTTGTCGTCGCCTGCGGCTCCTGCGGCCATCCGTTCGCGGTCCTTTCACGCAACTAGTGACGAGGCACAGGTCAATCGCTCGGGCGGTATACCCACCCGTTACGATCGCTGTGCTTATTGTCGCGTTGAATGCGCCTGCGCTCGCTGCGACAACGCCCGCTCCGAGCGCGCCACCGCATCCGATGCCCTCGGTCAAGATCCACTTGCCGACCGTGCCGCTGCACACCGAAATGGTCGTCGAGGTCAACAAGAAAGGGCAAGTCGTTCGCGTAAAATCCGCTAAGTTCGGCAAGTCTTCGACTTTCAATACGCAGACCTACGGCAACGCGTTGCAAATGTGGATTAGGCATCCCGACGGCACGGCGCAGGTTGGGCTATACCGAGTAACTTACGACTACGATCCGAAAACGAAGGAAGTCTCGCGTCACGTCGCGCTGATCTCGCCCGGTGGCAGTTGGGCCAATGACGAAGGCGCTGCGAACGTGATGATCGGCCACGCGCACCAACAAGCGCTCGAGGCGCAGAAGGCCTACATGGAGCAGCAGAAAAAAACTCAAGAACGCAACGCAAAACTGCCGTCGCTCAACGAGATACGAGGCTTCTCGCCCAGTCCTAGCCCCAAGTCGGCAACTCTTCCCCCGTAACGCTCGGAACTTCCGCCGATGAAGTTCCTTACGTTCCAGTCGCGCGATGAGCCGTTTCGCCCAGGCGTCCTCGAGGGGAACGTGATTCGCACGATCGCAACCGCGACGATGCGCGATTACATCGAGCTCGCGCCGCACGAGCGTATTGCGTGGCACACTGGTGACGATCTTATTGCGCTCGACGACGTCGTCTTGGACGCGCCCGTGCGCCCGGCGCGCAACATCTTCGCCGTCGGCCGCAACTATCTCGAGCACGCTCGGGAAGGCGCGCGAGCCGCAGGTCGTGAGCTCAAACTTCCCAGCGTGCCGACTTTCTTTACCAAAGCCGTTACGGCGATTGCCGCTCCGGATGCCGCGCTCCATTTTCAGGCGCGCGTTTCAAGCGAGTACGATTTTGAAGCGGAGCTCGCGATCGTAATCGGCGCGCAATGCAAGGATGTTGCCGAAGATGAGGCTTTGCACGTCGTCTTCGGCTACACCGCGCTCAACGACCTCACCGCGCGCGATCTGCAGCGCGCGCACGGTCAGTGGTTCAAAGGAAAGAGCCTCGACGAGAGTTGTCCGATCGGGCCCTGGATCGTGACGCCGGAAGAGATCGGCGATCCCGCGTCGCTCGAGCTGCGCCTTCGCCGCAACGGGGTCGAGCAGCAGCACAGCAACACGTCTGCGATGATCTTCTCGATCCCGCGCCTGATCGCCGAACTCAGTAAGGGCATGACGCTGCTGCCCGGCGACGTGATCGCCACGGGCACACCTGAAGGTGTCGGCTTTGCGCGCAATCCGCCCGAGTTTCTGGAGGACGGCGACGTATTGGAAGTGGAGATCGAACGCATCGGCGTTCTGCGCAACGTCATCAGCATCGAATAACGCGCGCCCTACAAGGGCGGCGACGCTCGCGGGACGTATGCTCCGGCTATGATCCTCGCCGTTCCCCGCGAGAGCGCGGTAAAGGAGCGCAGAGTGGCGCTCGTGCCCGAAACGGTCACGCGCTTAAGCAAAGCAAACGTCGATGTGCGCGTGCAACGCGGCGCGGGCGTCGCTGCAGCCTTTCCCGACGAACTCTATGCCGGCGCCGGCGCGAGTTTCGCCGATGATACGCGCTCGCTCACCGATGGGGCCGACGTGCTCGTTTCCGTCGGTCGCCCGAGCGACGAACTGCTAGCCGGTCTGCGCCCAGGAAGCGTCGTCGCCGGATTTCTTAACCCCCTCGGTGATCCGGCGTATCTTCAGCGGCTCGCGGATGCGAAGGTCACGGCGCTCGCGATGGAGATGATTCCACGCATCACCCGCGCCCAATCGATGGATGCACTTTCGTCGCAGAGCAATATCGCGGGGTATAAGGCGGTATTACTGGCGGCAGCTGCGCTGCCCAAGTTCTTTCCGATGCTCACGACCGCGGCCGGCACGATCCCGCCCGCAAAAGTTCTCGTGCTCGGCGCGGGCGTCGCCGGATTGCAAGCGATCGCAACGGCGCGGCGGTTGGGCGCAGTCGTCAGCGGCTACGACGTCCGCGCGGTCGTTAAGGAGCAAGTTCTCTCGCTCGGCGCGAGCTTTCTCGAATTCGATCTGGGAGCCGACGCCGAAGCTGCCGGTGGTTACGCAAAGGAGCTTACCGCAGAACAACAGGAGCGTCAACGCGCCTGGATGGTCGCGCAGATTGCCGCAAACGACGTCGTCATTACGACGGCGCTCGTTCCCGGTCGCAAGGCTCCCGTGCTGATCAGCGAAGCCGCTGTGGCCGCGATGAAGGCGGGAAGCGTCATCGTCGATCTCGCGGCCGAGGCGGGCGGCAATTGCGCGCTCACCGCCGCCGACGAGATCGTGACTTCGCCCAACGGCGTTACGATCATCGGCACGACGAACTTACCGAGCACGATGCCGGCCGATGCCAGCCGGTTATACTCGCGCAATATATACGCACTGCTCTCCCCCTGGATCAAAGACGGCCGGCTGGAGATCGACATGAACGACGACGTTGCAAAGGGCGCAGTGGTCGCGCACGACGGCAGCGTGCTGCTCGCAGGAAGCCTCTAGTTGCCTGTAACAGGCAACTAATGATGGATATTTCGCATTTCGTTGAGCTCCTGACGGTGCTCATGCTGGCGATCTTCGTCGGCTTCGAAGTGATCTCAAAGGTTCCGACGACCTTGCACACGCCGCTGATGTCGGCGACCAACGCGATACACGGGATCGTGCTGGCGGGCGCGATCGTGATCGTCGCCGCACTGGTCGAAGCCGGTGTGCACTCGGCGCTGCTCACGATACTCGCCGTAGCGGCGGTGACGCTCGGCGCCATCAATGTCTTCGGCGGCTTCGCGGTCACCGAACGGATGCTCCAGATGTTCCGCCGCAAGGAGAGCGGCAAGTGACGGTCGTCGTCGATCTTGCGAATCTGGTTGCGATCGCGCTCTTCATTTACGGCCTCCACGAGCTAAACTCACCCGCGACGGCGCGGCGCGGCAATCGCTTTGCGATGGCCGGCATGGCCATCGCACTGATTTTCATTCTCGTGCGCACGCAGGCCGTCGGCTGGCCGGAGGTTCTGCTCGGCGTTGCAATCGGCGCGATCGTCGGCGTCGTAGCTGCAGTCAAAGTAAAGATGACCGCGATGCCGCAGATGGTCGCGCTCTACAACGGTGCGGGCGGCGGCGCGGCCGCCTTAATTTCGACCGTCGAGCACTACGTCGCGCATGGCTCGTCGATGAACGACGTGATCGCGGTCTCGCTCGTGCTCTCCGCGATCATCGGCTCGGTCAGCTTCGCCGGGTCGATCATCGCATTCCTCAAGCTGCAAGAAGTGATGACCGGGCGCCCCGTCACGTATCCCGGGCAACAGTTCGTCAACGCGCTCGTGCTATTTGGCATTCTAGCGCTAGGCGTCTGGTTCATCGTTACGCTCGGTACGCTGCCTGCGTGGGGCTATCTCGCATTGCTCCTCGGCGCGTTGTTGCTGGGCGTGCTTTTCGTGCTCCCGATCGGCGGCGCGGATATGCCGGTCGTCATTTCGCTGCTCAATTCGTTTACCGGCGTCGCGGTCGCAATCACCGGCTTCGAGATAGACTCGACGCTGCTGATCATCTGCGGCGCGCTGGTCGGCGCGAGCGGCACGATTCTCACCGTCGCGATGAGCCGCGCGATGAACCGTCCGCTGACCAACGTGCTCTTCGGTGCCTTCGGTGCGAAAGGCGGGATGGAGATCGCCTCCGCGGGCGGAGCGCCGCAGCAAATTCGCAGCGCGAGCGCCGACGACGTCGCGGTCATGCTCGCCTACGCGAACAAAGTCGTATTCGTACCGGGTTACGGCATGGCGGTTGCGCAGGCGCAGCACAGCGTGAAGGCGCTGGCCGACCAGCTCGAAAAGCGCGGAGTTAACGTGATGTACGCGATCCATCCGGTCGCAGGGCGAATGCCCGGCCACATGAACGTGCTGCTTGCCGAAGCGAACGTTGCTTACAATCAGCTGCTCGACATGGACGACGCAAACTCGGAGTTTCCCACCGCCGACGTCGCGCTCGTCATTGGCGCTAACGACGTCACCAATCCGGCAGCGCGAAACGTCCGCACCTCGCCGATCTACGGCATGCCGATTCTCGACGTCGACAAAGCCGCCAACGCGGTAGTGCTCAAGCGCTCGATGCGCTCGGGATTCGCCGGCATCGAGAACCCGCTCTACGAGATGCCCAACACCTCGATGCTTTTCGGCGACGCGAAAGCGTCGGTCGACGCGCTGACGGCAGCAGTCAAGGCGTTGTAGCGGGTGCCGAGTCGCCGGGTACGCGAGGTGATATCGGCGGCGGTGGCAGGTTTTGGGGTTGCGGCGCGGGGGGCTTTCGCTTCCTGCGTTCGGTCAGCTCGATGACGACGATGTAGAGAACCGGCACGATCGCCAAGTTCATGATAGTCGAAATGAACATCCCGCCGAGCACGGCCGTGCCGAGCGAGATGCGCGCCTGCGCGCCGTCACCGTGCGCGAATGCTAGCGGTATGATGCCGAGCATGAAGGCGATCGACGTCATCAGGATCGGACGCAGCCGCGTCGCGGCCGCGTGCGAAACCGCGCTGACCGGATCGAGACCCTGCTCGCGCAGCTGATTGGCGAACTCAACGATCAGTATCGCATTCTTCGCGGCGAGCCCGATCAGCATCACGTAACCGATCTGCGCGTAGATGTCCGAAGAGGTGAGTGGAATCAGCACCAGATGTCCGGCAAGCGCCGAGTGAATGACAATGCCGGCCAGCTCGGCGAGGCGCCGGATATAAATCGCGCCGACCGCGCCGAACAGGGCGAGCGGCACCGCCAGCATGATGACGAACGGAGTCGCCACGCTTTCGTACTGCGCAACCAAGACGAGAAAGACGAAGAGCAGACCCATCGCAAAGACGGCGATCGTCTGCGGACCGCTTTGCACTTGCTGGCGCGCGATCCCGCTCCATTCGTAGCCCATCCCCCTAGGTAAGTTCTTGACGACGATGCTCCGGATGGCATTCAGTGCATCTCCGGAGCTGGCACTCGTCCCCGGTGAGCCGTCGATCTCATAAGCGTTGTACTCGTTGAACCGCATGATTGCGACGTTGTCTTGGAGCATCTTCGTATCGAGGAACTGGGTGACCGGCATCATCGAGCCGGCCGAGTTCGCGACGTAGATTCGCCTCAGATCCGCAGGCGAGGTCCGCCGCTTGTTATTCGCTTGCACGATGACCTGGTACGAGCGCGTCCCATAATCGAAGAAGTTGACGAAGGTCGAACCCGTCGTCGCGTTGATCGTGTCGAAGAACGCTTGCGGTGTGACGCCAAATGCGAGCGCCTTCGAGCGGTTGAACGTCGTCACCAAGTACGGACCTACCAGTGTCGTAGGAATCCGCACCTGGGATAGCGTCGAACTGCTCTTCGCCTCGGTAAGGATGGTGTTGCCGACTCTATTGAGCGCCGGCAGGCCGAGATTGTTGATGTCTTCGATTTCTATCGCGAAGCCGCCGGTCGATCCCAACCCCGGAATTGCGGGTGGATTCGCAGGCAGCGCGGCCACCCCAGGAATCTTCTGGAATTGCTGATAGAGCGCGTATTGCAAGTTGAGCGCGCTGTTCTGCACGCCGTGTCGCTGGGAGAGCGGTTTGAGCTGGACGAAGATCGTGGCTTGGTTCGAGCTGTTGTTCGCAAAGCCGAACCCGATGCCTGAGGTTACGGCTTGGACTTGCGGCATTTTTGCCATCACGGCTTCGAGCTTCTTGACCGCCGCCGTCGTTTGGTCCATCGACGCCTGAATCGGCAGCGTCACCAAAACGTAGAGCAGACTCTGATCTTCGTTCGGAAGAAAACCCTGCGGGGTGATTCTGAACAACACGCCCAACGAGACTATGCCGGCGACGAAGATCGCAATCATCAGCCGCTGACGGGCGATGAGGCGCGGAACCAGCGCTTGATACCAGGCAGTGAGTTGATGAATCCGCAGATTGAACCAGACCATAAAGTGGTTGGTGGTCGCTTCGGGACCGTGAACCCAGCTGTATGTCAGCACCGGGGCGAGCGTCATCGCCGTGAAGAGCGAGATGGCGATCGATGCGGCCATCGTCAACGCGAACTGCTGGAAGAGCAGCCCCGTCGTCCCCGGCAGAAATGCAACCGGAATGAAGACCGACATGAGAACGAGCGAGGTCGCGACGACGGCGCCGCTGATTTCGCGCATCGCGCGCGCGGTTGCTTGGAACGGGTTGCTCTTATCGTCGACGATATGGCGCACGATGTTCTCGAGCACGACGATCGCATCGTCGACGACTAAACCGGTCGCGAGCGTCAGGCCGAAGAGCGTGAGCGTATTGATCGTAAAGCCGAGCAGCTTTATCGCCGCAAACGTCCCGATTAATGAGACCGGAATCGTGATCGACGGAATGAGCGTACTGCGCCAGTTCTGCAGGAACATGAAGATGACCAAAACGACGAGCAAGATCGCAACAAAAAGTGTGACGAGCACCTCTTTGATCGACGCGCGCACAAAGTCCGAAGTGTCGAAAGCGATCTTATAGGTGATGCCGGCCGGTATGTGCTGCGCGATGCGCGCCATCGTCGCGCGGACGTTCTTCGAGATCTCCAGCGAGTTGGCCGTCGGCTGACCGGTAACGGCGAGCACGACCGCCGTCTGTCCGTTGTAGCGCGCCGAGGTCACGTAGTTTTGCGCGCCCAGCTGCACCTGCGCCACGTCGCCGAGTCGCAAAAACCCGCCGTTGGGTTGCACGGCAACGACGATCTGCTTGAACTCGTCGGGGCTCTGCAGCCGACCGTTGATCGATATCGGGATCTGGAACGCCTGCGAACCCGTCGTCGGCGGTTGGCCAATGGCGCCCGCGGCAACGTCGGCGTTGTTCTGTTTGATCGCGTTGATGACGGTATCGAGCGAGATGTTGTTGCCTTGCAGCCTGTGCGGATCGACCCAGACGCGCATGCCGTAGGTGCGGTCGCCGAGCACCTGAACCTGGCCGACGCCGGGAACGCGTTTGAGTTCCTCGATCACGTTGAGATCGGCGTAGTTGCTCACCGCAATGTCGGAAACCGCCGAGCTGGTAGAGAGCATGGCGACCGCGATCGTGATGTTGCCGGAGCTTTTCTGAACGCTAACGCCTTGCGCTTGCACGGCACTCGGTAACTGCGAGAGCGTGAGATCGACACCGTGCTGCACGTTGGTCTGATCGGTCGTCGGATCGGTGCCGAGCGCGAACGTACAGGTGATTACGCTAACGCCGTTGGCGCTCGAATACGACTGCATGTACTGCAGCCCGTCGGCGCCGTTGATGTTGATTTCCAACGGCGTCGTAACCGAGCGCATCACCATCGCGGCACTGGCTCCGGGATACTGCGACGTGACGGTCACGGCCGGCGGCGAAATCTGCGGATACTGCGAGACCGGCAGCGTCGGAATCGTGATCAAGCCGGCGAGCAGGACGACGAAGCTGAGCACCGCAGCGAAGTGCGGCCGGCGCAGGAAAAACTCGATCACGATTCCGCTCCTCGAGAAATGGTCAACGCAGGCGCCACTGATACGCGTTCCATGTCGGCAGAAATGGATTCGGCGAGAATCCGGCTAATCGCTTCCGATACGCATAGACGTAATCGGCGTTAAAAAGGTAGAGAATCGGAACCTGATCGGCGACGATTCGCGCAATTCGGCCGTAGAGCCGCTTCCGCAGCCGCATATCGATCGTCGTCAGCGCGGCGCGCTCGAGCCGCTCGACTCGCGCGTCGCACCATCGCATATAGTTCGAGGGCGCGCCGCAGCCGAGCACCGACGAATCGTCCGGATCGGCGCCCATCGTCCAGGGCACGTAGGCGAGATCGAAGTTGCCGGTAGCTAGCACGCCCGTACGCGGCAAGTAGAGCTGCGCGTTGCTGACCGCTTTGATCGCCACGTCGATGCCGCGCTGGCGCAAGGCTGCCTGAACCGCCGCGGCTACACGCACCCCGGTGGCGGTTTCGGGAAACTGAACGTAAACGAGACGGAGCAATGCGCCGTTGCGCCGGCGTATGCCGTCGGGTCCGCGTCGCCACCCGTCCTCGTCGAGAAGCCGATCGGCGCGCAGCGGATCGTAGCGCGGCTCTTGAATCGTCGGATCGAACGCCCACGAAAAGCGTGGCTGCAGCATGTTGGTAACCGGATAAAATCCGAGCGCGATCTTACGCGAGATCGCCTCTCGATCAACCGACATCGCGAGAGCGCGCCGAACGCGCACGTCGTCGAGGGGCGGATGCGATGTATTGATCGCCAATCCTGCGACGACGGCGGTCGGAACCTTGCGCAGCGCGATCCGCGCGTCGCCCCGAATCACCGCGATCTGCGCAGGTGCAATCAAGTTGAAATCGAGCTCGCCGGATTGCAGCAGTAGCAAGTTGGTCGACGGATCGGGAATCGTGCGAATCTGTAGTTCTGCGATTTCGGGTTTGCCGCGCCAATAGTGCGCATTGGCAATATAGCGCAGCCCTTCACCGTGCCGCCACGAGTCGAATCGATACGGTCCATCGCCGACGTTCGGTGCAGCGTTGAAGGCGGCGCGATCGAGCGGCGCCTGCCCGCCCAAGACGTGGGCGGGCAGAACGAACTGCGGCGAAAAACCGTACGAGAAGTAGGTCATCACCGCCGGCGCCCACGTGCGGCGCAAGTGGAAGATTACGGTGTGCGCATCGAGAGAATAGGCGCGGTCAATCAAGTCGTAGCCTTCGTGCGAACGCACCGAGTTGCGCGGATCGAGGATCGCATGCAGCGTGAAGAGCACGTCCGCGGAAGTAACCGGCTGTCCGTCGCTCCACTCCAATCCGGATCGCAGGCGATAGCGAATCGTTCGCCCATCGGCGGAGAGCTCGCCGTTGGCGAGGGTCGGTATCTGTTGGAGCAACGCCGCTTTAGGCCGGCCCCGCGAATCGATGTCGATGAACGGCTCGAAGGCCAAGCGAGCGGCTTGCTGCTCAACCGAGGCCGCATCGGGAGTGAGGAAGAGCGGATTGAGATTTCGCGGATCCGCAGCGAGGTCGAAGCGTAGTGCGGTGGGTGGGGCGCTGCTTGGCCGGCTGCACCCGGATACGAGAGCCAGCCACCAAAGGACAGCCATAGCCCATAATCCCGGTCTTGCGCCGAACGGATTGGTGGTGTTATTCTTGGTGTTCCGAAGATTCTTCGGCAAACTTGCCCTCACGTCGAATATGGTGTTGCTGACAGAAGAGCTCGACGAGCTGGATTTACAACTTCTTGACGCGTTGCAGCGCAACGCGCGCTCGACCTTTACCGAGCTTGGCATGGTCGTCGGCCTCAAGGCTCCGGCGGTCCATGACCGAGTGAAGCGGCTCGAGCAGCGCGGCTACATAGGGGGGTATTCGGCGCAGCTCGACGCCGAGCGGCTCGGGTTGCACCTCGTCGCCTTCGTCAGCTGTTACACGTCGCCGGATTGCGCCTATGACGAGTTCACGCGACGTCTGAGCGAGATGCCGGAAATCTGCGAGGTTCATTCGGTTGCAGGTGAAGAGACCTTCCTTTGTAAGGTGGTGACGCGCTCGACGCAGCATCTCGACGAGTTGCTCGCACGGCTGAAGGCGACGCCGGGGATGGCACGGACACGCACGACGATCGTCTTGAGCACGCCGTTCGACCGCGGCGGAATTACGGTGGGATCTAGATGAAAGTATCACTGAACACACGCCCTCATCCTATGGGAGCGC
>Ga0306920_100013313_pt1 | contig 11204 bp, 9 predicted proteins | sample flu12Cox44000170_FD_204666 | JGI IMG/M metagenome (GOLD analysis project Ga0306920, IMG submission 204666) | Lab enrichment of tropical soil microbial communities from Luquillo Experimental Forest, Puerto Rico - flux4day.12C.oxic.44.000.170 (v2)... | ecosystem: Environmental > Terrestrial >...
GCAGGACGTTCAGCAGCGGGTTTCCATGCATTTGTCGGACGTGTCGCTGGAAAAGGGCTTGAAAGCGCTGCTAGACGGTGTGGATTATGCCGTACTGGGAGACATTTCTTCCCCGGAAAAGGCCCGATTGGCGCAAGTGGTGGTTTTCGCTTGGCGGACGCCTCCAGATTCAAATCGGGCTACCGGTGCCAACGCCGGGTCCAACGGCATTCAAAAGGCCAGAGCCACCGTCGCACGCGGGAGAGCGGGCTCGGTGGCAGAAGAAACCAGCCAGCAGGAAAAAGCTCTGGCGGCCGTTGAGGCAGCTGCGGCTAAGGGCGACCTGGATGCTCTCCCCCAGGCGGCCTTAGACTCGCTCAACAACGACTTGAAGAGCGATGAGCCGACCGTGCGGCTGCAAGCCCTCCAACTCCTGGACCAGTCCGAACAGGCCGATAATGACGCTGTAGTTTCGGCGATGGGCCAAGCGTTGAACGCGGATGATACGTCCATTAAGGATTACGCCATACAGGCACTCGCCCGGCGTGGTGGGTCACAGGAGATGGATCTTCTGCGCCAAGCCATGGGTGACCCGGATCCCGGCGTGCGCCTGATGGTGCTGGAAAGTGTGGGCCAGCAAACAGAGGCTCTGCCCCTTCTGCAGCAAGCTGTGAACGATTCTGACCCGTCGGTGAGCGCGGCAGCTAATCAGATGCTGAAGGCCGCAAACGAAGCGAGCCAGCCCCCGAAGTAGGCGCACCATCCGCAAGCGAGGCTCCGTAGCCCGACACCGAAACGAAAGCGGGTCTGCACCGTCTAAAGGAGGAGGGTGTGTGCGCGGCCGCATCAGGAGCATCCGTGTCCCCGCTGGCTCATGGTGCGCGGTACCTAGTCGAGGGCTCCGCCCTTGATATCCCCTGTAGGGGCAGGTGCCGTTCTTGCCTTGGGTGACCAGTCCCCGCGGCGCTACGATGCCGGCTGGGAAAACGTGAACAGAATTCACGTTTCGGCGGACACAACCGACTAAAGAATTCGGGCGTTAACCGCGACGGTGGAGATGGACATTATGACAGTGGAAAGAGCAACTCGACTCGCGGGGGTCTTGGGGTTCCTCCTGTTGTTTACAGCTTGTAATCCGGCGAACGAGGCTTATCGCCAGGGCCGCAAAGCAGAGGCCAGGAGGGATTACGATAGTGCCGTCATCTTTTTCGGGAAAGCTGTGCAGGAGCATCCCGAGAATTCGCAGTACCTGCTCCACGAAAAGCTGGCGCGCCAAAGCGCGTCCTCTTTTCACTTTGAGCAAGGACGCCGGTTGCTGGCGGAAAAGCGGCCCAACGAGGCGGCGGCGGAGTTTCAGAAAGCCGTGAGCGTCGACCCCACCAACGAAGCAGCCGCCCAGGAGCTCGCGAAAGTGCTGGCGACGCAAGCCGCCGCCAAGGCCCAGCGGGAAAAAGCCATCCAGCAAGCCCTGAAGCAGCAAGAAGAGGTAACCACACCGACCGTCGCCAGGCTAAAGCCGTTTCCCCAGGAACCCCTGGCTCACTTTCGGCTCACCTCCGACAGCCGCAAAGTCTTTGAGACCCTGGCCAAGCTGGCGGAGCTGAACGTGGTCTTTTCCCATGACTTTCAGCCTAAGCCGCTCTCCCTGGACCTGACCAACGTAAAGCTGGAAGACGCGCTCCACATTGCGGCGCTCTCTGCCAACGTGTTCTGGAAGGTCGTAACTGCCAACACCATCCTTATCATCCCGGATTCGCCCACAAACCGGAGAGAATATGAAGAGGAGGTATTGAGGACCTTTCATCTCGGCAACCCTCTGGCCCCCGCCGATCGCACCGCTATCTCCACGGCGCTGAAGCAAGTGCTGGGACTTCAAAAGGTGATCGACAACCCCGAGTCCAACTCCATCATCATCCGCGACACGCCCGAGAGAGTAGCTGCCGCCGAAGAGCTGATCCACTCTCTCGACCTCGCTAAAGGTGAAGTGCTGGTGGAGGTAACGATAATGGAAGCCTCGGTGGACCGGCTCCGCAACCTCGGGCTGGCGCCCCTATCACCGCAGCCCCCTCATATCGCTGCCCTCTTGTTCACCCCTCCCGCAACAACCACTGAATCGGGAGGGACCACCACTACCACGCCCAGTCAGGGACTGCCGCTCAACGAGCTTGGCAAGCTTAGCAGCTCAGATTTCAGTATCGTTCTGCCCAACGTCGTCGCCGACGCTCTGCTTAGCGATGCGCGGGCGCACGTCCTGCAGCAGCCCCAGGTGCGGGCCACGGACGGCCAGACCGCCAAACTGCGCATCGGGCAGCGAATTCCCTACGCCACGGGCAGCTTCCTGCCTTCGTTTGGAGGCACGGTCAGCACCGGAACCACCACGGGCAGCGCCACCACCGGACTGCTGGCCAGCACCCAATTTCAATATCAGGATATTGGCGTGAACTTGGACATCACTCCCCACATTACTGCCACGGGAGAGGTCGGACTGCATGCGGTTATTGAAATTCTTAACCAAGCCGGCGTTTCGACCATTGGAGGCCTCAGCGAACCGATCTTCGGCCAGCGAAAGGTAGAGCAGGATATCCGGCTAAGGGAGGGCGAATCCACGGTGCTGGGCGGACTTATTGAACACGACGACACCAAGACCATATCCGGCTTGCCGTTTTTAGCCGACATTCCCGGAGTCAGATACTTTTTCTCCACCGAGGCTAAAGGCCAGATGGAGGAGGAAGTCCTCATCATGCTCACTCCTCACATCGTGCGCTTGCCGGAGATCCGCGAGTCCGCCAGCAACACTCCGGTGACCAAAGAGATCTCCGGCCCGGGCCCGCGGCCGTTTACGGTGCCCCAGGGTGTGCCACCGCAGCCGCCGCAGCCTCAACAGTAGGGGCCGGGGTCCGGGAATTGGTTCGGGGCTCGGATTTGGCGCCCGGCGCACGCAAGGGAGGATGGAGCGGCAGGTGGTCAGCAGCAGGAAGTAAGTGAGTCAGGAATGCGAAGCTGGGGCTTAGTAACGGGCGCTGGTAGAGCTGGCAGCGAACGGGGGGGGCCGTTCGCGAGCAACAATGGAATGGAGGGTTCAAGTCCAAAATCCAAAATCCAAAATCTGAAATTCCTGAACCCCGCGTTCACGCTCATTGAGCTCATTGCGGCCATGGCTATCATGTTGCTCCTCACGAGCATCGCCCTGCCTCTGGCGCGCGTCCACGCCCAGCGGTTGCGTGAGCTCGAGCTGCGGCGAGACCTCCGCGATTTGCGCCAGGCGATTGATCGCTACAAGGACTTCTCCGACCGCGGCATGATTCCGGCAAAGGCCGACGGCTTCGGTTACCCACCCGACCTCGACACGTTGGTGAAGGGCGTGGAGTTGAAAGGAGCGGCTTCGACCAAGTACAAGTTCCTGCGCAAGGTCCCGGTTGATCCCATGACGGGAAAGCCGGACTGGGGGATGCGCTCCATGCAGGACGACCCGGACTCCCGAAGCTGGGGCGGCCAGAACGTTTTCGACATCCATTCCCAGAGCCAGGGCAGGGCACTGGATGGGACTGCGTATGCCGATTGGTAATGAGAAAAGCCGGGATTCGGGATTCGGGCCCTGGGGGTTCACGCTCCTCGAACTGATGATAGCGCTGTCGGTGGTGTTGATCCTGGCATCGTTTGCCATCCCCGCCTACTACCTTGCCATCCAGCGGGCGCGTGAGGCAGTGCTTCGCCAGGACCTGTACACGCTGCGCTCGCTGATCGATGAGTTTACCGTGGATAAGCAGCATCCCCCGGCGTCGTTACAAGAGCTGGTGGAGGCCGGGTACCTGCGCGGGGGTATACCCGTGGATCCCATCACGGGGTCGGGCGAAAGCTGGCGCGTGGACATCGAGGATGTGCCTGGCCCGGACCAGACGCAGCCCGGTGTCGTCGACGTGCATAGTGGCTCGGACGAGAACGCGCTCGATGGAACGCCGTACAGTAGTTGGTAAAAAAGCAGTTACAGTCCATAGTTGACAGTGACAGCTCAAAACCAGTTACGACCTCAACCACTCGATGGTGAAAGTAAAGAGGCCGTCAAACGCCTCGCAGGCTTAACTGTTAACTGTCGACTGTGGACCGTGAACTGATTTATGGAATTTGTTTGCAAAATTGGGACTCCTACGGGTCGTGTCATCAGTCAAACCGAACAAGCCACGTCGGAGTCAGAAGTGCGTCAGCGGCTGGCGTCTCAGGGATATTACGTTTTTTCCGTTCAGTCCAAAGACATCCTCAAGCTCCGCCTAGGTTCCCTGCGGCGGCGCAAAAAGATCCGTGCCGATGATTTCTTGATTTTCAACCAGCAGTTCCTCACCCTTTCAAAATCCGGACTGCCGTTGCAGAAATCTCTTGAACTGCTGGCCCGGCAGGCGAAGGCCGAAGAGCTGCGTGTGGCCTTGGAAACGGTCCGAGACCAAGTGCGCTCCGGATCGTTACTCTCTGACGCCTTCGACGCCACCGGTCAGTTTCCCAAAGTCTATTCGGCCACGGTGCGAGCGGGCGAGCGGAGTGGGAGTCTGGACAAAGTCCTCGCTCAATACGTTGTCTACCAGAAGATAGCGCGCGGGTTCCGGAAGAAGCTGCTTTCCGCTCTGATTTATCCGTCTTTCCTGTTGTTGTTCCTGGGGGCACTCATCGCTTTCGTTATCGGTTTCGTGGTTCCACGCTTTTCGCTTTTGTACCAGGACCTGAATGTGGAGCTGCCTCAACTCACCCAGACGGTGATCGCTTTCTCGCTGGGCATTCAGAGGTTCGCCGTAGCCATCTTTTTGGGCTTGGTACTGGCCGTCCTGGCGGCGCGAGCGGCGTGGCGTTTACCGCAAGTGCGCCTGTCGTGGGACCGCCTGAAGTACCGCCTGCCCGTGGCAGGGCCGCTGCTGTTGAAGTTCTCAGTGGCTGAGTTCGCCCGCACGATGGCCACGCTTCTGCAAGGTGGTCTTCCCATAGTGTCGTCGCTGGAGACGGCGCGGGCCTCGGTAACTAGCCCCTTGCTCGCTCAGGCCATCCTGCAAGCGAAGGAAGAAGTCAGTAGCGGGCGGTCGCTGAGCTCCAGCCTGCGCTTGAGTGCCTTCCTGCCTGCCACGGCCCTGGATATGCTGGAAGTGGGCGAGGCGACGGGCGCGCTTCCCAATATGCTCGAGAGCGTGGCGGAGTTCTATGAGGAAGACGTGAATATCGACCTGTCCGCCCTGGTGGCGCTGATCGATCCCATCATGATTGCCGCCATTGCGGTAGTTGTGGCATTCATCCTGATTGCCTTTTACCTGCCCCTGTTTTCCCTGGCGGCCCAAGTGCATTGAGGCAGGTGTTAGGTGCTAGGTGCCGGGTGCAAGGCTTCTGAATTGTGAGTGGTGAATAGGGAATGGTGAAAAAAACCGTCGATCAGGGCAGGAGCACCGCCGGAGGCCAGACAATTTCCGATTCCCAATTCGGAATTCACTATCCAGGCATTTAACACCTAACACCGCTACCTAGCGCCTGACTGAGGAACGGATATGGCCGACACAGTGTTGGAACTCCAAACCGAGATGGACCGGGCACACGAATTGGCCGAGCGTTACCACTTCCAGTTCGTGGACCTTCGCAGCCAAAACATAGAGGCGGGCTTGCTTCGTTCGATCCCTCTGGATTTGATGCTGCGTTACGAATTCCTGCCGCTGGAGGCGCACGACCACCACTTGACCGTGGCTGTGGGTGATCCTACCAACCTCGACAGACTGGACGAGTTGGAGATGAAACTGGACCGCTGCCTACTGATCAAGGTGGCGGCCCCCAGTCAGGTACGCGAATTCATCAAGCGCACCGAGCCCTCGCAGCGAGTCTTGGAAGAGGCGACGGAAGAGTTTCGGATGGATGCTATTGAGGAGGCAGGGGGAGAGGACGGACTTTCGCTCGAACACCTGGTGGAAGACCACGATGTCAGCCCTATGGTGCGGTTGGTGGACTCCATTGTCTTCGCCGGGCTGGAGCGCCGCGCCAGTGACATACACATTGAGAGTCAGGACAACGCCGTGGTGGTCAAGAACCGCATCGACGGCACCTTGCAACAGGCCATGGCGCCTCTGGCTCAGGAATATGCGTCCAACCTCATCAGCCGCATCAAGGTGATGGCTGAACTGGACATCGCGGAGCGCCGGGTCCCCCAGGACGGACGCTTCCGAGTACGCTACAAGGGCCGCCCTATCGACTTTCGCGTCTCGATCATGCCTTCCATCAACGGCGAGGACGCGGTGCTTAGAATCCTGGATAAGGAATCGCTCAGCGAAAAGTTCCGCCAGTTGCGCTTGGACGTGCTCGGCCTTTCGGAGCGCGAATTGAAGCGGCTGCGCCGCTTCATCCGCGAGCCCTATGGCATGGTACTGGTCACCGGTCCTACGGGCAGCGGCAAGACGACCACCCTTTACGCCGCGCTCTCGGAGATCAAGAGCGACGAGGACAAGATCGTGACCATCGAGGACCCCGTCGAATACCAGATTCGCGGTGTCACCCAGATCCCCGTCAACGAAAAAAAAGGGCTGACCTTTGCCCGCGGCTTGAGGTCCATCCTGCGCCACGACCCCGACAAAATCATGGTGGGCGAGATCCGTGACAACGAGACAGCGCAGATCGCCATTCAATCTGCTCTGACGGGACACTTGGTGTTCACCACGGTGCACGCCAACAACGTGCTGGACGTGCTCAGCCGCTTCCTCAACATGGGTGTTGAACCCTATCATTTCGTCTCGGCGCTGAACTGCATCATGGCGCAGCGTCTGGTGCGCATCATCTGCGAGTATTGCAAGCGTCCCGTAGACGTGCCCCTGGCGTTATTCGAAGAATCCGGCATCGATCCTGCCGGCTGGAGCGATGTGACGTTCTACGAAGGGGTCGGTTGCGACCGCTGCAACCAGACGGGATTCCACGGCCGCACGGCCATCGGGGAGCTCCTGGCGATGACGGACTCGATCCGCGAGTTAATCCTGGAGCAGCGTCCTACCTCGGAGCTGCGGCGCGTGGCTCGTAAGGAAGGCATGGTGACCCTGCGCGAGTCAGCCCTGGAAAAGGTCCGCCTGGGAGTAACGATGCTGAAGGAAATCAACAAGGTGACGTTCGTTGAAGGATAGGACGCGCTAGGTGCTAGATGTTAGGTATCACGTGTTAGGTATTAGGTGTTAGCTCCAAATGGTGAATTCTGAATTGTGAATTGTGAAGGAAACCCCACCGACACTGTTCGGTTGCTCTATTCACACTTCACTGTCCCCAATATCCAACACCTAACACCTGAATTATGAACTGGGAGCCGATCAAACAACTTCAACAACGTTTCATGCTGAACGCGCCTGTAGTCACGGCGCCGTTTGCGCTGCCCAGCACCGTAGTGGAAATCCAGCCCGATTTCGTGGCTGGCCTGCGACTGGCGGGCCCGCCGCGGAGGGGAAACGGCGCGAGCCAGCGCCTGCGGGGCATCGGCGTGGCCAGCCTTAATCCCTCGACCGTGGTGCCGCACGCGAACGGACCCAACATCGCGGACCCGGTGGACCTTGCGCGCGCCATTCAGACGATCGCTGGAACACTGGGCAACGGAACGACGCGCTTCGGTCTGCTCGTGCCCGACGGCGCGGTCCGGGTCAGCCTTCTCTCCTTCGAGACGCTCCCCGAGAACCGCAAGCAGGCATACGCCTTGATGCGGTGGAGGATGAGGGAAACATTGCCTTTCCCCCTGGAAGAGGCCAGGATCTCCCACCAGGTGGTGGTGCGCGAAGCGGAGCGAATCGAAGTGCTGACTGTAGCCGCCAAAGCCAGTGTGCTAGCCGACTACGAAAGGGCGCTAGAACAGGTCTACGGTGGGCCGGCGCTGGTCCTGCCGGCAACCCTGGCCCTGCTGCCGCTGCTCCCTGAGACCGAAGAGAGGGGACAACTTCTCATCCACCTTTGCTCCGGGTCGATCACTAGCGCCGTGACGGTCGGAAATCGCCTGCGGCTCTGGCGAACCCGGCAACTCGGCAGGCTCGATTCGAGCGAGCTGTGCCGCCAGGCCCAGGCCGAGTCAGCCCGCGTCATGGCCAGTTGCCGTGACCACTTAAGAGTGGAGGTCAGCCAGGTCTGGCTCTGCGTTCGGCCCCGAGGTGGCTCCGAGTTTTGCGTCGAGCTGTCGCAAGCTTTGCGTCACCCGGTCGAACTCCTCGAGCCGGACCTCGACCTCGCCACAACGCTCACCAGTGAAGACCGCAACCTGTTCGGGTCGTTTGGGGCGCCGGCGGCCGGGCTCGTCAGGAATACTTTGCAGTAACCATTGTAAAAAACCGCGTAAAATGGGTTAATGGAAAAGTACCGGGAGTTCGCTCTGGGCTGTGCTTAGCGAATCTCGAATCGAGGAACGGCAACGGATGGCTGGCAACTGACGAACGACAGAGCTCATGAGAATCAACCTCAATCTCGCTGTACATCAGAGTGTCCACGAGCGCTACGCGCTGTACTGGGCAACCCCGGTGGCGCTCGGGGCCCTCGTCGCCTTGGTGGTTCTGGCCGCTTCCGCCCAGCGCACCATCCGCGAGTACAAACAAGTGCGTCGCTCGGTAGCCGAATGTCAGTCGGAGCAAGCTCGCTTAGGTGCCCGCGAAATGGCGGCCCTCCGCAGGCTGCAGCAGCCGCAGTTTCAGCGTGTTCTGCGCCAGGCCAGCTACGTAAACTCTCTCATCGATCAGCGACAATTGTCCTTCACCGGGTTGACCGCCAAGCTCGCCCGACTCCTGCCTGCCGATGTCCGCTTGACCACGCTGTCACTCTCTGCGGGAAGCGATGGTTTTTCGGTGCGCATGACCATCGAGAGCAGCACGCAGGAAAAGCTGATCGAGTTTGTCCAAAGCCTCGAAGAGTCCCCTGATTTTACTGACCCGGCCATCAGCAGTGAGGACCCCGGGCAGGAAAGCGGTCAAAGTGCTTCAGGGGGTGTGGCAAGAGTGATCTGGACCGCCCACTATGCCGGATGGCGAAACCCAGAGACGGCAAGCACAGCAGGAAGCCAGGAGCCAGAAGCCAAAAGCCAGAAAGGCACGACAGAAAGGAAGCCCAAAAGCCAGATGTGAGACGAACCGCGAGCCGCAAGAAGAAAAGGGTTAAACTTGGACATTGCTTTCTTCTGACTTCTGGCTCCTGGCTTCTTGCTTCTGCGGAGCGCCATGCGTTTAAGCCAAAGCAAAGTTGCAGCACGCGTCTTGGAGCGAGTGGCGATTGCGCTGGTCCTGCTCGCTCTCGGGCTGTGGATGGCGGTGGTTCGCCCCTTCGAGGACAAGCTCCTGGCGGAGCAGCAAACCTACCGCACCGCCCGGCAGCAGAAGCTGACGGCGGAAGCCCGCGTCACTCGCCTGGAGAAGATTCGCGTAACCGATGCGGACACGGAGCTGAAGGGCTTTGTGGGCGAGCACATGCCTCCGCGCCGGCGCAGCTTTTCGAAAGCCGCGGACCTGGTGCGCCGCTTGACAGAAGAGTCGGGAGTGCAGCTTTCCGGCGTGAACTACCGTCTGGACGAGCCGAAGGGTGAACCCCTTCAGCGTCTCGGCATCGAGATGAACGTGCAAGGCCCTTTCCCCAGTCTGTTGGGCTTCGCTCACGCCGTGGAAACCAGCTCCGATTTTCTGGTGCTGCGCGGCTTTAGCCTTGAGGCGGGAGATGGAGGGACGTTAGAGCTGCGGATGAGGGCGGACCTATACGTGACGCCATGAAGGGAGCAGAGCGATTTCAATCCGTGAACAAGGCCAGCGTCGGCGTGGGCGTGTTGTTAGTCCTCCTGCTTCTGAACCTGGCGTTCGGCAACCCTCTCTTCAACCTCTTTTTCGGAGCAGGTGTGAGCGCCGGCACCCGGCCGATGCCGGCCCGGCCCACAGCGGCGAGCAAGGGCCAGGCCGAAAAGACACTTCCCACAGGAGCATCCAAGCCAACCGCCGGACCCGCTGCCAAGACCAAGGACGGGTTCGCCCGCTACGATCCTTCCTTGAACGTGGACGTGCTGAAAGACGTTCTCTCCCGCCCCCTCACCCAGCCGGTCCGCAATCCTTTCGAGTTAAAGACCACACCGAAAGCTGTGACGAATGTCCCGGAACCGCCCCCCCAGCCTCAAGCTCCGCCGCCCCCGCCGCCCATACCACTCAAAGCAGTAGGCTATTCTGAAAAACCGGGAGGGGTTAAAGAAGCATACGTCAGTGACGATCAGGAAGTGTACGTGGTCCACGAGGGCGAGGAGTTTGGAAAGCGATACAGGGCCGTCAAGATTACGCCCCAGCAGGTCGAAGTGGAAGATCAAACCGGTCACCAGACCGTCCAGTTGGCTATCCCGCAATAGGACTAGCGGGGTTCGGGACTTGGGGCTCGGGCTTCGCGCACGAGGGAGTAGGCAGAGAGCAGGCTGTGTCAGCAAGAGAAGTCGGACGACACCGGACAAGCTAGCGGATTAGAACAGGAAACTCCGAGGCTAACAACAGTATGGCATCCCTCAAGCCCAAGTTCGAAATCGAAATTCCGAAATCCCCGAAGCCCGAGCCCCGAATCCCAAGCCCCGTCTTCTCGGACGGTTACGCCTTCGTGGTGCTGATGGTATCCATGACGGTGATGCTGATCGCCCTGACCGCGGCCCTGCCCAGTGTCTATCATGAGAGCCAGCGCGAGAAGGAAGAGGAGCTGATCTTCCGGGGCAACGAATACGCCCGGGCTATCTACCTGTTTCAGCGACAGTTCCAACGCTACCCGAAGTCGGTGGACGAACTGATCCGCACCAACAACCTCCGCTTTCTGCGTCACGCCTACAAAGACCCGATGAGCACCAACGGCAAGTGGCGCTTCATCCATGTGGGAGCGAATGGTGCTCTGATTGACTCCCTCGTTCAGGGACCCCAGCAGCAGCCGCAGTTCATCGGCGCCTCCGGACAAACTGCGCCGCAATCGCCGCCTCTTTCGGGCGGGAGCAACGGCACCGGTCCTTTTACCTTTCAGCAACCATCGAACACCGCGTCGCAATCATCGTCCCCCTCCGGTCAGGGCCAGGACCAGCAAGGCGGCCAGGAACAGCAAAGCGGCCAAGATACACAGAATGGAAAGCCCAAAATCCGCCCGGGCTGTGAAGGAGGCAAGAGCGAGTCGGCCTTCTTCAGCGACAATCAGGTCCAGGGCGTGCTGATCGCTGGCGTAGCCAGTTGCAGCAACAAAGCCTCTATCCGCGTGTGGAACAAGAA
>Ga0306920_100013315_pt1 | contig 11202 bp, 10 predicted proteins | sample flu12Cox44000170_FD_204666 | JGI IMG/M metagenome (GOLD analysis project Ga0306920, IMG submission 204666) | Lab enrichment of tropical soil microbial communities from Luquillo Experimental Forest, Puerto Rico - flux4day.12C.oxic.44.000.170 (v2)... | ecosystem: Environmental > Terrestrial >...
CGACCAGATCTCCGAGGTACTACTGCACACCGCCGTCTACGCCGGCGTCCCCGCGGCCAACCGTGCGTTCGCGATCGCCGCACGGGTGCTCGCCGAGACCGGCCAGGCGGGCTGAAGGTACCTACTTCCGGACGGCCAACGCCGAGGGCTAGAGTGTCCGTATCTCGCACGCTTGTACTGATTGCGGTCAAAAGACGATGAGGATTGTGCCAGCGTGCCCTCATCGGGTCAGGAGACACTAAGGCATGGCGCGGATCGTGTCACTCGCCGAGGCCGTCGCCGCGGCCATCCATGACGGCGACTCCGTGGCCATGGAGGGCTTCACCCACCTCATTCCGTTCGCTGCCGGGCACGAAGTGATCCGGCAGCAGCGCCGCGACCTAACCCTGATCCGGATGACCCCGGACGTGATCTACGACCAGCTCATTGGCGCCGGCTGCGCGGGCCGGCTGATCTTCTCCTGGGGCGGCAATCCCGGCGTCGGCTCACTGCACCGGTTCCGGGACGCGGTGGAGAACGCCTGGCCCGGGCCGCTGCAGCTGGAAGAGCACAGCCACGCCGGCATGGCGAACCGGTACGCGGCCGGCGCGGCCGGGCTCCCGTTCGCGGTCCTGCGGGGATACGGCGGGACCGGCCTGGAGGGCTTGCCCGGGCTGGACGGGCAGCCCGCGGTGCGCCCGATCACCTGCCCGTTCACCGGGGAGCGGCTCACCGCGGTCGCGGCACTCAACCCCGACGTGGCGGTGATCCACGCGCAGCAGGCCGACCGGGCGGGCAACGTCCAGTTCTGGGGGATCACCGGCGTGCAGAAGGAGGCCGTGCTCGGCGCCCGGCGGTCCGTGGTCACCGTCGAGGAGATCGTCGACGTGCTGGCCCCCCGCGCGCAGGCGGTCGTCCTCCCGTCCTGGACGGTCGACTACGTCGCGCACGCCCCCGGGGGCGCGCACCCGTCCTACGCGCTCGGCTACTCGCAGCGGGACAACGACTACTACGTGGCCTGGGATGCGATCAGCAGAGACAGAGAGCGGTTCGTCCGCTGGCTGAAGACCGACGTGTTCGGCGCCCCCGACCCGCCCGGGCTGGCCGGTGCCGGAGCGGGCGAGGAAGGATAGGGCGCATGAGCCCCGGGGCCACGACGGCGGGCGAGTTCACCGCCGACGAGATGATGACGGCCTGCGCCGCCCGTGCGCTGCGGGACGGCATGACCTGTTTCGTCGGGATCGGGCTGCCGAGCGCCGCGGCGAACCTGGCCCGGGCCACGCACGCCCCGGACCTCGTGCTGATCTACGAGTCCGGCACGATCGGCGCCAAGCCGGGCTGGCTGCCGCTGTCGATCGGCGACGGGGTGCTCGCCGAGACCGCCGATGCCGTGGTGAGCGTGCCCGAGATCTTCAACTACTGGCTGCAACCGGGGCGGATCGACGTCGGGTTCCTCGGTGCGGCGCAGCTGGATAGGTTCGGCAACATCAACACCACGGTCATCGGCAGCACCTACGCCGACCCGGACGTCCGGCTGCCCGGTGCCGGCGGGGCCCCGGAGATCGCGGCGTTCTGCCGTGAGGTGATCATCATCGTCCGGCAGAGCCGCCGGTCGTTCGTGGAGCGCGTTGACTTCGTCACCTCGGTCGGGTACGGCACCGGCACGGGGGACCGCGAGCGGCTGGGCTTGACCGGAGCGGGCCCCCGCAAGGTCATCACCGACCTCGGTGTGCTCGAGCCGGACCCGATGACCAGGGAACTGACGCTGACCGGCCTGTATCCGGGGGTCTCGCCGGAGGAGGCAAAGGCCGGAACCGGGTGGGACCTGGCGATCTCCGTCAGCCTTGAGGTGCTCGACCCGCCCTCGCCCCAGGAGCTTTCCGCGTTGCGGAAGCTCCAGGCCATGACCCCGGGCTCCGAAGGAGCGCAGTGATGGCAGTTCACCCTCCGGCCGGCTCGCGGCTCGTCGTCCCCGGCTATGAGCGCCCGTCCGGCGTCCACCCGCCGCTCGACTTCCCCGGGTACCGGTCGACGGCGCTGCGGGCGCCGCGCCGGCCGCTGGTCCTGCTGCCGCACCGGCTCACCGAGATCACCGGGCCGCTGCTCGGGGCGGAGCGGGTCACCCCCGCCGACGCCGACCTCACCGCCCAGCACGAAGGCGAGCCGCAAGGCCAGCGGATTATCGTGACCGGGCGGGTGCTCGACTCGGCCGGCCGACCGGTCCCGGACACGCTGGTAGAGATCTGGCAGCCCAACGCGGCCGGCCGTTACCGGCACCGGGTGGACAACCATCCGGCGCCGCTCGACCCGAACTTCACCGGGGTCGGCCGGTGCCTGACCGGCTCCGACGGGCGGTACCGGTTCGTCACCATCAAGCCCGGCTCCTACCCGTGGCAGAACCACCCGAACGCGTGGCGGCCGTCGCACATCCACTTCTCGCTGTTCGGGCGCGCCTTCACCCAGCGCCTGGTTACCCAGATGTTCTTCCCCGGCGATCCGCTGTTCTTCCAGGATCCGATCTTCAACTCGGTGCCCGAAGAGGCCAGGGACCGGCTGATCTCCCGGTTCGACCTGGGCTTCACGGTGCCTGAGTGGGCGCTCGGCTACAGCTGGGACATCGTGCTCCGCGGCCGCGGGGCCACCGCCTTCGAGAATCCGGACGGCGAACGATGAGAGGGCTTGTCCAGGTGGCCGCGCAGGACACGCCTCCCGAAGCCGGCGCCCTGGTCTCTAGCGCGCCTCCGGCACGACGTCCCGCGAGGGAGGCCATGAAATGAGGGCGAAGCTGACGCCTTCGCAGACGGTGGGGCCGTTTCTGGAGATCGGGCTGCCATGGCCGGACGGCCCGTTCGTGGTGCCCGAGGGGACTCCGGGCGCGATCGCGATCACCGGCCGGGTCCTCGACGGCGCGGGTGACCCGGTCACCGACGCGCTGGTGGAGACCTGGCAGGCGGACACCGATGGCCGGTTCGCCCACCCCGACGACCCCCGTGGCGCGGTCAGCAACCGATTCCGGGGTTTCGGCCGATGCCCGACCGGCCCTGACGGCTCGTATCGCATCATGACACTGAAACCGGGGGCGCTGCCCAGCCCCGACGGCGGGACCGAGGCGCCGCACCTGGACGTTTCGGTGTTCGCCCGCGGCCTGCTGGACCGGGTGGTGACGCGGGTCTACTTCCCCGACGAGGCGCACGCGAACACGGCCGACCCGGTGCTGGCCTCGATCGACCCGGGCCGCGTAGCGACACTGATCGCGCGGCCGGACCCGGATCCGGCGCGGCTGTGCTTCGACATTCACCTGCAAGGCGACCAGGAGACGGTCTTCTTCGATGTCTGAGCCGTCGGTGAAGCTGTCGGCCAGCCTGACCGGGGCGGCCGGGGCCCCGGTCCTGGTGCTCGGCAACTCACTGGGCACCACCGGGGAATTGTGGCAGCCGCAACTCGGCCCGCTGGGCCGGAGCTTCCGCCTGCTGCGCTACGAGCACCGGGGACACGGCGGCTCGCCCGCGCCGCCCGGCCCGTACTCGATCGCGGGCCTGGGCGCCGACGTGCTGCGGCTGCTCGATGAGTACGAGATCAAGACCGCGTATTACTGCGGCCTCTCGCTCGGCGGCATGGTCGGCATGTGGCTGGCCGCCAGCGCGCCGGACCGGATAACGGCGCTGGCGCTCTGCTGCACCTCCGCGTACCTGCAGCCCGCGCAGCTCTGGCGGGACCGGGCGGCGAGCGTCAGGGTCGGCGGGATGGCGTCGATCTCCCGGCAGGTCGTCGCGCGCTGGTTCACCCCTCGCTACGGGGACGCGCACCCAGGCACCGTGGCCGGTTTCGTGTCCACGCTGGAGCGGGACGTGGTCCCGGACGGTTACGCGGGCTGCTGCGACGCGATCGCGGCCATGGACCTGCGCCCGCTGCTCGCCTCGGTCACGGCGCCGACGCTGGTCATCGCGGGGGCCGAGGACCCGGCCACCCCGCCCTGGCACGGCGCGGTGATCGCCTCGGCGATCCCCAGCGCGCGGCTGCGGGTGATCCGCGGTGCCGCGCACCTGGCCAACGTGTCTTCGGCGGCCGAGTTCAGCGCCACGCTCCTGGCCCACCTGGCCGCTTGACCGGGCCGGGTCACGGGCCTGGTCGGCGGGGCGGCCGGTGCCCCTGCTCGGGAATGACCGCGTCGGTGCCGGGCGTGGCCCGGCCGGGGGCACCCAGCAGTACCCGGGTGAGCTGATTGCCGGCGTCGAGCAGCTCATCCAGCGCCGCGCTCAGGTGCGTGTCGGTCACCCGCAGCGCTGGCCCGGCGCCGGGGGCCCCGTCGGCCACAGCCGGGCCCGTCTCGTCGGCTGCGCGCAGCGCCGCCCGGCGCAGGAGTTCCTTGAGGAATGAGGCGGTGACCCCCTCGGTCCGGGTGATCACCGCATCGGGGTCGGTCAGGTCCAGCTCCAGGTTCCCCTGGTAGAGGCGGAGCAGCCGGCGGCGGGCGTCGGTGTCCGGGAGCGGCAGCAACGCGGCGTGATCCACCCGCCCCGGCCGCTGGGCGAGCGCGGGCTCCAGCAGGTCGGCACGGTTCGTGGTGAGCAAGAACGTCACATCCAGGTCGGCGCCGAGCCCGTCCATCTCGTTCAGCAACTCGAAGAGCAGTGGCTGCGGGCCCATCCGGATGTCCCGTTCTTCGGCTATGAGATCCACGTCCTCGACCACGACCAGCGAGGGGCGCAATGTCCTGGCTATCGAGCACGCCTCGCCGATCATCCGCAGCGCGCCGCCGGACAGGATGAGCACGGTCACGCCGTCCAGCTCGCTGAGCAGGTAGCGGAGCGTGTGCGTCTTGCCCGTGCCTGGCGCTCCGTGCAGCAGGATCCCCCGCTTGAGGTGCTGCCCGCTGGCGAGCAGCTGGTCGGCATGCCGGGCCACCCCGAGCACCTGCCGTTCGATCCCGCCGAGCACGTCGGGCGGGAGGACGACCTGGTCCCTGCCCACGTCCGGGCGGTCGGGGAAGCTCAGCAGCGGCTTGCGGAAGCGGCTGAACGGGTGGGCGCCGAATACGTCGGCGCCGAACGCGAGGACGTGGCCGCGGAAGACGTTGCGCTCGATAGCCAGGCGCCGGATCTCGTCTACCACGTGCTGGCCGCGTTCGCGGTCGGCGCAGGCCACCTCCAACGTGACGCTCTCCTGCCCGGCGTGCTCGTCCGGGCTCCGGAGCAGCGCGACGAGCGGGCCGGCCGGGTCGGTGACCAGATAGAGCGCGCACTGGACGCAAGGCCGGGTGGCCCCGCCGGGCCCGCTGGCCAGCATGTCGGTGCTGACGTTCCCCAGGCCGATGCCGGGATCGAAGCGCCCGTGCCCGGGCTGGGCGAGATCGGCAAGGCCGAACACCGTGTGGTGGAACCGGGTGAGGCCCGCGGTTTGGTGGGAGCGGCCGGGCTCGGCCAGCCACGCGTCCAGGCCGGCCTGGACGTTCACCTGGTCGTATTGCGGCCAGGTTCCGCTTGCCACCGGCAGCGTGGCCACGCCGGGCCCGAGGTGGCCGGCCAGCAGGTGCCAGACGGAGTTCTCTTCTGCGCGCGCCGCACTGACGACCCGGCGGAGCAATCGCCGGGCCAGCTTCCCCACGTCGGCCAGTTCCGGGCGGTTGTCACCGTCGCCCGCGGCCGGCCCGGCCCGGCCCGCCGAGATCGACGCGTGGCTGACCCATTCCTGGCCAGACTCCATGGCTAGCAGGATAGGCCGGCCGCCGGCGTCACCGGACCAGGGACCGGGCGGCGGCCTCGATCGCCGGCTGAAACGTGACCTGGCGAAGTGGCGCTCAGACTGCGCCGCGCTCCTCAGCCAGTTGACCCATGCGTCTACCGTAGGCGGTACGGCGGCCTGCTCGTTGCGCCGCCTGACAGCCGCCTTAAGGAGGGTTCATGCTGCCGTGGTCTGCCGACTTGAGCGGTCGCATCGATGAGCAGACGATCACGAGCCAACTGCTGAAGGACAACCCACTGGGAGACCCCTACGAGCGGCCGCTATGGGTGTACTTGCCACCGGGATACGACGCGGAGCTGGACCGCCGCTACCCGTCGGTGTACGTGATCCAGGGCTACACCGGGCACCTGGCGATGTGGGCCAACCGCAATCCCTACCGGCAGCCGTTCACCGAAACCGCCGACGCGGTTTTCGCCGCAGGCGAGGCGCCGCCCGCCATCGTCGTGTACGTCGACGCGTGGACCGCTTACGGCGGCAGCCAGTTCGTCGACTCGCCGGGCACCGGGCGCTACCACTCCTACCTCTGCGACGAGGTGGTTCCCTGGGTGGATGAGCGATACCGGACGCTCGACGCCCCCGGTCACCGGGCCATCATGGGCAAGTCGAGCGGCGGTTTCGGCGCGCTGATCACGCCCATGCTGCGGCCCGACCTGTTCGGCGCGCTGGCCTCGCACGCCGGGGATTCGCTGTACGAACTGTGCTACGTGCCCGAGTTCGGCAAGGCGGTGCGGCACCTGCGCGACTACGACGGCGACATCTGGCGCTGGTGGGACGACTTCCGGTCCCGGGTCTCGTTCACCAAGGAAGCCGACCACGACCTGCTCATGCTGCTCGGCGTGTCCGCCTGCTTCTCCGCCCGCCCCGATGGCACGGTCGAGTTGCCCTTCGAGCCGCGCACCGGGGTGCTGCGCGACGAGGTGTGGCAGCGCTGGCTGGACTGGGATCCGGTCCGAATGGTGCCGAAGTACGCGGATGCGCTGCGGTCGGTGCAGGCCATCTGGATCGACGCCGGCACCCGGGACGAGTGGTTCCTCGACATCGGGGCGGAGGCGGTGCGCGCGGCGCTGCGGGACGCAGGCGTGTCCGACGACAAGATCAAATTCGAACTTTTCGACGCCACCCACATGGCCATCGACTACCGGTACCCGCGCTCGCTGGCCTGGCTCTGCCCGCGGATCGCGCCCTGAGCCGGTCAGGCGGTCTCGTCGAACAGGTGCCCGGCCACCCGGGCCAGGTGCGCGCGCATCGCCTCGACCGCGCGGTCGGCGTCCCTGGCCCGCAGCGCGGCCACCAGCTCGACGTGGTCGGCCTGGTAGGCGCGCTGGCGTTCCCGTGATGCGCTGCGGCGCTTGAGGTCCCCCCAGAAGCGGCTGTGCCTGGCCTCTTCAATGACGGCGTACAGCCTGGTCAGCAGCGGGCTGTGGCTGGCCGCCATGATGCTGCGGTGCAGCGCGAGGTCCCACGACTCGAACTCGTCGTAGCTGGTCGCGCGATCCCCGCCGCTCAGGCACCGGCTTATCTCCTCGAAATCGGCGGTAGTGGCCCAGGCCACGACCAGCCGCATCGCCGCTGGCTCCAGCAGCCGCCGGATCGTCATCACATCCGCCGGCGCGAACCCGGCCTGGCTGGGACGCGTCCCGTTCCGGGCCTCGGCGCCGTCGGCCTGGTCCGCCGCAGCCCCGTTGTCGGCGCTCCGGGCGGGCCATGGCTCCTCGCGCAGGAACGTGCCGCGGCCCACCTCGCGGGAGATGCGGCCTTCGGCTTCCAGCACGGTGAGCGCACGGCGCACCGAGGTCCGGCTGGCCCCCAGGTTCACCGCGAGTTGCCGTTCGGTGGGCAGCCGGGAACCCCGCCGCAGGCCAGCCCGCCGTGACTCGGCAAGGATGATCTCGGCGAGCCGGTGCCGGTGATCCGCGGGATCCGCGAGGTTGTCACCGGATGATCTTCCCATCCCCGCCCGCTCCTTTACTTCCCCTAGACCAAAGCTCAACCAATCATACCAATCGTAACCAGACTGTGATGCCGCACCCTTCCATTTGGCGGCCGTTCAACTCTTGACCTGGTATACAAAGCGGACCTACTCTCAACCAATCCGCATCCTAAACCAATTAAGGCTGGTAGCCCGGCCGGGGCCGCCGTAAAGCGCGCAAAACTGCAAACGATTGGGACCAGAGGAAGGAGACCCCACGTGAGGCTGGCCACGATCGCCACAGCCCGGGGACCGCGCCTGCATGTAGGGGCGCGGTCCGGCTACGTCGATGTAGGTGAGGCCGCGGGCGACGAGCGCCTGTCCGCCCTCCAGTACGTGCTGGAGGCGGGAGAGCCGGCGCTGGATGCGATCCGGCCGCTGGCCGACCAGGACGGCCGCGAAATCGGGCCGGCCGACTTCGCCGCGGCGGTGCCAGCCCCGCCGCGCATCCTGTGCCTGGGGCTGAACTACAGCGAGCACGCGCTGGAAGGCGGGCGGGCGGTGCCGACCTGGCCGGACGCCTTCGTGCGGGGCAGCGACAGCGTCCTGGCACCCTATGGTGACCTGGTCAAGCCCGCGCTCACCAGCAAGTTCGACTACGAAGCCGAGCTTGGCATCGTGATCGGCGCCGGTGGCCGCTACATCCGCGCAGAGAAGGCGCTGGACGCCATTGCGGGCTTCGTTGTCCTCAACGACGCTTCCTGCCGGGACTGGCAGCGGGCGGCCAGCCAGTGGACGGCCGGGAAGAACTTCACCGGCAGCATGCCCATCGGCCCTGAGGTTGTCACCACCGACGAGGTGGACGCCAGCGACCTGGCCATCAGCTCGACCCTCAACGGAACCGTGATGCAGTCGGCGCGTACCTCGCAGATGCTGGTCAGCGTTCCCGCGGCGGTCGAGTTCTTCTCCTCCTTCACCCGCCTGGCGCCCGGCGACGTGATCGCCACCGGCACGCCCGGCGGGGTTGGTTTCGCCCGGACCCCGCCGGTCTGGATGGAGCCCGGTGACGTCATCGAGGTGACGGTCGAGGACGTCGGCACCATCCGCAACCGCGTCGTCGCCGAAGACGGCGGTCCGGACGACTGGCGCTGGCGTCCCGCCAGCTCCCCGGGCGGCGGGCTGTGACCAACCCGGCCGGGCCCCCGCCATACACCCTTACCAGTCATTCCACCTGACGGAGAGTTCATGAAGTCGACGAACCCAGGCACCGTGGCCCCTGCTGCGGGTGAGCCCAGACACAGTCCGCACACCACCCCGCGAATCCGGCTCCTCGGGACGGTGGCGGGCGCCGCCGCTCTCGGTCTTGTGCTCGCCGCCTGCGGCAGCAGCAGCACCTCGGGCCCCAGCAGCGGGTCGAGCCCGGCGCCAAAAGCCGGCGCGACGCTGACCGTCGCCGATGTCGCGCCGTTCAGCGGCGTCGACGCCGCGCTCGGCCCGACATACCTCGCCACCTGCTACGGCGCGACCAGCGTCATCAACGCGCACGGCGGCGTACTCGGGCACAAGCTGGCCTGCAAGAGCGTGGATACCCGGGGCGAGCCCGCCGATGCGGTGCCCGCGGTCAACCAACTGTTCGCCAGCACCCCGAACGTGGCGCTGGTGATCGGCTGCACCTCGGACGAGGCAGCCTCGGTCGTCCCGATCATCAACGCCCGCAAGATGGCCATGTTCTGCATGACCGGGCAGTCCGAGTTCGACCACGTGCACTTCCCGTACTTCTACCGCCTGGTCCCGCCCGACCTCGAGGAGTCGTACGCGATGACGGTGATCGCCCAGCGGCTGGGCTACAAGAAGGTCGCGCTCGCGTTCGGCAATGACATCGGGTCACAGACCTTCGTGCAGCCGGCCATCGGCGCGCTCAAGAAGGCGGGAATTGCGGTCACCACCAGCCAGACGCTGGACCTGAAGGCCACCACGTTCCGCACCGAGGCCGAGGCGATCATCCACTCACACCCACAGGCGATCTTGACCGAGGCGCTCGGCACCGCCGACCCGACCTTGTTCGCCGAGATCAAGCAGCTCAACGGGGGCAAGACGATCCCCATCATCGCCACGTCGGCAGCGATCTCGCCGCCGTTCTACAAATCCGCGGCCGCGGCAGTGGGCGCCGGCACGTTCGCGTCCAACTTCCACGCCGACAACCTGGTGACCGAGACGAACGGGCCGGCCTACGGCCCGTTCAAGGCGGCGCTGCTCGCGCAGCAGGGCAAGGTTCCCGGCACCGCCGGCAACTTCACCACCTACCTGAGCGCCCCCGGCGGCGTCCACCTCTACGACGGCATCAACCTGGCTGCGCTGGCCATGCTGATGTCCAAGAGCACGAACCCGAGCGTGTACGGGCCAGACATCATCAAGATCGGTAACGGTGCCCCCGGCGCCACCGTCTGCTATTCGTTCGACCAGTGCGCCGCGGCGCTCAAGGCCGGCAAGTCGATCAGGTACGAGGGCCCGGGCGGCCCGACCAGCTTCGATGGCTACCACGACTCGACCGGCCTCTTCCAGATCGACACCTACAGTCCGTCCGGCCAGGTGAACGTGGTCGGCAACATCACCTCCGCCCAGTTGCGGGCCGTGCAGCCTTGATCCGCACGGGCGCCGCGCGCCTCGCGCGCGCACCGGCCACCCCGGGGTGGCCGGTGCGCGCGCGGGCACCACGCCTGCCCGGGGCGGCGGCACCGTGACGCTGTTCCTCGCCTCCGTCGGCTTCGGCCTGGTCACCGCGTCGGTGCTCGCCATTGCCGCGGTCGGTTTCACCCTCCAGTTCGGCGTCACCGACGTGCTCAACCTGGCCTACGGCGCGATCATGATCTTCGGCGCCTTCCTGGCCTACCTGGTGAACGAAAACGGCGTCTCGGTGTGGCTTGGCCTGCTGGTCTCGATAGCCGCCTGCTCCGCCGGGTCGGTACTGCTCAACGCCGTCATCTACACGCCCTTCCAGCGGCGCGGGGTCGACCCCATCACGATGGTGATCGTGTCGCTCGGGGTGACCCTCATCGTCGAGTTCGGTGTCGAAGCGGTGGCCGGTGGCGTGCCGGTCTCCTACACCATGAGCAACGGGCCGACGTTCAGCGTCGGCGGGCTCAGCCTGACCGGTGTCCAGCTAGTTATCATGGCCATCGCCGTAGCCACCATGGCCGGGGTGCATGTCCTGCTGCGCTACACCAAGCTGGGCAAGGCGATGCGGGCCACCGCCGCCAACCGCAACCTCGCCCGCAACTGCGGCATCCGCACCGGCCGCGTCATCACCGCGACCTGGGCGCTGACCGGCGCCCTGTGCGGGCTGGCCGGCACGGTCTTCGCGATCGACGCCGGCAGCTTCGACGCGACCTCCACCGACGTGTTCCTTGTGCTCATCCTGGCCGCGGTCTTCCTCGGCGGGCCGGGCCAGCCCTACGGGGCCATGCTGGGCGCGCTGGTGATCGGCCTGGCCACCGAGGTCAGCGCCGTCTTCATCCCGGCCGACTACAAGTACGTGATCGCGTTCGTCGTGCTGCTGATCATGCTTGGCGTGC